>Ga0307373_10007188_pt1 | contig 17453 bp, 15 predicted proteins | sample OX2MG_FD_202534 | JGI IMG/M metagenome (GOLD analysis project Ga0307373, IMG submission 202534) | Soil microbial communities from Risofladan, Vaasa, Finland - OX-2 | ecosystem: Environmental > Terrestrial > Soil > Coastal area > Acid sulfate soil | place: Finland: Risofladan, Vaasa | collected... | reverse complement strand
ACCCCACCGAGCCACATCGCCCCGAAAGCGATCACCGCGATCACCCCGGCGGTGATCGCCGAGATGCGGGTGCTGAGGGCCAGGGTGAAGGTGAGCAGGATCAGCCCCTCCACCAGGAGCGCCGCCTCGGCTCCGATCGGCTGAGGTGGCCAGTAACCGGTGGTCCAGCGCACCAGGGTGAACTCCAGCGTGGTCGAGACCACGGTGTAGACGGAGATGGTCAGGGTGAGGCCCAGCCAGCGGCCCAGCACCAGCTCCCGGCGCCGGAGCGGACGGGCCAGAAGCCCCTGGGCCACCCCCGACTCCAATTCGCCGGCGATCGCCGGAGCGGCCAGGAAGGCGCAGGTGAGAGCCAGGACGAAGCTGAACATGAACATCACCAGGAGCAGCAGCTGAGCTGCCGCGGTGTGCACCTCACCCTGCGTCAGCGGATGGCCGCCCAGATGGAGGTGGGGGACCCGCGAAAAGCCCCACCCGGAGACTCCGATGACGATGGCGGTCAAGGCCAGGAGGGCCACGACCAGCTTGCGCCGAACCAGCTCGCGCCAGGTGAGGCTGGCGATCACCCAGGTGGCCATCAGTCCGCCTCGATCAGCTGCAGGAAGCGCTCTTCCAAGGTCTGCTGGCCGGGATCCACCTCATAGACCCGGCCGCCGGCTGCGACGACGGCGCCGACCAGATCCGGCACCCGGCCGGGATCGATCCCGGAAACCGTCAACCAGCCCTCGGCGTCGGTGATAACCCCGAAGACGCTGAGCTGTTGCTGCGCCACCGCCCCCAGCCCAGTGCAGCGTACCCGGACCTGAGGCCGAGCCAGCAGCTCGTCCAGCCGGCCGGCCGCAATGACCCGGCCATGGTCCACCACCGCCACCCGGTCGCAGACCTGCTCCACCTCGGCGAGCAGGTGGGAGTTGAGAAAGACCGCGACTCCCTGATCGCGCAGCCCTCGGACGATCTCCCTGACGTCGTGGCGACCGACCGGGTCGAGCGCCGAGGTCGGTTCATCGAGCAGCACCAGCCGGGGACTGCCCAGCAGGGCGACACCCAGCCCCAACCGCTGCTGCATCCCCTTGGAGAAGCTGGCGACCCGGTCGTCGGCCCGCTCCGTCAGCCCGACCGTGCGCAGCGCCCCGCTGATCGCCTCGGGCCATGACGATCGCTCCAACTGGGCCAGTCGGCAGTGCAGCGCCAGCACCTCCCGGGCCTTCAACCAGCCCTGGTAGCGGAAGAGCTCCGGCAGGTAGCCGACCTGACGGCGCGCCTCGAGGCTTCCCAGCGGTGACCCGAGCAACATCCCCTCGCCGGCGGTGGGTCGGGCCAGGCCCAGCAGCAGCTTGACCACCGTCGTCTTCCCCGCCCCGTTCGGTCCGAGGAACCCGAACACCTCCCCACGGGGGACCGACATGCTGAGCCCGGCGACCGCCACCGTCGGGCCGTAGCTCTTGGTCAGCTGGCTGACATGGATGGCGGGACTGTCGGCGGCAGGCCTGGGGAAGGGCCTGGTGGAGGCCTCCTGCCCGGCGGCCGGCTCGGTCGCCGCCTCAGCCACGGGCCAGGCCCAGGACCGTGCTCGCGTCGAGCAACCCGCCCACCACGCGGACCGTCCCCTGCTGCTCCCAGATCACCGCCGAGATGAGCGGGCTGTCGGCGGCGAAGAGCACCGCCTTGTTCCCGGCTACCGTGGTCGGCCGCGACTGGCCCAAGCCGGTCAGGACGGGAATCGGCAGGCTGGTGATCGGGGAGCCGAGCTGGTGGATGGCGGTCGCCAGGCTGGGAGGCAAGAACGGCAGGCTGAGCAGGTAGTGCTCCAGTTGGGGAACGGTGACGCCGGTTGAGGCGAGCACCGGCGGCAGCACCGCCATCAAGGCCAGGGTGGGCAGGGCGGAGATGCCCCGGGAACGCGGTGTCGTGCAGCCACTGGTCCCGGAGCAGCTTCCGCCCCGCTGGCCGTGCTGGCTGCCGAAGAGCTCCCCCAGCGAAAGCGGGATGGAGCCACTGCCGATCCCATACACCGCCACCACCCCCGGCCCGACCGACTCGCGCAGTTGAGTCCCGTCGAATCCAGCGGGCAGCGGCGGCAGGGCAACCCCCGCCGCCAGGGCGGCCGCCTGGGCGCGGGCTGCGCTGAAGGTGAAGGTCGAGCTCCAGCGAGGAACCAGGAAGTAGGAAGGCGAGCCGGTTACCCCCTGGGGCAAGGCGCTGGGCAGGGCGAGGGTCACCCCGGCCGCCGCCTCCGCTGCCGCCAGGCTGGGTTCCGAGGTGAGCGTCAGTCCGGGCGCATAGGTGAGTTGACCGAAGTCGGAGAGGTGGGGCAGGGCCAGCAGCTCCGCTGGAGTCACCGGCACCGAGGCGACCTGGCTCGGCGCAAAGATCTGGGTCCAATGCACCCCCGCCACCGCGGTTCCCGTACCCGTGGCGACCACCAGCAGCGCGATCGCCGAAACCGTGGCGGCCGGCCTTCCGGGGTGGGTGAGGCTCCGGGGCAGCCGCTCCCTCAGGGTCACTCTGGGGCCGGGCGCACCCAGTCGCAGTCGTCGCTCTACCAGCGCCAGCGCGGCCTTCGAGTCCAGCTCCAGGGCTGGCGCGGACGGAAGCAGCCGGCCCGCCTCGGCGGCATCATGGCTGATCACCAAAAGCCGGGCGGAGCAGCGCGGGCAGGCATGGGCATGGACCCTGACTCGGTCCGGGACCAGGAGCGGCTCATCAACTATCCGCCGCAGCTGACCGTCAGCTGGATGAAGCAATGTGATCACGATCAACCTCCTTGCGCAGGGCGGCCTCGGCGCGTCGAAGTCGCGCCCCCACTTGGGTCACCGGAATCGAGAGGGCGGTGGCGACCTCCCCGTACGACAGACCGCTGTAGCGCAGCAGCAACAGGGCGCCATGGCGACGCTTGATTCGGCCCAGGGCCGCGCGGACCTCGCGCCGGGTTTCGGTGGCCAGCGCCAACGTCTCCGGGTTCTCCCGGGATTCCCGCTCCGGCCCCGTCCTCAGTTCTCGTTGGAAACGTCGGCGCTCGCCCCGCAACTGGTTCAGGGCGCGATGGGCGGCGGCCAGCCGAAGCCATCCCGGAGCGGACGGATGACCGTGGGGATAGCGCTGATGGAATTCGAGGAATACTTCCTGAGCCACGTCCTCGGCGGCCGACGGTTGCATGAGAACCCGGGCCGCGACCCGCACCACCGAAGCGTATTCCGCCTCGAAGAGGTCCTCGAAGCCACTCGTCGCCGGGGCCCGGGGACGAGTGCCGAGCGGTTTGGTACTCACTCGCAGCGGGTGAGGGGGGGCGAGCCGGCGGGCTGGACTGTCCACACCAGGTTCAGCACCGCCGACGGCACAAATGTGGCCTTAGCCAAAGCGAGCGCGATGGGCGGGGCCGCGGCGGTGCGTCGGGACCCGCCTCGGGTACTCAGCCGGAGGGGCTGGCGGAGGGAGTCGCCGTGGCGCTCGCCTTGGCGGTCGGCTGCGGCGACACCGAGACTGTCGCGCTGGGACTCGGGCTGGGGCCGGGGGTCGCCACCACCACCTGAGGGGTGGGGCAGCCGAACGGCACCGGCTTGACCGAGATGGTGGGCGTCGGGGAAAGCGCCGGCGAGACCTGCGCATGGATCACGATCGGGGTCGTCCTGGGACAGGGCGGGGTGACCGGGATGGCGGTCGGCGAGGCGGCCTTGACGATCAGCACTACCAACACCGCCAGCCCGCCAAGCAGGGCCGTGACCACGAATAGGACGGCTCCCCACTCCCGCTTGAGGTAGTCACGGTTCAACTTGGATCAGGCTCCATCACGGCCAATTCGCCCCCGCCACCGCTGCCAGGATAGCCAGCCCATGCTGCGTGCCTGCTGGCGGAGTCGCAGCGTGAGCGGCGGACCGAGGGGTCGGCGGAACCGCTCCAGCGGACTGGTCGAGGAATTTTCGATGGCCCGGCGCAGGTCCGCCGCCGTCCTGCCAGGGAAGAGGGTGACGGTCCGGGCGAGGTCGTGGCCCCCGAAGTGGCTGTCGCTCGACCCGAGCGCCGCCCCCAGCCGGTCCTGGTGCAGCCGGTAGAAGCGGTCCAGGCCGCTGATCCGGCCCCGGGTGGTCGGACAGGTGTGGCGGAGCTCGATGCCGTCCACCGGAGACTGCGCGATCAACCGGCGCAGGGCTCCCGGGGTGATCGAGGCAAAGTAGGTCGGCATCCAGGGGTGGGCCAGGACGGCCAAGCCGCCTCGATCGTGGATGGCGGCGATGGTGTCGGTCACCGCCATCCCCATCCGCACCGGCCCGTCGAGAAAGAGACCGAGGACGTGCACATTCGCCGGAGACGAGGTGGTCACCTCCTCCCCCGTCACCACCTCGATCCCGAACTCCTGCCCGGCCTCAACTCCCTCCGCGCAACCGGAAAAGGTGTCGTGGTCGGTGATCGCCACCACGCTCAGCCCGGTCGCCGCGGCCGCGGCGACCAGCTGGCGGGGGCTGACCATGCCATCGCTCGCAGTGGTGTGGGCGTGCGGATCCGCTACCGCGTGATCGGGCGGGACAGGAAGGCTGGCGGTGAGCCGCCCCGACGGCTGGCTCAGCGGCCGAGACCCGGCCCGACCGCCGAGGTGGGCGCCGGCCGATCGCCGTCGTCCGGGTGCTCGTTCTCTTCCTCGGAGCCCGGGCGATTGCGCATGTTGAGGATCCGCAAGAAGTCTTGGGCGCGGGCCATCGCCTTCCAACGCTCGGGGTAGAAGTCCTGGGCCACAATGCTGGAATCCTCCAGCCGCAGCACCGAAACACACCACTTGTTGAGGGTGTGCGAGACCTCTACCTCGAAGTCCCCCTCCTGGCTGCGGTAGCGCAGAAGGTCATCACCGCGCCGCGGGCGTTGCATTGCCATTGCACTACCTGATTTCCAATAGGTTTGAGGACGGGTTGCTCCTCAGCGATTGCCATCTGGCAGGGCAGTATAACGCGCTCCGACGCAGACTTCTAGGCGTCCTTGAAGACAGTCCCGGGTGCTCGGTCAAGGGCGACAGGGGCGGCCGGTCGGGACCGGATCAGCTCTGGTCGAGCTCCAGCTCCTGGATGCGAGCATGCAGCATCGGTCCCAGCTCGGGATCCCGCCAAACGATCTCCGCGTTGGTCGAAAGCCAGCTTTCCAGGGTGCCCACGTCCAGCAACCGCCCGGTGAACTCCAGTCCCACCACCTTTCCCTGCACGGCGAGGCGACGGATGGCATCGGTGAGCTGAATTTCTCCCCCGGCTCCGGCCTCGGTACTCCCCAACTCCACCAGCACCTCGGCGGTCAGCACATACCGCCCCATCAGCGCGAGGTCGCTGGGAGCATCCTCGGGCGAGGGCTTCTCCACCAGGTCCAGCACCCGGAAGACCGGACCCTCCCCGGCGACGGCGGCGACACCGTAGCGGGAGATCTCGTCGCGGGGGCACCGCCGGAGGGCCAGGACGGTACACCCTTGCTCGCGGTAGACGTCGATCAGCTGCCCCAGCAGGGGCGGCGTGCTGGCAAAGAGGTCGTCGGGCAGCATCACCCCGATCGCCTCTTCTCCCTGCACGTGGGCGGCGGCGCACCAGACGGCATGCCCCAAGCCGAGCGGCTCCGGTTGCTCCACGAATTCCATCCGACAGAGCTGGGAGATCTCCCTCACCCGGCGGGCCAGGTCGCCGGCGCCGCGGGCCTCGAGGGTGGCCTCCAAGTCGGGATCCGCGGCGAAGTGCGCCTTGATCAGCTCCTTGCCGGGGGCGGTGATGATCACCGCCCGCTCAATGCCGGAGGCGACGGCCTCCTCGATCCCCCACTGGATCGAAGGGCGATTCCCCACCGGGACCATCTCCTTGGGCATCGCCTTGGTGGCCGGGAGAAAGCGGGTGCCCAGCCCCCCCGCCGGCACCACCACCGTTCGGACCTCGCCCACGACGATCGATTCTAGGGATACGGCTCACCCCTTCAGCTGGTGGCCCAGGCTGCCCGGCCCTGCTCCAGGGGCCAGGCAGCCCCGCCTGGGGAAAGCTAGCGCTGGACGGGGGTGGTGGCGACCCCGTTCCCGGCGGGAATCTGTCCGCCCGGCTGATGGCCATTGCCGGAGCCACTGGCTCCCGCCACCCGGGCCCCCAGCTCGGGGTCGACCTTGCTCCAGTAATCGATCACCCGAGCCAGGATCTGCGGCTCGAGCCCCTGACTGGCATGCCCGGCGATGTTGGAGACCAGCCGCTCTCGAGCCGGCTCATCGAGGACCTTTCGGTAGAGGGTTCCCGGCTGCCCGAAGTCGTCGTCGTCCCGGCGCTTGGTGTAGGCCGAGCGGAGGATCTCACCACCCTCGGCAACCCAGGTGGTCTCGGCCGCTGCCGGGTCGGCCACCGGCCCCCCGTAGGAGTTGGGCGCGTAGACCGGGTCCGGGGGGTTGGCGTAGCGCATCGCGCCGTCGCGGTTGTACGAGTTGACCTCCGACTTGGGCCGGTTCACCGGCAACTGCAGATAGTTGGGCCCGATCCGGTAGCGGTGGGTGTCGGGATAGGAGAACAGCCTCCCGAGCAGCATCTTGTCCGGGCTAGGCCCGATTCCCGGCACCAGGTTGGCGGGCTCGAAGGCCGCCTGCTCGATCTCGGCGAAGTAGTTGTCGGGGTTGCGGTCCAGCACCATCCGCCCCACCCGCTGCAGCGGGTAGTCCGCGTGGGGCCAGACCTTGGTCAGGTCGAAGGGGTTGAACCGGTAATCGGCGGCCTCCGCCAGCGGCATCAACTGGACGGAGAGGGTCCAACTCGGGAGATCGCCCCGCTGGATGGACTGGTGCAGGTCCCGCAGGTGGCAGTCCGGATCCTCGGCGGCCATCGCCTGACCCTCGGCGGCGGTGTAGAACTGGTTGCCCTGGTCGGTCTGAAAGTGGTACTTCACCCAGAACTTCTCGCCCCCCCGGTTCTCCCACAAGAAGGTGTGGCTGGAGTACCCGTTCATGTGGCGCCAGGTCCTGGGAATGCCGCGGTCGGACATCAGGATGGTCACCTGGTGCGCCGACTCGGGCGCGAGGGTCCAGAAGTCCCACTGCATGTTGTTATCGCGGGTGTGAGTGTCGGCGCGCCGCTTCTGCGAGTGGATGAAATCCTGGAATTTCTGGGGATCCCGGACGAAGAAAACCGGGGTGTTGTTACCCACCAGGTCGTAGTTTCCCTGACCCGTGTAGAACTTCAGGGCGAACCCCCTCGGGTCGCGGTTGGTGTCGGCACTGCCCAACTCCCCAGCCACGGTGGAGAAGCGGGCCAGCATCGGCGTGCGCTGGCCGGGCCGCAGAAAGTCGGCCTTGCAGAAGGCGGTCACATCGTCGGTGACCTCGAAGAACCCGTGGGCGCCCCCGCCCTTCGCGTGGACCACGCGCTCAGGTACCCGCTCCCGATTGAACTGGGCCATCTTCTGGATCAGATAGTGGTCCTGGAGCAAGATCGGTCCGTCGGGCCCGACGGTCAGGGAGTACTCGTCGCTGGCGGCCGGGATCCCGGCGTCGGTGGTGGTCACTTTCGACCTATCGCTCATGCTCTTCCTCCTTCATTTCACCGGTCCTCAACTGGGCTGGGGACCCCCACTGACAGCGCCTGACACGCCGGGCACAGGCCCCAGTAGGTGACCTCGGCCCGGTCCACCCGGTAGCCGAAATCGCTGATCGGGGCGAGACAGGGCGCATGTCCGACCGCGCAGTCCACATCGGTCACCGCCCGGCAGCCCCGACAGACCAGGTGGTGGTGGTTGTCGGCCACTCGGAGCTCGAAGAGGGCGGCGCTTCCCGCCGGCTCGATCCGCCGGATGACTCCCGCTTGACCGAGCACCCGGAGTGAGTCGTAAACGGCCTGCAATGAGATTGAACCGAGCCGCACCCGAGCCAACTGGACCAACTGCTCAGCGCTGCCATGTCCCAGCTCCTGGAGGAGCTCCAAGATGACCACCCGGAGGGCCGTGACCCGCTGTCCCGACACCCGGATTCGCTCTTTGGAGCTGCCGCTCAATTCGACGGGCACCGTCCAACTCTACCAGCAAGACTGGAATCACTCAATTAACTGTCAGTTGCAATTTCCCGCCGACGCGCGGCCGGGCAGTGGCTCTACGCTCCGATCTCCGGGTCGCGCTGGCGCAACACCATGGCCACCACGACCGCCCCCGCCAACAGGCCGCCCAGAGCCATCCAGGCAGGGGCGGGGACCTGACGGGTGACCCGCCAGACCTCGCCCCAAGGATCCTCGATGGCGTCGGCAAAGCTGATGGTCACCGTCCCCGGTCGGGCCTCGGCCAAGGCCCTTTCGTACAGCCGGGCTCGGGTTACCGGATGGAGCGGAGTCGGAGCCAGGGCGTCCACCAGCAGCACGGCGGTGCGCGCGATGGCCCGGGCGGTGGGATCGCCGGTCGGGGCGGGGCCATTGCCCTCTAACCAGCCGGCGATCTCACTGGCGAGCCGCCTGTCCGCTTTTCTGGTCACCGGCTCACTCCTCCTCTTCGCTCTGGTCAGCGCCACCCATGGCCAGGTACGGGGGCGCCTGGAACTCCGGCCCGAGTCTCCGTTCCAGAGCCCTCAGGCCGCGGAAGATGAGCAGCTTGACAGCCCCCTCACTCTTGCGCATCACCCGGCCCACCTCGGCGTTGCGCAGTCCGGTGCCGAAGCGCAGGGTGATCGCCTGGCGCTGGTCGGGCGAAAGCTGGCGGACCGCCGCCTGAATTCGCTGAACCTGGTCGGAGCGGATGGCGGCGTCTTCCGGTCCCTCGCCCGGGTCGATCATGTTGTCGGGGAGGGTGATCCACCCCTGGCGGCGGTGCTCCCGCATCACCAAATTGGTGGCGACCCGATACAGCCAGGCCGAGTAGGGGACTCCCCGCCACTCGAATCGGCCGATCTCCGCGTAGGCCCTCATGAAGGTGGTGGCGGTGACGTCCTGGGCCCGTTCCCAGCTGCCGGTCTGGTGGTAGGCGAAGGCGTGGATCTGGTCGACGTAGCGGTCGTAGAGCTTGGCGAACTCGGCCGGGTCATGCTTGGCCGCCTCCACCAGCCGCCGCTCCTCGTCAAGCCGCTCGGGAGGACGGGTGCTGGAACGTCGCAGCCGCGGAAAGCGCCGCGACCTGCCGTCTTCGGACTCGGGCTTGCTGGCGTCATCCACCGATGACAATTCGCCCGACCGGGCCACGGTTACGCTCCCTCGGCGGAGGCGCCGGCGGAGCGCCGTGGCTGGACGCCCAGCACCTGCCCGGCGGCTGCGAACGCCTCCAGGGCGCGGTCGAGCTGGGTCCGGCTGTGCGCGGCGGTGACGATGGTGCGTACCCGGCCCCGATCCTGGGCCACCGTGGGGAAACCGATGGCGGTGGCGAAGACCCCCCTTTCCCGAAGCTCCTCGGAGAGCTTCACCGCCCGCTCGGCCGCCCCCACGATCACCGGCGTGATCGGCGTCTCGCTGGCGCCGCAGTCGAAGCCCAGCTCCTCCAACCCGGCCTTGAAGTAGCGGGCGTTCTCCCAGAGCCGGGCCTGGAGCTCAGGCTCCTGCTGCATAACCTCCAATGCCGCGATGGCGGCGGCCACCACCGCCGGCGGATGGGAGGTGGAAAAGAGGAATGGTCGGCCACTGTGAATCAAGGTGTCGCGGAGCGCCTGGGAGCCGGCCACGTATCCGCCCAGGACCCCAACCGCCTTGCTCAGCGTGCCAACCTGAACCTGAACCCTCCCCTCCAGTTGGAAGTGGTCGACCGACCCTCGGCCATGGCGACCGAGCACCCCGGAGGCGTGGGCGTCGTCCACCATCACCACCGCCTCGTGGGCCTCGGCCAGGGCCACGATCTCCGGCAGGGGGGCGATGTCGCCATCCATGCTGAAGACCCCGTCGGTCACGATCAGGACCCGGCGGGCCCCGTCCCGGCGGGCCTCGGTCAGCCGCTGCTCCAGTCCGGCCATGTGCTTGTGGGGGAAGAGATAACGACGGGACTTGGTCAGCCGGATCCCGTCGATGATGCTGGCGTGATTGAGCTCGTCACTGATCACGGCGTCGGCCTCCCCCAAGGTCGCACCGAGCACGGCGAGATTGGCGGTGAAACCGCTCTGCAGGGTCAGCGCCGCCGCGGTTCCCTTGAACAGCGCCAGCTTGGCCTCGAGCTCTTCGTGCAGCAGCTGGGTGCCGGCGATAGTCCGGACGGCGCCGGAGCCGGCACCCCACTTCTTGGTCGCGGCGATCGCCGCCTCGATCAGCCGGGGGTGGGTGTTGAGCCCGAGGTAATTGTTGGAGCTGAGATTGATGAATCGTCGGCCTTCGATCTCGACCTCAGCGTCCTGCGGGCTCTCCAGCACCGTGAGCGGATGCCACTGTCCTTGGGCGCGGAGCTCCGCCAGTTCCTCTCCCAAGCTCTCCTCAAAGTCAGTCATCACCAGCCACTCACCGGAGGATAGAGCACCACCTTGCCCACCTCCGCTGACCCCGCCAGTTCGACGGCGCGATCGAAGTCGAGTAGGGAAACATGGTGGGTCAGGATGGGTCGGACATCCACCCGACCGGAGCTGAGGTAGGCCCCGGTCTGATCCCAGGTTTCGAACTGGCGGCGGCCGGTGATCCCGAAGAGGGTTATCCCCCGCATCACGACCTGGCTGGAGAGATCCAGCGTTTGCGCGCCATCCCCCAGCCCGAGCAGGCTGATCCAGCCTCCGGGGCGGATCGTGGCCAGGGCACCCTGGATCAGCCGGGGATGCCCGGACATCTCCAGCACCACGTCGGCCTCGCCCTGGCAGGCGTCCCGCAGACTACCTTCCAGATCGGCCTCCGCTGAGGTGTCGACCAGGGCGTCAGCCCCCATCTTCGCGGCGATCTGCAGCCGCGCCGGCACCCGGTCCACCGCCACCACTAGGCGGGCGCCCTCGGCACACGCGATCCCAACGGCCGCGCAGCCGATCGGTCCGCAGCCGGTTACCAGGACCACCTGGCCCTTGAGGTCACCCTGGGCCGAGGCCTGGACGGCATTGCCCATCGGCTCCTGGAAGGCCACCACCGCCGGGTCCAGCCCCGGCGGCGCGACCCGGCAGTTGCGGGCCGGCACGATCACCCGCTCGGCGAATACCCCGTCGACGTCCACCCCCAGGATCCGAGTGTTCTCGCAGACCTGGTAGTCCCCGCGCAGGCACTGGGGACAGGTCAGGTCGACCAGGTGGCTCTCCACCCCCACCAGGTCACCCACTTGGGGCGACTCCACCCCTTCCCCGACCCCGAGCACCAGCCCGGCCATCTCGTGTCCCAGGACCCGGGGCGGATGAACTCGACCCGCCGCCCAGCCGTTCCATTTAAGAATGTGCAGGTCGGTGCCGCAGATTCCCGCCGCCACCAGCTGGAGCCAGGCCTCACCCGGGCCGGGTGGGCGTTCCGGCACCGTCGCCCAGCCGGCTCCGGGTCCGGGAGCGGACTTGACCACCGCTTGCAAGAGATCTGCGCCTCCGTGTGCCTCCAGCGGAGCTGGGGACGGTCCCTAATCATGCGTCGCTCAGCCGTTCCGAAGCTGGGCTGGATCGGATAAGGTGGGCCCAGAGCCGGGTGCACCCGCGCCCCGGTCAGCTGCGGGAGTGAGGGAGGGTCCCAGATGGTCAGGGCCTACATCCTGATGACGCTCGAGCCGGGCAAGGCGATTGACGTCGTCAAACGGTTGCGCAAGGAGGCCGGGGTCAGCCAGGTGGATGCCATCACCGGGGAGTACGACGCCATCGCCCAGGTCGAGGCTCCCGACGTCAAGGGGATCGGCACGCTCATCGTGGACCAACTTCAGGGGGTCAGCGGGGTGGTCCGCACCATCACCTGCCTGGCGGTCGAGTAGCGAGCGGGCGGAATCAGACCGAGCTGTCCTCGCGGTGGTCAGCTCAGGTAGGGAGCGACTCCACAGCCCTGCTGGGCGGCATCCATCACCACCTCGCTGACCGTGGGGTGGGCATGGATCACCTCGCCCAGCTCGGCCATGGTGAAGCCATCAGTGATGGCGACACCCACCTCATGGATCAACTCGACGGCATGCGGACCGATGATGGTGGCCCCCAGCAGCAGGTCGGTCTGGGCGTCGGCCACCAGCTGCACGTAGCCCTCTGACTCGCCCTCGGCCAGCGCCTTGGCCTCGCCCACAAAACGGGCTTGGCCCAGCCGAACCTCCCGCCCCTGCTCCTTGGCCAGGTCGGCATGCAGCCCCACCGTGGCAATCTCCGGGTAGGTGAAGATGCAGTTGGGCACGACCGTCCGGTCCAAGGGGCGCTGCGGGCCCGGCCCGAGGGCGTTCTCCACCGCTCGGGCCGCCTCGGCGGAGGCGAGGTGGGCGAGCTGCAATCCACCGATGCAGTCGCCGGCGGCCCAGATCTTGGGGGCGGCCGTCTGGAGCAGCTCGTTGACCTGAATGTGGCCGCGCTCGTTCAACTCGACTCCCGCTGCCTCCAGTCCGATGCCCTCGGTCTGAGCCGCTCGGCCGACCGCCACCAGGACCAGCTCACACTCGACCTCAGCGCCGCCCGAAATCACGGCTCGGACGCTCTCCTTGCCGTAGGTCAGCGATTCGACCCGCGACTCCAGATGCACCTTGACCCCCTCAGCCTCGAGGAGCCGCTGGAATTGCTGGGCGGTGCGCCGGTCCACCCCGGTCAAGAGCTGGGGCAGGAGCTCGACCACGGTCACCGCGCTGCCCAAGGGGGCGAAGAGGCTGGCGAACTCGCAGCCGATCACCCCGCCGCCGATGATCAGCAGCCGGGAGGGGATTTGCTCCAGACTCCACACCCCGTCTGAGGTGATCACCCGATCCTGGGCCATGTCGATCCCGGGAAGTCCGGACGGCTCGGTCCCGACGCAGACGATCAGCTGGTCGAAGTCAAAGCTCTCCGCGCCGGCCACCACCCGACCGTCCTCCAGTCGGCCCTGCTCGTGGACCACCTTGACTTGGTGGCGCTGGCAAGCCGCCTCCACCCCGCGCCGCATCCGCAGCACGATCTCGTCCTTGCGAGCCTGCATCTTGGGAAAGTCGAAGCTGAGCTCTCCGACCTGGAGCCCGAAGTCGTCGGCGTGGCGGATCTTGCGGGCCAATGCCGAGATCGCCAGCAGAGCCTTGCTCGGGACACAGCCCCGGTTGAGGCAGGTGCCCCCCAGCTCCCGGCGTTCCACCAGCACCACCTCGGCTCCCAGCTGAGCGGCGCGCAGGGCGGCGACGTCTCCGGCGGGCCCCCCGCCCAGGACAACCACCCGTGGGCTCAACTGCGAACCTCAGCCGGGTCGGGCACGGACAGCCCCGAGAAGGCCTGCCCCAGGAGCTGCTCCTGCGCCAGCAAGTGAGCTCGCATCGAACCCTCAGATGGGGCGGCATGCTGGTGGCGCCCGGCGTACCCGGTCCTGATGGACGCGGGCAGCAGCTGCCGCAGCCGGGGGTGGACGAAGGCGAAGGCGCCCATGTTTCGCGGCTCCTCCTGCACCCAGAACACCTCTTCCACCCGGGGATATGTCCGCAGCAGCTGCTCGAGCTGGGCGGCCGGGAACGGGTAGAGGAGCTCCAGCCGGAGGGTCGCCACCGACGAGGCGCCGAGCTGCTCCCGGCGGGCGGCCAGCTCCCAGGCGATCTTCCCGGTGGAGAGCAGGATCCGCCGGACCCGCTCGTGGTCGGCCTGGGGGTCGTCCAACACCTCCACAAAGCGTCCCTGAGCCAGCTCAGCCGGCATCGATCCGACCGCGGCCAGGCGGAGGCCGCTCTTGGGGGTGAAAAGAATGAGCGGACGGCGCTCTTCGGTCAGCGCCTGCAGCCGAAGCAGGTGGAAGTACTGCGCCGCCGTGGTCGGGTAGGCGACCCTAAGATTGCCCTCGGCCGCCAGCTCCAGGAACCGTTCGATCCGAGCACTGGAATGCTCCGGGCCACTCCCCTCGTACCCGTGGGGAAGGAGCAGGGTGAGTCGCGACTCCTGGTTCCACTTGGCCTGGCCAGCGGCAATGAACTGGTCGACCACCACCTGGGCGTTGTTGAAGAAGTCGCCGTACTGAGCCTCCCAGAGCACCAGCGCTCGGTGTTCGGTCACCCCGTAGCCGTACTCGAATCCCAGCGCCGCCATCTCCGAGAGCGGGCTGTTGTAGAGCTCGATCAGCGCCTTCGCCTGGGGCAGGTGCTGGATCGGGGCGTACTGCTCCCCGGACTGGGTGTCGGTGAGCATCAGGTGGCGCTGGCTGAAGGTCCCCCGCACGGTGTCCTGGCCGGTAAGGCGGATCGGCACTCCCTCGGTCAGCAAGGCTGCCAGCGCCAGCGCCTCGGCCTGGGCCCAGCTCACCCGACCACCCTCTCGAAAGGCCGCCTCGCGCTGCTCCAGCTGGCGGACCAGCTTGGGGTTGATCCGGAAGCCGTCAGGCAGCTTGACCAGCTGACGGTCGAGCTCCTGAAGCAGTTCGGGCGCGATCTGGGTGGGCACCGGGGGCAGCTGGCGCTGCTCTTCCATGGTGCCCGTCGGCTGGGCGGCCTCCAGGAGGGCCGCCCCCTGCCGGGTGGTCTGGGCGTGGGCGTTGGCCATCTCTTGATAGGCCGCCACCTGCTCTTCCTCCACCTGCTCCGCAGTGCGCAGTCCCCGTTCTGCCAGCTGCGCTCCGTACACCTGCACCAACGGCGGATGGTGACGAATCTTGTCCATCAGCAGCGGTTGGGTGTAGGCGGGCTCATCACCCTCGTTATGACCAAAACGGCGATAGCCGATGAGGTCGATCAGGACATCTCGTTGGAAGGTCTCGCGGTAGCTCACCGCCAGCCGGACCGCATCCAGGCTCGCTTCCACGTCGTCGGCGTTGACGTGAATGATCGGGATGTCATAGCCCTTGGCCACATCGCTCGCGTAGCGGGTGGAGCGACCGTCCTGGGGGTCGGTGGTGAAGCCGATCTGATTGTTGGCGATGAGGTGGATAGTTCCGCCCACCCGGTACCCCGGCAGACTCTGCAGGTTGAGGGTCTCGGTGACCACGCCCTGACCGGTGAATGCGGCGTCACCGTGGATCAGAACCGGGACCGCGATGTTGGTGTCCTGGCTCGCGACGGTGCCCCGGTCACGGGTCTGGAGTGCTCTGGTGCGTCCCTCAACTACCGCGTCCACCACCTCCAGATGGCTGGGGTTGTGGGTGAGCACGACTCCCACGTCGATGCCCTGGGGGGTTCGATAGCTGCCCTCGGCGCCGTAGTGATACTTGACGTCGCCGGTGCTCGCGCCGCCCAGATAGGCGCCGCTCTCGAACTCGGCGATCATTTCCTGGAGTGACCGGCCCACGATTCGGGCAGTCACGTTGAGTCGACCCCGATGGGCCATCCCCAGGACGACCTCCCGGGTTCCCGATTGGGCCAAGAGGGAGATCGTCTGCTCCAGCATGGGTACGAGCGCGTCCAGACCCTCGAGGGAGAAGGTGTGCTGACCCACGTAGGTCTTGCGCAGGAAGCGCTCGAAGGCGTCGACCTCGGCCAGCCGCCGGAAGAGTTCGAGCTGCTGCTGGGCAGTAAAGGGGATCCGGTGGACGCCGGACTCGATCTGCTGGCGGAGCCAGACCCGCTGTTCGTGGCTGGAGATGTGCTCGATCTCGTAGGCGATCGTCCCGCAGTAGGTTGCGCGCATGTGGGGCAGGGCCTCGGCCAGGGTGTCGCCCGGCACCATGACCCGCATCATCCAGGCGGGCACCTCCGCCATCAGCGCCGGAGTTAGCTTCACCGTCTCCGGCTCCAGGGCGGGGTCTCCGGGGGGTTCGCTCCCGAGAGGATCGAGGTGGGCCGCCAGATGGCCATGGGTGCGGTGCGCCTTGACCAGCGACATGCCCGCCGCCACCGCGTACATCAACTCCTGGTTGGCGGGCTGGCCGGGATCGGCCGGAGCCGCACCCACCCGCTCGGCCCGGGCGGGCAGGGGAGGCAGCTCCGCTCCCAGGCTCCCTGCGATGATCTGGTAGAAGTCGTCTGACCCGGCGAGCAGCTGCTCGACCCTGCCGAGCAACAGCCCGGACTGCACCCCCTGGACCAGGCGGTGGTCATAGGTGCTGGTCAGAGTCATGACCGGCCCGACCCCCAGCTGGCGCGCGGATCGCTCATCCAGCCGGGTCAGCCCCGCCGGCAGGGTGATCGCACCCACCGCGATGATGGCCGACTGGCCCGCCATCAACCGCGGCACCGAGGCCTGGGTCCCGACTCCCCCGGGGTTGGTCAAGGTGATCGTGGCTCCCTGCAGGTCATCGACCTGAAGGGTCCCCGACCGGGTCTTGCTGACCGTCTCCTCGTAGCGCTCGTGAAAGGTCGGAAAGTCCAGTTGGTGAGCTCCCCTGATCACGGGAACCATGAGGAAGCGACTGCCGTCTTTCTTCTCGACGTCGACCGCCAGGCCCAGGTTGACCCCCGGGCGCACCAGCCGCTGGGGGACGCCCTCGATCCGGGCAAAGCTGGTCGAGAACACCGGCATCTCCCGCGCCGCCCAGGTGAGCGCGAAGGCGATCAGGTGGGTGTAGGACAGTTTGAGGCGCGGCTGGCGCGCCGCGAGAGCTTCGTTGAGTTGACGCCGCCGCATCTCCAGAACGGACACGTCGACGGTTCGAAAGCTGGTGGCGGTGGGAATGCTGAGGCTCTCGTCCATCGCCTCCACCAGCGCTCGTCTGGTGCCCTTGATGGGCTCCACTGTCTGTTCGCGCTGGTCCGGTCCGACCGCCGCCTTGAGGATGTCCGCGCCCCGTACGAGGCCATCAGGGCCACTCCCTGGGACTGCCTGGAGGTCCACTCCTTCCACCACCGCCCGGCGGCGGGCCAGCGGGGTCGCGTCGACGCTCGCAGCCGGTCGAGACGTGGATGGTGTGATGGCTAGCGACTTTGGCGACGCCGGTCGCCGGCGAGATTCGGCACCTTCGGCAGATCTGGTGATCGTGGCCAGGATCGTTCCGGCGGCCACCGTCTCTCCCTCCGGCACCCGGATCTCGGTGACCACCCCGGTCGCGGGCGATGGGACCTCCGCGTCTACCTTGTCGGTTTGAATCTCGACCAGGGTCTCACCGGCGACGATCTGGTCGCCGACCTCCTTCAGCCAGCTCCCGACAACCCCCTCGGTCACTGACTCACCCAGGGACGGTAGCGGCACCGGAACGACTTCCGCTGCTAGCGAATCGGTCGGCGGCGACTCCGGCGGCGACTCCGGCGGCGACTCTGCCGTCGCCGCCCCGCGGTTGGGCTCGGACAGCGATTCCGGAGGCACCTGTGCCGGAGGCTGCTGGCCATTTCCCGTCGTTCCCAGCTCGATCTCGGCTAACCCGGCACCCACCAAGACCGTCTCGCCTTCCACGGCCAGGATTCTCGACAACGTACCTGATTCCGGAGCGGGAACTTCAGCGTAGATCTTGTCCGTCTGTACTGCGACCAGGGTTTCCCCGGCCTCTACCGGGTCGCCGACGCGTTTCCGCCAGCTCCCCACCACCCCCTCTGTGACTGACTCCCCCATCGAGGGGAGGGTCACCTCCAGG
>Ga0307373_10007187_pt1 | contig 17455 bp, 13 predicted proteins | sample OX2MG_FD_202534 | JGI IMG/M metagenome (GOLD analysis project Ga0307373, IMG submission 202534) | Soil microbial communities from Risofladan, Vaasa, Finland - OX-2 | ecosystem: Environmental > Terrestrial > Soil > Coastal area > Acid sulfate soil | place: Finland: Risofladan, Vaasa | collected... | reverse complement strand
GAATCGCGGTCTTGTGGGCCGCGAAGTCGAGGTTCTGGTCGAGGGTCCTCTGCCCGGACGCGCCACGCGACTGCGCGGGCGAACGTCAGGGCAGGCGCCCGATATCGACGGCTCGGTCTTTCTCAAGGGAGAAGCGGAGCCCGGCGAATTCGTGCGCGCCCGGATCGAAAAGGCCCTTAGCTATGACCTACATGCGCAAATCGCCGAGGAAGCGCCCGGCGAAGAGGAGAGGGTGGCACACCATGCCTAAAAAACCAGCCGCCACGAGTCGGAAAAAGTTCCTGGCCAAGATGCGCGAGCATCTGGCGGAGATGAAAGAAAAACTCCACGGCGAACTCGAGTCCGAACTGCGGACCGAGCGCGAAGGCAACAAGGACGAAGGGATGGATACCTACGATCTCGCCTCTGAAGAGCGCGATCGCGAGATCAATTTCATCCTGTCGGACCGCGAGCGCGTGAAGGTCAAGCAGATCGACGACGCACTCGATCGGCTCGACGACAACACCTACGGCGTGTGCGAATCATGCGGGCTCGAAGTCGCCGAAGAGCGGCTGAACGCGATGCCGTTTACGCGCCTGTGCCGCGACTGCCAGCAGGACATGGAGCGCGAGGCCAAGTCGCAGCGCCGCAACGACGACGAGCGCAACACCAACACCTATCGCAAGCTCGGCTCGACCGACGGCGACGAAGAAAATATGTAACCGCGCCGTGCGTCGCGCGATGCTGAAGCGATGCTCGAGCGGGCGAAAAAAGTAATCGACGGCGGAATCGCCGCGCGGTTGCATCTCGGCGCGCAGCTCTACCTATCGCGCGATGGCGCGACCGTCGCGGACCTCGCGCTCGGAGAAGCGCGCGAGGGCGTCGCGATGCGGCCCGACACGCTGATGCTGTGGATGTCGTCGATCAAGCCGATTACTGCAGTAGCAATCGCGCAGCAGTGGGAGCGCGGCAAACTTGAGCTCGACGATCCCGTCGCGCGCCACATCCCGGAGTTCGCCGCTGGCGGCAAAGATCGTGTGACGATCCGCCACGTGCTCACGCACACCGGAGGATTTCCCGGCGCCGTGCTGAGTTGGAGCGCCGATCCGTGGGAAAAGATAATCGCAGCGCTTTGCGCGTCACCGATCGCGCCCGGATGGATTCCCGGAGAACGGATGGGTTATCACGTCGCATCCGGATGGTATGCGCTCGCGGAAATAGTGCGCAGGCTCGACGGCCGCGCGTATAGCCAGTACGTGCGCGAAGAAATTTTCGAGCCGCTCGGCATGCGCGACACCTGGCTCGGGATGCCTGCGGAGCGCCATCGCGAATACGCCGCCGATGAGCGGATCGCGCCGATGCATTTTTCGACCGGCTTCAGCAAACCCATCCCTCATAACTACTCTTTCTGGTGCGACAGTGCCGAAGCGTTAGCCGTGTGCCGTCCTGGAGGGAGCGCGCGCGGTCCGATTCGCGAGCTCGGTAGATTCTATGAAGCGATGCTCGCAGGCGGCGGCGGAATTATTCGTCCGCAGACGGTCGCGGCAATCTCGGCGCGCCACGTAGTCGGCATGCGGGATCATACGTTCGGCTATCCACTCGATCGCGGCCTTGGCGTGGTGATCGATTCAAAGCAGTACTGCAACGCGGCAACGTGGTTCGGCAACCGATGCTCGCGCCGCACATGGGGGCACAGCGGCTATGTCTCCTCGACGGGCTTCGTCGATCCGGAGCACAAGGTAGTAGTCGCGCTCGTCTTCAACGGGATGCTCGAATCGCAAGAAGGCCGCCACGACGCGCGAATAATCTCAACCCTCGACGCCGTCTATTCGGAGCTCGGAATAGAGTAATGCGATCGACACAAAGGGGTGCAGCGACAAAGTCGTCGCGTCGTCAGCGATTTTCCGATCGTCATTTCGAGCCATAGGCGAGAAATCCCGGGGCGTCCATGCTCTACGCCAACGCCGCATGCAGTGCTCCTTCGCTCGGGATTTCTCCCTGCGGTCGAAATGACGAATGGGGTCTCAGCGGACGGCAATCAGGACCTGTGCATAATTTCCACTCATCGTCGTTTCAGCATTACGATCGTCCAGCTCGCACAGCCGATCATGTTCGCGATGACGCATTGCGTTATGACTTGAGCCTCACGGAATTACGTGGGCTTCTTTCAGGCGGCCGATTTCTTCCCAATCGAGGCCGAGTTCGAGCAGGATTTCTTCCGAATGCTGCCCGAGCTCGGGAGCCATCGCGGAGGGCGCCCACGGCGTGCCGCCGAAGTCGCACGGAGTCGCGACCATCTCGGCTTCGCCGTCGGCGGTTGGGACCTTCACGAATAATCCGGCGGCGCGGGCTTGCGGATCCTCGAGCAGATCTTCGGTGGTCTGCACCGGCGCCCACCACACGTTTTCGCGATCAAAAATCGGCGCCCACTCCGCGAGCGTTTTCTGCGTGAAGATCGAGTCCAGCAGATCGACCAGCGCCGCCGCGTTCTCTCGCCGGGCCGTCATCGAGTTGAACCGGGCGTCGTGATCGAGATCCGGCCGCGCGATTGCGCGCAGCACATCGGGCCACATCCGATCGCCTTGCAAACCCAACAGCCAGAACCATTTGCCGTTCGAATCGTGATACGACGTGATGAGCGGATTCGGTGTCGTATGCCGCGTGCCCGCAACCGTCGGAACGCCGAGTCGCAGCCGGATATTGACGTCCCATCCGATGAAGTAGCCGCCGACGCGCATCAGCGAAGTCTCGACCTTCTGTCCCTGGCCGGTTTTTCCGCGCGCGACCAGCGCCGCGCAGATTGCGCTGGTCGCCGTTATCGCGGTGGTATGGTCGCCCATCGCGCCGCGCTGCGTGGCCGGTTCCTGACCTGCGGGAGTAAGAGTCGACACGACGCCCGCGCGCGACCAGAACGCGCCGACATCGTAGGCCGCGCGATTTATCTCCGCGCCGCGCGAGCCGTAGCCGGTGACGTGGCAATAGACCAGGCGCGGATTCAGCTCGCGCAGATCTTCATAACGCATGGCAAACTGGATGAGCGCCTTGGCGCGCAAATTGGTGACGAAGACGTCGGCGCGTTTGATAAGCTCTCGCGCGATTCCGCGGCCGTCATCGGTTTCGAGGTTGAGCGCGATACTGCGCTTGCCGCGGTTGTCGAGCTCGAAGGGCGGATTGATCGGCACTTCGAGCCCGGCGCTTTTGAGGAACAGTCCGCGAAACGGATCGCCCTCGGGCGGTTCGATTTTGATCACGTCCGCGCCCCAGTCGGCCATGATTCCGCCCGCCGCCGGCGCGGCGACCCAGAAGCCAAGTTCCACGACACGAATTCCCTCGAGCGGTCCGGGCATCGCAAACACCTCTGGCACGCGGCCTGATCGTTGGCGCGCTTCTTCGCCCAGTGATAGCAAAAGTATCCTCAGGCCTGTTACCGCCGAGGCGCGTTTTTTCAGGATTGTGCCGTTTGTGCTCGGCACGTAGCATCAGGCGAAGGTTCGCGCGCTTAAGTGGTGTCGCGCGCGAGGGGGAGTGGATCGGCCCGGATGGTCGCCAGACCGTTTGTATGAGGATTTTTACGGATTCTGAAACGCGCGACGGACTCGAACCGGCGCAGGCGGCGTTGCGCGGCAATATCGAGCGTGTGCGCGACAACCTTGCGGGCGCCGGCGCGGTGATCGCGATCGCGAGCGCCAAAGGCGGCGTGGGTAAAAGCGTGGTCGCGGTGAACGTGGCCAGCGCGCTTGCGCTGCGCGGACGCAAAGTCGCGATCGTCGATGCCGACCTGAACGCGCCTAGCGTCATCCGGATGCTCGGGATGAAGCCGCCGCGCGGGTTGCCGATGGTCGAGGGGATCGAGCCGGCGGCGGGGCCGCACGGTTTGCGCGTCGTATCCAGCGAGATGATCGCGGGCGGAGAAGCTCCGGCGATTTCATTTCTGGAAGACGCGGCGCCCAGTCAGGCCGAATCTGCGCAGGAGATCGGTTACTGCGACGCTCTGGTGCGGATGCTTTCGCTGGCGCGCCTGGGGGCGCTCGACGCGGTGATTATCGACGTCGCTCCTGGAGCGGGCCGGCTGTATCAGGTCGCGCAGATCGCGCCGCTAACCAACGTGATGCTGGTGAGTCATTCGTCGGAGCAGGCGGTTGCTGCGACCCGTCACCTGATTCGGCTCTCGGCGAAATTCGCCGCGCCGGTCACCGGCCTGCTCGAAAACATGGCCGGCTTCAATTGCGACGGATGCCGCTCAGTCCGGCCGCTGATGCCCGAGGGAAACCTGGTGGGCGTCGCGACCGAGTTCGGGCTTCCAATCCTCGCGCGGCTGGCGTTTGATCCGCGGTTGGCGGAAGCGTCGGACCGCGGCGTGCTATTCGTGCATCAGTACGCCGACACTCCGCTCGGCAAGAATCTGCTCGGCCTCGCGCACGATGTCGAGCGGATGATCCTGCTCGGACGCGCCGCTCCGTCGTCAGGAGTCTGACACCGATCATTTACTCGGACGGCGAATCCTCGTCGTCTTCATCGGTCGCCGGCGCCTGCTCGACAACCCTTGAGTGCTCGAACATCCCGGCGCCCTCGCGACCGTCCGCGCGAAACTTCGCGAATCCAAGCGTGGTGAAAATTCGGCTGTGGTCCGGGCCCGGCCGCGAAAGCGGCACGAACGCGGAGACCGCGCCTTCGATCCCGATTGCCTCGTGACGGCATCGTGCCCGCGCGGAAATTTTCGTCGGCGCTTCCTCGGGCGACGGCGTTTCGATTTCGAGCGTGTCCAGCTCGCCGCTGGTCCATCCGTCGGCGTCGAGGAAAATAGCTTTGCGATGCGGCTCGGCGGATTCGTCGCTGACGGTGCGAAGCTCGAGTGCCCTGGGCTCGCGCCCGTCCTCGAAGTACGCCCACAGCATTCGCCGCTCGTGAAATTTCTGCGGACCGAGTCCGGTGAACGACAGGCCAGCCCGTGCGACTGCCCGCAGCGCGATCGTTTCGCCGTCGATTTCGACCGTACCGGTCATTTCCGCGAAAGTCGAAATCGAATCCGCCGTGCGCGGCGCGGCTCCGCCGCCGAGAATCGCGGCCGGGTCGAATCCAGTTTCGGGCAGCCGCATACGGAGCTCTGCGCGCGCCGCGGGATCGAGCCGTCCTGACGCCAGCGCGCGCTCGATACTTAAGTACGCTGAACCGTCAGGCACGATTACGATTGGACCGGAAAATCCCAGGCGCAGCTCGCGCCCCTCGACCGCGAGCGCGAGTGGTCCGAGCGAGAGTCCGTCGCCGGCAAGCTTGACCCGACCTTCACAGGTGCAGAGCGCGACGCGGCGTCCCTTTGACAGGAACATGATTCGCGCGCCGAAGCCGCCGCCGAGATCGAAGCTCGCCATCGCGCCGAGGCCGGCGCGCGGATCGAAGAACTCGACGCCGACTCGCGTCGGCACCGACGGCGCGGCGACGCGCGCTGGCGCCGCCGGACGCGGCATCGGCTCGCGCACGATCTTCAGCCGCGAGCCGGATCGCGACGGCGCTTCGGCGCGTGGGCCGAACGCGTCGGTGAGTGCGTCGATACATCGATCGCGCAGCCGTCCGGGCATCCGCACCGCGACCGAGAGTTCGAGCTGCGCGGCATCAACCTGCGCGCTCTCGGACAGCGCCGCGATCGTTCGGAGCGCGGCGACCGCGCTCTGGCGATGACGCTCGGTGAACGCCTGCACCAGGTTGTGCAGCGCTCCCGCCGGATAGCGCATTCCGAAAGTCGCAGTGACGCCGCTTTGCCGGAGCCGCGCCGCGAAATCCATCAGCGGTCCGCGGATAAACTCGTCGCTGGCGGAGACGCGCGCCTGCCCGGTCGGGCGCAGCTCGCCGCCGATCGTTCGCACGCCCAGGCCCAGATCGACGCGCGGCTCGATAATGTTCCATCCGTGGATCATCAGCACGGTCGCGCGGCCGTGACGCGCGACGATATTGGTCACGCGCTCGGCGATCATTTCAAGGATCCATGGCGCCTGTTCGGCAAGCTGGGTCAGGCGATTGCAATCGAGCCGGTTGCGATCCATCCCGAAGTTGATCAGCGCCGCGGCGCCGAGCCGCTGCGCGAGCTCGCGCGCGATATCCGCGGTGTGAAGATCGTTGACCTTGGGATGCAGCGTTGCGCGCGAGGCCGCGCCGGCGCGGCCGCCGTGCGGCGCGATCAGCAGAATCGGAGAATCAGCTTCGATCGATTGCAGCCAGGAGCCCGCCCGTTCGAGGCCGACTGGAGCGCCGCTCATGGCGTGGCGGCTCGCGCGGTGCGCGCATGCAGCACGAACGACGCGACGAAGTAGTAGACGATATAGCTGAGCGAAATTCCGAGCATGATCGGGTTGACGATCGGCAGCATCGGCAGCATCGCGAAGGTCACGACCGCCCACACGATTCCGTAGGCGAGAGTGAGCGGCCGCAGCGGGACCGTGCGGCTCGGATAGATGTACCTGATCGGCACGAACACCATCACTGCGAAAATAATCAGGATCGCCCAGTTGATCACGCTCGGCCAGTGCAGGCAGTAGAGATAAAACGCGACGATATTCCAGTAGTTCGGGAATCCGAGAAAATAATGATCGTCGGTCTTCGCGTCGGTCTGGCAGAAGCCGTACACGCTGGCCAGCATGATGAAGCACGCCAGCACCAGGCCGGGAATTGTTTTGGGAATGATGCCCGCCTCGAGCATCAGGAACACGGCCGCGACCGTGTAGGTCAGGTAGTCAACTATATTGTCGAGCAGGGAGCCGTCGAACGAGGGCACGCGATGCTTCACGTCAACCCAGCGGGCGAGCGCGCCGTCGCTCGAGTCGATAAAGATCGCGATACCGATCGCGATGAACGACATGGGGAAATTCTGCTCGGCCGCGTAATAGATCGCGAGCAATCCCGCCGCCGCTCCGAGCGCAGTGTACAGATGTACAGCCCAAGCGCAGGCCAGCAGGATACGCTGGCGCGGCAATGGTCCGGAGATGGTTCCCGCCGCGCTGGTCATTGTGGTGTCACTTGGCGGGCTTCACGTGGCGCGGCCCGAAATGATCTTCGAGCACGGTCATGAAGGGGCCGCATGCGCGGTGGCGTTTGACCAGCAGCATCGCCTCCTCGAGCGACATCTGACGGCACGCGCGCAGATATGCGATCGCGAGCGTAGGCGCGCGGTTCATCCCCGCGTTGCAGTGCAGATAAACCCGGCCGCGGGTTTTCATCAACTCGCACAAATCCGTGAGCGCGGCTTCCAGCCGCTCGGCCATCGCGTCCGCGCTGCCGTCCTGGATGGGAGTGCGGACGAACATCATTCCGCGCGCGTCATACTCGCCACGCAGCTCTTTCGCGCTGAGCCCGTTGATGCGCAAGTCCTCGTCGTCCTGAAGATTGTGCACCGCGGTGATGCCGTAGGTGTCTTTGAGCCATCCGATATCTTCGGGCGCGGGATATTCGCCAATCACCAGCTCGTCGGTGATCTCGCTGACTGAAGGACGGCGGTCGCCGCGCGTCGAGCGCGGATGGCCGTCGGAGTTTTTGCCAAACCAGTCCATCGTCATGAATTTAGCCGGGTCGGAATAGTCAATTCCAGTATGCCATCATTTGCCCAGGCGCGTCATTGCCGGCCGATGCATCGATTCGGGCTGCCCGCCAGTTTCCATTCGTAGAGCCAGATCGAGGCGAGCGTTGATGCCGCGTCGGCGATCTGTTCGCTGAAAAGTGCGGAGTCGTGCGCGAACAGCGCGTCAGCGTATGCGGAGTTGCCGCCGCCCGCAGTTCGCGCGGCGCGATCGTCGGCGATGATTCGGCCGACCAGCGCGTGCGAGCGCGAGATCTCGGCAATTGCCGTGGGCCACACTCCCGCGATTGTGCTGACGCGAACCTCCGGCGCGGCCGAGCGCTCGATATCGCGGGTGCGATGGTTGGCGGCGTTCTCGATTCGCGCGTGGCATCCGCGCTGCGCCCGGCTGCAATCGTGGCGAATAGTAGTATGCAGGGGCTGGCTCGCGTCGCCGACGTAGTGCGCCAGATAACCCGAATGCGTGACGACGCCGGCGCAGTCGCCACGCTGCCAGTCCTCGCGGACCTGAGCCGCCTCGCTCTCGATCGTCCACGGGAGAGTTCCCGCCTTATCGACCCGATACTTGCCGTACCGCGACAGCATCGTGCTCAAATCCGGCGACAGAGCGGAGAGCGGATCGGCGCCGTACATTTCCAGATCGATGTAATGCCGGATCGACTCGGCGTGTCCGTAGCGATCGCGCAGGATTGTATCGGGAGCTACTGCGTCAGCTTCGAGCGCGTGTTCGTTCGCCGCGAGCGTATCTTTCAGCGCCGAAGCCGGCAGGGCACTGACCGCCAGGCCCGCGATCATCCGATGGGTACCGCTGTCCCATGCGTGTGCGGCCGGCGCGATCGCGAAGAGGGCAATCGCGCACAGAATCGCGGCGCGCCGTTTCACGCTTTGGCGCCGCGGCGATTGCGGGCGCGATCGTTTCGCGCGGGAGAACCGGCAGAAGACTCCTCTGGTGATTTCGGGTTGCCATGCTCCGGCTCGAGCGGGGGCTTGATCACCGCGGGTTTGCGCGCGCGCGCCGGTGCGCCCAACGCGACTACCGCCTGATGCATGTGCTCGGCGAGCTTGCGGTACGCGCCCATCCCCTCGCCATTCTCCGACAGCGCGCGCATCGCGGCGTTCGTGATCACGCTGCCGATCCTGACTTCAACCGGATGACGCCGCGGCCACAGGCTGCCCTTGCCCAGGACCTCGTGGGTGCCGCGAATCAGAACCGGCAGCACGTCGCATCCGCTGCGCAGCGCCAGGTACCCGGCACCGCTCTTGAATTCGTGGATCGCGCCGTCGGCGGAGCGGGTGCCTTCCGGAAACATCAGCACGCTCTTGCCGGCGGCGAGTTCGGCCAGCGCGTCATCAAGCGATTCGAGCTGCGCGCGTTCGCGATCAAACGGGATTAGCGAAGTGAAGTTGGCCGCGAGAAAGCGGCGCGCGCCGGTGTTGAAAAAATAATCCTTGGCGGCGAGCACGACCAGATCGTCGCCCACCCTTCCGAGCGCGTAGCCGACCAGGCCGAAATCCAGATGACTCGAATGATTGGCGACCACGACCACGTTGCGGTTCGCGGGCACGTTGCCGCGTCCGAGAATTTCCGGCCGCAGCCACGTCTGGAAAGCGCTCTGCTGCGAGCGCCGGAGCATCCGCCGCGCCAGTCCGCGCACTGCCGCCGGCAGCATCGGAGTGTAAGGATCGGCGAACCTCGCGTATGACGGCATCCGCACGCGGCCGCTGCCGGCACCCGTCTGTGCGACGCGCTGGAGATCCTCGACGGTGCGGAGATCGCTCATCTCTTCGGGCCCGACGTCGCGCCCCGCATGCTCGGCGATGTGTTCTCCGAGTTCGGCCATCGCGAGCGAGTCGAGCCCGAGATCCTCGATCAGGCGCGTGGCAGGGTTGATCGCGATCCGTTCCGAGGAGACTTGCGCCAGCGCCTGCGCGAGCCACGGCTCGACTTCCGAGCTATGCGCGGCGGCGGCGCTTTCGGCGCTGGTGGCGGCGAGCATCCGGCGCAGGAGCGCGGTGACCTCGATGCGCTTGACCTTGCGCGTGCGGGTGCGCGGCAGATCGGCGTCGGTGAAGCGCAGAATACGGATGCGCTTGTGCGGACTCAGTCCCTGCGCGATTTTCTCGAAGTGCGCGCGCAGCCCGTCTTCGACTGTGCGTCTGCTCTCGCCACGCGCATACGCCGGCACCGCCAGCGCGGCGACCTGCTCGCCCTGCGCGACCTGCAATCCGACCACCGCGATCTCGCGCAGGTACGGCGAATGTCCGTACGCCTCTTCGAGCTCGTCGATATAGATATTGTTGCCGCCCGAATCGACGATCACTTCCTTGGCGCGGCCGACGATATACAGCCGCCCCTCGGCGTCCAGACGCCCGAGATCTCCGGTATGCAGCCATCCGTCGCGCAGGACTTCGTCGGTGGCGGATTGATTGCGATAGTAACCTGCCATCAGGTTTCCGCCGCGCGCGCAGATCTCTCCGATTTCGGCGCCGTCGGAATCGAGCCGGAGCTCAACCCCGTTAAGCGGCTTGCCGACCGAGCCGGGGCATCGCGGATCATCCGGATGCGCTGTGCTCAGAACGGGCGCGGCTTCGGTCAGGCCGTAGCCTTCGAGCAGATGGATTCCCAGATCGCTGAAAAATTCTCCGACGCGCAACGGCAGCGCCGCGCCGCCGCTGACTGCGAGACGCAACCGTCCGCCGAGGGCCTGATGCGCCTGCCGAAACAGGACCGAGCCGAGGTTGATCCCGGAGTCGCGGTCCAGACGGCGATTGAGCGCGCGCATCTGGCCGAACGCTGCGGCGAAGAACGGCCCACGCTCTTCGACTTCATCGACGATTCGGCGATGGACCGCCTCCCACAGTGCGGGCACGCCGATCAACGCGGTCGGGCGCACGTCGCCGAGAATTCGCGACAGGTTCTTGGCGTCGAACTCGATCGGATAAGCGATAGCCGCACCGCTCGCGAGCGGCAGCAGCATCCCGCAGGTGAACTCGAACGTATGATGCAGCGGCAACAGAGAGAGTAGGGTGTCGTCGCCCGACAGCGCGAAGACGCGGCTTAGCATCGCGACTTCGGCCGCGAAATTCCCGTGCGTCAGCATCACGCCTTTGGGCGCGCCTGTCGTGCCGGAGGTAAAGACGATCGAGGCGAGGGCTTTGCGCTCGGGCGGAGCGACGATTGCCGCTGCCTTGTCGAGAATAAACGGGCGCGTGAGCTCGGCCAGATCGATCTCGACCGCTCCTGGAGCAACCGTGCGGATCGCGTTGCCGAGGTGCTTGGCGACGGCGCTCGAGCGCAGTGCGGCGCGCGGCTGCGCGATCTTGCAGATCGGCGCAAGCTCGTCGGCCGAAATCAGATGATCGAGCGGCACCGCGACTGCGCCCGCGCACAGGATCGCGAAAAAGCCGAGCACCCAGTCGGGCGAGTTCTCGGACACGAGCAGCACGCGGTCGCCCGGCTTGATTCCGCGGCGCGCGAGCAGCAGGGCGGCGCGATGCGCGCGGTCGCGCAGCTCGCGGTAGCTGATAGTAGTACGCTCCCCGGCAGGGCGCCGCGCGATCAGTGCGGGCGCGGAGCCGTAACGCTCCGCGGCGCGGTCGAGCAGATCGACCAGGTTGCGATAGCGCGGCAGCGAACGCTGGCGGCGCGTATGCAGGTCGAGCTGGCCGAAGATATGCCGGCGCAGACCGGGCATATGGATGTTCATCCAGTAATCGCGCCAGTCGATCAGATCGGGGCGATACGGGTGATGCTTCACGTCCTCGCGCGCGAGGCCGGCATACAGCGCGCGCGTATTCGCGCCGTGGAAAGTATAGATCAGCTCCTGAATATACGGCCGGTAAACCTCGACCAGCTCGCGCGCGAGGTCGGTGTTGTCCTTGAACGTGTCGATGCGCGTTTCGAGCTGCTTGATTCGTTCGGAATCCTCGCCGACCACTGAGCGCGCGATCTCGGCGGCGCGCTTGAGAATGCGCGGCAGCGTTTCGCTCGCGAGGTCGTAGGTATTTTGCGAGACGACTACAGCCTCGAGATGCTTCGCCATCCGGGCGGAAGAACCTTTGTCGCCGCGATGGTCGCGGCGATTAGTCAGTGCGGTCAGCTCGACCAGGCGGCGCATCGGCAGTGGATTACGATCGGAAGTGCATAGCTGGTAAATCGGCTGCTGACGCCTGATAAGGAGCGCGCCGAGAATCGGGATCATCGCGTGGGCCGCGAGATCGACCGGAATCACGTCGAGCACCAGCTCGGCCTTCGCCGGATAGAAGCGGTATCCGCGTCCCGACAGATAGGTCAACGGAGCGCTGGTGTTGACGCCCTGGTTCCATCCGGGGAACGGATCGGCGAGCGCGCTCTCGATCACGGCGGGCCGCACGACGGTCACGTCGAGATCGCCGCGCGCCGCCAATACTAACTGTTCGCCGAGGCTTTTGGTGTAGCTATAGGTATTGGGCCATCCCCACTTCAAAGCGCGTTGCTTGCCTACTTCTTTCAAACGTTCTTCGACCCAGGCTTTGCGGCGATGCTCGAGTGCGCCTTCGCGGGTTTCAAGCTCCGCGCCGTCGTCGTCGGACTCACCGCGAAACTCCGCGGTTCGCTGCTGGTCGCGCGATTCCGCTTCGACCCGCGCAATTGCTGCGCGGGCGTCGCGAACCTCGCGTTCGAGATTAAAGCTCTTGCGTCCCGCGGGACACCAGTTCTGAGGAAGATCGTCCTCGAAGCGATGCCCGTCGGCGGCGCCGGCGACATAACAGGTCGAGATATGCAGCATCGCGGCGCCGAGCTTGCGGCAGAACGCCACAACATTAGCCACTCCCCCCGCATTGACCTCGATCGACTTCGACAGAGACGCCTCAAAGTTGACTAATCCGGCGCTGTGCACCACGGCGTCGATACTGCCGCTCCGGATCGGGTCCGCATCCGCGGCCAGCAGCTCGGGATTTGTAATATCGCCGGGGACAACGGTCACCTTTTCTTCTATATAGTGATCGAAGCGCGAGCCGAGATGCTCGCGCAGCGGCGCCATCGCGGGTGAGTCGAGAATTTCGCGCCGAAAACGGTTCAGGCTCGATTTCTTGTCGCCGCGGACCAAAATGAATACGCGGTCGAGCTCTGGATGCCACCGCAGGAGCAGCATCAGGAAGACTTTGCCCAGAAAGCCGGTCGCGCCGGTCAGGAAGATGCGCCGCTTGCGGAAAATCTCTTCGAGCGGCGGCATCGCACTGCTTGCACGTCCATTCGCCCCGCGGAAATTTCCGTTGTTGCCCGGCATGTGCATCTAATAACTAATAGCTATTCAACGTCCGCGATCACCAAAGGCGGAAGATGCAAGTAGGTAATCGACGCCGACCGCCCGAGCTCTGAGGTCGCCATCGCGATTGCTTCATCGAGCGTGTCAGCCGCGTCCCATCCTAGCCGCGCTGCGACCTCGGGCTGTTCGCATCCGGCGGCGATTACCCTGCCGACATGCTGGCGCGCGGGTTCGCCCCAATACCACATGTAGAATGGATGCACCCCGTGATAGGCGTGGCCGTAGCGATACATATGGGTGTAGGTCGGGTTACGCGCGAACTCGCGCTCGAAGTTCTTTTCCAACTCGACGGAATCGGTCGTCTCAGCGAGGCATCGATGGTAAAACTCGATGTAGCTCGGGTGATGCTCCGGATGAAACTCGTCGCGCAGCGGATGGCAGATAATCATCGTGCCGCCGGGCCGCACCAGAGGCTTGTTCCGGTACATATTGAACAGGTAACCCATCCCGGTGCACTGCACCAGAATGGGGTTCATGATCGAGTTGACATTGTAAGGACAGATGAACGGCACGCCGACGATTAGTATGTCGGCCTGTCCCTTGACCGGAACTGCGTATTGCTGGAAGACCTTCGCGAGCGCCTTTTCATGCACCGCGTCCGTATCTCCGGCCCATACCCCCGTCATTCCGTACGGCGAGCGATAGTTGTGCAGGACGCTGCGGCGCAGCTCGCTCGACATATTGCGCATGGTCCAGCGGAAAGCATTGGTGCGGGTGCGATCCCAGTCGCTGAACTGATCTTCGTTCTTGTGCAGGAAATCCATCATCCCGCCGTACATGTGGGTATTGACCGCGGTTTCGACGGTGAACACATTCAGGTGCTCTTTGACTATTGCGCCCATCCGGTTGGCTGAGCGATGCAAGCCCGAATGCTTGGGGTCCATGTACGAATGAGAATCGCGCAAGGTCGCGGGATTATGATGATGGCGCAGGCTTTGGTATGGCGCGAGGCCGACCGCGACTGACTTGTGCCCGCCGTCCATCGGAACCAGATTGATATTCACATAGAGGAGCAAGTCGGATTCCGCGGCGCGCTTCGAGAGCCAGACTTCCTCGCCATGATCGGTTTTTCCGAGCATCGTGATTTCCGAGCGGTTCTCGCCGTCGAAGTTGTACAGGCGATCGGGCCAGAACTGCTTGAACGCGCGTTCGCCGACGACGCGGCGGATCTCAGCCTCGGTCATCCGGCGATGCAGCGCGGTTGCGATAATGATGTGGACGTCATCGACGCCGTAATCCGCCAGCGTCTGGAGCATCTGGTTCAGAACGCGCTCGCGGATATCGGGCGCGCGCATCTGCGGCAGCGGCAGGCTGATATCGTCGATCGCGATCGTGACCCGCATGTTCGGGTTGAGCTGCGCGAATAGCGGATCGGCATTTTCCGGACGCAGGAGCGCGTAGCGAATTGCCTGGTCGGGATCGGGCAACTCTTCGAGCGGCGGCGGAGGATAGATGACGCGCGTGCCGACCGGCAGTTTTTCGTACAGGAACTCTTCGCCATAGGCGATAAGCCTGCGCTCGGAGCGGCGGTTGACGGTGACCACCAGGTCGCGGCGCGCGCCGACTTCGTGCCTGAGATCGGCGGTCTTGAGTTCTTTGAGTTTGGCCTCAGGACGCGCCATCGATGATCTCCCCGCAAGCGGCCAGCGCGCGATCGCCCTCAGTTGTTGCGGCGGCGGAGTCGCGGTATTTGTCGAAGGTGATGATCGGCCAACTGCGGCCGAGCGCGGCCGCACGCAGCTTGCGATCAGGATTGACGGCTACAGGATGCCCCAGTGCGGCGAGAAACGGCAGATCGTAATACGAATCCGCGTAGCCCCAGCACGCCTCGAGCGAGAGGTCGCGTTCGGCGGCAAAATCCGCGCACCACGCGGCTTTCTCTTCCGCCGCCATCACCGGCGCGGCGATACGCCCGGTTGCGCGCCCGCGCGACATCACGAGACGATTGGCGGCGACGTGGTTGACGCCGAGATGGCGCGCGAGCGGCTCAGCGATGAAATCGGGCGAGCCGGTGACGAGCACAGGTTCGAGTCCGAAGTCGCGGTTGGCGCTCAAAATCTCGACCGCGCGCGGATAGAGATTCCGCAGCAAAACGCGCTCGCAGTATTCCTCGCCGAGCGCGAACAGCCGGTCGGACGAGACGCCTTGAAAGGACTCGAACAGGACTTGGTTAAGCAATCGGCGATCCTTGCGCTCGGCCAGATACAGGCGCGGCGCGCGCGCGGCGAATGAAAGGAGGTAGGCGGCGCGACCGGACCATTCGCCCAGGTTGGCCAGAATAAACAGGGCCGAGTGGACGAGGTTGAGCGCGCACAGGGTGCCGTCGAGGTCGTAGAAGGCGACGCCGGCTTGGGGTTTTTTGCGCGGATGGCGCGCTTCTCTTTGGGTTAAAACTGACATGTCATTCTAGTTGCGGGCAAATAAAAAGCGGGTGCCCGGAGCACCGTTGCCGGCCCGCGCGGCGGCTTCCAAAAGCTCGGGCCGCGCGACGCCGCGCAAGCCGAAATCCAGGATCTCCTCGACCAGTGCGGCGGTGTCGGACTTTGGCGTGCGCGACAGCAGGCTCACCATCTCCTTGATTGCTCCCAATATGCAGTACGCGATTGCGCGCGTGTCGGACTTGCGCACCAGGTTCATCTCGATTCCCAAATCCAGCGAGCGCTGGATGAGTGATGCGATTCTATCGTAAAACTCGCGGATGCGCTGATCTAATTCGCGATCGAAGCCAACCGAATGATTGAGCAGGATATCGGTCAGCTCGCGCTCCTCGAGCACGTACTCGACCACGCGGCGCAGATTGTCGCGAAGCTGCTCGACGGGATCGGCCTCGCCCGCGCCGACGCGCAAGCGCAGGATTCGGCTAGTCAGCTCGGTCAGCACCTGCTCGAGCAGCTCCTCGAACAAATCTTTCTTATTCTGAAAATAGAGATAGAAGGTGCCGCGTGCGATTCCGGCGCGCGCGATGATATCGGCGACGTTGGTGCGATGATATCCCTTGCGGGCGAATATCCGCTTTGCATGGCGCAACACCTGCGCGCGCCGAGCCTGCTTTTCCATCCCTAAAATTCCCGCCGAAGCCCCGAGGCTAACGGCCCTCCGCGACACTGTCAAACCGCGCCTCGCCGCAGCCTGTGGATTGATCTTTTGGTCCGTAACTGTCTCCAACGGCTCGCATCGCGTTCACAGGAAAGCGGCCCAGAACCCAGCCAGTCCGGGATTTATGGGGGAAGCGGCCCCCATGTTGATTCCACGGAACCAATCGCGACAGCCGGGCAAATCGTCAGTATCCGTCTTCTCGCATTCTGGCGGCAGCGGCGTGCCACTCATGCATCTGATGCGCGTCAATAACGAAAGGTCTGTGGTTCCCTCAGATCTCGCATCGCACTTGCGCTGGAAGTCGATGGCGATGTGGAAGGCTTCATCCTGCCGAGACGCGATCTCCTGTTGCGAGACTGGCGCGCATCCTGCCCCTGCAATCACCGCCGCAACCGCAATCGCGGTGACCGCGTGAGTCCTCATGCTAAACCATTAAAGCATTCGCTCCAGCGGACTCAAGGTGGCTGCCGCTGGACTGCTCCCGGCAAGAGAAGGTGTCATTCCCCCGCGCGTGGCTGCCGCGCGCGAGGAATCCCGGATCTTTTGACATGGGTAGGCGAGTTGGCGCGCCCGCCGTCGATGACCGGCGAGGTACCACTGGGTACACCGTCCGCCTCATGATGAAGGGCGGGATTCCTTCGGGCGGCAGCCACGCGCGGGAATGACAGGCATCGAGCACGACGGTAGAATCCTGCTTGCGCGCGATCGGCGCGATGGAACTGTATGCATAAAACGAAAGCATCGACGATCGGATCGCGCCGCGACCGATGCGCGGCAGGATCTTCGCTCAGAAAGAAGCGGGGAGTCTGGGTGTTCCGCACCGGAGAGCCGCTTGCGGCCGCGACTGTTCAGCGGACGATCGAACAAACACGGCGCGAGCGCGACGGACGCAACCTCGCGAAAAGCGGGTTGCCGTGACGGCATCCGCTTCGGACGACATCGCGCGACGCGAGACGCTGGCGTCGAGGATGCGGGATCGTTTACCTTCGTCGGGCGATGCGGTCGCGCATCGTCGAGGGAGGTGACCTTATGGAGTCCAAGGAATTCTGGAGTAAGGCGCAGGCGGTTGGCGCGAAGGCGACGTGGGCCTATCTTGCGACCGCGAGCGGCGATCAGCCAAAAGTTCGCGTGGTGCATCCCGCGATCGAGGGCGAAAGGGTGTGGGTCGCGACGGGAAGGCATTCGGCCAAGGCGCGGCATCTGGCGCGCAACCAGAAGGTCGAGCTGTTTTATCAGGTCGGGACCGAGTTCATTCATTTGACTATCACCGGCGCGGCGAAATTTATCGAGGACGTGGCCGAGAAGAAACGCGTCTGGAACAGCAAGGTTTTCGATTACGATCTCGGCCAGTTCTGGCCCGACGGACCAGAGTCGAAGGAGTTCGGCCTGATGCTGATCACGCCCGCGCGCGCCGAACTGACCTCGCTGCCCGCGATGAGCCAGGGCAAGAAGCCGGAAGTCTGGCGCGCGAAAAAGTAGGACGCGCAATTTTCGGTCGGAGGTCTCG
>Ga0307373_10007185_pt1 | contig 17456 bp, 17 predicted proteins | sample OX2MG_FD_202534 | JGI IMG/M metagenome (GOLD analysis project Ga0307373, IMG submission 202534) | Soil microbial communities from Risofladan, Vaasa, Finland - OX-2 | ecosystem: Environmental > Terrestrial > Soil > Coastal area > Acid sulfate soil | place: Finland: Risofladan, Vaasa | collected... | reverse complement strand
GAGGTCCGGCGCCCTCTTGCGGGGCGGCCCTTGCCGGGCCGGGCGAGGCCCCTCTAGACTGAATGTTCAGTCAAACACCGTCAAGGCCCCCAGGACCTTGGGAACGGAGTCCCATCGTGCTCCTCGACAGCACCCCCCCTCGCTCCGCCACCGCGGGCGATGTCACGATCGACCAGCTCACCGACGAGCAGGAACGGGCGTTCGTCGCCCGGCAGCCAAGGTCGCACGCCCTCCACGCCCGGGCACTCGCAAGCCTCGCCGGCGGCGTCACCAGCAGCTGGCAGATCACGCGACCGCAACCCGTGTTCATCGCGCGTGGCCACGGCTCGAAGATCGTCGATGTCGACGGCAACGAGTACGTCGACCTCCACGGCGGCTACGGCGCCGGCCTCGCGGGCCATGCGCACCCCGCCATCGTCGAGGCCGTCACCCGTCAGGTGCGCGAGGGCACCCACTTCGCCCAACCCAACGAGGACGCCATCGTGGTCGCCGAGCAGCTTGCGGGGCGCTTCGGACTCCCCCTCTGGCGGTTCACGAACTCGGGCACCGAGGCCACCATGGATGCGGTCCACCTGATGCGGGCGGTGACCGGCCGTGACCTGATCGTGAAGGTGGAGGGCTGCTACCACGGGCACCACGACTCGGCGCAGGTCTCCGTGGCCCCGGACGAAGACGACGACCTCGGGCCGATCGAGCACCCCCGCTCGGTGGCAGCGTCGAGCGGCATCCCCGCGGCCATCACCTCGCTCACCCTCGTGGCCACCTACAACGACCTCGAGTGCGTCGCCCGGCTGCTCGAGGAACATCGGGGACGCGTCGCCGGGATGATCGTCGAACCGATCATGATGAACGCCGGGATCGTCTCCCCCGCCGGCGGCTACCTCGAGGGGCTCCGGTCGCTCCTCCACGACCACGGCGCACTGCTGTGCTTCGACGAAGTGAAGACGGGCCTCACGGTCGGGCCCGGCGGCGCCACCGGTCTCTTCGGGGTCTCCCCCGACATCGTCTGCCTGGCGAAATCGCTCGGCGGCGGCCTCATCACGGGCGCGGTGGGGGCGACGGCCGAGGTGATGACGCACGTGGCCACCGGCGACTACGAGATGGTCGGCACCTTCAACGGCAACCCGCTCTCGATGGCCGCCAGCCGCGCCGTGCTCGAGCACGTCGCGACCGAGGCCGCCTACGACCACATCGCCACGCTTCGCGCCCGCATCGGGCAGGCGGTGACCGCGTCGATCGACCGCCACGGGCTCCCCGCGCACCTCGTGTCGATCGGCGCCAAGGGGTGCGTCACCTTTGCGACGTCGCCCGTGCGCAATTACCGGGACTTCCTCCGAGTCGACGACCGCTTCAATCACCTGCACTGGCTGGTCCAGCACAACCACGGGGTCTTCCTGCCCCCGTGGGGGAAAACCGAGCAGTGGATGCTGTCGGTGCAGCACGGAACGGACGACGCTGACCGGTTCGCGGACAACTTCGAGCGCTTCGCCGTCGCCGTGGGCGAGACGTTGCGCGCGGGAAGCAGACTTGCTTGACTATTGACTGACGGTTCAGTTGAGGAGGCGAGAGGCCGAACACGGTCGGAGGGAGCGGCAGCGAGTAGCGACGATGCGCCGCGGTGGTGCCGGATCCGGCTCGGACGCGACAGGGGGGCAGATGAGGAGCACGCGGTCGACGAGATCCCGGGGCGCACGACGTCGACGGTGCGCCGTGGCGGTCGCAGCGGGCCTGACGTGCGTCCTGACGGCGGCGGGGGCCGGCGTCGCGGCTGCACCGCTCGACGCCGGCGCGAGCCCGCACAGCTCCAAGGCCTCCGGGAACACGGCCACCTACGCCCTCCTCACAGGCGAGGACTTCACGTGGATCCTCCCGCTCCTGAACCAGGCCGGCAACGAGGTGTGGAACTGGGACGTGCTCGAGGGGAGCTGGCTGCCCCTCTACTCGGTCGGGTACACGGCGACGACCGGCATCGACTACAAGCTCTCGATCGGCCAGGCCCCGGTCTACTCCACAAACGACACCGTGGTGACCGTCCACATGAACCCCGACTTCACGTGGTCCGACGGCACCAAGGTGACGTCGACAGACGTGAAGTTCTTCTTCGAGCTCGAGGACGCCAACAAGCACGCGCTCGGTGACTACCTCCCGGGCGAGCTCCCCGACGACATCTCGAGCGTCACCTATCCCGACGCCTCCACGTTCGTCCTCCACCTGAACCACGCCTACAACCCCACCTGGTTCACCGGCAACCAGCTGACGTGGATCTACCCCCTGCCAGAGCAGGCATGGGACAAGACGTGCGCGACATGTGCGGTCAACGGCGCGGCTGCGACGCCGTCGGGCGCCAAGGGGGTCTTCCACTTCCTGTTCTCGCAGGCGAAAGCCCGGAGGACCTACGCGAGCAACCCGCTCTGGAAGACCGTCGACGGGCCGTGGGTGATCTCGACGTACGACCCGGTCACGTACACCACGTCGATGGTGGCCAACACGCACTACAGCGGTCCGACACCCCCGCGCCTCGCGGGGTACAAGATCGTGGTCTTCACAACAGGCACGGCAGAGGTCAACGCCCTGCGGGCCGGCGGGATCACATTCGGCCTCCTGCCCCTGAGCAGTCTCTCGGAAGCCTCCTACTTCAAGAGCCACGGCTACCGCATCGTGCCGTGGAAGCTCTTCTACAACGAGGACATGGAGTTCGGGTACTCGTCGAAGACATGGGGGCCGCTCGTCAAGCAGCTCTACATCCGCCAGGCGCTCCAGCACCTCGTGACACAGCACCTCTACATCTCCAAGGCGCTCCGCGGCTACGGCATTCCCGACTACGGCGTGGTCTCGACCTACCCGGGCTCCAAGTACGTGAGCCCCGCCCTGCGCAAGGACCCGTATCCCTACAGCGTCACGGCGGCCACCAGGCTCCTCACCAAGCACGGCTGGACCAAGAACTCGAACGGCGTCGAGGTCTGCAGGCACGCCGGGAAGGGCCTGCACGACTGCGGGACGGGCATCGCGAAGGGGCGCACGCTCAGCTTCCCCTTCATATACGAGACCGGCACAACAGCCTTCGTCCAGGAGGTCTCCGCGTTCGGGACGGCGGCGAAGAAGGCCGGGTTCGACATCTCGCTGCGGGGGGAGCCGTACAACACGCTGGCGTCGATCGCGGGGGTGTGCCCCACAACACCGCCGTGCAAGTACGGGATCGCCGGGTACTCCGGCTACATGTGGAACTACGGCCAGTACCAGAACGTCCCGACCGGCGACAACCAGTTCGGCAAGGGGAACTACTGGGCCGGCGGGTACTTCACAGCCACGGCCCAGCGCCTCATCGACGCGGCCGACTCGAAGGCCGGGTTCGGCACGCTGTACGCGGACGAGAACTACCTCTCGAAGAACGTCGCGTCGCTGTGGTGGCCACTTCAGGACCTCGTCGCCGTCGTGAAGCGCACACTCAAGGGATGGGCACTGAGCCCGTACGGCACAATGCTGCCGATGCGCTGGTACAAGACGCACTGAGCGAGAGCCGGCGCCGGCCGCGCCCGGGTCGCGTCAGCGCGCCACGCTCCGCGCCACGCTCCGCGCCTTGCCCCGGCGCCCACCGCCCTTTCGCGGGCTCTCCCAGTCGAAGCCGAGCTGTTGCGCCGCGAGGTGCATCGCGAGGGTGAACGCGCGATGCGCGTCGACGACGGGGTCGCCGAGCGCGATCTGGATGGCGAGCCCGTCGAGGACCGCGCTGAACCCGACGGCGAAGTCGTCGCCGTCCACCGCCGCGAACTCCCCGCGCTCCTGGCCGAACCGGACGATGTCGCGGATCGTCTGGCGGAAGTGCTCGTCGAACTCCTCGCGCACGGCCCGCACCACCGGGTTGCGCAGGGCCTGTGCCCACAGGTCAAGCCAGACCGCCCAGGACTCCTCGGTGGGCCCGGACGTGCCGGGCAGGCACGACATCGACACGACCTCTTCGAGCCGCGCGGCGCCGGTGGGCAGCGCGGAGGTGCGCGCCGCCATCTCCGCGTACCACGCGTCCTCTGACCAGCGCATCGCATCCGCGAGGAGGTTGTCCTTCGTCTTGAAGTAGTAGATGACGAGGGCGGGACTCACCCCGGCGCGCACGGCGACGTCGGAGATCCGGGTCTCGGCGAAGCCGCGTTCGACGACCACCTCCAGCGCGGCCGTGAGCATCTGGACCCTTCGGGGCTCCTCCGCGCCGGTCGTCACTTGTGCACCATAGCAAGCAGAATTAGACTGAACGATCAGTCAAACATGCCGCCGGCCGCCCCTCGGTGCGCCGGCGCGGGCCCGGAACGGGAGGGGCAGTGCGGAACGACTACGACGCCGTCGTGGTGGGCGGCGGACACAACGGACTGGTCGCGGCGGCCTACCTCGCACGGGCGGGCATGCGGACCGTGGTCCTCGAAGGCCGGCACAAGACCGGAGGCGCCGCGGCGACCGACGCCCCATGGCCGGACGCGCCGGAGATCAACGTCACGCGCCTCTCCTACGTCATGAGCCTCATGCCCCCGACGATCATGCGCGACCTGTCGCTCGAGCGCCACGGCTACAAGGTCTTTCCCATGGGCCCCTACTACCAGGCGTTCCCCGACGGGACGTCGATCAAGATCTGGTCGGACGACGCCGCCAAGAACTACGAGGAGATCGCCAAGTTCTCCAAGCGCGACGCCGAGGCCATGCCGAAGTGGGACGCCTGGCTCGCCGGTCTCGCGGACGTGCTCGGGCCGATGCTCCTCGAGGTGCCCCCGAAGATCGGCTCGAAGCGGCCCGGCGACCTGGTCGACCTGTTGAAGATGGCCTGGCGGCACCGTGGCGTGGACGTCCGGACCGTCGGCGACGCGACGCGGCTCATGACGATGTCGATCGCGGACCTCCTCGACGACTGGTTCGAGTCGTGGCAGGTGAAGGCGCCCATCGCGGTCAACGGGGTGATCGGGACCTGGGCTGGACCGTGCGAGCCCGGCACCGCCTACGTCATGGCCCATCACTCCATCGGCGACGTCGGCGACGGCCACCTGGGGAGCTGGGGCTTCCCGGAGGGGGGGATGGGCGCGGTGGCCGACGCCATTCGGCGCGCGGCGGAGAGCTTCGGCGCGCAGATCCGCACCGATGCGCGCGTCGCGCGCACGATCGTGCGGGGACAGCGTGCCGTCGGGGTCGTGCTCGAGAACGGCGACGAGGTGCACGCGCCGGTCGTGGTGACCACGCTGCACCCCCGCACGGCGTTCCTCGACCATGTCGGAGCGGCGAACCTCCCGGTCCAGTTCGTCACCGACGTCGAGCACTGGAAGACCCGGAGCGGCGTGGTGAAGATCAACCTCGCCCTCTCCGAGCTCCCCGACTTCGTGGCCGACCCGGGCACCCAGCAGCAGCCGCACCACACGGGCTCGGTGGAGATGGCACCCTCCCTCGAGTACATCGAGCGCGCCTTCCTCGACGCCAGGGAGGGCCGGCCGGCCGCGCGCCCCTTCTCGGACTCGGTGATCCCCACCACGTTCGACAAGACGCTCGCCCCCGAGGGCGTGCACGTCATGTCGCTGTTCACCCAGTGGGTGCCCGAGACATGGTGCGACGAGCCGCACACCGCGGAGCTCGAGGCGTACGCCGACCGGCTGATCGACGAGTACGACCAGCTCGCGCCGAACTTCAAGGCGTCCATCCTGCACCGCGACATCGTGAGCCCGTACGAGCTCGAGCACACCTACGGACTGATCGGCGGGAACATCTTCCACGGCGAGCTGTCGGTGGAGCAGCTGTTCCACATGCGGCCGGCGCCCGGCTACTGCGACTACCGCACCCCGGTCGCGGGCCTCTACTACGCGAGCTCCGCGACCCACGCCGGCGGCGGGGTGTGCGGGATCCCGGGCTGGCAGGCCGCACGGGCCGCGATCGCCGACGGCCGGTCGCGGCGCCGGCCCTGGCGCGGGGCGAGCTCCTCGCGGGTTTGACCGTCCCCGAGGCGCCGGACGCGCGCGGGCGCCCGGCGCTCGTCGCGATGCTCGAAGCGCGCTCGGTCGCGCTCCTCGGCGCGTCCGCACGACCCGAGAGCCTCGCATACCGGGCACTCGTCGAGCTCCAGCGCAGCCCGATGCACCCCGAGGTCCATCTCGTGAACCCGCGGCGGTCCGGCGCGTCCATCCACGGCCTCACCGTCCTCGGCGACCTCGAGGAGATCGACGGGCCGGTCGACCTCGTGCTCTTCGCCGTCGCCGACGAGCGCCTCGAAGGCGCGCTCACCGCGGCCGCGCGCCGCGGAGATCGCGCCGGGGTGATCTTCGGGGCGGTGGCGGGTCCGCCCGACGACCCCAACGGCCTCCGCCGTCGGCTCGCCGCGGTCGCCGATGCGGCGGGGATGGCCATCTGCGGCGGCGCGTGCATGGGCTTCGTCTCGGGCGCCGTCCGGGCGATCGGGTACCTCGAGCCCGCTCCCCTGCCCCCGGGCCCCGTCGCGCTCGTGACCCACTCCGGATCGGCGTTCTCCGCCCTGTTGCGTGCGGACCGCGCCTTCGGTTGGTCCTTGGCCGTCTCTTCCGGCCAGGAGCTGGTGACGTCCGCGGCCGCGTACGTCGACTACGCGCTCGGCCTTCCCGAGACCGAGGTGGTCGCCTTGGTCCTCGAGACGCTGCGCGACCCGGTCGCCTTCCAAGGGGTGCTCGCGAGGGCAGCGTCGGCGGGGGTTCCGGTGGTCACCCTCGCCGTCGGGTCCTCGGCGCGGGGCGGGCCGATGGTGGCGGCGCACTCGGGCGCGCTCGCGGGGAGCGAGGCCGCGTGGGAGGCGCTCTCCGACCGGTTCGGGATGCTGCGCGTCCTCGATCTCGGCGAGCTGTGCGACACGGTCGAGCTCCTCTGCTCGCGCAGGCGGGCGCCGTCACGGTCAGGCGCCGCCGGCGCTCGTCACGGCATCGCGGCGGTGCTCGACTCGGGCGCCGAGCGGGCGCTCCTGGTCGACGTGGCGGCCGCCGAGGGGGTGCCGTTCGCCGAGATCGGACCGTCGACGCATGAGCGCCTCTCCGCCGTGCTCGATCCGGGCCTCGTCGTGGACAACCCACTCGACGTCTGGGGGAGCGGGAGATCGACCGAGTCGCTCTTCACCGAGTCGCTGCTGGCCCTCGCGAACGACGAGCTCGTCGACGCCGTGGCGCTCGCGGTCGACCTCGTCCCCGAATTCGACGGTGACGAGTCCTACCGCGCGGCGCTGCGCGCCGCGTGGTCGAAGAGCGCCGCGACGGGAACGCCGATGTGCGTCGTGAACCACGTGCCGAGCGCGCTCGACCGCGCGGCGGCTCGCGAGCTGCGCGACCGGGGCGTCCCGGTCCTCGAGGGCACGCGGTCGGGGCTCCGTGCACTTCGCAACCTCCTCGAGCTGCGCGACCACCTCGACCGGCCGGCGGCGGAGCGGAGCGAGGTGGACGTCGAGCGACAGGCGCGTTGGCGCGCGCGCCTCGACACCGGCGGGGCGACCCCGGCGTCCCTCGGCGCGCACCTGCTCGCGGACTACGGCGTCGCCGTCCTCGCGTCGGAGTTGGTCGACTCCGTCGATGCGGCGCGTCTCGCCGCAGAGCGTCTCGGTTACCCGGTGGTCCTCAAGACGGCGATGCCCGATGTCCCCCATAAGTCCGACGTCGGAGGGGTCGTCCTCGACCTCCGCTCGCCGCCGCAGGTCGAGGCGGCCTACCTCGATCTCTCGGCGCGGCTCGGCCCCTTGGCCACCGTGTCACCGACGGCGACGCCCGGCGTGGAGCTCGCGGTCGGCACCTATCGGGACCCGTTGCTCGGCCCTCTCGTCGTGGTCGGCGCCGGCGGGACCCTCGTCGAGCTGCTCGCCGAGCGCGTGGTCGCGCTGCCTCCCGTCGACCTCGACGGCGCCAGGCGCATGGTGGACCGGCTGCGGGCGCGGGCGCTGCTCGACGGGCACCGAGGCGCGCCGCCCGCCGACGTCGACGCGGTGCTCGCTGCGGTGGTCTCGGTGTCGGCGATAGCTATGGAGCTCGGCGACCACCTCGGCGCGGTGGAGGTGAACCCGCTCAGGTGCTCGGCGACGGGGGCTGTCGCGCTCGACGTGCTCGTCGAGCGGCGGAAGTAGGCGCGGCGGAAGTAGGCGCTCAGAAGATCGCGTAGACCTTCCGGAGCGTCTCGTGGATGTCCCAGGTACCTTCCCAGCCCGTCGGGAACATGACCACGTCGCCCGCACCCACCTCCGTCGGCTCCCCGCCGTCGGCGGTGACGGTCATCGAGCCCTTGAGGACGTGCACGAGCTCGTTGGTCTCGAGCTTCCAGCGCGACGGTCCGGGCGTGCACTCCCAGATCCCGGTCTCCGCGCCGCCGTCGCCCTGCCAGAGGGTGAGGCCGGACGTCTGCATCTCGGCACCCGTCGCCTCCTCGAGCGGTCCCCAGTCCTCGAGGTCCTGGCGGTTCGCCGCGTCCTCGAAGGCGGGGGTCGACACGGATGCGTGGTCGTGGACGTCGGTCATTGTGGTGTGGTCCTTTCAGGGAAGGGAAGCGCGATCGGATCAGGTGTCAGACGACTGCGGCCCTCGCGGTCGAAGCGGTCCAGGCCGAGGGATGCGACGTCGAGCACCGGCGACGACCCCTCCAGCGCCAGGTCGGCGGCGACACGGGCCACCGCCGGGCCCCACATCATGCCGTGGCCGCCCGCGGACGCGACGGTGACCCCCGCCATCGCCGCGCCGTCCGTGTCGAGGGCGGGGCCGAGGATCGGCAGGTGGTCGGGCGTGTAGTCGATCGTGGCCGCCCAGACGCGGCGCAGGCCCAGGCCGTCGGTCGCGGGGAGCAGCTCGGCCAGGCGCCGCTTGACCTTGTCGAGGTACGCCCAGTCGACGTCCCGAGCAGGCCCGGGTGGCTCGTCCGGGTTGCTCATACCGAACAGGAGGCCGCCGTCCTCGGGTCGCCAGTAGATGCCCCCGGCGAGATCGAACGCCATCCTCACCCGGTCCGGTGCGAGGCGGGGGTCCGGCTCGGTGACGGCCACCTGGTGACGGGCGCCGCCGGCGTGCACTCGGGTGCCGGCGCGGCGGCCCACGTCGGCGAGCTCCGGGCCGCCGGTCAGCACGACCCGCTCGGTCGCCACGGGACCGTCCGACGTCTCGACCGCACGGAGACGGCCGTCGTCCGTCGTCGCCAGGCCGAGGAACTCGGCGCCCTCGCGCACGTCGACCCCGTCACGGAGGCACGCGGCGGTGTAGGCGGCGACGTTGCGCGGTGGGTCGATGTACCCGTCACCGGGTGCGTACGAGCCTCCGAGGTGGCGGCCCGGCGCCATCGCCGGCACGAGGTGGTCCGCTTCGTCGACGCTGAGCCACGAGACGTCGAGGCCCTCCGCCGCCTGCATGGCGACCCGCGCCCTTCCGGCCTCGACCTCTGCCGCGGAGAAGGCCGGCATCAGGTAGCCCTGCGCCACGAAGCCGGAGTCGACCCCGATGGCCTCGTGCTGGGTCCGGTAGAAGTCCCGGCTCCACATTCCGAGCCGCACGGCCCACGGGGTGCCCCCCTGGGCGCGCACCATCCCGGCGGCACGGCTCGACGCCCCGCGGCCGAGCAGCGTGCGCTCGACCAGGCAGACGCGCTCGAGCCCGGCGCGCTTGAGGAACCACGCGCACCAGGCGCCGACGGTGCCGCCGCCGATCACGACGGCGTCTGCCACCTCCGCTGCGCGCACGCTGCACCCTGTCATAGACTGAACCGTCAGTCAAACTTGTTGCCCGGAGGGACCGTGTACGGGTTGTCGCAAGCCGATCTCGAGCTCAAGGCGCGCGCACGGGCGTTCGTCGACGATCTCATCCCCTACGAGGTGGAGGCCGAGGAGCACGACGGCACGCTCCCCGACGACGTCGACGCCGCGATGCGGGGGCGAGCGCGCGAGGAGGGCCTCGTCGCGACCAACATGCCGCGAGAGCTCGGGGGCGGCGGATGCTCGATGCTCCAGCAGGTCCTCGTCCAAGAGCAGGTCGGGCGGGCCACCAACGCCTTGGCGTGGATGCTCTCGACCCCACCGCAGTGGTGGGCCGGCGTCGCGTCCGACTACCAGTGCGCGCGCTGGCTCGAGCCCACCGTGCGGGGAGACGCCGTCGAGTGCTACGCGATCACCGAAGAGAGGGCGGGCTCGGACGTGTCCCAGCTCCAGGCGACGGCACGGCGCGTGGGCGACGGCTACGTGCTCGACGGCGTGAAGTGGCACGTGACCTCGTACAACGAGGCGACCTACGCCTTCTTCCAGGCCGTGCTCACGGACGGGCCCCATGCGGGCTCGCATGCGATGTTCGTGGTGGACCTCCCCTCCGACGGGGTGCGGGTGGTCCGGGTGCCGGCGTACTCGCACACGATCGCCCACCACCACCCCATCGTGGCGTTCGAGGGGGTGATCGTGCCGACGACGCACCTCGTGGGCGACGAAGGCAGCGGGATGGAGTACGCGTACGAGTGGTTCCGCTTCGAGCGGTTCATGGTGGCGGCGCGATGCCTGGGAGCGGCCGAGCGCCTCATCGAGGAAGCAACCGACTTCGCGGCCGAGCGGACCGTCTCGGACGGACCGCTCATCGGCCACCAGCTGATCCAGGCCATGCTCGCCGACAGCGCGACCGAGCTCTTCGCCGCACGCGCGCTCCTCTACGAAGCTGCGCGGGGCGTCGACGAGGGCAGGGACCGCAAGATCCAGCACGCCCAGGCCTCCATGGCCAAGCTCTACGCGTCCGAGATGGCCAACCGCGTCGCGGACCGCGCCGTGCAGATCTTCGGCGGACGCGGCTACATGCGCGAGAACGTTGCGGAGCGCTTCTACCGCGAGCTGCGCGTGGAGCGGATCTGGGAGGGCACGAGCGAGATCCAGCGGCTCATCGTGGCCGCGCAGCTCGCAAGGCGCGGGATCCGCGCGCTCGCCTGACGCGCGCAACGCTCAACCGACCTGCCGCCCGGAGGTCTCGGACGCGGGCCTGGCGATGGCCGACGGCCGTGCACGACCGCCTCGGTAGGCGTTGGCGACCATCGTCACGAACTGGTACACGCCATCCTCCTCCTCCGAGAGTGGTCCGGGGACGGACTGCGGGCTCGACAGCCCGCGCTGCACGGACTCGCACGCGAGCCAGTCCTGGCGGTTCGTCACGTCCCAGAAGTCGACGGCGAACGACGGGTCGAAGTCGGCACGCGCCACGTCCTCCGGCGAGAAGTGCCACTCGCAGACGACCCGGGTGCGGTCGGCGGCGAGCGGCGTGAGGACGTGGGTCATGACGTAGTCCGGGTGGAGACTGATCAGGACGTTGGGGAACACCGCGAGGTAGTCGACGACGTGACGGCGCCTCTCGTCGAGGCCCCGCAGCGGCGACGCGCTCGAGGATCCGTCGAGCGACATGGTGGCGAACGTCTCGCGGATCTCCATCCATCCGCCCGCCCACGCGCCAGAGGGGTCGTGGTAGTTCTCCCCGCTCCTGGGCGGGCTCGCCGCACAGAGCTCGGGATGGATGACCGAGCAGTGGTAGCACTCCTGGTAGTTCTCGGTCAGCACCTTCCAGTTCGCCACGACCACGTAGTCGTGACGGCCCCTCGTGACGAGCCGTCCCATCTCGTAGGGGGCGACGATCTCGGCGAGCCCGGCGACGTGGTCGGAGAGGTCCCCTGCGGTGCCGGACGGGTTCACGAAGACGAGTCCGTGCCACTCGGTGGCGGGAAGCTCCACCAGTCCGTGTGCAGACGGTTCGAAGCCGCCGGCGCCGTCGAATCCGGGGGCCCTGCGGAGGCTGCCGTCGAGACGGTAGGACCACGCGTGGTACGGGCACAGCACGACCGACCGGTTCACCGTGCCCGCGCCGCAGGGCAGGAGCTCGTGCCCCCGGTGGCGGCACGCGTTCGCGAACACCCGCACGGCGTCGTCCTCGCCCCGGATCAGGAAGACCCCGCCGCTCCCGACAGCCTCCGCGCGCTGGTCGCCCGGCGACGGAACCGCCGACGCGAGTCCGACGCACGTCCACCCGTCGTCGAAGAGGTGCCGTCGCTCCCAGTCGAACACCGCCGGGCCCGTATAGGCCTCGCGCGGCAGCATGCGGCTCTCGCCGAACGGCCGCAGGGAACGCTCGAGCCCGTCCGCGGCGAGCGGTACCCGGTCCGTGGCCGGCGTCTCGGTTTGACTGATCATACAGTCAATCCTAGGCCACCGGTCATCCGGCGGCAACGAGCGCCCGGGGGGTCCCTCCGGGCAGTCCCATCGGCCCAGACCCCGGCGGGTCAGGCGGCGTCGGGTCAGGCGGCGTCGGGTCAGGCGGCGTCGGGTCAGGCGGCGTCGGGGTCCCTGGACTCCGCGTCGCGCACCCGCTTCACCATCAGCTCGAGGAGCGCCCACATCGTCTCGGGGTGGGAGACCGCAAAGGGGCGGAAGACGGGCTGGGTCAGCATGAAACAGCGCAACTCGGTGTCGGCCGTCACCGTGGCGGAGCGCGGAGACCGGTCGATCAGCCCCATCTCGCCGAAGAAGTCGCCCTCCTTCAAGGTCCGGACGGTCACCCCGTGGACCGCGACCGATGCCTGTCCCTCGGCGATCACGGTGAAGATGGTCCCGAACTCGTCCTCTTCGGTGAGCACCGTCCCCGCGGGGAACGTCCGATCGTGGACCTCCTTGGCGAGCTTGTCGAGCTCTCTTCGCGAGAGCATCGAGAACAAGGGCACCTTCGCGAGCACTTCGGATGGCTTGGACATGGGACGCGATGGTACGCCTCCTGCATGTCGCAGGCGGGGGCCCACTTCCGCCTCGGCGACGGCCCTCTCCCCCGGCGACGGCCCTCTCCGTCAACCGAAGCGGAGGACGCGGACGTGGCCGACCCTCTCGGTCACCGTGCCGAACGACTCTCCCCCGTCCCGGGAGCGCCACACCAGGCCGTCGGGAGTCCCGACGGCCACCTCGTCACCGCTCGCGGCGAGGGTGCCCGTGTCCAGGTTGTACGGGAAGGACTCCGGGAGGCCGCCCCGGCACACCGTGAACGACCCGCCCAGCCGGCCCGCAAAGACGCGGCCGTCGCGCGACCTCGGTCCTGTCGACGCAGTGACGAAGGCCCTGTCTCCGGCGCCCGCCACCGCCCGGCAGTAGGGCGCGTGCAAGCCGTCGGTCGTCCACTGCCACGTCATCCCGTCGTCGACGCTCCACCCGAAGCCTCGTGCCGCGGCGGCCACGACGACGCCGGCCCCTCCCGCGACCACCTCGTGGACGTCGTCGTCGGGAGGGACCACGTTGGTCCACGTCCGACCCGTGTCGGTCGAGCGCCAGACGCCGCCGACATGGACGTTCACGAGCCACGTGCCGGTGGGCGTCACCGCCAACGAGCGCAGATCGGGCGTGGCGGCCGCGGGGTTCTCCCATGTCGCCCGCCCGGGGACCGCGGCGAACGACTCCACGGGCGAAAGCCCTCCACCGGTGAGCGACAGCTGGGCGAGCTGCGCGCCCTCCAATCCGACGAGCAAGCCGCCGCCGGTCGCTGCGAGGCTCTGCGCCTTGCCGTTCCCGAGGACCGCCACCGGCGCGAGCTCGAGCTCGTCGACCCGGGCGATGCGGTCGCCGTCTGCCAGCACGTAGGCGCTCGGTGCCCCCGCGCCGCCGGCCACGGCGATCGCGCCGACCGAGAGGTCCTCGGCGATCGTGAACTGGCGGTCGAGGTCCTCGAGGTGGTGGGTCGTCCCGAGAAGCAGCACCACCCTGTCGTATACCACCGACGCGGACGCGTGCGGGCGCCGATGGCCACGGGACCCGCAAGGTGGCATCATCGCGTCATGGTGCTCCCGGGACGGGCAGGGCACCGCCGCTCGTTCGTCGACGCGCGTGACGACGGCCGGCAGATGGAGGTGTCGTGGCACGCGCGGGCGGGTGTCGTCGTGATCAGTCTCTGGCAGGGCGACAGGTGCCGCTCGACGTTCCGGCTGCCGGTCGAAGACGCGACCGCCCTCGTCGGCGTCCTCACGTCGGCCCTGACAGACGTGGTGCGCTCGCGCGGGACCGTCGGTCGCGAGCCTCCGGGTCACCATGCCAGGGTCACGGGCTCTTCCGAGGCCGCCGCGCGCGACACGCTGTTCCACCGGCTCCTCCGCCGGGCGGCACGCCGTCGCGCCGCAGAGATCGTGCCCCTCCGCCCCGTGCGGGGGGACGCGCCGACCGAGCCGTCCGGCGGCTGACGGGACGCACCGACGCCGCATCCCACAGGGCGCCGACGGCCGAGGCACCGTCGTGTCGGTGGTCGTGGTGGTGTGAACGACCTCGTGGACGACGACCCCTGACCCGGTCACACGGCGGCGGTACCGTGTCGCCATGTCCGACGACCCGACGTGGGCACCGCCGCCCTGGGAGCCCCCACTTGCCGGGTCCGAGGCAAAGGCGCTCGTCGGGGCGCTCGAGCGCCAGCGGGCGACGTTCCAGTGGAAGACCGACGGGCTCGACGCTGCCGGGCTCAGCATGCGGCTCGGCGCGTCGCCGCTCACGCTGGGAGGGCTGCTCAAGCATCTCGCGCTGGTCGAGGACTACACCTTTACGACCAAGCTCACGGGCGAGTTGATCGGCGCCCCCTGGGACGACGCGGGCCGGGAGGGCGACGACGACTGGGAGTTCACGTCCGCCGTCCACGACCGCCCCGACGTCTTGTACGGGATGTGGCAGGGGGCGGTGGCCCGCTCCCGCGCGCGGCTCGCTGCAGCGCTCGGTTCCGGAGGGCTCGACCAGTCCGTCGACGTCGGCGTCGGCGACGACCACGCGAACCTTCGCCGCCTCGTGTGCGACCTCATCGAGGAGTACGGGAGGCACACCGGACACGCCGACCTCCTCAGGGAGGCCGTCGACGGACGCGTCGGAGAGGACCCGCCCCCGGACTGGCGGCCGTCGGGGTTCTCCTGATGCCTCGGGAGCTGACCGTGTCCGGCATCGAGGCCGTCGTCCTGGACGTCGGAGGAGTGCTCCTCCTGCCCGATCCGGCCGCGATCCGGGGGTGTCTGGCGCCCTTTGGTGTCAGCCCGAGCGACCAGGAATGCGCAAGCGCCCACTACGCGGGCATGGCCGTCGTCGACGAGCTCGGGGCGGCCGACTTCGCGGCGGCCAACCGCGCGATCGTCCGGCGCTTCGGCATCCCCGAAGCCCACCTCGAGGAGGCCTCGACGGCACTCGGGGCCGCCTACCAGCAGCCATGGGCCCCCGTCGCCGGAGGATGCGGCGAGCTCCGCCGGCTCCGTCGCGCCGGCATCGCCCTGGCGGTGGTCTCCAATGCCGACGGCTCGGTCGAAGCGGAGCTCTTGGCACACGGCATCTGCGCAGTCGCAGGAGACGCCGCGGGGTCTGACGTTCCCGACGTGGCCGTGGTCGTCGACTCCTGGCTGGTGGGGATCGAAAAGCCCGATCCGGCGATCTTCTCGGTGGCGCTCCAGGCCTTGGATGTCGCGCCGGACCGGTGCATCTACGTCGGCGACTCGGTGCATTTCGACGTGAACGGCTCGACCGCCGCAGGACTCCGGCCAGTGCACCTCACGGCGATGACGGGCTGCCACGGCCCGCACGCCCATGCTCGACGCCTCGGTGACGTGGTGGACGCCGTGCTCGGCGAGAACCTCCGGTCGGCGTCGAGCTGGTAGCGCTTCTCCGCGCGCGGAGCCGTCGCGTGGCGCTGCGCCCACCACCGTCAGCCCAAGGAGAGCAACTCGAAGACGCGCGCGGCGGCGTCGAAGGGGAGCCGACGAGCTCCCGGCCAGTCGTCGACCGAGTGCCACGGCACCTCGTCGGGGGTCCCGGGCCAGCGCGGGAGGAGGTGGACATGGAGATGGTCGCACGCGTGCCCGATCGTCGCCGTGTAGACGCGCAGCGCCCCCGCCGACTTCAGCGCCGCGCTCCAACGCGCCATCTCCTTGCCGATGGTGGCCGCCTCCGACGGGCGGAGCCCCGCAAAATCCGGGACGTGGCGAGCGGAGGTGACGAGGAGATGCCCCTCGTACGTCAGGCCGTCGCCGCTCGGCGGGACGTGGAACGTCACCGCACCCCGGCCGGCACGTCGGAGCCCGCCGGGCACGGGCACCTCGCCGTGGTGCTGTCGACAAACGAGACACGCAGCGTCGCCGGGCTCCACCCCCGAAAGAATGCCATGGCCGGATTGGGGAACCGTCCGGGCATCGTCCCTTCCAAGCGCGCGTCCTGTCGGTGCGGACCATCGCGGTGCCCGCGTCCCCGAGCATCGACGCGCCGTCGTACCACCCGCTCCGGCTGAACCGCGTGACGTTCCGGGTGTCGAGCGGCAATGCCGTCCTTCCCGCCGGGCACACGTACACGCAGTACGCCCACGTGGGCCGAGCGTACGCGGGAGGCCGGTGGTGCTTCGTCGCCGGGGTCTCCGCCCCGTAGCAGGGCATCGCGCGACGCGCCGTCCTGCGCGATGATCGCGGGGAGTGGGGAGCGATGTCGTCAACTATGCCCTGGACGCACTCCTCGTCCTGGTCGTGGTCTTCCAGATCCGCGGACGCACGCTGTCGATCCGGCAACTCCTCCTCCCGGTCGCCATCGTCGCCTACTTCGCGATCGACTACCTCAAGACCTTCCCGACGGCCGGCAACGACGTCCCCATGGAGGTCGCCGGTGCGCTGCTCGGCGGCGTGCTGGGCATCGCATGCGGTCTGACGACCACGGTCGAGGCGCGGCGCGACGGCATCCCGGTGGCGAAGGCGGGCGCCCTCGCCGCGTCGTTCTGGTTGTTCGGGATGTGCGGGCGGCTGTTCTTCCAGATCTGGGTCGAGCACGGCGGCGGGGCGGCGACGGTCGGCGGCTTCAGCGCGGCGAACGGCATCACCGCCGGCGCGGCATGGGTGGACTGCCTGGTGCTCATGGCGCTTGCCGAGGTGCTCGGCCGAACCGCGGTGCTCGCGGCCAAGGGCGTGCGCCTTCCCGGCGGGATTCCCATGAGCGCCCGGGTCCAGCCGGCCGCCGCGCCGAGCAGCGGCTGATCCCTCCGGATCGCCCCTTCGCCGCTTCAGGCGTCGTCGGCCTCGTCGACTTCGACCACGCCACACCGGCGGTGCAGATGTCCGATGTCGCCTACGCCTTGGAGTACGCGGCGCCGTTCCGGAGCGACCCGTTGCACCGCGCGCACATCGCGGTGACGCGGAGCCGACCTCAGGTCGAGAACCGCGCGGCGAGGTCAGCGGCCACGCGATCGGCGTCTGCCATCGAGGCGACTTCGGCCCCGAGCTTCTTGGCGCTCGTCGCGTACGAAGGCTCGTCGAGGACCGCGCGCACGCTGCGGCGCACCTCCGCCGGATCGAGCGAGTCGGGCAAGATCGACAGACCGGCACCGCAATTCCCGACGAGCTCCGCGTTCAAGAAGTTGTCCGCGCCCTGGGGAACGACGACCTGCGGGAGCCCGTGGGTGAGTGCCCCGAACATCGTCCCCGACCCGCCGTGGTGCACCACCGCCGAGCAGCGCGGCAACAGCTCA
>Ga0307373_10007183_pt1 | contig 17457 bp, 16 predicted proteins | sample OX2MG_FD_202534 | JGI IMG/M metagenome (GOLD analysis project Ga0307373, IMG submission 202534) | Soil microbial communities from Risofladan, Vaasa, Finland - OX-2 | ecosystem: Environmental > Terrestrial > Soil > Coastal area > Acid sulfate soil | place: Finland: Risofladan, Vaasa | collected... | reverse complement strand
GGCGGCTGGCGGCATTGACAGGGGTCTGCCAGCCAGCGCTCGTTGCCACCATCGATTCGACGGCAAGTTTTGTGCCGGCTTTTGGGCCGCCGCCGTTTATGCGCGGATTCTCGCCGCCGCTGACACCTCGCGCTGGTCATCCGCTTCATGCTCGAGCGCATGCTTGCCGGATGCTCGGGCCGCTCCCGGCTGCCATCCTGGTGGCACGACCGGCCGGACCTGCCGCCGGCCTCGGCGCAGGCCCTCGCCGCATCGACCCGCGGCCCGTTCGGCAACGCCATCGCCTGGATGTGCCAGCGCCGCGGCATCGGGCCGGGCCACCCGGACTGGCCGTACCTGGCCCGCACCATCGTGGCGTTTGGCGGCAGCGTGAAGGGGTTCCGCGCCGGCGCCAGGCCGTGCGGGCTGCAATGGTGGGAAAACCCCGCCATCTTGCCGGGGATAATCGGTGAGACCACGCCGGCTCCCGCAGCCGCGGCAATGGCCTTGCTGCTGTCGCCGCAGGCGGCGGCTGCCGCTGCAGCGCCGGCACCCAGGAACATTGTGCGTTCGGAAGCCGAGCCTGCACGGCCGCCTGCGTTCCTCCGTCAGGTCTTCGCCCGTACCGCCACAGGTCCGCCGACCGGGCCGCCCGCGATCCGGGCGCACCATGTCTGCTATGCCTGAACGACCGGGGCCAGAGCATGGCTGGCCCCGCCGCACTGATTCGTGCCGACCGCAAATCCCCGTTGGCAGAGCCTGACACGGCAGTCCGATCGACTGCTCCGCTGGTCCCCGCATTACGAGTGACTCAGGGCAATAGTACATCGATTCCATGAAGGCGCTCATATCGATGAGCTCTCACCGGGAGTCGCACCGCCGGCTTCGGGCAGAACCCCATAGGAGTCGCTCCATGGAAACGCTATACTAGGTCCGCAAAGGGTCGATTCCAGCGGTTCCCGCGCGGGCGCCTCGGCTGCCATCGTTTGGGGTCGAGATCGGCGGTAACCGCTGCCAATCCGCTACCGCCGCTTTGGGTCGAGACCCGGCATTCAAACTGACTCACCCTCTCCTGAAAATGTTCCTTGACATCGCGCCTCGTTTGTGTTCCTGTTCTGTTCATGTCCGGTCCGCCATCCGCCGCCGCTGCCCAAACCAGCCTCCCCGATCCCCACCAGGATCGGGCGGTCGCCGGTGGGGACGCACCCAGCCGCACCGGGCGCCTCCTCAACCTCGTCCGCAAGCTCATCGACTACGGCAAAGAACTTGCCGGCACGCTGCAACAGCGCGCCTCCGCCACGAACCGCACCGAGGTCACCTGGCACTTCGGCACCATCGACATCGCGGCGATCCTCGCGTGCATCACCCGCGGCCTGCATCGCGCCGTCGCGCTCGAAGCCAGACTCAGCAGCCGCGCCGCCTGTCGGGAGGACGGACCCGCGCCCACCAGCGTCCTGGCGCAGCGCAAGCCGCGCACCGTGCAACTTGCGACCCGGCGCGCCAACGATGCCGATCCCCGCCTCGCCTGCCTGTCCACGCCTGACGCAATCGCCGCCAAGGTGCGCCGCCGCCCGGTCGGCGCCGTTATCGCCGATATCTGCCGCGATCTCGGCATCCTCCTGTCTCACCCGCTGTGGCGGGAACTGTCCGACGCCATCATCGAATACGGCGGCAGCCTCGCGTGCCTGCTCAAGGACACCGGCAAGCGGGTTTTCAGTTTCATGGTCGATCCGCCCGCCGTCGCGCCCCCCGCATGGCCGGCACCATGCCCGCAATTGGCTCCGGCTTCCGGCGCCGGTCCGCCCTGAACCTGTGGCTCGGACCATCGAGGCGTGATGCACGGGGCCAGCCCACGGCCGGTCCCGCCATCATAATTCGGCTGCCGGCGCGCGGCCGAATCCTCACTTCTCACGTTTCGGCACCCCCCCGGATTCAAGCGACCGGAGCACGAATTGCCCCAGCCATCGGTGAGGCAGGCCGCTGCGATAATCCTCGGCTACAGGCCGGCCATGCGCACGCCGTTCGCAGATGTTCCAGCATCATCGGCAGATGCTGCTCGGCGAAGCTCTGCACCTGCGGATCCGACCGGCTGTTTATATAGGCACGGTCGAAGCCAGGCCCGTTCAGGGATTGGAGTTGGCGGTACACCTCCTGGTGGCTTCCACCCATGTCGGACGGCGTCGGTATCCCATTGCTTTGTGCCAGCGCGGCGAGCTGCTGATTGACCGTGGTGAGATCGGCAATAATCTGCTCCACGAGACGGCGCACCGCCGGATCGGTTGCCTTCGTCGCTGCGAGCTGGGCGAACGCGACCTCCGCAAGTCCCGACGTGGCAGCCGCATTTATGAAGGTCACATCCGCCTTCGACAGGGCCGGCGCTTTTCCCGCGGATTGCGCCATCACGCCCGCCCGCTCGGCCGGCTGGCACGCGGTCAGTAAGAACAGGGCCGCGCCCAGTATCAGCGCAACGTGGAAACCTTGGTCATCACCCCGGCTCCATGGCGAGGCGGTCGAAACTGTCGTTTTGGTTGCGGCAGCGACAGAGTGGTGCAAGGAACTTCCGCGTGCAATCGCGCCGGAGCCGGGGCAACCTTCTCAGTCGGGCGGAACAAAGCGGTCTGGCCAAGGCCACTGTGGCGAGTCGGCCCGCGGACGCTTGGTGACGGGGCAGCGGGGGAAAAAACGATGCGTGTTCTGATCGTGGGCGGCGGGATCGGCGGGCTGGCGGCAGCGCTGTCGCTGCACGCCGTCGGCATCGACTGCACCGTGTTCGAACAAGTGCGGGAACTGCGCGAGCTCGGCGTCGGCATCAACACCCTGCCGCATGCGATCAAGGAACTGGCGGCACTCGGCCTGCTGCCGGCACTGGACCGCGCCGGCATCCGCACGCGCGAGCTGATCTATGCCAACCGCTTCGGCCAGGTGGTGTGGCGCGAGCTGCGCGGCACCGACGCCGGCTTCGACACGCCGCAATTCTCCATCCATCGCGGCAAGCTGCACACCGTGCTGCTGGACGCGGTGCGCGAACGGCTCGGCGCCGACAAGCTGCGAAGCGGCTGCCGGCTGGTGTCGTTCGCCGAACGCGGCGACCGGGTGGCGGCGCGGTTCGAACAGCGCGACAACGGAGAAAAAATCACCGCCGACGGCGACGTGCTGGTCGGCGCGGACGGCATCCATTCCACCGTCCGCGCGGCGTTCTGGCCCGACGAGGGCGCGCCGGTGTGGAACGGCACCATGCTGTGGCGCGGCGCGGCCGACTGGCCGGTGCATGCCGACGGCCGTACCATGGTGATCGCCGGCGGCATGGGGGGGAAATTCGTGTTTTATCCGATCCACTTTGATCCAGCCGCGCCGCAGCGGCGACTGACCAACTGGGCGGTGATGGCCCGCATCGCCGACGCCGCCAGTGCGCCGCCGCCCCGCCGCGAGGACTGGAACCGCGCCGGCGAATGGGACGAGGTCGAGCCGTTCCTGCGCGACCGCTTCTGCCTGGACTTTGTCGATCCGCTGGCGCTGATCCACGCCTCCGGCACGTTCTACGAATATCCGCTGTGTGACCGCGAGCCGCTGCCGCGCTGGTCGTTCGGCCGCGCCACGTTGCTCGGCGACGCGGCGCATCCGATGTATCCGGTGGGCTCAAACGGCGCGAGTCAGGCAGTGCTGGATGCAGGCTCGTTGGCGCGGCATTTGACCTCCGGAGCGCCGGTGCCGCAGGCGCTGGCCGCCTACGACGCCGAGCGCCGGCCGATGACCGCCGAGATCGTGCTGAACAACCGCAAAGGCGGCCCCGAACGGGTGATCGACGTGCTGGAGGAACGCGCACCGGACGGTTTCTCCGATGTTGACGCAGTGGCGTCGCACGCCGAGCGCGAGGCGATCATACGCGGCTACGCCTCGATCGCCGGCTTTGCCCGCGAACAGGTGAACCGGGCGCGGTGAGCCATCACCCGGGGGGCGGGGGGAGAAAGTTCACCTCGTGCAGACCGGCGAGACGCACCACCTCGCCCGGATCGGGCACGTTGTCGATCGCCTGGAACAGGTCCCACAGCCGCCGCGTCGGCGACACCCAAAACACGCAGGTGATGTTCGCCTGGCTGTGGTTGAACAGCCCGTGCGGGATGCCGCGCGGCAGCCGGATCAGGTCGCCGGCCGAGGCGGTCGCAGCCTGCCCATCCAGCACCAGGTCGAACCGGCCCTCCAGCATGTAGATGAACTCGTCCTGCGTGGGATGCACATGCGGCGGCACGAACGTCCCCGGCGGCAGCAGCGCGTGCCACGAAAAACTGCTCTCGGTCAGGTGCAGCGGCGTGTAGGTCTGGCCGAGGATGTGCCAAACCTTGCCGTCCACGCTGCTGCCTTGCTGCGTGACGCCGGCGGTCATCGGGGTGGGCATGGCCAAACTCCTTGCGCTTGCGATGGGGTATGCAGCCGATCCTATGGGTTGGGCAGGGGTGTTGCCCATAAGCACTACAATAGCGCGCGACTCGGCTCGGACGGATACGAGTCATGGCGGAGATGCTGCCTGCATCCACCGACCCGATTGATCATGTCCCCGTCTTTCTGGTGCGGTTTCCCGCCAACCTGGACCCGGAGGGCCTGGCTCGCCGGACCGAGGCGTTCCAGCGCCCGCGCGGCGCGCGATCCGGCTGATCGACCAGGCAGGCGCGCTGTTCGACATCATCGCGTGACCGAACACCCGGCTGTGCGAGACCGACATCCATAAGATCACAGTCCGGGCGCGATCGGGCAAATCCCGGACGCCGCTGCGGATACACCGGAGAGCGCGGCGCCAGCCGCCGGAGGCGCGCTATAGCTCCGGGCGTCGCCCGCGCAGCCCCGCTGCTTGCTCGAACTGGTGCCCCACCCGCAGCACCGTCGCGTCGCCCCAGGCCGGGCCCATGATCTCCAGTCCCAGCGGCAGGCCGGTCGCGGTGAACCCGCCGCACACCACCAGCGACGGGATGGCCGCCACGTTCGCCACCGTCGTCAGCAACGGCCGGGCGAAGCCGTCATCCGGTCGCTGCTCCGTCAGCAAGGGCGCCGAGCCGGCGGTGGGCGAGGCGATCAGCACATCGAACCGGGCGAAGGTCCGCGCCGTCTCGGCGATCAGGTCCGTGCGCTGGCGCTGGGCCGCGATGTAGTCGGCCGCCCGGATCAGCGCGCCGGCCAGCACCCGCACCCGGAACACCCGGGAATACTCCGACAGCCGGGTCTTCAGCATTGCCTCGTGCAGCGCGTAGGCCTCGGTCGAAATGATGATGCGCCCCACCGCGTTGTAGTCCTGTACGGGCGGCAGCACCGCCTCCTCCACCCGGCAGCCCAGGCCGCGCAGCGTGGCAGCGGCGCGCGCCATCATCTGCAGCACCTCCGGCGAGCCGGGCACGTCGTGTTCGTAGAACCGGCGCAGCAGGCCGACGCGCAGCCCTTTCAGCGGGGCGTCCAGCCCAGCTGCGTAGGACACCGCCGGAACGGCCACCGAGGCCGGGTCCGCCGGGTCGTGTCCCGCCAGAACGTCCAGCAAGATCGCGCAGTCCTGCGCGGTCCAGGCCATCGGGCCGGCGGTATCCAGGCTGGGAGCCAGCGGGATGACCCCGCGCCGCGACACCAGGCCGGGCGTGGGCTTCAAACCGGCGATGCCGCAATAGGCCGCCGGCAGCCGGATCGACCCCCCGGTATCCGACCCCAGAGCCCCCAGCGCCAGCCCGGCGGCAACGGCGGCGCCCGAGCCGGAGCTGGACCCGCCGGTGAAGCGCCGCGTGTCCCAAGGGTTGCGCGCCGGCGGCCAGGGCAGGTCGAACGCCGGGCCGCCGATGGCGAACTCGTGCGTCGCCAGCTTGCCCAGCATCACCGCGCCGGCGGCGTGCAGGCGGCGGACGGTTTCGGCGTCCCGGGTCGGCACGTTGTCGGCCAGGATGCGGGAATGCGCCGTGGTGCGGACCCCGGCGGTCTCGTAAATATCCTTGTAGGCCAAGGGGATACCCAGCAACGGCCCCTTGCGGCCGGCAGCGACGGCGCGCTCGGCGGCGCGGGCGCCGGCCAGCGCCTGACGCTCGGTCACCAGCAGGAAGGCGTTGAGCCGAGGGTCGATCGCGGCGATCCGGGCCAGCAGGGCGCGGGTCAGCTCGACCGGAGACAGCTTCCTGGCGGCGATCAGCCGGCCGGCTTCGGCGATGGAGGGAAACGGCGGGACGCCGCCCTTCATCGCCCGCGTGAGGCGCGGTGGCGCGCCGGTGCCTGGGGTGTCGGCGTGGCCTTGGGCGTGGCGCGGGTTTGCGGCGCGGGTGCCGCATTCGAACTGGTCCGGGGTCGCGGCTTGGTCGCGGCGGTCGGCCTGGCCCGGGTCCGCGGCTTTGCCGCCGCCTTCGCGGCCGGTTTGGCTGCCGGTTTCGCCGCTGGCCTCGCTGCCGGTTTCGCGGCCGGCCCGGGCGCGGCTGCCGGGCTGCCGGGAGGCACCAGCCGGAAGCCAAAGGCCAGGTCATCGACCAGCGGACGGCCCTGCGGGATGGCGGCGATCAGCCCGGCGACCTGCCGCCAGGCGAGCACCAGATCAGCCATCTGCCCTGGATTCAGCACCAATCCCGAACGGGAGATCAGGATCTGCATCTCCGCCGGGCTGATCGTGGGAACAGGGCTAGCCGGCAGTGCGGCCATGCAGGGCGACTCGATCCGTTTGCAACTATTCGAGGCGGACCCTAGTCGGCGGATTGCGCAGCGGCAACCCGCGCCAGCGGATTTTCTGCACCCAGCGGATCGAGCCGCTTGCCGGACCCCGAGTCGAATACGTGCATATGCTCAGGCGGCACCGTCACCGGCAATCGCTGGCCCGCCGGAGCGTGACCGGCCAGCTTCACCACCATGGTCTCGTCGGGAGCGCCCGGCAGATGCCCATGCGCCAGCGTCTCGGACCCGAGGGGCTCGACCAGCACCACCTCCAGCACCAGGCCGCCGGGGCCGGGCACCAGGTGTTCCGGCCGGATGCCGATGGTCAGTGCGCGCCCGTCCGGCCCTTCCCGGCTCCCATCGGCAAACGGCAGCAGCGGGCCGGCGGCGAGCAAGGCGGCGCTCCCGTCGCGCGCGAGCGTGGCAGGGAGAAAATTCATCGAGGGCGCGCCGATGAAGCCGGCGACATAGGTGTCAGCCGGGTGCTCGAACACCTCCAGCGGCGTGGCGAGCTGGGCCGGGCGGCCTTGGTGCAGCACCAACAGGCGGTCCCCCAGGGTCATCGCCTCCACCTGGTCGTGCGTCACGTACAGGCTGGTGACCCCCAGCCGGCGCTGCAACCGCCGTATCTCGGCCCGCATCTGCACCCGAAGTTTGGCATCGAGGTTGCTAAGCGGTTCATCGAACAGGAAAAGCTTAGGGTGTCGGACGATGGCCCGGCCCATCGCGACGCGCTGCCGCTGCCCTCCCGAAAGCTGCCTGGGCTTGCGCGCCAGCAGCGCCCCAAGGCCCAGCAGCGCCGCCGCCTCATCCACCAGCCGCCGTATCTCATCCCGGGCCATGCCGCGGATGCGCAGGCCGTAAGCCATATTCTGGAATACAGTCATGTGGGGATACAGGGCGTAGTTCTGGAACACCATCGCCATGTCGCGCTGCGCCGGGTCGCGCGCCGAGATGTCCTGTCCGTCCAGCCGGATCTGGCCCGCGCTCGGCGTCTCAAGCCCGGCGACCAGGCGGAGCAGGGTGGATTTGCCGCAGCCGGAGGCACCGACGATCACCAGCATCTCGCCGTCGGCGAGCGCCAGGTCGATGCCGTGCAGCACCGCGGTGGCGCCGAAACTCTTGCGCAGTCCGATCAGTTCGAGGGTGGCCATCGGGCGGCGACACTGCCACGCCGCCAGGCGGGCAACAATGTCCTGGCGGGCGACACGTCCGCGGCCCTTGATGACCGGAGCGGGGCAAGCGGCGGGTGGACCAACGTCAGATCCGCAATCCGAAACCGGGAGCCCGCAGGTGGTCGCTTCCAAGGGGACCCTGAAATTGGTAGCCAGACCCAATGTCGCATGCTCCTGGCAGCCGGCTGATCGTCGCGCTTGATACCCCCGGCCTGGCCCAGGCCGGGGGTTGGGCGCGCGCGGTGGCGCCGCATTGTGGGTTGTTGAAGCTGGGATTGGAGTTTTTCATCGCAAATGGCCCACCAGGTGTGCGGGCTATCGGTGGCCGACCGATCTTCCTCGATCTGAAGCTTCACGATATCCCCAATACGGTGGCCAGAAGCGTGCGGGCGGCGCTGCCGCTGAGACCGCGGATGCTCACGTTGCACGCGGCTGGAGGCGCCGGGATGATTGAAGCCGCCCGGAATGCAGCCGAGTCCGCCGGCGCGGATCGTCCGATGCTTCTGGCGGTCACCGTGCTAACCAGCCTGGACACGGCTGCTCTTGCGGCAACCGGCATCTACGGCAGTCTCGCCGCGCAGGCGCTGCGATTAGCCAGGTTGGCCATATCGGCCGGTGCGGACGGGCTGGTGTGCAGTCCGCTGGAGGTGACGATGTTGCGGAACGCGCTGGGCGGCCAGGCGAAGCTCGTGGTGCCCGGCATTCGCCCAGCAGGGGTGATAGCGAATGACCAGGCGCGCACCATGACGCCAGAGGAGGCGGTAGCCGCGGGGGCGGACTGGATCGTGGTGGGACGCCCCATTACTGGCGCCCCGGATCCGTCTTTGGCCGCTGCCGCCATAGCTGCCGCGATTGCGTAAGAATCCGGCTGGGACTGGCCTGGTGCGCTATTTGAGGAGGTGTGACGTTCCGTCTTGAGGCGTGATCGGAGGAATAGCCGGACGGGACACCGATGTACTGATGGGTGCTGATTGCGGGCGATCCATTGCAATTTCATACGCCGTCGGGACCACGCCGAGCACTACCGCGCAAATCGCGATAATAAGGGCCCACCGCACGATTATTCTCTCTCGTCGGCTGTCCCTGGCAAGCTCAATCATCACGGACTCGCTGGTTTGGAAATGTGCAAACCAAGTCATTAACTGCGGGAAATCCGATCCTTCGACCACCTCATAGAGAGCGTCCCGATCATCTTGCGACGCGCGAGACTTCCTGATTTGCTCCCTGATTTGCTGGATCGACGCAATGAGGCGCACAAAATCGGGGAATGCGGCAAGAACTGCCGAGTAGCGGAGGTTCTTGACCGCAGAGTCAATGGTGATCGATATCTGCGAGATGGCAGCATCTATGGCGTCATGACGCGTCCTGTGACAATTGAACCACGCGTCTTGCAAAAGCTCGCGGGCCTTCCGCCCGCTGCCTTTTGAGTCAAGGGGGTTGTCCCCCGGTCCTTGGCTTCTGCCCGATTCGATCGTGACCGTGTCGGGCGAAAAGTCGTCATGCCAGATGGTACTTGGCGTTGCCGAAGGATTTTTAACCCAGCATCTTGTTACCGGCGATGCGCCCTCAGGATATCTCCGGGGGGACCCGACATGATCCCCGGCCCCGGAAACGCGGGACGTCGAGCGGAGGCCAGCGCCTCTATTGCGTCCGCGTGCTCCGGTTGCCGTCGCCGCCCCACAGATCGCTTGGCACCAGGTGCTTGTGCCCGACACCCCAGCCGCCAGCCGCCATCGCCAGCAGGTCCAGGTTCGCGTTGTTCAGCATCAGCTCGGCTTCGTGGCCGCAATCGGCGGCACCGTTTGCGCTGCGCCGGCCCGCCCAATGCACCTGGAAGCGCGGATCGCCGTGGCCGGGATACCGCCGCTCCACAACAAGGCTGCCGCCAGAGCGATGGATGGCCGCGAGGTCGAGCACGCACCTGGTCGCGTTGACACGCGTCGCGCGGACCTGACTGTGGATATCGACCGGCAGGAAGCTCCCTGGGTCGAACTGAACGATGTCGCCGACCGCCGGCCCAAGCGCCACGGCCGTGCGCGCGATCTTCACCGCGCCGGCGAGGCCCACCAGCGCGACAACCACGGCCAGCAAGGCCGCTGGCAGCAATCCGTTTGATTTATCATCATGTGCCCGCATGGCACCTTAACTCCGTCTGGTCCCGTCCGGTCGCTTCACGCCTGCGTAGGTTCCCCGGCCGATAAGGACGCGAACAAGAAAAAAGGCGGCGCCGTGACGACGCCGCCAAGTTTGGGGAGGAGTCCAAGATGAGGAGCGCAACGGGCAAGGCCCGTCTGCTTCTCGATCCGTAGATTGCCGCCGACCGCGACCTCTGACATTGATCTGGATCAACAAATTCGATTTTCACCTTGCAACCGCTGCAATGCGGCTCAGCGTTTCGTCGCGGCCGAGTGCCGCCAGCGTGGCGTCGATTCCCGGGCTGGCCGTGCTGCCCGTCAGCGCCGCCCGCAACGGCTGCGCCACCTGGCCGAGCTTGCGCCCGGTTCGCTCCGCGAAGGCGCGCAGGGCGGCGTCCAGCGCTTCCGAGGTGAAGCCGCACTCCGCCAGGGCCGCCGCGAGGTCGCGCAGCATCCGCCGCGCCTCCGGCGTGAGCAGGGCAGCGGCCTTCGGCTCGATCGGCAGGGGGACGGGGCGCGCCAGGAACGCCGCCGAATCCGCCAGCTCCTCCAGCGTCTTCGCCCGCTCCTTGAGTGCCGGGACCAGCCGGCGGATGCGCGCCGCCGCCGCATCGTCCAGCACCAGGCCGGGCCGTCGCGTCAGCCGCTCCAGCGCCTCACGGGTCAGCCGCCCGTCATCCGCCTGGCGGATATGGACGCCGTTGAGATAATTCAGCCTGGCATAGTCCATGCGCGACGGGGCCCGGCCGACGCCGTCCAGGTCGAACAGCCGGATCGCCTCCTCGCGGCCAAGCACTTCGAGGTCGCCATGGCCCCAGCCCAGCCGCAACAGGTAATTGCACAGTGCCTCCGGCAGATAGCCCTGCGCGCGGAACTCCAACGCAAACTGCGCGCCGTGCCGCTTTGACAGTTTCGTGCCATCCGGCCCGTGGATCAGCGGCAGGTGCGCGAATTGCGGCCGGTCCCAGCCCATCGCAGCGTAGATCTGTGCCTGGCGGAACGTGTTCGTCAGGTGGTCGTCGCCGCGGATCACATGGGTGATGCCCATGTCGTGGTCGTCCACCACCACCGAGTGATTGTAGGTCGGCGTGCCGTCGCCGCGCAGGATGACCAGGTCGTCCAGCTCGGCATTGGAAACGCGCACGGTGCCCTGCACAAGGTCGTCGATCTCTGTCTCGCCGTCGCGCGGCGCCTTCAGCCGGATCGCCGGCTTTGTTCCAGGGGGGGCCTCGGCCGGGTCGCGGTCCCGCCAGCGCCCGTCATAGCGCCACTGCCGTCCCTCGGCGCGGGCCTGTTCGCGCTCGGCGGCCATCTCCGCCGGCGAGAGGTAGCAGCGGTAGGCGCGGCCCAGTGCCAGGAGCTCGCCGGCCACCTCGGCGTGCCGGCCGATCCGGGTGGACTGGAAAACGGTCTGCCCGTCGCGTTCCAGGTCCAGCCAGTCCAGGCTCTCGATGATGCCCTGGGTCGCCGCCTCGGTGCTGCGCTCGCGGTCGGTGTCCTCGATGCGGAGGAAAAACTCGCCGCCGTGGTGGCGGCTGAACAGGTAGTTGAACAGCGCCGTGCGCACCCCGCCGATGTGCAGCGGTCCGGTGGGGCTGGGGGCGAAGCGCGTGCGGACGATGGGCGGGCCGTTTGCCATGCGGCGGCATGTAGCACGCGCATTCACCGGCTGTAGATGCACCCATCGCTACCCTGCCTCGCATGAACGCGGTGCGGCGAGCGGCGGGGGGGTGGGTGGTCCGGTCACTTCGCCCGCTCCCCTTGAGGGCCCGGGCCGCGCAGCGGACCAGGATCGGGGAGAGCGGTGGAGTGCCACTGGTCAACCCATGCCGGATCGCCCGTCCTGCCCGCCTCCCACAAGGGGAGAGAGAGCAGTGAAGCGCCTGGCAGCCATCGCCGCGGCGGAGCGCGATCGCGCGGTGCTGTGGTTGCCGGTGTTCATGGCGGCCGGAGTGCTCGTCTATTACGACCTGCGCTTCGAACCGCCTGTCTGGGCCGGCGCCGCCGTGGCCGTGCCGGCCCTGCTGGTGGGGATCGTGCAGCGCCGCGCCGGCTGGCGGCGAGCGGCGGCCGCGGCGCTGGCGGCGGCGGCCATCGGTTTCGCCGCCGCGCAGTTCGCCACGGCGCGCGCGCCGCCCCTGGGAACCGCGCTACCCACCCACGCCACGCAAGTGACCGGCACGGTGCGGGCCGTGGAGACACTGCCGATCGGCCGGCGGGTGACGCTGGAAGCGGTGCGGCTGAATGGCAGCCAGGCGCCGTTGCAGCGATTCCTGCGCATCCGCCTGCGGCGCGACGACGACACGGTGCTGAGGGCCGGCGACACGCTGCGGGTGCGTGCGCTGGTCCGCGCGCCGCCGCCGCCCGCCTATCCGGGCGGTTGGGACCTTCAGCGCGATGACTTCTATGCCGGCCTGGGAGGTTACGGCTTCGCACTGGGGCCGGTTGAGCGCCTGTCGCAAGGCGCGCCAGCCGCGCCGCTGCGCCTGGTCCAGCGGCTGCGCGAAATCATCGCCGACCGTGTCTCGGCGGTAATTCCGGGGTCGGCCGGGGCGTTCGCCGTCACCCTGCTGACCGGCTTCCAGAACTCCATGCCGATCGCCGATCACGACGCCTTCCGCGCCGCCGGCCTCGCGCATTTGCTCGCCGTGGCGGGGTTGCATATCGGCATCGTCATGGGGTTTGCCATGGTGCTCGCGCGCACCATGCTCGCCGCCTCGGAGCATGCCAGTCTGTTCTGGCCGGCCAAGCAGCTTGCGGCGGTGGCGGCGCTCGCCGCGGGGCTGGGCTACGCGCTGCTGACCGGACTGCACCTGCCGATCCAGCGCAGCTTTCTCATGGCGACGCTGTTCACGCTGGCGGTGCTGGCGGGGCGGCGGGCAATTTCCCTGCGCGGTTTGGCGCTGGCGGCGACGGCGCTGATGCTGATCGAGCCGCAAGAGGTGCCCGGCGTCTCCTTCCAGATGAGTTTTTCCGCGGTTCTGGCGCTGATCTCCGGCTATGCCGCGCTGCGGCCCTGGCTGAACCGGCTGCGGGGCAAAGGCCTGGGGCGGCGCTTTGGCGGCTATCTGATCGCCCTGGCACTGACCAGCGCGCTGGCCGGCACCGCCTCGGCGCCGTACGGGGCCTATCATTTCGGCCGCGTGCAGATCTATTTCGTGCTCGCCAACATGGCGGCGGTGCCGCTGACCGCGCTGTGGGTCCTACCGATGGGGCTGCTGGCGCTGCCGCTGATGCCGTTCGGGCTGGAATTCTTGCTGCTGAAGCCGATGGGTTGGGGCGCCGCTTCGGTGGTGTGGGTGGCGCGCACCGCCGCATCCTGGCCGGACGCGACGCTGGCCGTGCCGCACATTCCGGCCTGGGGGCTGGCGGTGCTTTCCCTCGGCATCGCCTGGCTCGGGCTGTGGCAGACGCGGTTGCGGTTGGCCGGGGTGGTGGCGATCGCCCTGGGCCTGGCATCGCCGGCGCTGGTCCGGCCGCCGGACCTGCTGGTTTCGGCCGATGCGCGGCTGATCGCCATGCGCACCGCATCGGGCATCTGGCTGCAGTCGGTATCCGGTGGATCGAAATTCACCCGCGACGAGTGGCTGCAATACTGGGCCGCGGGTGTGCCGCACCGGATTCCAGCCATGGGCACCGCGGCGGATGGCGCGATCGTCTGCTCGAGCGGGCAATGCCTGTTGCGTCCACACCCGGACGCACCGGCGGCGCTGCTGGTGCGCGGAGCGAAACATCCCGACGACTGCGCGGCGGCCTCGGTGATCGTCTCCGCCGAGCCGGCGCGCTGGCTGTGCCCGTGGCCATGGCCGAAGCTGGTGGACCGCTTCACCGTCTGGCGCTACGGCGCCGCGGCGATCTGGCTCGATCCAGGCGGCGCCCGCGTGCTGACCGACCGGGCCGAGCGCGGCACGCGGCCATGGGTGCCGCCGCCGCCGACCCCGCGCAAGCGCGTGCGTCCCGGCCTGGTTCCGGCACTCGCCGACCGCCCCTGAAGCACGGTGCGGGTGCATTGCGTTGCCGCCCCGCCACTACGACCGACCGGGGGAGCCGGAACCATGTTCGTCCGCCACAAGGAGACGATGATGCCGGCCGAGGCGAAGCACCCCGACCCACGGAACCGCCGTCATCTGCTGGAGCAATTCGGCGGCGCGACCGGCGAATCGACCGCGGCGCTGACCGGTCGGGTGCAGTCGTTCCATGTCGCCGGCCCCGGCATCCGCCGCCAGTTCCGGGGCGTGTCGGACGCGGCCTGGTTCGCCATAAGCGAAATGGATCGTCTATCGATCGAATTTGCCGCGCGGTTGAAGTGGTAACCCGGTTGCAGGAATTGCCAGATCGGCGGTTCAATTCTCGATAATTGAGACTCACGCTGCTTGCGGCACCTGTCCCTGCTCCGGCATGATGGGGGCATGATGCGAACGGGTGGTCAGACCATGCGGGTTCCTGGTGTTTGGTTGCCTGTCCTGGTGGCTTGTGCGGTCATGGCCCTCGCCGGCGATCCGGCCGGTGCCCGGGCGCAGACCAGCCCTGCTCCGCCTGGCGCGGTCGGCGTCGATACCGGTCTGAAAACTAACTCCGACCCGGTGGTGGCAGAGGTCGATGGCCAGTCGATCCACCTGTCGGAGGTGGGCGACGCCATCCGCGCCATGCCGGGGGGCGGCAAGGGAAATTCGCTCGAGACACTCTATCCTGTGGCGTTGCGCCAGGCGGTCGAGCGCGAGGCATTGGTGATCCAGGCGCACGCCGACGGCGTCGCCAACGATGCCACGGTCCGGCGCCACATGCGGGAGGCCGCGGACCAGGTGCTGGAGGACGCCTATCTGCACCATGCAACCGCGAAGCTGGTGACGGAGCAGATGCTGTCGGCTCGGTACGACGCGGAAATCCGGGGCAAGCCGGGGCCCGAGGAAGTGCGCGCAAGGGTGATCCTGGTGCCAACCGAGGCCGAGGCCCGGGACATCATCGCCAGGCTCGCGGCCGGGGCGGACTTCGCCGCGCTGGCACGGCAGTCGAGCATCGACCTGACGGCCAGGATGGGGGGCGACCTCGGGTTCGTGCGCCGGGACGCGCTGGGTCCGGAAGTGGGTGCGGTGCTGTTCGCGCTGCGGCCCGGCGAGGTGACGCCCCACCCCGTGCGCACCGCCGCCGGCTGGTTCGTGCTGCAGGCGCAGGCGCGGCGGTTTGGCCCGACACCGACCTTCGCGGAGGCCCGCGACCGGCTGGAGGCGGAGGGCGAGCGCGACGAGGTGGGCGCGGCGCTGCGGGCGGTGCTGAGCCGGATGATGGTGCGGACATACAATATCCATGGTCCCTGATGGATCGCGGCTTCGGCCGAGGGCACGAGCCGCGATCCATCAGCGTCCGGTGGCCGGAGCGGCAACACATTCTATTTCGCGCAAATTCCCACGACATGGGTTCAGTATCATTAATTAGGTATATTCGTGCAAAAATATGGAATTGCACGTTTATACTTTACCGGTGGTTTCCGACATGCTAACGGGTTTTTAACGATGCCTCGCGACCCGATCGGATCGTGCGGTGTCGGTGTGAACGATCTTTTGGATGGGGAAGCGCAGAGCGATGACTAGGACCTTGGGCCTGTTGATTGCCACCGTTTGCCTGGCGCTGGGGTTGGGCCGCCCAGTGTCCGCGCAAACCCTGCCGGCCGGGGCGATCGCCCTTACCACTGCGGATTACGGCCAGTTTCTGACGGTGGACGGCTTGAACATCACCCTCGCCAACGTCGCGTGCGATAACGGCGGAACCGGCAGAAGCCCGATATCGTGCGGCGACCTCTTTATGGCGCCCACCCTCGGGCCGGACCCCGGCATCATCATCGAGGCGGCGAGCGGCACGGCGCCGGGCAGCCCGCTGGTGCCGATCTTTTCCTATACCTGCTGCACCAGCCCCAGCGGCACGTACGACCTGGGCGTCACGCTCGATGTGGCGCAGGCCGCGGGCAGCCATACGGCCGTTACCAGCATATCGCAGACGCTGTCGGGTTCAGCCACACCGAGCAGCCTGGCCAGCACCTGGCCCGGGGACGTCCACGTGGGCACGGTTGTGGATCTCGGCGCCAGCGTATGCAGTTCAGGGCTGACCAACAACCTGTCCAGCCTTTCCGCTGCCTGTCCGACCTTCGCTGCCCAGACCGATCTGAGCGAGAAAAAAGACATCGGGCTGGGGCTGAGCGGCGTCACCAGCGGCGACACGCTGACCCTCTGGTCCGTCACGCAGAATTTCACGCCGGCACCCGAACCCGCATCGCTGGCGTCACTGCTGACCGGGCTGATCGCGCTTGGCGCGGTGCGCTGGAGCCGCCGCCGGACCTGATCGGCTGCCCTCCCTCCGCTGAGGCTCGTCTCTCGACAAGAGGACCAGGTTAATGTCGTACACTTCCTCCTCCCCCTACACCACGTCCTGGACGTTCCAGAACCTGGTGAACGCCGACCTGTCATTCTCGTCGATCGTGTCAACGGAGGTGGACTACGGCAATTTCACCTCGTTCACCGATAGCGCGCCGGAGCCGTATGCTATCGCCACGCCGTACAACCTCACCAACCCCAATGACGGTCTGCTCGGAATGGAGTGGGGCGGTTTTGCGGCGGGGGTGACCGGACCGAACTCGTCCACCACCTTCACCATCAACTACAATCTGGACGTCACCAACCCGGCTGAGGCGATCACCAGCCTGGAACAGCTCTACGTGGTGGATACAAATGTCGGGCCGGGCACCAGTGCCACGGCCACCGAGCAGGCTTACGACAGCTCCGGCAACCTGATCGCGACGCTGAACTGGTCGGCCGCCACCGGCGCATCGAGTTCGGTCGCCCTGGCGACCGGCTATCAGCATCTGCACATCGTGCTGACCGTCAATGAATCGATCAGCTCGATCGGGACGACATCGGCGATCGACATCAGCACCATCGATCAGAATTTCGGTCAAAGCCTTGAAACGCCGGGCGTGTCGATCGTGAAGTCGGTGACCTCGGTGGGCGGGGTGACGGGCGACCCGGCGGCGACCACGGCGGGCGAGGCGATCGATTACAGCGTGGTGGTGACCAACACCGGCAACGAGACGCTGACCAACGTGGTGGTGACCGACCCGACGCTGGGGACGACCTTGGGCACGCTGGCCAGCCTGGCGGTGGGTGCCAGCGTGACCTACACCACGTCGCAGGCGGTGACCCAGGCGGAGCTCGACAGCGGCAACGCGGTGACCAACACCGCGACGGTGACGGACACTCAGACGCCGTCGGAATCGTCCACCGTCAGCACCGGGGTGACGCAGACCCCGGGCGTGTCGATCGTGAAGTCGGTGACCTCGGTCGGCGGCGTGACGGGCGACCCGGCAGCGACCACGGCGGGCGAGGCGATCGACTACAGCGTGGTGGTGACCAACACCGGCAACGAGACGCTGACCAACGTGGTGGTGACCGACCCGACGCTGGGGACGACCTTGGGCACGCTGGCCAGCCTGGCGGTGGGTGCCAGCGTGACCTACACCA
>Ga0307373_10007182_pt1 | contig 17457 bp, 20 predicted proteins | sample OX2MG_FD_202534 | JGI IMG/M metagenome (GOLD analysis project Ga0307373, IMG submission 202534) | Soil microbial communities from Risofladan, Vaasa, Finland - OX-2 | ecosystem: Environmental > Terrestrial > Soil > Coastal area > Acid sulfate soil | place: Finland: Risofladan, Vaasa | collected... | reverse complement strand
CATCCCCCCGTACCGGGAGGAACACCAGCCGACGACGGCCGACGCAACTGATCGGGCATCCTGGCCGCCTTCCTGCCGACGGTCGCAGACCGTAACCAACGCCTCTGTGCGGCCGCACCCGTAGCCGCCGTTCTGCGCGGCTCCACGGTCGCCGACATAGCCGCTACGCCACGCCAGAACGGGTCGATCTGCGTGCGGGGTGGTGGAGGTGCGGGACAGGACGCCCTGATGAAGGGCTCAGCTTATCGATGCCATGGTGGATTCGGGGGTTTGCTGGAGGATCCGTTCGGACAGTACACGCAGCTGGCGGATCTCGCCTTGGTCCAACTGGCCGGCGAAGTGGCGCTGCACCGCGTCGGCGAATACCGGCTGGGCGGCGGCGAAGATCTTTTCGCCCTCGGCGGTGAGCGCGGCGTAGACGGTCCGCCGGTCTGATCGGTCCCGTTCGCGGGTGATCAGGCCGCGTTCCTCGAGGCGGTCGACGGTCTTGGTTACCGCGCTCTTGCCGATGGTGAGCAGCCCGGCGATGTCCACCATGCGCAGGCGCTTGCCTGGTGCCATGGCGACCTGGCAGAGCACGAGGTTGTCGGCCAGGGTGAGCCCTGCGCTGCGCTGCAGGTCCCGGTTGAGGGCGACGCGCACCTGGTCGACGACCTCGCACAGGGCCGTCCACGCCTGCAGTGCCTCGGGCCGCTCACCAGTCATGGGGCCATGATAGCAGGTAGTTGACAAGAGTACTATTCTCTTAATAACATTCTCTAGAGAATCAGATTCTAGAGAATCACATGGCGTGGCGAGAGCGCGCTGGTGCGGCCCGGCCAAGGAAGGAACCCCACGATGAGCGTCTTCTCGGAGAAGGAACTGGACTACCTGGCCGGCCAGCGCCTCGGCCGGCTGGCCACGATCGACGGCGATGGCCTCCCGCATGTAGTGCCGCTCGGCTGGAGCTATAACCCCGCGCTGGACACGATCGACGTCGGGGGCCGCGACTTCGCCAGGACGAAAAAGTTCCGCAACGCCAGAGCCAACCCCAAGGTCGCCCTGGTGATCGATGACGTGCTCCCGCCCTGGCGGCCGCGCTGCGTCATGGTGCGCGGCGAGGCGGAGGCGCTGGACGAGGCGGCCAGCGCGGACGGCGAGCCGCTGGGGCCGATCATCCGCATCCACCCCCGCCAGGTCATCAGCTGGGGCCTGGACGACAAAGCCTGAGGCGACCGCGAATCTGCATGCCGAAGGAGGTACGGACAATGACTGTCAGGATCACCGGCATCGCCGGGAGCCTTCGCCGCGAATCATTCAACCGCAAGCTCCTGCACGCAGCCGCGCACGAGATGCCGCACGGCGCGGAGCTCACGGTCTGGGACGGCCTGGGCGGCGTCCCCCCGTTCAGCGAAGATCTAGAAGCCGCGCCCGCCCCGGCGGGCGTGACGGACCTGCGCCAGGTCATCGCCGAAGCTGACGGGCTGTTGTTCGCCACCCCGGAGTACAACGGGTCAGTGCCCGGCCAGCTCAAGAACGCGATTGACTGGGCGTCCCGCCCGCCCCGCGGCGGCGTGCTTCAAGGCAAGCCGGCAGCTGTCATCAGCGCCAGCCCAACTCCCTACGGCGCCGCCTGGGCGCAGGCCGACCTGCGCAAGATCCTCAAGATCGCGGGCGCCGACGTCTGCGACAGCGGCCTGGCCGTACCGCGGGTTTCTGGCCAGTTCACCCCGGGTGGGCTTCTCGCCGACCCTGCGATGAACCGCGGGCTCACCCAGGTGATCGCCGACCTGCTGACCCGTGCGGCCGCACCCGCGGCCCGCCAGGCCGCGTAGCCACACCCCTGCCCAGGACAGGGTCCACTCGCCGCTGTCGCCCACGTGGCTGACTTGGTCCGCCGCGCTGACACCATGCGGCGCGACCAGGCGAAACAACACCAGGAGGAACTGATGTACGCAATCGTCAGGCAGTACACCTACGACCCCGCGACGATCGCCCGCGCCGGGCAGGCGCTGGCGGCGGCACAAGGGCTTCACGCGGCCCAGCCCGGTTATGCCGGCGGCATCGTCGTCGACGACGGGCAGCACTTCATCGCCGTCAATCTCTGGCAATCAGAACACCACGCGGCAGCCGGGCGCGCAGCGATCGGCACCCAGGTGCAGCGCCTCCTCGAGCCGCTGATAGCAACCCCGTCGCAGCTATTGGGCGCCGGCGAAGTGGTGGCAACTGACCTGGCAGACCACCAGTGACCAAGCCACCACACATCCGCCGAGACCAGAGGGCACGACCTCTCATGCCGCATACCGCGCGTGCCAGGCCAAGCGGTTCGGGCCTCCGGCGCCATCGACCGGACGTCAGCTCGGTGGCGGCGATCAAGCCCAGTCATGCGGCGATCAGTCGACGCTCGGCATGGGCTGAGCCGGTGGACAGTATCACCCTGAGTGATGGTGAGGTTAGGGAGAACGCTCGCCGAGCCGCCGATATGGCACTGGTCCCGCGTGACGGTCAGGCCATTTCCTGGCTGCCGAACTGGCAATTCTGCGCGTCGCGGCGGTCACGGCGACCCTTCCCGATGGCTCTGGGCTAGCTTCTCGCATCTGGAACAACTGAAGGGCCTCAGCCGAGCCGTATAAGCGTGTCATCAGTCCTGTTTGAGGGCCTCGCTGCGGGCGACCTGCAGATTCTTTCGGACGAGCGTCATGTCTGGATGATCAGGTCCGAGCACCCGTTCCATCTCGGCGAGGGTAGCCTCCAGCATCAGCACCGCCTCGGCCACCCGACCTGTAGCGCGGTATGCGTGCGCCAGGTTATTCCGTGAGGCCAGTGTGTCCGGGTGTGACTCGCCCAGTAGGCGTTCCCGATCTGCCAGCACTGCCTCCAGCAAGGGCACCGCCTCGCCGACACGGCCCGCCGACAGGTACGCGGACTGCGAACATCCGCAGCGACCGCCTCCAGCGGAGTGCCATCCGCCCGACTGATCCCGAGTTGGTCAGCTACCACCGCCAGACCCGCCAGTGCCTCGGTCGTTGTCTCGGCGTTCACCCAAGCCACAAGCCGCCAATCCGCCGCCACACACTCGCGTGCGTACGCAGCCGCGAGTTGCGTCTTCCCAACCCCGCGCATCCCCGTCACCGACCGCACTACCGTTACCCCGGGTCCGGCCACCCGCAGTTGCGCAATCAGGTCCTCGCGCGGTTGGAACCCCGGCGGCGCCTGCGGGATGTTCCCAACTACCACATGCGCTGGACGTGACGCGGGCCGTTCCCCGTAGAACATGTTGAGTTGGACGTTGCCGGAGCCAACCTGCACGCCTTGCCCGCCCGAAACATATACGTCCTGCGTAGGACCAGGTTCAGCCATGACGGGCATCCCGCCCACAAGACGGGAACGCGTGTCGCGCGGCCGGCATCATGCCGCCATTCATCCCATCACCCGGAAAATCCTATGAGATGTGCGATCAGCTTTGCGACGACTTCAGCCCCAGTTTCCCTGGCTACGGTCACAGCCCAACTTCCCGCCTCCTTTAGATGTGCCATAACGCCAGCCTTATCGCCCTTCGTGGCTGCTATCTCAGCCTTCGCGACTTGGCCTATCTGCTCATCCTGTTCAGCCGTAGAACCTGCCGCTAGCCGGTCCTTCGTCGCTAGCGACCGAGGGTCGCTAGCGAGACATCGGATCACAGCCCGTATCCCTGACCCGGGAAGCCAGTCCGTTAACGACGTCGCATTCAGTCCCGACGGTAGCCTGCTGGCTACCGCTGACGGCAACGGCAACGCATACCTATGGAGCGGAGAGACTCTGAAGGTCGCCGCAAGACTTCATGACCCACACAGCCAGGGCGTGTGCAATGTCGAGTTCAGCCCGGACGGCAACTTCCTCGTCACAGAGGACTTCGACGGCAGTGCCTACATATGGAACGCAGCGACGTTCGAGCTCAAAGCAACGCTAACGGACCCTCACAGCAAGGGAATCTGCGACGCCTTGTTTACGGAAGACAATAACATTTTGGCAGCCGCAGACCGCAATGGCAGCATCTACTTGTGGAACTCCACCACCCGCAAGCTGCTGACGGTGCTCCACGATCCGCTCGGCTCCAGCCTGCTGGGCCTCGCGTTCAACCCGACATCGGGCATCCTCGCCAGCGCCGACCAGAATGGCTATATCGATCTCTGGAATCTAACTAGGCGAAAGCTAGTCGCTACTCTTGCTACCACCGACAGCTACGGCGTCTTCGATCTGGCTTTTAGCCCGAATGGAAGCGTTCTCGCCGCAGCAGACATCAATGGTAGAACCTATCTTTGGAGCTGGAGGTCGGCAAAGCTTATAGCAATTCTTCCAGATCCTAACAGCGAGGGCGTTGAAGACGTCGCGTTTAGTGCGGATGGAAGAATACTCATCACCGATGATAGGAACGGTAGCACGTATTTGTGGTATACGAGCAGGTTTTTAGCCGCTGCTCACCCTTCTCTCTACGTTCGCGGTTATGCGGTGAGGCCTTCCCAGGCGAGCCGCAGGGTGCGGGTTTCCTCGGGTGTCGGCTCGGCGGGGTGAGCTGGCAGATATCTGGCGGCGATGAGGACCCGCCTGAGCTTGGCGATCATGTCGGCGGTCGACGGCTCGGCCTTGGTGCGGTACCAGGGGGCGCGGGCCAGGGGGCGCGGGCGCGGTGGTCGCTGGCGTCGCCGGGGTCGTGCCCGGCGGTGGCGTACCACAGGACGGCCAGGCTCTGGCAGGCCAGGGTGAAGGGCAGGGTGCGGTGCACCGCAGTGGCGAGGCGGTTGCGGGCCTGCCCGGCGCCGAAGATCTGCTTGGCGTCCTCGATCGCGACCTTTGTTCACCAGGACATCGACGCCACCCCATCGGTCCGCGGCCGCGGCGACCATAGCGTTGACGGCGGCGGGGTCGGAGACGTCTACCACCCAGTCCAGGGCTTCCCCGCCGTCGGCCGCGATCTGCCCGGCGGTGGCGGCGGCGTCATTGGCGGACAGGTCGGCGCACAAGACCATGCCGCCCTCCTCCGCGAGCCGGATGGCGATCGCCCGCCCGATACCGGAGCCGGCGCCGGTGACGACGCAGACCTTCCCGGCTACCCGGCCCCGAAGGCTTCCCGGTGTGTCGGCTCCTGGCATGGCAGAGTCCCCCCTCATGATCGCCGGTCGGCGGGGCCGCCGGACGCCAGAATCGTAGCGGGCCACCTCAGCGCCGGCCGAAGAGGGCGATCAGGTCACGGGTCTGCTCGGTGACCCGGTCAGCGGGCAGGCCGTAGGTGGGGGGCGCCAGAACCACGGTGTTGGACGACCGGGCGCGGCCTGGCAGGGCGGCGCGGACCTGACCGGGCGTGCCGGCGATCGCGAAGGCGTCGATCACCGGGTCGGTGACGGCCCTGGTCATCGAATCCAGGTCGCGCGCCTGATAGGCGGAACGGATAGCCGCACGTTCGGCGGCGAATCCGAGCTGCTCAAGCCGGTAGGCGTAGGTCTGGGTGGCCGCGTACAGCGCGATCTGGCCCGCGGCCTCCCGCCGGGCCCGTGCCTCGTCGGCGGCTACCGAGCAGATCACGAACTGCACGTGCTCGATCTCGGACAGGTCCCGGCCGGCTCTCGCCGCGCCCTCGGAGAGCCATTCCGCGTAGGAGTCGAGGTCCATTTCCGATGACAGGGGGTGGCCGACCAGCCCGTCGGCGCATTCGCCGGCCAGCCTGGTCATAGCGGGGCGGACGGCGGACAGGTAGATCGGGATCTCCCGGCGCACCGCGGGCACCGGGCGGGTGAACCCGGTGAGGTCGAAACCGTAGTACTCCCCCGGCGGCATCGCCGGAGAGGCGCCCTCGGCCAGCCCCCACAGCGTCCTGAGTGCCTGGACGTACTCGCGCATGCGTCGTACAGGCTTTCCATATTCAATGCCGTGAAGCACTTCGTTGTACCGCCGGACCTGGGATCCGAGACCGAGGACCAGGCGGCCACCGGCGACGTCGTCAACGTCCATGGCCTCGATCGCGGTCGTCAGCGGCGTGCGCGGAAAGGCCTGGACGACGCCGGTGCCGATCCGGACATCCGTGGTCGCGCGGGCGACGGCCGCGGCCGTCTGAAAGCCGCTGTGCCAGTACTCGCCGGTCCACAAAGATTCGAATCCGGCGGCCTCGGCGGCCGCAGCCAGTTCGCCGATCTGGCCCAGCCGCATGCCGTCGCCGAACAGATACAGGCCGAGCCTCACGCCGGGCCCGCCTCGAACAGCCTCAGCAGTTCGTCGGCGACGACGTCGGCCAGTCGCTCGGGCGACATCCGGGCGCTGCGGTGGTACCAGGACGGGATGAAGTTGATCGCGCCGTGCATCAGCATCCGTGCCACCGCCGGGTCGGGGACGCGCAGTTCCCCGGCGCGTATCCCCTCCTCGATGATCGACCGGAAGAGCTGGTCGTGCCGCTCGACAAGTTCCCGCAGCCGGCTCCGGGCGGCCTCGGGCAGCCCCAGGTCGTGGATGAAGATCGCCGCGCCGGCGGGCTCGTCCCTGGTCAGAACCAGCACCTGGCCGCGGATCGCGGCGTGCAGGCGGTCGCGGGGTGGCGCGGCGCTGGCGGCGACGGCCGCTAGCTGGCGGTTGGTGGCGTCGCCGATGCGGTCCAGACACGCCAAGATCAAGTGCTCTTTGCTAGGGAAATAGTGGTACAGGGAGGCTTTGGAGAGGTCGAGGACCTCCGCGACCTCGTCGAGGTTGGTGGCGGCGTACCCGCGCTCCGCGAGCAGGCTGGTGGCGATCCGCAGGATGTCCTCGATCCGCTTCGCCCGACGCCGGTCCGCGCGGCTCACGGTGTCAGCCGCCGCGGGTACCTGAGAGGTCACAGTTGTCACTCCGGATGAAAGCGAAGCTCCGTCCAGCCCCCGTGATGGACGAAGCGCGGTCGGACGCGCAATCCAGGGCTGGCCGCGTCCCCCGGCTCCAGCCTGCCGACGACGCGGCCGCCGCCGTCAAGGTCCACGGTGGCGATCGTGTAGGGCACCTCGGCTTCGAACACCGCCTGAAAGGCCCGCCGAACCGTGATCCAGGAGTATACGGTTCCGGCCTCCGCCTCCCCGATGACGCTTCCGGTCGCGGCGCAGTACGGGCACGACGGCATGGGCGGGAAACGCCTCCGGCCGCATCGGGCGCACTCCTGGATCAGCAGCCGCTCGCCGGCCAGGCCCTCCCAGTAGAAGCGGGAATCGGCGTCGGGGACTGGCGGGGCCGGCTCCGGTCGGGTCACTGTCATCGTCCGGCCCACCTCGGAGTCCGCTTGGCGGCGAAGGCATCGAGTCCTTCCGGCGCGTCCGAGCTCGTCAGGCAGTAGCGGGCCGTCACCTCGCGCTCAATCCGCAGGCCAGCGTCCACATCGGTGCCGGCGAAAAAGGCCGCGTTCAGCGTCCGCTTCGCGTTGCCGAGCGCGAGCGGTGATTTCTTCGCCACCTCCCGCGTCAGCTCGATGGCGGCCGCGACCAGCCCGCCGTCGGCGACGACCCGCGATACCAGCCCCCAGGCCAGGGCCTCGTCGGCCTTCAGCAGGCGGCCGGTCACGATCAGTTCCCTGGCCCGGGACGGCCCGACTACCCGCGGCAGCATCGTCAGCACCCCGCCGCCGCCCATCTGCCCGAAGGGCAGGTGCGCGTCGCCGATCCTGGCGGATTCGGCCATGAACGCGAAGTCGCAGAACAGCACCAGCTCGATGCCACCGGCTACCGCGATGCCGTTGACGAGCGCCACGACTGGCTTCGGGTACTGCGATATCCGCCCGAAGACCTCGTGGATGTCGGAGAGGAACCGCGGGAACTGGTCAGCATCGCGCTGCAGGGTCTGGTACTTCTTCATATCCCCGCCAGCACTGAACGCCCGGCCCGCGCCGGTGATGGCGATCACCCGGATCACGGGATCGGACGCCAGATCGTCCAGGACCCGGCCGAGCTCGCGCACGGTCTCCCAGTCCAGGGGGTTCATCTCAGCTGGCCGGTTCAGCGTCACCAGCCCGAGGGCCGGCGAACCATCGACGTCGAGCCGGTCCGCGATCACCGAGGTCTGCGGCGTGCTCACTCATCGCCTCCCAGGTCGGCACCTTCCGCCCCGTCGGCGATCGCGTCGGGGTCGCTGTCGAGCGCCTGCCTCAGCCAGGCCGGCAGCGGCTGCTTCGCTAGTTCCGCGCCGCCGCCGGGCCGCCGCGCGAGGCTGACGTAGGTGTGCGTCGACTCGACCTCGACGGCCAGCCGCTCGTCGCCCCAGCCGTCCCGGGCGCCCCAGACGGCGCAGCGGACCGTGAATGACGTCTTGCCGATCCGCCCGGCTGACAGGCGGAGCGAGCAGTGATCGTCAAGGCTCAGCGGGACCAGATAGCGGATCGTCACCCCCGCGGCCGGGGTCGCCCCGCCGGCGGCGAACATCGAGCTCAGGCTGTGCCCGGATCGCTCAAGCCAGTCGCCGAGCAGCATCTCCGCCCAGCGAAGCGGGCTCGCGTAGTACAAGATCCCGGCCGCGTCCACGTCGGCCATCGTCACCCGCCACTCCCGCTCGATCAGCACGCCAATACCCTACTCATAAGTCAGTTTCCAACGCAAGCAATGATTCTCAACCCACTGGTTGACGTGCGAGGTACGGCTGCGTAGCCTCTGATTCGTGGCGTATCGCGAAGCGGCAATCGCCGGGACCGGCTTCACCGCGCTCAGCAAGAACTCAGGTCGCAGCGTGCTCGACCTGGCCACCGAGGCGTGCCTGGCCGCAGTCGATGACGCCGGGCTGACGATCTCCGACATCGACGGCGTCGGCAGCTTCATGGTGCTCGGTGACTCCGTCCCGAGCGAGGCGGTCGCGACCTCGCTGGCGCTGCCCGGTATCCGCTACGTGATGGACTTCCAGCAGGGCGGCCAGTCACCCGCGTGGGTCGTCGCCAACGCGGCCATGGCGGTCAGCCAGGGCTACGCCGAGAATGTCGTCGTCTTCCGCGCGCTCAACGGCCGGAGCGGGGTGCGGGTGGGCAGCTCCGCTTTCCAGGGCGGCGCGGGACAGTTCCGCTATCCGATCGGCTACGACACCTACATGCAGTACATCGCGATGTGGGCACGGCGCTATCTGATCGAGACCGGCCACGAGCCTGATGACCTGGGTGCCATCCCGATCGCGCAGCGCTGGTACGCCGAGCGCAATCAGCGCGCGATCCAGCGCAAGCCGCTCGACGCCGATTCCTACCTGGCGTCCCCCCGGGTGGTGGACCCGTTCCGGGTCGCGGATTGCACGAGCGAGGTGGACGGCGCCTGCGCCGTCGTCGTCACCAGCCTGGACCGCGCGCGCGATCTGCGCCACCGGCCAGCGCGGGTCGCCGCCGCGGCCTACCGGGCGGGTGCGAGGCCCGGGCTCGACATCGGAGATCACCTGCTGTTCGACGACTACACCCGCAACTTCACCTCGCTGCTGCGGGACGAGCTCTTCGGCCGGGCAGGGCTCGGGCCGGAGGATGTCGACGTCGCCGAGATCTATGACTGCTTCTCTAGCACGGTCGTGTTCGGGCTGGAAGGTCTTGGCTTCTGCGGCCGGGGCGAGGCGATCGAGTTCGTCCGGTCGGGTGCCACGGCCATCGACGGATCGCTGCCGGTGAACACCAATGGCGGCCTGCTCGCCGAGGGATACCTGCATGGCATGAACACGGTGGCCGAGGCGGTGCTGCAGATCCAGGGACGGTGCGGCGAACGGCAGGCACCGCGCCATGACGTCGCGGTGGTCACCTCGGGCGCGCTGGTAGATGGCTCGGCCCTGGTGCTGGTAGCGGCATGATCGGCCAGAAAGGTGAGCGCGGCATGAGCGTCCTGACCACCCGGTTCACCGAGCTCATCGGCATCGAGCATCCCATCGTCCAGGACGGCATGGGTCCGTTCAAGACCGTGAAGCTGGCCGCCGCTGTCAGCGAGGCGGGCGGCCTGGGTACGGTCAGCATCCCCGGCATGTCCGCCGATCCGGCCGTGATGGCGCGGGTCATGCGCGAGCACATCGAGGAGACCGCATCCCTCACTGGCAAGCCGTTCGCGGTCAACGTCCCGGTCGGCAGGGCCGAGGATGGTCAGATCCTGCCGCTGTCGCAGGCCTATATCCGGGCGGTCATCGACGCCCGGCGGGCCGATTCCGCGATCGCGCGCCAGCTGACCGTGCTCACCACATCCGCCGGCTTCCCCGGCGAATTCCGGCCGATGATCGCGGACTCCGGGCTCATCCACATGCACAAGATCGGCTCGACTCGCCAGGCCCTCAAGGCCGAGCGGCTCGGCGTCGACGTGGTGATCGCCTCTGGTTATGAGATGGGCGGCCACACCCACGCCGTGCCGATGCACACCTTCGTGCTCGTGCCCAATGTGACCGAGGCGGTCTCGGTCCCGGTGCTGTTGTCCGGCGGCGCCCGCGACGGCCGGACGCTGGCCGCCGCGCTCTGCCTCGGCGCCGCGGGCGTCGCGATGGGCACCCGCTTCATCGCCACGCGGGACAACTCGGACTGGCATCCGGCGACCGCACGCCAGATCGTCGAGGCGGGCGAGGGAGACGACACCATCTTCCCCGGCGTCTACAGCCCGGCCCGCGGTCTCAAGAGCGCGGGCCTCACCCAGCTCATGGAGCTGACGGCGGGGGGCGCGGCCGCGGCGGAACTGCTCGAGTACAAGGACGCGGCCATGATCCGGGCGGAAGAAGCGGGCGACGTCGACTCCGGCATCCTGCCGGCCGGACAAGTCGCGAGCGGCATCCGCGACATCGCGCTGGTCGCTCAGCTGGTGCCAACCATGGCGGCCGAGGCCGCCACCCTGCTGCGACAGCTGGCGTCAGCCGTCGCGCTCACGACAGCCGGATGAAAGGCAAGGGGACCGGCCATGCCCATGCTCGTCCATGATTTCATGCGCAGGGCCGTGATCCGTCACGGCGACCGTCCCGCCCTCGTCGACGCCCGCAGCACGCTGAGCTATAACGAGTTCTGGGACCGATCGGCCCGGCTGGCGGGCGGCCTCCAGGCGAGCGGCGTCGGCAAAGGCGATCGCGTCGTCGCGGTCATGAACAACCGCAACGAGTGGGTGGAGACCGACCTCGCGGTGTCGATGATCGGCGCCGTCCGGGGGCGGCTCAACAGCCGCGACGGCGAGCGCGAGTGGACCGTCACGCTGGAGGATCTTGAGCCCAAGATCGTCGTCAGCGGACCCGAGTTCACAGCGACTCTGGAGCGGATCCGGGCGTCGGGCAAAGTGGCCGGCTTCGAGCTGCTGACTCTCGGGGCGGGCGAGTCCTACGAGGACCTGATCGGCCGGTCGCCCGCGATCGAGCCGGTCGAGGTCAGCGAGGATGACATCTACCTCATCTTCCACACCTCAGGGACCACCGGGCGCTACAAGGGCGCGGTCTACCTGCACCGCAACTGGTTCAACACCTACCGGAACATCCTCGCGCTGATCATGGGCGGGCTCGACCACACCGACGCGCTGCTGCACGTCGGCCCGCTGTCGCATCAGTCCGGCATCCTCACCGCCCCCGCCCTCTACCAGGGCGCGAGGTCGGTCATGATGGAGCACTTCGATCCCGAGTTGTTCTTCGACGTCGTCGCCAGGGAACGGATCACCTGCACGATCCTCGCCCCGGCGATCATCAACATGCTGGCCAGCCATCCGGGCGCCGCCACGGCCGACCTGTCCAGCCTGAAGACGATCTACTACTCCGGCGCGCCGATCTCCCCGAGTGTGCTCCGCAAGGCGATGGCGGTCTTCGGGCCGATCTTCCTGCAGGGCTACGGCTCGACCGAGGGCGGCACCGTCTACAACACAATCCTCTACCCGGACGAGCACGTCCGGGCGCTTGAGCACAACCCCGACCGGCTGGCCTCCTGTGGCCGGGCGGTGCCCTTCTTCGACGTCAGGATCGCTGGCGAGGACGGCCAGGAGGTGGCCACCGGCGCGATGGGCGAGGTGTGGGTCCGCGGCGACGCCGCCTCGGTCCGCTACTGGAATCAGCCCGAAGCCACGGCGCTCGCCTATGAGGACGGCTGGTTCAAGATGGGCGATCTGGCGATCCGGGACGCCGAGGGCTACATCACGATCGTGGACCGCAAGAACGACATGATCGTGAGCGGCGGGCTGAACGTCTATCCCCGCGAGGTCGAGGACGCGATCGCGTCCCATCCAGCGGTCCGCGAGGTCGCGGTCATCGGCGTCCCCGATGAGAAATGGGGCGAGGCCGTGATGGCCTGCGTCGCGCCCGTCGCGGGCGCCACCCCGGACCTGGCGGAGATCCAGCGGCACTGCCGTGAGGTCGGCCTGGCCAGCTACAAGAAGCCCATCCACCTGGAGCTGGTTGATGAGATTCCGAAGACCGCCGTCGGCAAGCTGTTCCGTCGCGCCCTGCGCGAGAAGCACTGGGCGGACCAGGCACGGCGGGTCGGCTGAGTGCCGATGAGCGCCGATCTGGCCCCCTGGTCTGAATCGGACCAGCTCCTACGCGAGGCCGTCCGCTCCCTGATCGGGAAGTACGGGCGCGGCTATTTCCTGCAGTGCTACCGCGGCGGCCGGGAGCCGGAGGCGCTCTGGCGCGACCTGTGCCGGGGCGGTTACGTCGGCGCCGGGGTGCCCGAGCAGCTGGGCGGCGGCGGCAGCTCGCTGGCGGCAGTGACCGCCGTCGCGGAGGAACTGGCGACGGCCGGCATGCCGCTGCTCTCCTTCATCATGACCGAGCTGTGCCTGCCGGTCATGGCCCGTGATCTGGGACCCGAGACGGCGGCCCGGCTGATTCCGCCGATCGTCGCCGGCGATCGGCGCCTGGCGTTCGCGATCACCGAGCCCGACGCCGGCACCAACTCCTTCGCGATGCGGACCACCGCGGCGCGCTCCGGCGCCGGCTTCGTTGTCTCCGGGCGCAAGCGCTGGATCTCCTCCGCCGGCGACGCGGACGACCTGTTCCTGGTCTGCGCGGGCGGCGACCCGCGACCCGACGGCAGGCGGCCGATCACCATATTGATGGTGGATCTGCGCTCACCCGGCATCACGACCGAGGTGCTCACGGCCGACGCGGGGACCCCCGAGCGGCAGTACGACGTCATCTTCGACAACGTGCGGGTGCCAGCTGAGAACCTGGTCGGCGCGGAGGCGGACGGCGCCGCGGCCCTGTTCGAGTCGCTGAACACCGAGCGGGTGCTGATCGCGGCGTTCGCCTACGGCGTCGGATTTCACTGCGTCGCGCGAGCCGCCGCCTACGCCCGGGCGCGCGCGCCCTTCGGCGCCCCGATCGGCGGCTATCAGGCCGTGCAGCATCCGCTGGCGGCCAGCTGGGCCGAGCTCACCGCGGCCCGGGCGCTCAACCGCGAGGCGATCGCCGCCGTCGAGCGAGGCGACAAGCGAGGGGCCGGGCTGGCCAACGCCGCGAAATGGCTGGCCAGCGAGGCCGCGAATCGCGCGGCGGACCACGCCATCCAGATCCATGGCGGCAACGGCATCACCGATGAGTACGATCTCATCCCGCTCTGGCGGACCACCCGGCTGATGCGGTTCGCCCCCATCAATAACGAGATGGTGCTGAACCAGATCGGCCAGCACGTCCTCGGCCTGCCTAAGTCATACTGACCCAATGCCGATTCTCGATCAGTTCCGCCTGGACGACCGGGTGGCCATCGTCACCGGCGCCTCGTCCGGACTGGGCGTCGCCTTCGCCACCGCGCTCGCCGAGGCGGGCGCCGACCTTGTGCTGGCGGCTCGCCGGGTTGACCGGCTGGAGGCCACGAAAGCCCTCGTCGAGGCCACCGGCCGGAGAGCTCTGGCCGTCGGCGCCGACGTGTCGGATCCCGCTGACTGCCACCGCCTGGTCCAGGCGGCGGCCGATACCTTCGGCCGTGTCGACATCCTCGTCAACAACGCTGGTATTGGCACCGCCGTACCGGCCACGCGGGAAAAGCCCGACGATTTCCGGCGCGTGATCGACGTCAACCTCAATGGCTGCTACTGGATGGCGCAGGAATGCGGGCGCGTCATGCGCCCAGGTTCCGCGATCGTCAATATCAGCAGCGTGCTCGGGATCACGACCGCCGGCCTCCCGCAGGCCGCCTACAGCGCCAGCAAGGCTGGCCTGCTCGGGCTGACCCGGGACCTCGCGCAGCAGTGGACCGGCCGCAAGGGGATCAGGGTCAACGCGATCGCGCCCGGGTTCTTCCGCTCCGAGATGACCGAGCAGTACGACGAGGAATACGTCAGCCAGCAGGCGCACCGGGTCGTGATGAAGCGGTGGGGCGAAGGATCAGAACTGGCGGCGGCCCTGGTATTTCTCGCGAGCGACGCGGCCAGCTACATCACCGGCCAGACAATCGCCGTGGATGGCGGCATCACCATAACCTGACGGGGTGCGCGGCGATCCGCGGCGCCGACGCCATCTACCACCACGCCAGGCGGTTCGCGACCACGCTGCAGGTGCCAGAGCAGATGTGGCCTGCGGACCGGGCCGACTTCGATCGCCATTGGCAGACCGCCCAGGCCGATCTGCGGATCGATCCGCCGGTCCGCGCCTACCTGGATGGCCTGATCAGGCTGCGGTATCTTCCCGCGTCGCTAGGCTCGCCGCTGGCCCCGCTCAACCGGTTCCTCACCACCGGCCTGCTGCCCGCGCCCTTCCGAGATCTGATGAGACTGCGCTGGACCGAACGTGACGAGCCGCGGTTCGGCTCACTGATGCGGGCTGTCGCCGCCGCCAACCGGCTGCTGCCCGGGCCCGTCCGCCGGTTGCCGTTCAACGTCCTCCTGCTCGAGTTGCGTGCCCGCGTCAGAGTCCGCCGCGAACCCGCGCATCCTCCGGAATGGCGCCACGGCCGTTTCAAGATCATTAATGGCGCGGCGGCGGGTGGCTGACTGACTTGTGGCGGGATGTCGCGATCGGGTCGCGGTGCGGCGTGCCGGCGGCGGGGCACGGCGAAGCTCCGGTAGGACGGGGGGTCTTCTCACAGATTCCTCGCACACCACCGGAGCTTCGCCGTGGTTCAGTCTGCCATTGCTGTTGCTGATCGCGAGCCGGTTGCGCCTGTAGCGGCGGCCACGGTCACCGAGGTCTGCGATGACCTGCTGAAATTGTTCGGGTCGGTATCAGATGGCCGGTCTGATCAGGGCAGGGATCATCCGGTCGCGGCGGTGCTGGCGCTGGCTGCGGCGGCGGTGGTGGGGATGAAGGGCTATACGGCGATCGCCGGCTGGGTCAAGGACGTTCCGCCCCCGGTGCTGGCGGAGTTGTACCTGCGGGCGGGCGCTATCCCGGCGCCGCCGCCGTCGAAGGCGACGATCTGGCGGGTGATCACCGATGCCGACGCTGAAGTCTTCGACGCCACCGTGGGCAGCTGGCTGATGGGCAGCCTGGCCAGCGAACCGGCCGCCCAGGATGAAGCCGCAGGCCAGGGCGATCCCGCAGGGTTAATACCGGTCCGGCTGGATGGCAAGACGGTGCGGGGCGCCAAGGACGCTGACGGCAACCAGCGGCATCTGCTGGCCGCGCTCGCCGGCCGCACCGCGCAGACCTCGGTCATCGCCGCCCAGGCCGAGGCCGGGGTCAAGACGAACGAAGTGCCGATGGCCAAGGAGGTGCCCGGCCAGACCGGCCTGCACGGCAAGCTGGTCAGCGCCGATGCCCTCCACACGGTCAAGGCGACCGCCGGGTTCATTCGCGAGGGCGGCGGGGAGTTCGTCTTGCCAGTGAAAGAGAACCGCAAAGCTCTGTTCGATGCGATAGACGCGCTGCCCTGGCATGAGGTACCGGTCGCGCACTCGGCCACCGACCGCGGCCATGGGCGGATCACCACCCGCACCATCCAGGTGCTGCCCGCACCGGAAGATCTGCCGTTCCCGCACGTCAAGCAAGTCATGCTCATCGAGCGGTACGTCACTGACCTGCACGGCAACCCGGTCTCGGCGGTAGCCGCGCTCGGCGTCGCTAGCCCCGCCCCTGAACAGGTCAGCGCCGCCGGCCTGGCCTGGCACGTGCGCGAGCAATGGGCAATTGAGTCACTTCACTGGCTGCGCGACACTCTGTACCAAGAAGACAAATCGCAGATCAGGACCCGGTCCGGGCCGAGAATCATGGCTGCTCTGCGTAACCTGGCGATCTGCGCCCTGCGCCTGTTCGGGCGCACCGATGTCACCGAAGCCACCCGGTGGGCCAGCCGGTCCATGGACAGGCCATTCGCCATCCTCGGCCTCACCCCATGATCTTGAAACGGCCGTGGGAATGGCGCTGACGGCGCATGCCCCTTCATTCATGGCCCTACGACATAGACTTGGGCCATTCCGCGGAGGGACAGCGATGCTGCAAGATCTCGACAGGACACTCGTGGCGGTTCTGGCGCGCAATCTTGAACTCGACCCGGCCCTCTCCCGGGAGGCCGCCGCGAAACGCGTGGCGCACATGGCCACCGCGGCGGGGCTAGGTGGGCTTATACCCTTCTTGCAACGCTCTTAGACCGGGGCGTTGCCTCAATTATGGTCGCTATCCGGTACTTCCGCATGTCTCCGACGAGGCCCGTCGGCCCATGTGCCTGGAACAAGGTCGCTTCACTGCCATTGGGCGAGTAACGATAGATGGTTAGCCGGGCATCCCGCGAAGCCCCTGAATCCGGGCCCTTCAACCGAAGCCTCTGCTGTCCATTCCATGCTGCCATGCACGCGAGTGATCGATCTGCGCGGCACCGGAGGCCCGCAGGCACACGGCGGGCTGGTGTACAGACTCGGCGTTCTGTTATCGCCTGCTGGCTCGGAGCGAACGGCTCTCGTGACCCCGCGTAGGCCCAGTTCTGCGGGATGGCTGGTCTGATGCCAGAGTCAGCCAGGGACCTCTTCCCCAAGGCGGAAACGCTCTACGCGCCTCGCCCGGCCGTAAGATGCCTGGTCACAGGCACCTTCTTCATGGCATGTGCCACTCAAAATGCCACCCGCAGAGGTGGGGTGCCCGGTTCTATATTCGAAAAGTTCTCATAACCTGGAGCCCCCTTACGGAATCGAACCGTAGACCTTCTCCTTACCATAGATCGCTACACGGTTCCTTTACCGCTGGTAGGGGACTTGACCAGGCGAAACACGAGCACAGACCAGCGCCCGCTAGCCCTGGACCGGCCCTCGCAAGCACCGTTTGCCACTCAATCTGCCACTCAGTTTGATCTTCCCTGGGCGGTCAGCTGGCAGCGGTAAGCGGGCGGATGCCATCCAGTGCATCGCCGAGGCGGTCCTTTTCTATCTCCAGGTCGTAGCGGGACTGCAGGTTGATCCAGAACCGCTCCGAGGTGCCGAAGAAACGGGCCAGGCGCAGCGCTGTGTCCGCGCTGATGCGCCGCTGGCCGTGCACGATCTCGTTGACCCGCCGGGCCGGGACCCCGATTTCCTTGGCTAGCTGGTACTGGCTGACCGCCAGCGGCTTGAGGAACTCCTCCAGCAGGATCTCCCCCGGATGCACAGGTCCCATGATCGTGTCCGCTGTCATGGTCCC
>Ga0307373_10007181_pt1 | contig 17459 bp, 18 predicted proteins | sample OX2MG_FD_202534 | JGI IMG/M metagenome (GOLD analysis project Ga0307373, IMG submission 202534) | Soil microbial communities from Risofladan, Vaasa, Finland - OX-2 | ecosystem: Environmental > Terrestrial > Soil > Coastal area > Acid sulfate soil | place: Finland: Risofladan, Vaasa | collected... | reverse complement strand
TCCGCTTCGTCCTCGGGCACGTAAATCTCCACGCAGGCAGCAAAGGGGTAGGGCCCTTCGTTGGCCACCAGCGTCTCGCTCAGGATGCCCGCCGCCCCCAGTCGGGCCCTGATCACATGGGCGTGGAAGGTCCCTGAAGCGGTGGCCACATGGACCATACGCATGCCCGGCACCCGTTGAACGGTACCGTGGCAGCAGTGGACCGGCGCATATTCGGGCTCGAGAACGAGTACGGCGTCACATGCACCCTTCGGGGACAGCGCCGGCTCAGCCCGGACGAGGTGGCCCGCTACCTCTTCCGCCGAGTGGTCAGCTGGGGCCGATCCAGCAACGTCTTCCTGGAAAACGGCGCCCGGCTCTACCTCGACGTGGGCAGCCATCCCGAATACGCCACCCCGGAGTGTGACTCGATCGATGACCTGGTGGCCCATGACAAGGCGGGGGAGCGGATCCTCGAAAACCTCCTGCTGTCGGCGGAGCAGCGGCTGCGAGAGGAGGGGATCCGCGGCGTCATCCACCTGTTCAAGAACAACACCGACTCGGCCGGTAACTCCTACGGGTGCCATGAGAACTACCTGACCAGCCGGCGGGACGACTTCGGCCACTACGCCGAAATCCTCATTCCCTTCTTCGTCAGCCGGCAGATCTACGCCGGGGCCGGCAAGGTCCTCCAAACGGCCCGGGGTGCCGTCTACTGCATCAGCCAGAGGGCGGAGCACATCTGGGAAGGCGTCTCCTCGGCCACCACCCGCAGCCGCCCCATCATCAACACCCGGGACGAGCCTCACGCCGACGCCGAGCGGTTCCGCCGTCTGCACGTGATCGTGGGCGATTCCAACATGAGCGAATATGCCACCTTCCTCAAGATGGGCGCCACCAGCATCCTCCTGCGCATGCTGGAGGACCCCAGCGTCGTACTGCGGGACATGACCCTGGAGAACCCCATCCGGGCCATCCGGGAGATCAGCCACGATCCGCTCTGCCAGCGCAAGGTGCGCCTGGCCAACGGCCGGGAGGCCAGCGCCCTCGACATCCAGTTCGAGTACCTGGCCCGGGCCACCCGATACCACGAGCAGCGGGGTCTGTCCCCGATGGAGGAGAAAGCCCTCGGCATGTGGGAGCACTGCCTCAACGGCTTGGAGAAGGATCCCTTCAGCCTGGACCGCGAGTGCGACTGGGTCATCAAGCACCGCCTCATCGAGGGCTACCGCCAGCGCCACGACCTGCCTCTCACCCATCCCAAGGTCGCCCTGATGGACCTGCAGTATCACGACGTCAGCCGGGAGCGCGGGCTCTTCTACCGGTTGCAGGCCCGGGGGATGGTGGAGCGCACCACCACCGACGCTGCCATCCAGACGGCCATGGACAACCCTCCCCAGACCACCCGGGCCCGGCTGCGGGGGGAGTTCATCAAGAAAGCCAAGGAACGCCGCCGGGACTTCACCGTTGACTGGGTCCACCTCAAGCTCAACGATCAGGCCCAGCGCACGGTCCTGTGCAAGGACCCCTTCAAGTCTCATGATGAGCGGGTGGAAAAGCTGATCGCCAGCCTCTAAGGGGACCGGACCGCGCTCGGCCGGCGCCGACCCACCCACTAGCCTCCCACTGCCCGTGACGACTCTCCTCGCCTCCGAAGACGCCGACGCGCCGGCCCCGCCTCCCCGCCGAGCCCTCCGTTCCGGGCTGGAATGGGTGGCGGTGGTGGTGGTGGCCCTGGTGGCCGCCGTCCTGGTCAAGACCTTCGTCCTGCAGACCTTCTACATCCCGTCGGCGTCGATGGAGCACACCCTCGACATCAACGACCGGGTCTTCGTCAACAAGCTGGCCTACCACTTCCACCCCGTCCATCGGGGCGACATCGTCGTCTTCACTCCCACGCCGACCCAGCGCCGCATCATCGGACCCGGCATCGATGATCTCATCAAGCGGGTTATCGGCCTGCCCGGTGAGACCATCCAGGGCATCGGGGACCGCATCTACATAAACGGCAAGCCGCTTAACGAGCCCTATCTGTCCGCCGGGGTGGTGCCCACCGCCGGCGCCATTCCGCTCTACAAGCAGAAGATCCCGCCCAATGAGTACTTCCTCATGGGCGACAACCGGGGCGAGTCCAAGGACAGCCGCTACTTCGGCCCGGTGAGCCGGAGCCAGATCGTGGGGCGAGCCTTCGTTCGGGTCTGGCCGCTGTCCCGTTTCGGCTTCATCTAGGGCCGTCTCCTCCGGGGCCCGGGTCAGGCCAGGCGACCGGCGGCGGTAAGAACGTCAATCATCGCCACTACGTCGTCGCTGAACACCCCGTCCACCCCCAGGGCGACCATGTCCTCCAGAAGCGGGCGGGTATGGGCATGCCAGGCCAGGACCTTGACCCCGGCGTTCCGACAGAGCCCGACCAGCTCGGGCGACCAGTCGGGGTAGGGCAGGTTGAGGGCGTCGATGCCGGCCTCGGCCAGGTCCTTGACCCGCCCGGCGGGGCCCTCGGTCATCTTCTTGAGCCGGGTGGAATCGACCAGTCGGGCCGGCCCGGCGCTCTCCCGCCAAGTGGCCACCAGACGCCAGTCCGGATGGCACAGCCACAACCGGGCCGTGGCCCCGGCCTCGGCGGCCGCCCTCAGCACGGGGGCGAGAGCCCCGGGGTGCTTGATGTCGAGGGACAGCTCGAAGTCCGCTCCACACTCCCGATACAGGTCATCCAGGCTGTCCAGCCCTCCCAGCTGGTCGCGGGACAGTTGGGGGAGGGGCCGGCGCCTCAGTCCGGCCCCTCCCGTCCCATCGTGGTCGAGCACCGCCACCCCGTCGGCGCTGGGCCAGACGTCGCCTTCCAGGGCCCGGGCCCCGGCCGCCAGGGCGAGGCGGTAGCCGGCCAACGAGTTGTCCGGGGCCTGGTCCCTCATGCCCCGGTGGGCGAAGCCGATGATGGGCCGACCGCTCACCCGCGAAGTCTCCCACCCCGTTCTCCTCAACTGCGGCCCGATGTGGCCGATCTTGCCCATATGCGCAAGAGCCGGGCCGTGGCGACCATCAAGGCCACCTGCCCTTCCTGTGGGGACGTCGAGCTGACCCCGGGACAGGTCCAGGTGCTGATCAGTCTGGAGGGCCAACGCTCGTCGTATTGCTTCCGCTGCCCGGCGTGTCACGTGACGACCACCAAGGCGGCCGACGAGCGGGTGGTCCGCATCCTCATCTCCTCGGGAGTGGGTGTGCGCCCCTGGCGCGTTCCCGGGGAGTTGTCCGAGGAACACCAGGGCGGTCCCATCACCTGGGACGACGTGCTGGAGTTCCACACTCATCTCTACGGTGAGTGCGGCAGCGAGCTGGCCCTCCTCGAGCTGCACCAGACCCGCCGGTAGCATCGGTCCCCATGGGGGGACTCGTCTCGGGAAAATTCCTCTTCCTCCTCTTCGTCGCCCTGGTTGTCCTGGGCCCGGAGCGCCTTCCGGGCGCCGCCCGTACCGCCGGGCGTCTGCTGAGCGAGTTCCGTCGGGTTACCGGTGGACTCCAGGAAGAGGTGAGGGATGCCTTTGCCGCCTCCGACCTGGCCGGGCCCGTCCAGGAGTTGAGGGCGGTCCGCGACGAGCTGCGCAGCACCGCCACCGGTCTGGTGACCGCCCCTTTCGCGGCCACCACCGCTTCCAACCCAGCCCAGACGGGAGGCCCCGCCGGGCCTGGAGCGGGCCCGGCCCTGGCGCCGATCGGGCGTTGGTCCGGGGATCTCTCCCTGCCTCCTGGCGACCCGGGCCTGAACTGAGCCCGCCCCCGGCCCAGAGGGACCGGCGTCCCCGGCGGGCCGCCGAGGTCCGGCGCTGATGGCCGTCCGCAACCCGCTGCGGCGCCGGTTGAGCCCGTCCAAGAACCCGGACGGCTCCATGACCCTGGTCGAGCACCTGGCCGAGTTGAGGCGGCGCCTGATGGTCTCGATGCTGGCCGTGGGCGCCGGCGGCCTCATGTGCTGGATCTTCTACGAGTCGATCCTCACCTTCCTGGAGCATCCGCTTTGCAAGGCCCTGCGCGGCCAGGGCGGGCTCGGCGGCTGCCATCTGTACATCTTCAGCCCCCTCGACCCGCTGGCCATACGGTTCAAGGTCTCCGCTTACGGCGGACTGGCCCTGGCCCTTCCCGTCGTCCTCTACCAGCTGTGGCGCTTTGTGACCCCTGGGCTCAACCCCAAGGAGAGGCGCTACGTCGTCCCGTTCATCCTGGCCTCCATGGGCTTCTTCGGCTTCGGCGCCTTGATGGCCTGGCTGACCTTTCCCCACGCTCTGGCCTGGTTGACCGGCATCGGTGGCCACAGCCTCCAGCCGCTCTACAGCCCGACCAACTACCTGAGTCTGATCCTCATCCTGATGCTGGTGTTCGGCATCGCCTTCGAGTTCCCCGTGGTGCTGGTCTCCCTGGAGGTGGCCCGGGTGCTAACCCCGGCCAAACTCTCCACCTGGCGGCGCTGGGTCATAGTGGCCATCACCGCCTTTGCCGCCGTGGCCACCCCCAGCTCGGACCCTTTCTCCATGCTGGGGATGATGATCCCCATGTACCTCTTCTATGAGATAGCCATCCTGGTCGGGAAGCTCCTCAAGCGGTGAGCGCGGCCGCGGCGGTCCCCGGAAGCGGGATCACGGTGCGTTCCGTATTTCTGGCCGCCCTGGGCTTCGAACCGGACCCCTTCCAGGCCCGGTCCATGGACGCCCTGGACGAAGGGCGTTCGGTCCTGGTGGCGGCACCCACCGGCGCCGGTAAGACCGTCGTGGCCGAATATGCCATCGCCCTGGCCTTGGCCGAGGGGGGTAAGGCCTTCTACACCAGCCCGCTCAAGGCTCTCTCCAATCAGAAATACGCAGACCTGGCCCGCCGCTACGGCCGGGACGGGGTCGGCCTTTTGACCGGGGACAACTCCATCAACCCCACGGCGCCGGTGGTAGTCATGACCACCGAGGTGCTGCGCAACATGATCTACGCCCGCAGCGGCGCCCTGGAGGGACTCCGCTATGTCGTCCTGGACGAGGTCCACTACCTTCAGAACCCATACCGCGGCGCGGTGTGGGAAGAGGTGATCATCCACCTCGCCTCCGAGGTCCGCCTGGTCTGCCTGTCGGCCACGGTGAGCAACGCCGAGGAGTTTGCCGGGTGGATCGAGACGGTCAGGGGGGCCACCTCGGCCGTCATAGAGGAGCGCCGGCCGGTGGAGCTGCGCAACCTCTACATGGTGGGCGACCGCGGCTCGGAGTCGGCTCATCTGGTGCCCACCTTCGTCGACGGACGGCCCAACCCCGAAGCCGCCGCGCTCGACGCCAACCGATCGCTTCCGTCCGCGGGCCGGGCCCGGCGCCAGTCCCGGCTTTACACCCCCCGACGTACAGAAGTGGTCGAAGCCCTGGCCGAGGCCGACATCCTGCCCGCCATCTACTTCATCTTCAGCCGGGCCGCCTGCGACGACGCCGTGCGTAACTGCCTGAATGAGGGGTTGAGGCTGACCGCGGTGGAGGAGCGCCGCCAGATCCGAGCTCTGGCCGAGAGCCATATCGGCGCCCTGTCCGATGACGACCTGCGCGTCCTCGGCTACGACACCTGGATCACCGCCCTGGAGGCCGGGCTGGCCGCTCATCACGCCGGCATGGTCCCCCCCTTCAAGGAGGCCGTGGAGTCCTGCTTTTCGGCCGGGCTGGTCAAGGTTGTCTTCGCCACCGAGACCCTGGCCCTGGGGGTCAACATGCCCGCCCGCACGGTGGTCATCGAAAAGCTGTCCAAATTCACCGGTGACCACCACGAGTTCCTGACTCCCGGGGAGTACACCCAGCTCACCGGCCGAGCCGGCCGACGCGGGATCGACTCGCTCGGCCACGCCGTGGTCCTGTGGTCGCCCTTCGTGGCCTTCGAGCAGGTGGCCGCCCTCGCCTCACGCCGGGCCAACGCCCTCACCTCGTCCTTCCGCCCCACCTTCAACATGGCCGCCAACCTGGTCCGCCGCTACGCCCCCGACCATGCCCGCCACCTTCTAAACCTCTCCTTCGCCCAATACCGGACCGACGCCGAGGTGGTCCGGTTGGAGACCCAGCTAGAGCGGACCCGGGCCGCCCTGGTCGAGGCCGAGCGCCTGGCCGCCTGCCACCTCGGCGATGTGGGCGAGTACCGCCGGCTCCTGCGCCCCGGGGGCCGGGACCGGCCCGAGGCCCGCACCAGCCCCCGGGAGGAGATCCGCCTGGCCATGGAGCGCATCCGGCCCGGGGACGTCCTGCTCGTACCGGGGGTCACCGCCGGAGGCCGCGTGGCCGTCATCTCCACCGCCCGCCGGAAGGGCGGGGAAATGAAGGTGACCGGCGTCAACGTCGATGGCCGCCGACTGGTGCTCACGGCCAAGGAGCTCGACGCCCCCCTCCGCCCGGTGGCCCGCATGGCCCTGCCGACGCCGTACGATCCGACCGGCAACCGCTTCCTCCGGGAGACGGCGGCTGACCTCTCCCGCCAGAGCTTGCCCCGGATGGCCGAGCCCGAGCGCCGCCCCCGGAACCGCCGCGAGCCCGAGGCGGCCGCCGCCCATCCGGTCGGCGCCTGCCGGGACCGCGCCGTACACGTCCGGGCCGCCGAGCGGGCCGATCGACTGCGCAGCGACGCCGAGCGCCTGGAGCGGCGTATCCGCAGCCGGGTCGAATCGGTGGCCCGCCAGTTCGACCGGGTGCTCGGCGTCATGCAGCGCTGGGGCTACGTGCAGGACTGGAGCCTGACCGCCGCCGGCAACCAGCTCTGCCGCATTTACCACGAGTCCGATCTGTTGATAGCCGAGTGCCTGGGGGAAGGGATATTCACCGACCTCGACGCCGCTTCGCTGGTGGCGGTGGCCTCCGGGTTCACCTTCGAGTCCCGCGGGCCGGCCGGCTCGGACGGCTTCCCACCGCCCCGTCACCTGCGCGAGCCCTGCGCCCGGGTCGAAGCCCTGGCCGCCGATCTCAACCGGGAGGAGGAAGCGGCCGGACTCATCCCCACCCGGGCGCCGGACTTCGGTTTTGCCGCTGTCGCCCATGCCTGGGCCTCCGGCCGCCCTCTGCGGGAGGTGGTCGGGGAGGACTCCCTCTCGGGCGGGGACTTCGTGCGCAACACCAAGTCCCTCATCGACCTGGTCCGCCAGCTGGCGCAGGTGACCGATGACCCGGACACGGCGGCCGCCGCCCGGGCCGGAGCCGAGGCCCTCTTCCGGGGAGTGGTGGCGGCGTCGTCGGTGGTCACGGTCGAATCCGGGCCGGCCGTCAGCCCATAGCCTGCGGGCCATGCGGGCCTGGCTGCTGGAGGAATCGCCCGGGACCTACCGGGAGGCCGAGGTGCCGACCCCGGAGCCCGGGGGGGACGAGATCAGGGTCCGGGTGGTGGCCAGCGCCCTCAACCACATGGATCTCTGGGTCACCCGGGGCCTGCCCCGACCGCCCCTGCCCCACGTGCCAGGCGCCGATGGGGCCGGGGTCATCGAGGCGGTGGGGGAACGGGTCGACACGGTGGCCGTGGGGGACGAGGTGGTCATCAACCCGGCCGTGTCCTGCCGGGCCTGCCCGGTCTGTCTGTCCGGGGAGTCCCCGCTCTGCCCGCACTTCGCCATCCTCGGGGAGCACCGCTGGGGCGCCCACGCCGAGGCGGTGGTACTGCCGGCGGCCAACGTGGCGCTCCGCCCGGCCGGGCGGAGCTGGGAGGATCTGGCCGCCTATCCGCTCTGCACCCTGACGGCCTGGCGGATGCTGCGCCGGGCCCGCCTCCGGGCCGGGGAGACCATGATCGTGGTCGGTATCGGCGGGGGCGTCTCCTCCGCCGGCCTGGCCCTGGGGGTTGCCATGGGCGCCCGGGTCTTCGCCACCTCCCGGGACGGAGCCAAGCGGGCCCGGGCCCTGACCCTGGGGGCCGAGGGGGCCTTCGACTCCGAAGCGGACTTTCCGGTGAAAGCGGACGTCGTGTTCGAAAACGTCGGCGCCGCCACCTGGGAGCGCTCCCTGCGTGCCCTCGCACCCGGCGGTCGTCTGGTCACCTGCGGTGGTACAGCCGGATCGAAAGTGGAGCTCTCCCTGCCCAGGCTGTTCTTCAAACAGCACGAGATCATCGGTTCGACCATGGGCTCCTACGCCGAGTTCGACCAGGTCACAGCCCTGGTGGGGGCCGGGCTGCCTGTGGCCGTGGACGAGGTCATCGACGGCCTGGGCTCACTGCCGGTGGCCCTGCAGAAGCTCGAAGCCGGCGCCCAACTGGGCAAGATCGTCCTGCGCCACGAGCTGTAAACGGTCCACGGACGCCGGGCCCGTCGGGCGTACTGTGAGCCCGGCATGCATCCCTATGTGGTCGAGAACTTCTCGCCTGACGAAGCCGACGTACTGCGGAGGTACTTCACCAACCTCGATCGTCCCGTCTTCGCCCTGGTCAATCTGCCCGAGGTGGTGAAGGGCGCCCTTTTCGCCCGCTACTCCCGGTCGGCCAAGAGCCTGCGGAGGCTCTTCTTGGACGAGTTCGTGGGCGACCTGGACATCAGCGGGGACCACTCCGTGGATGCCACCGTTGGCCTGGCCCGGGCCGAACAGCTCTACGCCCGGGTCTTCTACGAGTACGGGGACGACTCGGTGGCCCAGCTGGGAGGCGTCCACCTGGCCTGTGAGGAGGCCTCCAACCTGCTCACCAAGATCCTAGAGCGGGGCCGGCTCATGTCCTACATGGAGAAATCCACCCGGTATGTGGGCTACGACACCCGCCTGGAGAACGGCCGCTACCGCTACTTCCGGGACCCCGCCATTCTCGACTCGCCCCTCGGCGCCCGTTACGTGGGCGAGATGGACAGGATGTTCGACTCCTATGCCGAGCTTCTTCCGCTCATGCACTCGCACTTCGCCGAGGCCTTCCCCCGCCAGCCGGGCGATTCCGACTTCGTCCACCGCCAGGCCATCCGGGCCAAGGCCCTGGATGCGGTGCGGGGACTGCTGCCGGCGGCCTCCCTGTCCAACCTCGGCATTTACGGCACCGGGCAGGGCTACGAGCAGCTGCTCATCCGGATGCGCGCCCACTCCTTGCCCGAGGCCCGGGATTACGCCGACATGATGCTCGAAGAGCTGCGCAAGGTGATCCCGTCCTTCGTCCGCCGGGTGGACGTGGACGACCGGGGGGTGGCCTGGAGCCGCTACATCGAGGATAACCGGGAGGCCATGCAGGCCCTGGCCGATGAGCTCCTCGTCACCGAAGACCAGTCCGAGCGGCCCTTGGTCAGCCTCGTCGGCCACGATCCGGAGGGGGAGGAGAAGGTCCTATCCGCCATGCTCTATGCCTTCTCCGACCTGCCCGAGGACAAGCTGGCCGAGCGGGTGGCCCGCATGAGCGCCGAGGAGCGCCGGCGGCTGGTGGCGACCTACGTCGGTCAGAGGGCGAACCGCCGCCACCGCCCGGGCCGGGCCCTGGAGCGCACCGACTACCGCTTCGACGTCCTGTCCGATTACGGGGCCTTCCGGGACCTGCAGCGCCATCGGCTGCTGACCATCGACTGGCAGTCCCTCGGCCCCGACCACGGCTATGCCGTGCCCGCCGAGGTTTCCGACGCCGGGGAGGAGGCGGAGGAGGCCTACCGCCAGTCCATGGACCGTTCGGCCGATCTTTACGCCGACCTGGCCGATGACTTTCCCGAGCAGGCCTCCTACTCCATCGCCCTCGGCTACCGGGTCCGCTACGTCATGCAGATGAACGCCCGGGAGGCCATGCACGTCCTCGAGCTCCGGTCCGGGCCTCAGGGGCACCCCGGCTACCGGGCGGTGGTGCAGGAGATGCATCGCCTCATCGCCGAGCAGGCCGGTCATCGGGCCCTGGCCGGGGCGATGGGTTACGTGGATCATTCCGAGGTGGCCCTTGAGCGCCTCGAATCCGAGCGCCGGGCCGAGGCCCGCCGGCAGCTGGACAAGGTCTAACCCGGCGCCATCCGGCTTCTGATCCCGATAGCGGTAAGGGTGCCGCGCGGCTACGTATATGCTCCGCCCGCACCACGACCCGGAGGGACGTATACCGCATGGCCGACGACCTCGAGGATGACGCCGAAGAGGCGGAAGACGAGGACCCGGAAGAGCCCGAAGATCTCGATGACGAGTTGGTTGACCTGGAAGACGATGACGATGACCTGGTCAGCCTCGATGATGACGCCGCCGAGTTGGTCGAGGACGAGGTGCTCGATGATGACCTGGCAGAAGACGCAGTAGTCGAGGTCCCCACCGCTCGTCCCGAGGCCGAGGAGGACGATGATGAGGAGGATGAAGAGCCGCTCGATGAGGATGTCGAGGCCAGCCTGGATGTCATCCTCAAAGAACGCCTGGTCGTCCAGGAGGAGGAAGAGGACGAGGACGATGAGACGCCCGACACCGACGACCGCTCGGAAGCCTCAGGCAAGGTGCTGCCCAAACAGCCCGATGAGTTCGTCTGTCAGTCCTGCTTCCTGGTCAAGCACCCCAGCCAGTTGGCCGACCCGGCCAAGATGTACTGCCGGGACTGCGTCTGAGCGCCGGCTGAGATGACCTGGTCGAGGATCCTGGTCGGCACCGACGGCACGGAGCGGGCGGGTCGAGCCGTGGCCCACGCCGCCAGCCTGGCCGCCGCCGTTTCGGCCGAGTTGACCATCGTGACCGCCTACGGCTCCTCCGGGACCAGCCAGGCGGAGGCGGCCCCGGCTGACCTGGCCTGGGCGGCCACGGCTGCCGCCGGGGCCGAGGACGTCGCCTACCGGGCGGCCGATTCGGCCCGGTCAGCCGGGGCGCCCAAGGTCCGAACCCGCACCGTCAACGCCGCCCCGGCCGATGGACTGGCCCAGGTGGCCGAAGACATACAGGCCGACCTCATAGTGGTCGGATCCAAGGGCATGACCTCCTCTCTGCGCTTCCTCACCGGCAGCGTTCCCAATGAGCTTTCCCACCACATCCGGAGGGATCTGCTCATAGTCCGTACCGACTGATCCGGCCCGGAGTCGAGACCGGGACCGGCTGGGCGCTAGCTTCTCGGCCCGTGACCAAGGAGCGAAGCCCCCTAGAGGTGGCCCTGGACCTGTTCGTCTTCGCCCCGGTCGGGATGCTCCTGACCCTGACCGAGGATCTGCCCAAGCTGGTGGAGAAGGGCCGGGGCCGGATCGAGTCCCAGCTCGGCATGGCCCGCATGATGGGGGAGATGGCCGCTCCCCAACTCCAGACCGAGGCGACCAAGATGGTGAAGGGCCTCTTGGACCGGGTGCCCGCTCCGGGGCCCCCGCCCGCTTCCTCCCCGGCCACCCGTCCCGAGCAGGGCCACCGACCCGCCGCCAAGACGGCGGCAGCCCCGTCCGCCCCGGCCCCGTCCGCCCCGTCCGCCCCGTCCGCCCCGGCCCCGCCCGCCCCGGCCGGAGCGTCGGCAGCCCGGCCGGCCGGCCCTCCGCAGGCGCCTGACCCCACCACACTGGCCATCCCCGGTTACGACAGCCTTTCGGCCATGCAGGTCGTCTCCCGTCTCGCCGGTCTGAGCCGATCCGAGCTGGAGGCGGTGCGCAGCTACGAGGAGGGCCACCGGCACCGTAAGACGATCATCAACCGAGCCGATCAGCTCCTGGCCGAAGCGAGCTGATGGAAGCGGCCCGGGTCGCTGTCCTAGGTGACCTGGGCCGCCTCACCCGATTGGCCCGCACCGCCGTGGAGGAAGCCGGCTCCCGGAGGGGAGGAGCCGAGTTGGTGGGCTCCTGGTCAGCGGCCGGTGACGGCTTGATCGAACGGGCCCTGTCTTCCTGTCTCAGCGACCCAACCCGGGCGGTATGGGTCGGAACCGTCGATGACCAGGTGATGGGGTTATCCGTGTGCAGCGGCCCGGAGGGACAGTCTGGCCAGCTGCACCTCTTCTTCGTAGAGCCTGGGGCGCGTGGGGTGGGAGTGGGAGAGTCCATGCTCAACAAGGTCATCGGGTGGCTCCAGGCCAGGGGCTGCACCGGTCTGGATGTGCCCGTGCTCCCGGGGGACCGGAACACCAAGCAGTTCTTCGAAGGGGCCTCCATGGTGGCCCGTCTCCTCGTCATGCACCGCCCGCTGTGAGGCCCGAGGTGTGCGTCGGAGCCGTCGTGATAGACGACGAGCGTCTACTCATGATCCGGCGGGGCCACGGACCGGCGGCGGGGGAGTGGTCCGTGCCCGGGGGCCGGGTCGAGGCGGGGGAGACCCTGGCCGAAGCCGTGGTGCGCGAGGTGTTGGAGGAGACCGGTCTCGAGGTCGTCTGCGATGACCTGTTGGGTTGGGTCGAGCGCATCGATGACCAGTATCACTTCGTGATCCTCGACTTCCGGGCCAGCCTCCTAGGCCGGGCCGATCAGCCGACCGCCGGGGATGATGCCGCCGAGGCCGCCTGGGTGCCCCTCCACCAGGTCAGTGATTTGGCTCTGGTGGAAGGGTTGGCCGAGTTCCTCAGCGACCACGGGCTGCTTCAGCTCTTCGCCTGACCCGCCCGACGGCGCCTTCTCTACCGGCCTTCTCTACCGGCCCTTCCACTGAGGTGGCCGCTTCTCGATGAAGGCCCGCGGGCCCTCGCCGAAGTCCTCGGTCTGAGCGACCCGGATGAAGGCCTCGCTGGTCTGCTTCCAGAGTGTCTCGTCGTCGCTGGTCTGGGCGGCCAGGACGATGTTCCGGCTCTCCCGCACCGCCATCGGGGCATTGGCGCAGATACGTCCGGCCAGTCCGATGGCGGCCTCCAGGGCCTCTCCGGGTTCCACCAACTCGTTGATCAGTCCGAGGGCGTAGGCCCGCTCGGCCGGAATCGGATCCCCGGTCAGGGCCAGCTCCATGGCCACGTTGCGGGGGATGGCCCGGGGAAGTCGGAACAACCCTCCGGCTGCCGCCACCAGGGACCGCTTCACCTCAGGCAGCCCGAAAGCGGCCTTGGTTGACGCCACCACCAAATCGCAGGCGAGGACGATCTCGCAGCCTCCTGCGAAGGCCGGCCCATCCACGGCGGCGATGAGAGGCTTCGTCCTCTCCCTCGTCACCACTCCGCCGAAACCGCCGCGCTGGGTCGAAATCGATCCGGCCTGGCCCGAGGCGATGGCTTTGAGATCGGCGCCGGCGCAGAAAACCGTCCCTTCCCCGGTGATGATGCCGACCCAGGCGTCGTCTTCAGCTTCCAGGCGATCAAGGGCGGCCTCTATGCCCTGAGCTACCTCGGCGTTGACGGCGTTGCGGGCCTCGGGACGACGAATGGTGATGATCGCGGTCTGACCGCGCTTCTCGTAATCGATCATCCTCGGAACTTACTCAGCCGGATCGGCTGCGGTCCCGTTGGCCCCGCCTTCGCCCTCCGGCTCGGCCTCCTGGGCGGCTACTTCCTGGGCGGCTGGTGCCTCCGGGGCAGTATGGGATGCCACCTCGGCCCGCTGTGGCGCCTCCTGGACTACATATGCATCAGAGACGGTTCCACTAAAGGTCGACAAAGTCGATTCGGAGACAGTCTCGATGGCCTCAGGGGAGCCGGCGGCCGCCTCTTCCACCTGGATGACCATGGCCGGCTCGACCGGGGCTTCCGCAATGGGGTCGGTGGCCGGCTCGACTGGGGCTTCCGAATTGGGGGCGGTGGCCGGCTCGACTGGGGCTTCCGCAGCCGGCGTCGAGGGAGGCGGGGGAGGGGGAGGTACCGGCCGGGGACCACGAGGCGGGCGAGCGGGGCGCGCCGTCAGGGAGCGGGGCGGCACCGGTACGGGGGCCGGGGGCCGGGCCAGACCCAGCAGCGGAGCCAACGCCGGGACCTGACCGGCCGCCTGGCGGGCGGCGGCCAGAAGCTCCGGCGAGGCCGGGCTGGGCAGGGCCACCGGCTTGACACTCCGGCGGACAGGGGAGCCGACCACGGCTTCGAGCAGATCCGCCCAACGCTCGGCGGGTAGTTCAGCCGTCATGGCCATCCCGGCGGCTTCGGCCAGCTTCACGGCCACGTCGGCCGGCAGACGGACCCCGGGGTCGGGCGGGCGACCGGTGAGCCGGAGCGCCCGCATGAACTTCGACTCCTCCATGGCGGTGGTGATGTCGGTCACCCAGGAGGTGCGTTGCGCCTCCACCCGGCGGTGCAGCGCCTCTCGAAGGCCGCTGGCTAGCAGGCGGGTCTCATCGTCTCGGGCCGCGGCCTCCGAGCCGGCTACCACCGAGCGGAGGTCGCGGATGCCGATCTCATCGCCCATGGCCGCGGCCGCCTCGGCCCGGTCCCTCCACTCGGCCGACTTGAGCCGGGGAAGTAGATCCTCGGCTATGGCCAGGATGGGCCCGGTGCTCACCGGAGGACGACCTTCGGCCTTGGCCTTCTCGGTCTCAGCCGCCAGGGCCTGGCGGACGGCAGGCAGGCCGCCGCGCAGCACCTGTTGGGCGATGGGCAGATGCTCGGGCGCGACGGTCTCCAAGATGGCGTCCCGATAGGTCGAGCCAGGGGTCAGCCGCTTGGGAGCGGGGCGGGACGGGGCGGCCGAACCGGTTCCGGTGCGGGTCGGGCGCCCACCCTCCCGCGGGAAACGTCCACCGGGGGGCCGGCCCTCGCCACCGGTCCGACCGGGACTGCGGGCATCGGACCGGCGGGGACGAGCGGCATCCCCGTCGCGCCCGGGGCCACGGGCGGTATCGGGTCCGCGGTGCTCGGGCCGGCCGGCCTCTCCGTCCGGACGTGGGCCCCGAGGGCCGCCGCCATCCGGCCGTCCGGCGCCATCCGGCCGTCCGGCGCTACGTCCGGCGGGACGGTCGGTCCGGGCGTCGGTGCGGGGTCCGCGCCGATCGTCGCGTCCGCCTTCCCGTCGAGGCCGGTCGTCCCGGTCCCGCCGTCCGCCGCCCCTCGTCACGAGGGTGGTGATCACTCCCGGCCCGGGGTCCTGGCCGGAGCCGATCACCTCGAGCCGGTCGGGTTCGGCAGCCTTCTGCTTGGGCGGGATGACCGAGAGGATGGTTATGCCGTCAACGTCGAAGTCCGCCTCCGCCTTGAGCACGTCACCCGCCTTGGCCCCGGCGTACAGGACGCCACCGTTCAGGACTCCCTTGGGCTGGCGGGCACCTGCAGCCCGCCAGGTCCAGGTCCCATCGTCCCTAGCACTGGTCAACTCGATCTCTATGCGGCGCGACATGACGGAGGGACACGCTATCGGTTGGCCACAGCTACGCCCCAGGGCGGCCCGTTCCCGACTTTTCGACACTTACTGGAACCGCCTCTCTGGCAACTATGTCCCGGGACGCCTGCGAATGGCTCCGACCGCCGATAATCCTCGTTATGTTAAGCTGGTCATGTAGGGAGCCGGCCAGACGGTCGGCGGGGACAGATCCCCTGGACGGCTACCCTCCCCCTATGGCCGGACGGCGCGGCAGCGACGGCGGCCTCGGAGCGGAACGCCCGGAGTCCTTGGCCGACCGGCTCCGGAGGACGTTCCTGAAGCCGGCGCCGGAGCCCGAGCCGGGCGCGACCCGACCACCGGTCCGGCCGCCGACCGAGGATGAGCTGGAAGCCCGGGTCCGGTCGATGGACGACCAGGAACGCCTGCTCGGCGTGGTGGCCGCCCCGCTGGCGGCCCTGATCGGCATCCTGATCGGCGGCGACGAAATCTCCCACGCCACCCACAGCCAGCTTTCCACCTACTACAGCCTGCTGGGTGTGCTCGTCGCCCTGGCGGTGGTCATGCTGATCACCGCCCTGACCCGCAAGCGGATGTACCTGGGGATCTCCCTGGCCCTCTACGGCCTGGCCGTGTTCAACCTCCACTACTGGGGCTTCGGCATCCCCTTCATCCTGGGCGGCGCCTGGCTCCTGATCCGCTCCTACCGCATCCAGCGGGAGTACCGGGAGGCCACCGAGGGCCCCCACGGCTCGGGACGGGGCCGAGGCGGCGCCGGGCCCCGACCCAGCAAGCGCTACACGCCGCCGACCACCCGGCCCCCCCGGCCTACCCGCCCGGAGGAGTAGGCGAGGACTCGCCTAGCGATTCCCCCGCCGCCTCATTGCCATGGCCCGGAGCCCGAGGGCCAGGGCGGCGGCCAGGAGCAGGCCGGCCCACACGAAGCCCAGCCAGGAGGCCCGCTCCCGGACCAGCTCCGCCGGGGTGGCCAGATCCCTCGGGTCCGTAGGCGCCACCACCAGGGCCAGATGCGACCCAGGAGCGCGCAGGCTCGTTCCCGGGAGGACCTCGGACCAGGTCCGGCCCCCGAGGCTGAAGTCGGCCCGGCAGGTGTAGCCGACCCCGTTGCTGCCACTGCCTCCCAACAGGCCCTCGCAGCCTGAGACCGTCGCCGTCACCACCCGGCCATGGTGGCGGAGCCGGTTGATACCGGCGTTGGAAAGCGAGGCGGACACCATGAGGCCAACGCTGGCGCCGACCAGGCCGACCAGGGCCACCCAGAGGAGGACCCGGCGCAGCGCCCGGGTATCCACGGCCACCCCGGCCCCCCGGAGGGTCGACGCTGGCTCCTCCTCCCCCGCCGGCGTCGGTGCGATGCCGTCGATGGTAGAGGTTCAGGTGGTCCGATCTCCTGTTCACGCGTTGGTAACACGAGTGTGACTTTGCAGAAACTCTCGCTGAGCATTCTGTGGCCACGGCAGGGCCGATCCCCTGCCGTCACCCCGGTCAACCGCTGCCAGACAGGCGGGGCCACCGGGTCGCCCATCCGTCGAGAGGAGCAACTCAGCCGTGCACGAACTCCTAGGTGCCGCAGTTTCGGTGCCCTATCCCAGTTGGCTGAACACGGGGGACAACACCTGGCAATTGGTGGCGGCCACCTTCGTCGGCCTCATGAGCCTGCCCGCCCTGGCCGTTCTGTATGCGTCGATCGTCCAGAAGAAGTGGGCCGTCAACGTGTTGGCCATGATGTTCGCCGGCTTCTCCCTCGTGCTGATCGCGTGGGTGCTGTGGTCCTACAAGATGGGATTCGGCGCCAACTCGGTCGGTAGCGGGGTGACCAACGGGGTGCAGAACCAACTCACCGGCGTGGGCTGGGTCAGGCATTTCTTCGACAACTTGGTCGGTAAGCCGGGCGGGATCACCAGCAGCGTCGGTGAACAGGGACAAGCGGTATCGGCGGCCAATACGGCCATTCCGTTCCACTTCCCCACCACCACGCTGGCCTACTTCCAATTCGTCTTCGCCGCCATCACTCCCCTCTTGTTCATGGGCAGTGTCCTCGGCCGAATCAAGTTCAGCGCCTGGTGCCTGCTGGTGCCGCTGTGGTCAACTTGCGTGTACTGCGTTGACGCCTTCCTTCTGTGGGGCGGCGGCTACTTCGCCCAGGAAGGAGCCCTCGACTTCTCCGGCGGATACGTGATCCACATGTCCGCGGGCGTATCCGGCTTCGTGGCCGCCTGGGTCCTAGGGCCCCGGCTGGCCCGGGACCGACAGAGCGCCATACCGAACAACCTGGTGATGGCGGCGGTCGGTGCCGGAATCCTGTGGCTGGGTTGGAACGGGTTCAACGGAGGCGACCCCTACTACGCCGGCGCCGATGCGGCCGCCGCTGTGGTCA
>Ga0307373_10007179_pt1 | contig 17461 bp, 15 predicted proteins | sample OX2MG_FD_202534 | JGI IMG/M metagenome (GOLD analysis project Ga0307373, IMG submission 202534) | Soil microbial communities from Risofladan, Vaasa, Finland - OX-2 | ecosystem: Environmental > Terrestrial > Soil > Coastal area > Acid sulfate soil | place: Finland: Risofladan, Vaasa | collected... | reverse complement strand
TCGATAACATCCTTCGAGAGCTGGAAAGGATTAAAGAGGGCGGTGGAACTATCTCGGTTCCAGTTCAAATACCTATAGATAATGACGGTTATTTTGATCGAAGATGCCCGTCCGGTGCGTGCCAGTCCGACTTTAAGATTCTGTTTGAAGATTGGAAAAATAAGGTTAGCAACGCGCAAGTGTTCTGTCCGATCTGCCGTGAAGAAGCAGAAGCCGTGGAATGGAATACGCCAGACCAGGTCGAGTATATTCGGCAAGTTGGAGTAAATCGGATCAGCGGCATTATCGATAACGCACTTTCGCAAGATGCGCGAGACTTCAATCGCAGACAGCCTCCTGGTTTTATCAAGATATCCATGGCGTATAAATCCGGCGCTCCCAGTCTTGTTGTTCCGATTAGCGCGGCAGAGGAGCTGCGGCAACAATTCAGTTGCGAAAAGTGCGAATGCAGGTATTCATCGCTTGGAACCGCATTTTTTTGCCCCGCTTGCGGACACAATTCTGCTGAAAGCACCTTCGAGCAAACCTTAGAAGTAATACAGAAATCTCTTGCCGTATTGCCTGCCATACGAGTAGCGGTCCAGGCAGCATCCAATGCTGACGCCGCAATAAACACGGAACGAGAAATACTCGAAAACAGTATGGGGCGGATTGTAGGAGCGTTTCAACGAGTAGTGGAAACGCTCTTTGACCGCACGCCAGGTGCAGCTACTACCCGGCGCAGGAAGAATGTTTTTCAGAATCTCCCGGAAAGTTCCGCACTCTGGCGCACCGCGTCCGGTAAGGGATATGAAGATTTCTTAAGCTCAATAGAAATGTGTGATTTGTTGCGGCTGATTCAGCAGCGGCATCTGCTCGCTCACTCCGAAGGCATCATAGACCAAGATTACATCAACAAGTCGGGCGATAAGACCTATGCTGTCGGTCAGCGCCTTGTAATACAGGAAACAACGGTAGTTCGCACTGCTTATCTTGTATCGAAGCTGGTGGAAGAGTTGAGGAAGCTAGCATTTCCCCGCCGGTGATCAAGCTCGCGAATCCGGTTGTCATCCGTGCCGCCGAAGACTGCACTGGAACCGGATCATTGAGCTTATCTGCCCCCTTTTGCCCCCTCGCGAATTTGTTAAGTCCCGACCAATCAGGAAGATGGTTGGTAGGGGCGGTGGGGATCGAACTAAAAGCGACGCTGAAAACGCGTAAGTTATTGATTCCATTAAACGAGAAAAACGCCAAAAACACCGAATTCGCCCAAGTGAGGTACACGGCGGGTACGCGGACACTGGAGGGAAGAGAGGGCGTGGTTCTCGCCGCAGGGGAACAGCACGTCCCTGAGGAGATTCACGGCGTGCACCGGATAGCCTGTCAGGTCCAAATATTCTTCCGCGTCTGGGAAACCCTAGATTGCGCGGTTTGCGTCCACATCGAAGCCCGCGACCTTCAATTCGCGAACCAACATAAGCTTCCAGTTGCCGCCTGGATCTAACGGGATGTACACGACACCTTGATAGTCTGAGGGGACCTCTACTCCCTCCTCAAGCAAGGCACAGACATGCGCTCGGCCAAGCTTGCCAACAAAGAATCCGAATTCAAAAATCACGTTTTGCCGCGCGCGCTTTCTGAGATCTGTGCCTGAACCAGCTTTTCGAGCTTCATCGTCGCCAGTCACAAGTGCGATGGCAAAAGCCACTTCGGCATGAAGCTCAAACTTCTCGATTATCGTGTTCCCCTGGTTCGGCTGTTCGTGCAGAATGATTGCTTTTAACCCAAGTTTCTCAATAAATCGTGCCACGCTTTCTTTGACCGAGGTATTGTGTCCGTGAATCATGAATACGTCAGTAGGAGAAACTCCAACTCCTTCCACTACGGGGAAATCGACACCCGAGACTGACTGAAGAGCGTAGGAAGATTGCTGCTGCTTGGGCAAAACCGCGTTTGCGCCTGCAGACCGATGGTGGTTTTCATCGTGAAAGTCGGCAAGAAAGCTTTGCAACGAGATCAGCCAAAGCTGCAGTTCGCTCGGAGAGAACGGCAATTCAAATGTGGGCTCAGGGCCATCAAGTCGTCTTTCCATGGTCTTGGATTCAGTCTCGTTCCTGCAACTCAGAGACAGTTTGAGTGATTCAGGAGTAGCGGCACCTCGGATGGTCACTTTGAGGCGATTTTCCTTGAGCTCCAGACTCTCGATCTGGGCGTTCAAGTTGGGTACGCACAGTTGGATATGGCCTAAGCGGCTATCTGATGAACCGTTGAACTGGTCGAACTGGAAAAATTCTCGGATTGCGTCGGAAGTTGTAGAAAACGACTTCAAATTTGGATGCAGCAGTGGCTCATGGGTGATCTGCACAGACCCGAAGGAAATATCGAATATTCTTGCAGGCCAATCCGAATAAGAGTTTCGACTTGGTTCGTAACGGTCGGAGAATCCCACACCGGTCGAACGGAAAGTTCGGTCGCCAACCTGAAAACATTTTTCGGATAGTAGATTCAAGCGATTCAACAGACTTTGCTGGTCGAGCGTTTCTTTGACGAACAAAAAGGTTTCGTAATCAAGGATTTCCGCTGAATCACCTGCTGCTGACTTCGGGAGAACGTCAAGCCGAGTAATGATGTGCTGTACTTCCCCGCTGGCGGCTGTTATCAGGGCAGATCGTTGTATGGCACAGCCGAGCAGGTGTTCATCACGCGTGAATAGGTCCCGCACGCGCTGAAAGAACGCAGTGGCGTCGTAATTGTAGTTGGAAGTATGTAGTTCTTGCTGGTTCATGGCTGAGATAATACTATGGAGGAGGCCTCCCATAAACCGCCAGTAAATATGCGTGCGTTTCTTGCGATGAGGAATCTATCAACCTGCTGCTTTGTCGCAAGTCGGACGGAAGTTTTTGTGACCTGCTACACGGAATTAGGCACAGGCAAGTAGGGACCGAGGAATCGTTCGCCGTTGAAGTGAATCAAGTGCGACGGAGCGTCGGCAACCCATACCTCGGTTTCCCATGCGATTTCGCCCAGATAGCGGGCCATGATGGCGCGCGTCGGGAACGCAGTGACGTAGACCAAGCCAGCCTTTGATCCCGCAAACAATTTGGCGAGCTCTGCATGGCGCTTACCATCGACTGGCCCGTGACTGGTGACTGACTCCACGAGCACGAGCCATTCGCGTTTTGGATCGAGTAGCACCACGTCCGGCATCTTGCCATGTGCATCGACGTTCACGCCAAGTTTGGCGAGCAACACCGCGTCGAAATAACCCCACTTTTCGCCGGTGTCCCCGGCATAGATCAATTCGGCTCCGGGCACAAAGCGCGGCGCAAAATTCTCGATGATCGCTCGAATCAATTCGCTATGCTCACCTGGGCTTAGGTTGATTTTCTGGCCGGGTGCTATCTGCACAGGAATGAGATTCTGTTTTCGCTCCCGAGCATACCTCGCTGCCAGCGTTTGTCGTTCGGCGAGATAGGCCGTCAGGTTTTTATGCCAGGCTCGCGTGTCGAAGGATCGTAGCAGCGTCAATGCAGCAGGTTCAATCTGGTAGACGGCAGCCGGGCTGTTCACGGGCCGATCAGGTTTATCGGGATTGTAAAGAGCAATTCCCGCATCAACGAATTGATGCATAGTCTGGCGCCGTACTGTTTCGCGCGTGTTCGGCGCATAGATTTTCTTGTGGTGGTCACGAATCCAATCCATGATCGGCGTGATACCCATCAAGGGGTTTCCCGCTTGCGCCCACTCCTTCTTGGGCGTGAGGTTCAGCAGGGCAAGCAAGCAGAGCGCGGATCGTTCGTTTTGCTGCGCTCGCGGCAATCCGAGAGAGACGAGAATCTTACGCGCGTTCTTGATATGTTCGCGTGCGCTCATCCGGCGAGCTTCTGAAGTTGATCATCCAACATGCTTTGCGTTAGAGCGTGCTGAGACTGCGCCCATGCACCCAAGTCGCTCAAGGTCTTCCGGTCGGGATACTTCATAAGGCGAAGATCGGTGGCATTAACCTGAGTGTGTCCATTGAAACAGCGGAAGTTATCATCGACAGCCGTCGTGTTGAGAAATGACGCCAGGCCATATGCGATCGATTCCGGCAGACCGTGCTTGTCCTCGTGAAATACGTTCAAGTGATTCTCGAAACCAAGCATCGTTGCGCCTGGGAACGTGTCCGGTCTGACCACACTCGCGAGGATGCGGCGTGCTTCTTCTTTCGAGGAAAAACGGCGAACCACTGTATAAAAGCCGTTTGGATACAGCCATTTCTTGGTTTCACCGTTTAGTTTAATCGCGTTACCCCTCTTGATATCGTCTTTAGGCCATTGGGTGGTTTGCCCGCTAAAATGCCCAGGATAGAGCAGGGGAACGGTGCCTTTCGTGGGGCGTTGCTGAATGTATTCGAGCAAACGAAAATCGACCACGGGGCCTGTTGAGACTCCAATCTCGATGTCGGGCAAAGAAAAGCGGACGCCTTCGGACAATTCTAGAGCATTCTGCCCGAGCGACGTTGGAACATGAATAAATTTCTCAGGGTCAGAGGGAAACACGATCCTGTCGAAGGGCTGCTCATGCGTGGCAAGGTCGGCAAAGCTATCGTCTGTCGAATTCGAAATCGTTACGTTGCCCTGGATGCCACTGCGTTCAAGTCGGATTATGACGTTTTCCTGCAGTACGTCGTCGTCCCTGAACGCCTTCGTTCTTGAGACGAATAGGTGCATGTGCCGCAACGCGGCATGGTGCAAAATAAAATCGCGGAAGGGCCGATAGTAAGGACCATTGCAAAAGCTGCGTGGAATGATCGCCACAAGCTGGCCGTTGGGTTTCATCAAGGCCAGCGCCAGGGCTACAAACGCAGAATAGAGATTGACCGTTTCAATTCCGGCTTGGCGCAAGATCAAGCGATGATCCGACGCGCTGTTGATCTTCTTGTAGGGTGGATTCAGAATCGCGTGTGTGAATCGCCGCGCGCCCAGGGTTTGCAGCGCCGCGACTTGAATAAAATCATCCGAAAAGACTTGATAGCTGATAGGTGAACGTTTCGCGTAGCTTGCCAGCACCGTTTCCAGATGGCTCCGCAAGGTGGCGTCGATCTCGTAGGCCTCAACCTCCACGTTGTTAAAGGCTAATCCGTCGGCGGAAGTCCACCGATCAAGAAAGGCGCATGAGAGAGCACCGACACCGGCTCCGGCATCGAGCAATCGACAATCTCGAAGCATAGTTGCTGGAAACAAGGACGCCATAAAACGGGCCACAGGCGCGGGCGTCATGAATTGGCCTAATTCGGATTTCCGTTTGGGCGCGATCCTTGGCGCAATTTCCTGGCGCACAGTATCGGCGTGGTGGAGGAATTGGATAGCCATGTGTTACGCTCGCTTAGCTCTGCTCATGCCTAGAATATAGAGCACTTTGAGCAAACAGCAAAGTCTGCTTTGCGGTGACTGTATGGGCGTCAACATTGCCGAACGACGGTTTTGCCGATCTCATGCATGATCGTTGAATCGTCGGGTGTAATTCTCTTCTTGTGTTTGCCAATCTGTCGGTGGGTATCATCAAGGCCGAAATTTGAAACGCTATGCATTTGCGCAAGTATATCCATGATAGGGCGCGCTGGCCGAGTTTTCGGCCTATTAGCTTGCGTGGAAGCCAATCGGGTTGCGTTTGACCGGCAGTGGCGGCGCGATTTGCGCTTCCATTTCGGAAAGTAGCTCGCGACCCTCGGGCGTCAGTTTCATGGTGAACCCGCTGCCGTTCACGAATTTCCAGATATCCCCGATTTCCTGGTAATCCCACCAGAGGAAAGTCTGCGGGTCAAATTTCTTTAGCTCTAGGCACGACCGCTGTGAGAGAAGTACTATAGGACCCAGCATAATTTCGTCTGGCGCTTCTCCCAGTGCTGGCTCGCCAAGTCCCTGTGCATATTGGCGAACAAAGTTTCGGTAGGTACCCAATGTAGTGGCGTGAGGCTGGGAGCCAGATGCAAGATTGGCGACCCGCAGCGCCGCAAGTGTGTAAAAGAAATTTTGATACGTCATGTAATTCCACTCCTTGTCGGCAAATATAGCACGGAAAGACCCCGCGTTTCGAGCGGGGCTGCGCTGATCGCCAGCGCGGTGCGTGTTAGAATGTTGTCAGCGGCCCGCTTATGCTGAGTCATATAGGGCGGAGGTAAACGCGAAATGAAATACAAAGAGACCAAGTCTAGGAATAGCATCACAAAAGACTTTGGCGGTAGAAGAGAAGTCAGAATCAAGATTCCCCCCAATAGTTGCCATCCGGGCGCAAACGTACAATTTCACAGCCTAGCTAACCCTCCGAAATGGACTTGTGAGAAATGTGGCGGAGTGCTGTTGGTTGAAAAAGTTGTGAACAGCGCTGAGATTACTGAATGATTCTTCCCGGCATGCCCGGTCTCCTGACAGCGTGCGGAATCCTCTTAGTGGTGTATTCCGTGGCATGCTTCGCAATAAGACGCGGTACCTACACACACGAACGAAACGGACCGAGTACGTTTGAGGTTTCGCTTGCTCGGTATACGCATCTCACTGAATTCATCGTCGGCCTGGCCGTGGGTTCAATCGTCCTTTTGGCTGGAAGTTCGATTTATCATACGAACGGAAAGCTACCGCCGCTCTACGGTTCGCCTCTGGTCCTTCTCGCAACGAGCGTGGCGCTGCTTGTGGCTTTCATAAGTTTCACAACCTTCTTTTATGAAGATTGGCTATACCACCCCACCAATCAAACGCACATAAGATATCGGCTCAGTGTGGCGCTTGGTTTTTCTGGTTTACTTTGCTTCGTCGCTGGATACGTGTGGCTTGCCTTTGCGCTGATGGCATAAAGCACGCGCGCTCGGGAAAAAGCTCGTACTGCCCGCCCCTCCTAGAAGATTCGCTCGTTACCCGGTTAAGGTCTGCTTGAGGATGGGAACCGAGGGACAACCTACTTTTATAGCGCGCAATGGGATAAGCGATTCGATATAGACACATGGCGATAGCATTGGAGAAATCTGTGGCGCTCTAAACCAAAAACGTAGGGTGGTTTTTCGGATCGCCTTTGCGTTCGGCAGCGATAATGACGCTTGAGTCGAGGACTATTCCCAAGCTGGCGGGTTCCACGGCCTGCGGTGGCTGAGAATATCCTCCACGTCTGCCGCGAAGTCTGAATCGGGGATCGGTGCCTTGCTGGTTTCTTCCTCGTGCCTTTTGGCCAACGCGATGCACTCGGAGATGCTGCGGCGCACCGGCTCGGCGGCTTGAAGGACCGCCACGGGCCGCTCGCGATTTTCGATGATGACCTCCGCGCCCGCCCGCACTCGTGCCAAAAGCGCGGCAAAGTCGCTCGCCGCCTCAGCCTCCGAGACATGAATGATATGCTTCGCCATATTCTCATTATACTGCTGTAAGAGCGGATGGTGCGCTCGTCCGTAACGGTCCGAGGGCTGATATCCAGAGTCGAAGTTCAACAAATGCACTTGAGTCTAGTCTCATGAGACCAAAAAGCAGGAAACGCCGGAAGCCCTCGAAAGATGGCGGAATCGGAGGTGTGCTTATGAACCAGGCTCGCGCATATTTTCTGATTACCGGCGATCGCGAATCTAAGGTCTGGATTTTCAGAGATGACGTGCCTTCGAGGTTTCTTCCGAACACGTTCTCATGTGGCACGGATGACTTCCGCATTCAGATCGTCGATCCATTCGGTGGTCGGCATCCTCTCCTCATGTGCTACAAGGCATTGTCCGAGAAGACTATAATACCGTTCTTCCCGACAGTCATTCTGGACTCCAACATCGTCAGCTACCTTCATCAGTTTGTGGCTGGGCGACCGGCGCTTGATAGTAGGCGTCGCCAAACAGTGGAAGAATTTCTAAGATTTATCCTTGCCAGTAAGTTGAATTACAATCCGTTCTTCTACTACATGGAAGGAGTTCTGGAAAACGAGCGACTCTCAAAAGATAGTTACGTAGAGTTCTCGGAATCGTTACTTCGCCTTCATGCTATGGATAGACAGCATTTCCTGTCATCCGGCGAAATCCGAAGTGATCCGATTATGCTCGACGAATATAAACAGAAATACGGTGTTGCCGACCTCTCCGAAATGGCCGGGCACTTCGCAAACGATATGATCGGGCCGACCGACTTCCGAATGCAATGGGTCAGCAGGTTAACATATGCCGCGCTGATGAAAACCGCGTTGATTCACAAGACGTCCAAACGGGGAATTCCGGGCAAATACGAAGAACTAAGGGACTTCATGGAGGACACATTCAACATTGCTCTTGGCAGAGAAAGGATTTTCGCCTTGGAGTACTTTACGGGGCGATTTGATGGCGCTATTCCGGTTCAGCGTGGGGCTAATTCCGAGCGCGCGCTAAAGCATGTACGTGCGACTGCGCGGGATTTACTGCTGCTACAGCTCCCCGAGTTCATGTTGGTGGCGGATACGGCAGAGGGCGTCTATCTTTCGTTCATTGCCAGCGCCGACAAAGCTCTCACCAAAGTTGCGCGTGCTTGCCGAATCGACGGGGTAATGGCGTGGGCCCCAAAGATTCACGTTCCACTGCCGGTCGTGAGCGTTGATCTTACTTGTTTGAAACCAGAGCTCGATGCAGAAACTATCGCCCGGATTCGGGAGATGGATTCTAGCTGGCAGAAATCGAGAACGTCACGGATGCATGCATCGGAAACACATATCTCGTTTGAACGTCTTGATGAATTGATTGGGCAACTCGAGGAAGAAGTAGTCTCGTACTGCAAACACTAGAAGCTGCGAACCCAGTCCGCGAAGTCGGAACAGGCCCTACGGACCTCACCAAATACTACCAGCCGCTACTGTGACAAGCTGTGACAGGTTACTGTGACAAGCTATGACAGACGACTGTGACAGCAGGTGGTTCGGTGTTGGCCGCGAATGGATTCGGAAGCTGTTGCTCGATTTGCGAAGTTCGGGCGCGGTGACTTGCCTTGGCAAGCGGCCTGCCGCCCGTTGGCGCAACGAGATTGGTAAGGGTATGAACTCTAAGTGAGTGTATTAGTGAGGGCAGGAGCGTGTTGGATGGTATCCACGCCCACGGGCTGCCCTTCGCCTTCCTGATGAACAAGTTTGCCCTGGATAAAGTCGGCGGCTTTCTGAGACTGCGAAGCGGCGGAAACTAGCAAACGAGAATCCGATTTGAGCCGCGCAATCCACGTCTTGAGATACGCTGCGGAGTTTTCAAGAGTCTTCTGCTCGATTCCCGCGATGCCGCACAGCATGGCGGCAGTCATTTCGGCGATGAGTTCCTCTTTTGAATAGGATTCTGAGGCAAAGGAAACCGGGTTGTCGAAGTTTTCTCGATGTAGGCGTTTTGCGTGTCCGGTGCTGTGGGCAAGTTCGTGAAACTGAGTTGCATAATATTCTTCCGATGAGTGGAAGAGATCGCGTGCCGGCATACCAATCACGTCGCTGAATGGCGAGTACCACGCCTTATTGGATTGCTCGAACGCCGGCGGGTTTGGCATGCTCGCTACAATCTGCTCGCATACCTCGATAGGATCATTGGTGCGCGTCTCCTGTAAAAGAGATGCCGGAATGTCGATTCCTTCCGTCTGCGACAAATTGAACACACTGTAATAACGGAGCAGAAAAGGCCGGGAGGTCTCTTTCGTACCGTCTTGCGTGGTCGCCTCGCGCTCGTCGCCAACATTCCAGAAAATGACAGGCGAAGATCTCTCACCCTTGCGAATGCTCCCGCCCAGCTTCGTTGCCTGATTGAAAGTAAGCCAGAACCGCGATGGAAACCCCTGTGAGGCAAGTGTAAAGACATTGAGGCCACGATACTCTTTTTGCGTAATTAGGTTCGCGGGAGTCTCGCAAGTCCAGGGCTTACGCCAAGGAGCCACGCCGGATTCAAGTTGCTTGATGATTTTGTCGGTGATGATTTCATAGACGCTTGGCATTTGGTTCGCTCCAGTTTTGATTTGCTGTTTTCAGGGCCTTTTGGGGCATAAAAAACAACATGCTTTACTGGAGGCGAGTTCTGGCCGTGGTTCGCGGCTGTCAAGCCTCGGAGCGCATTTCAGCGTAGCCCGGAGGGGCGCGGAAGCGAGCACGGTTGAGTTGTACCGAGCGGAGCTGCACAAGCGGGCTTTACAGGGGGAGCGGACTACGGCCTATTTTGCGCCGAGTAAAGCATGTGGGAATAATCCGAGGAGCATCGGTGCAGCAAGGGCAATTCAAGGTTGGCGAGTGATGTGATGCTTTGCGACTCGCTAGTCTTCCAGATCGGCAAGGGCATATCTCACTTCTGGCATCGGATCATCCTTGGAGCGGTCGATCCAAAATGTAATCGCGCTATGAACCACCCCAGCATGCTGCAATTGTTCCGCCAGCTTCACACATTGCGCACGGATGTGAGTGATGTTGATAGTCCGCGCGTCGCTCGTTTCCCAAGATGTGTAAGCCGTCTCAGTTTGCAGCTTTTCGAGTACAGCTAGTAACTCTTGCTTGTCGCTATCACTGAGGTCGCCGTCTTCCACGAACTTGCCTGCGAGGTACAAAGCCGAAGACAACCATGGCTCTCTTGCTTCAGCTACAATTGTGATCGCAGCTTGCTTCAATCGCTGAGGCACTTTTCCAACAGAGCCTTTTCCTGAAAAAAGTCGCCAGCGTTCAATGCCACTGAGGCCATAAACGACGGCATCGCGTTCACGACTAAAAACCGCCCGATGAAGCAATTCGACAGCCTTATTCTCGCGAGACCTATCCAATCGGACGAAAGCGGCAAGGGCGATGAGGGCAGAATTCAATGTTCCTGCTTCGACTCTGTTGAATAGTTTGTCGATTCTTTCTTGGCACAAATGTTTGAGACTTACAATGGGCAAAATGGACTCCGCCAGTGCGGGGCCAAAGAGGTCTGTCATTTTGTCGTTGTAGCGGTCGAGGTCTATTGTGACGGCACGGGGCTGCCAGGCCAGGATTAGATCGAAAAGCTTGAGTGCTTCATCGCTGGTTAATTCAAATGCTCTTGATCCATCACTTCCCGCGCGGGTTGCGCCGACAATTTCCTTAATTGGATCGGGGCTGACGAGACCTGACAAAGCCTTGTCGACGACATTACTCCTGAAGAGTCGCGTCAAATCATCTTTGTTGTGCCCCGGGATGTCGAACAGCGCGTGTGCGAGCAAGTTGGTGTCTTGCGGAAGAGCCGAATCAGATTCTCGCTTCGACCACACAGCCTTCCCAAATGAGATACCTTCCTCGGGAGTCAGTGATCGCATTCGTTGCAAATAGCCCAGGCGAATCGCTGCTCGTCCACGAGTTAGTGGATCGCCAGCGACCACTTTCGAAATTAGGACAGCCACCCGTGCTGCGAATCTAGCCTCATCCGAACCACGACCTCTTAATCTGATGGACAAGCGAGCCATCAGTTCAGGCCATTCATCCAGAGGGCCGCCAGTCTGTCCCTGGATGCCGCGTTCATCTGGAAGGGGCAGATTCACAATATCCAGAAGCAATCCTGGGCGGTCGCTAGGTGGAGTCGCCAAGAGAGCGCGGCTTAACAAATTCCCGAGTGGTTCAAATAGTGCCCAGCACCTCCAGTCCGGAGCGTGAGCGAGAGAAACAGCCTTACGAAATGCCGCGACGGCCTGGTCACCATGGAGTCTAACAACCAAACGAGAAAGAACCTCAACTAGAGTTCGTAAGCGGTCAACCCAATAGTCATTGAAACCAGGCTGGTGGAAACTGCCTGTGGCGGCAAAACGCATTCGTCCAAAAGTGATCGCTGCCCACAAAACGTCGATCAATCGCTGCACAGTAGCAAAGGGCATGCGGGCCACTTGGACGCGACCGAAAACTTTGTCGATCAGTTTGTCCGAAGGCCCTTTTAGAATGCGGATCGTGCGCAGCAACGCGGCCTCGTCATAGCTGGTTGACAATTCAACTGCCCGGGAAAGACGAGAACGCAGCACATCAACTGATCCAGCCATGAGGGGCAACCCGATCGTATCTGCGAGTCTTAGAGTGTCGTTCATCGCCAAGCCCAGCGAGCTCGAAAACCTCACAGTGGTCGTATAGGCGCCCGGGTCAAAAAGTACGCGTTCGGATTGTGTGCCTTCCGTTGTCTCCCGAAACTCCTCGCCGACTTGACGATCCAAGTCGTCCAACTCATCCCAAGGTAGACACTTGTTCCTGGCAAAATAGTCGGGCCATTCATTCAAAGCAATGAGCGGATCGGCACTCTCCGGTTGGACAGAGTTAAGTCTGGCACAACGAGCCAGAAATAGAGCCCACCCGAGTCGAGAAATGTTCCAAATCGACTTGCGGTCCCGGACATAGCGTTCGCGGACTTCTTGAAGGACTTCATTAATCAGTGTCGCCGCTTTGTCCGACTCACCCAATTCATAGTGGAGTGCCGCCCGCTTTATCTTCCATGCCGGATCTTCACCGTCGATAGTCGGAATTAGCTTGGCAAGTGCCAAGTAGTCAAGATGATCGCGCGCCCAAAGACTCTCTTCGTAGGCAATCGCTGCGACGACATCTTTGTCGGAGTTGCCATTCGTCCTGAGAAATGTAACCCAGCGTTCAAACGAGGGACGGTCTCGTTCCTCGCGTGCAATGCGCAGAAGAATCAAGGCGATTTCAAAGCGCTGTCGCCTTGTGATAGCAGAAGTGGGCTCGTCGACTACTTCGGCCAATAGCCCACGTAACCAGACGGACGACGGCAGAAATGCTAGATCAAGACGCCAAATCATTTCGTAAAGAGCTGCGGCTCGCTCGGAAGTCTGGAGATGCTCCTGCATCTGCCTGAACACGTATTCAGGGTTACCGATGTCGGCCCTGATCCGAGTTCGGTCCTCGGACGGACATACCAACCAGCCGGCATAGGCTTCGCGTTCTTTTTGCCAAGCAGCGAGTAGTTCCTTGAAACCCCCAACCAGTCCTGCGCTGTCAGTCCGGTTGAGTGACATCCCAAGCAACTGTTGCGATCGCATCGACCCCCTGTTCGAGAGCCATTGCGAGGCGGCCTTTGGCTTTGAGTTGAGCAAGAAGTCTAAGAATAAATCAGAAGCCACGCGGTGCCGATCCTCACCATCTGCCTCGTCAACCATGGGAGTAAAATCAATCGGCGTGACCTTTCTCGCTTCCAAATATTTTCTGCGCGCTGGGGACAGATTCAAAACCCCAACAAGATAAATACGGCGCGCAGAATCGCCGAGTTGATCTCGTATCCAGCCTGACCAATGAAGGAAGTTTGGATCGTCACCAGAAAATCCCACGAGACACAGTTCGTTTTCCATCAAAACTTGTTGGACGAGATTGACAAACGGGGCGAATTTCCAGGGGAATGTCCTGTAGTCCTCTTCAGTAAGAATGAATGGGGGGTTGGACGGCATACTACCATGCAACTTCACAATCCGCGGTGAGCGCGACCGCGGTATATCGGCAATCGTTCTTATGGTGTCATAGGTCTCTTCCCTGTCGGTAACGTCTGCCGCACTCTCCAAAAGGGTGTCCCAGTTCGTGGTAAGAATATCCGTCCATGGGAGGCGCACAAGCTTGCGGTGAAGCGGACCTGGCCGCCATTCTTTATCACGAACGAGTTCGTAAATCAGGCTTTCTAGTGCTGCTGGCCCTAATGCCGCCTTGTATTCCTCCGCAAGCCTGAGGGGATCAGTTGTCGCGCCTTTTTCTCGCGAACCTGGGTACAGGTGCTCCTTCATGATCCGGCAAAAATCGGTCCAAAGTGGAGGTTTCGGGGAATTAGGTGCCGGAAGCACTGCATTGCGACTGAATCCGGCCCCCACAAGCACCGCTGCACCCCGCGTCTCGGTGACTCCCCATAGAGCCCCCTGAATCTGTCTGATCGCTGGAAAGTCTGGCAGTTGCTCGATTGCGGTGTTTTTCTTCATTGGTCAACCGGTTTCACTAGCATTCACCTTAGCCAGATTTCAAACTTCTTCTCAAGAGTCTCATTGAACGTCTTAAGCGGGTCCTGCTTTGAATCGGTTCCCGCCAGCAGGTCTGAAAAATAGTGGTCATACGTTTTCTTGAACTGTCTGTAGAACCAATAAACATTCAACACAACAAGATTCCTCGTAGAACTGTACCGGAAGCTTCGCGCCTTTCGCTTTTCGTGCGTAATGAATACCCATTGGCCGTAGTAGCCGTGCGCAAGAGAGTTTCTGAATCCTTGATAGATAAAATAGCTCAGCCTTTTCTTGTCTCCCATCGGCGTCAACTGCTCAGTAGAGAATCCTGCGTCTATGTCCTCAACGGTCTTCTTGAAGTGATCATTGCGGTCGTTCCGGGCATCCCCGTACTTATAAGAGCCCACCATTTCAATCCCAATGCACGTCATCACCGCTAGGGGAAACGGTGCCCAAAGCGATGGCGTCTGGAAATGGTCGACTTGTTTAATGAAAAATGCGTCGGCTCTCGCCTTGAACGCTTTGGCTCTCGCTTCCACATCCAGTTTCTTTAGGTCGCGCATCTCAACTGTCTTGGGATGCCCCGGAAAGCCGGGACCGAAAATCCATGGCACCTGAAACCTCCTCACAGCCGCAGATTCGAGTGAAGAACTAATTTGTGGCACTTCTCAAGTCAGCAATGCTCAAGAGGCGATGGTATCTCGACGTAGATCGCCAAGTGACCCCGATTCCCCCGCACGGCAGAAAGGGTCGTTTGTTTTCAAACCTTGGAACGGCCTTTGCTCTTTTTCTTGACTCTTGCCCATCGTGCGTGCGCTGCTTTCCTGGCAAGCTCTTTGCGTTCCTCCGGCGTAAGCGCCGCCATGCGCTTCTTTCCACCTTTGCCCCCGGCTGCCTTCCCACCTTTTCTGCCCATCTCGCGCATGACTTCGGAAATAAGGTCGCGTCTCATGGTTTCATCTTATGAAGAAAGGGCCACTCCTTCGCCACTCTTGGCTATTGACATGCACTTTTTGCTCTGCCACACTATATGCCACTTGCGCTACTGGCATATTCCTTGTAGCGATCTTTTTCGATTACGTCGGAACGGGACGCGCCGGTGTTAGAGCACCAAACGCGCCCCTAACCAGAGTCGCCTGGATTAGAGGCAACAATTGCTGCACTAGAAAGTAACGGGTTCCCCATTTGGGCGCAAGCCGCCCGTCTCCGCTTCATTTTCATCGCCCGCCCCGTCCCTCTGCCCGTCGCACATCCCCCGCCGTAGCTCTGTCCAACTGATTCCGTGTGCCCGTCCGGGTCGGCACTCGACTCCATCGGAGACGTGTGTCCCGACGCGCTCAATTAACCTCCGAACTTGCGGCCACTTCGCCGCCGAAAGGATGTTGGTCATGGAGAAAGCACATCTGTATGAAGCGTTGTATTTGGTGAACCACGGTATCGACGAGGCGGTACGCGGAGTGCAACGCCTGAAAAAATCTCCCAAACTCTTCATGGAGACCTATCACAAATCCATGGCGGGCCTTGAACGTAGGCGCGCCATCATCAACCTACAATTCATGCTTGAAATGCGCAAACTGGAAGAAAACGATGAGTCCTATTTCGAGGAGGAATTCAACATCTGGCTCTCCGACGAACCCCTAACCAACGAGGAAATCTGTCAATTGATGCGCACCGTCGAACGCGAGCGCAAACTGGAAGGGAAACCGCCGTTGGTGCAGTTTCTTCCCAGGAGCAAGCGCCCGAAGAAAACGCCCCAAAAGGCCGAAAGAGTCCACTCCAGCCGCAAAATTAATGGTTCGGCGACACCCGCTTCGGGCGTCAAGAGCACTGAGCCGGAGGGCGCGCATGCCTAAGAAGACAAAACCAAAGGCCGTGTGCGACGGGGACACGCCTCTGACCCCGATTACGGCGACGGAGCGGAGGAAACTCGACAAGTCGATCAAGAAGAAGTACGACCGTTTTCGGAGGAGATACCCGGAGGTTCATGGCAAGGTCGTGGACTTTATCACGCATTCTATCGAAGATGGCACGCTCTATTTCAGCGTGCGTTTCAAGGACAAGACGGACTTCTCGCTCCGTTACGCCTGCGACATGTTCGTTGTTGGCGCTGACTTTTGCGACTTCAAGACCGATGATTTCGAGATGATTCGGGAATACATGAAGCCGATTCCGAGGTAGAAAAATGTGGCTCGTCGCGCTGCACATCGTTGCCGAACACGGCACGACGCGAAGCTCGGTCTCGGCATCTCCAGTGTTGATTTGTCCGCACCTCGCCCGCAGTAGTTTTGCGCCAAGAGTCCCATGCCTCTGATACTAGGAACAGCCCCGTAGCGAAGCCGCAGTAAAGGGCGAACGAATTGAGCCGTGCAAGCGGGCTTGACCCTTGACGGTGGGGGGGAGCGGAGGGTATTTCCTCTCGGATGCCATGGTGGAGAACACTCTTATACACATATTTTCAGTCAGGGAAAAAGGCAAACGAGACACGAAGTTCCACTGGATTGAATGCGCTCCAGGCGAAGAAGATTTGGACTGCGACGAGATAAGAGCTCTCACGGAACGGGAACAACGAAAGTTTCCGGCACGTATTACGTTGAACTATTTCGCTTTGGGAGAGCATCTTCCCGTCATCGTCAAGTAGTCACGCCTCTCAGCGTCCGATGCCCTGCGCTTGCGCCGCCACTTCTTGCACCCGGCTCGGCGCGGATGATTCGATTTTCTCCGCTGCTGGCTGGTAGGTGTGGCCCGACTCCATCGCGGATCGGTGCGACACGTGGCGCGAGAGTTGCTCGGCCAGATGGCTCTTATCGTTCGTGTAAAGCTGCGCATCATAGCGTCCACGCGACACTGCGACGTAAGCTAGGCGGCGATTCACCAGTTTTTCTCCTGCCTGCTCTGTGTCCACATGCACGAGCACGCGGTCGGCGGTTTGACCTTGGCTGCTGTGGCTAGTTACTGCATAGCCGTAATCGAGATGCGGATTCTCTTTGACGTTGATTGCGACGGTCCGGCCTGAGTCGAGGCGTATTTGCAGGTTGCCGCTATCGTCGATCTTTTCAATGGTACCTAGCTCACGGTTCGCGATGTGTTGCTCCCGATTTGGTGCGGTGAACTGCACGCGGTCGCGTACGCTGAATGCGCGTTCTGTCTCGCGGTAGAGCGTAACGCCATGCAACCGGCGCGGATCGTAACTCACTTGCTCGCCGTTCTCGCGTTTCACCGTCACTAGATTTTCTTTCTCGTTCGCGTGCTCGACGCGGGCATACTCTCCCGCCGCGATACCGTGCGTCTTGCTTCCTCTCGTGTAGCGCACAACGTCACCCGGTTGGTATTGCGCGGCCCACTGCCGGTCCGCGCCGGTAACCTCTTGCCGAGCCACAAGCACTCGCTGCTTGTGTTCTTTTATTTCAACCTGGCCCTTGCTCTGCATCGTCCGGTGAATCGCTTCGTTAATCTCGCGGCGGGATTGATTGTCGGGGGAGACCACTAGCGTGCCTTCGGGTTTAGTCGCATAGTCGCTTGCGATTTCCTTTAGGCGCTCGCCGCGATCGGGGATTTCATGCACGCGGCCCTGCGTATCGAGT
>Ga0307373_10007178_pt1 | contig 17464 bp, 15 predicted proteins | sample OX2MG_FD_202534 | JGI IMG/M metagenome (GOLD analysis project Ga0307373, IMG submission 202534) | Soil microbial communities from Risofladan, Vaasa, Finland - OX-2 | ecosystem: Environmental > Terrestrial > Soil > Coastal area > Acid sulfate soil | place: Finland: Risofladan, Vaasa | collected... | reverse complement strand
GAACACCACCGTGATGCGCGAGAACATGACCGAGCTGGCCGATGTCGCCGCCATGCTGCATGGTCTTCGGGTGCCCCTCTGGGAGGTCTTTTTCCTGGTCAGCGTCGGCCGAGGCACCGCCGTCTCGGCGACCACCGCAGCTGAGAACGAGGATGTCTCCCACTTCCTCTTCGACGCGGCCCAATACGGCTTCCTGGTGCGCACCGTGGAGGCGCCCTTCTTCCGCCGGGTCGCCACCTGGCGGCGGGGCCTGGGGGAGATGGATGACCCCCAGGAGTATTTCGGCCTCGGTCCCGTGTACAAAGACCTGCGCAGCCGCCTGCGCCAGCGGCTCGGTCCCGCGACCAAGCGGGCAATGGCACCCAGCGTGGCCACCCGCGATGGCATGGGGGTAATTTTTGTGGGCCACGACGGCTCAGTTCGCCCCTCGGGGTTCCTGCCCCACTCCCTGGGCAACGTCCAGGTCCAGGAGCTGGCGGAGATCTACCGCGAGAACCCGATGTTGCGCGCGATCCGGGCCTCCGAGTTCAGCGGACGCTGCGGCGAATGCGCCTTCCGGAGCATCTGTGGCGGCTCGCGGGCGCGCGCCTTCGCCGCCACCGGGGATCCCCTCGGGGAGGACCCCGGCTGTAGCTTCGGAGTGGCTTAGAACCGCTTCCAGCCAGGCTGAGATCCGCTGCGGATCAATAATCAGGGGATGTTGAACCCGCCGACATCGGGGGAGCTGGTGGGCTCGCGAGCTGAGGGCCTGCTGCTGGGGCTGGCCCTCGGAGAGGCGACTCCTACTAGCCATGGGGGCAACCCCGGCCTGCGCCTGACCTGGCAGGCCGTGGCTGTGGCGGAGGCCCTGCTGGCCCATGGCCAGCCCCAACCGGCGGACCTGCTGCCCCGCTGGTTGGCTGTCAGCCAGACCATCTCGGAGCGCCCCGGCTCCATCACCGGAGAGGCTCTGCGTCTCTTCCGCCGTGGCCTGGCAGACCCCGAGCTGGCCCCGGCCGTGGCCACGATGATGCCCGGACGCAGCGGGGATGCGCCTCTCAGTCGGTGCCTGCCCATCGCCATAGCAGCTCGCGAGAGCGGGGTCACCCTGAGGCGGTGGGTACGGCGCTGCACCTCGGCGACCCATGCTGAGCCGATTTCACAGCTGGCCGCCCTGGCGGCGGCGATGCTAGCCCGCGATCTGCTCAGCCGCCCCCTGGAGGACTGCCTGCCCCGGGTCGCGCAGGCCTTGCGAGAGGACTCACCGGAGAGCTTCACAGCCATCCTGCACGCTCCCCGTCCCGGCGCGGGCATGCCCGATGGTGATGACGCATCGGGGGTTCTCGCAGCCGCCGTGCAGGCGCTGTGTGAGGGTCGCGACTGGGCTGAGACGGTCGCGATCGCAGCCAGCCGCGGGGTCGCCGGCGACAGCGCACCCGCCCTGGCCGGTGCCTTGGCCGGTGCGCGCTGGGGCGTGGCTGCCCTTCCCGAAGTGAATTTGCGGCAGCTCCCAAGCCCGCTTCGAGCGCGGCTCAGCCAACTGGCCTGGGACCTCCTCAGCCTCCAGCGGGAGCTGATGGCCCCGGTCCCTGGGAGGGCCTGAACCAGGTGTCCCAGCCCCTGCTGCTGGTGGATGGCACCAACGTCAGTTGGGCCTGGCCGAGAAGCCGGCCCTTGATGCTGCGCCAGGACTATGGCGCCGCCCAGTGCCTGCTGGTGCAAGCGGCGGTGGCCTCCCCGCTGAGATCGTTCCACGCGGAGCTCCTATTCGTGTTCGACGGCCCGCCCGCACCCCGGGGGCCGGGGAGCGCCGATGGCGCCAGGGTCCTCCACCCCGACATCGGCCACAGTGCCGATGACCGGATCCTGCAGATCATCGGCCAGCGCCGCCCCGGAGGGGCCCAGATCGTGCTGGCCACCAGCGACCGCGCTCTCCGCGACGCCGCCAGGGCGCTCGGCGCGACCACCATGGGGTCGATGGAGCTTATTTCAAAATTCGACCCGCGAGGAGCCGGCGCCAGGCCCGAGTCGAGCCCTGGTCGACCCGAGAAGCCCAGGCCCTCCAGCCAGGACACGGCCGCCTGGCTGAAGCGTTTCGGGTCAGGGGAGCAGCTTCGGCGCCCCAGCCGAGCTCAGAAGGATGCCGACTCCCGGTAGGTCCCGAAGACATCCTGCATGGCGGCCACGATCTCTCCCTCGGTGCACAGGCGCCGCACGCACTCCAGGATGGGGAGCATCAGGTTGCCATCACCGCGAGCCACTAAGCGCAGCTCATCCAGGGCCGAGGCGACGCCCTGGCCATCCCGCCGCGACCGCAATCGGGCCAACTCCGCCTTCTGATCTACCTCCGCGGTCCCGTCAATCCGGAGCAGCTGGGGCGCCTCCTCAGCATCTGACTGGAAGGCGTTGACCCCGACCACGATCCGCTCCCCCTGGTCCAGCTGCTGCTGGTATCGGAACGCGGCGTCGGCGATCTCGCGTTGGAAGAACCCGTCCTCGATGCAGCCCAGCACTCCCCCGCGCTGGTCGATCTCGGCGAAGTAGCGCTCCGCCTCGGCCTCCATGCGGTTGGTCAGGTCCTCGACAAAGTAGGAGCCCCCCAGAGGGTCGATGGTGGTGGTGACCCCGGTCTCGTAGGCGATGATCTGCTGGGTCCGGAGCGCGATCTGGGCCGCCTTGGCGGTTGGCAGCGCCAGCACCTCGTCCATGGCGTTGGTGTGCAGCGACTGGGTCCCCCCCAGCACCGCCGCCAGCGCCTCCAGGGCGGTTCGGGCGACGTTGTTCTCAACCTGCTGGGCGGTCAGCGAGCAGCCCGCGGTCTGCGTGTGGAAGCGCATCAGCCAGGAGCGCTGATCCTGGGCGTGGTAGCGGTCGCGCATGCGCCGGGCCCAGATCCGCCGCGCCGCCCGGTATTTGGCGATCTCTTCAAAGAAGTCGATGTGACTGTTGAAGAAGAAGCTGAGCTGGGGAGCGAAAAGGTCGACCGGGAGACCGGCCGCGATGCCAGCCTCCACGTAGGCGAAGCCATCGGCCAGGGTGAACGCGAGCTCCTGAGCGGCGGTGGAGCCGGCCTCGCGGATGTGGTAGCCGGAAATGCTGATCGGGTGCCAGCGCGGCATGTTGCGAGCGCAGAAGGCGACCACGTCGGTGACCAGCCGGAGGCTGGGCTGCGGGGGATAGATGTACTCCTTCTGGGCGATGTACTCCTTCAGGATGTCGTTCTGCAGAGTGCCGCCCAGGCTGGCCACGGCCACCCCCTGGCGCTCCGCCACGCCGACGTACATCGCCAGCAGGATCGCCGCCGGCGAGTTGATGGTCATGGAGGTGGTCACCTGGCCCAGGTCGATGCCGTCGAAGAGCCGCTCCATGTCCTCCAGGGAGTCGATCGCCACTCCGCATCGGCCCACCTCTCCCTCGCCCAGCGGGTCGTCGGAGTCCCGCCCCATCAGGGTGGGCATGTCGAACGCCACCGAGAGCCCGGTCTGGCCCTGAGCCAGCAGGAAGCGATACCGTTGATTGGTCTCAGCGGCGGTGCCGAAACCGGCGAACTGGCGCATCGTGAAGACCTTGTCCCGATACATCGAGGGGTAGACGCCCCTGGTGTAGGGGAACTCGCCGGGATAGCCGATCTCCGCCGCGTAGTCGTGCCCGCTCAGGCAGGAGGGCGTGTACAGAGGCTCGACCGGCAGCCCCGATAGAGTCTCTGGCGGGGGGACGAAGCCGGTCCTGCCGGCCCGCTCGCGGGAGGCTCGATAGCGCGTCGCCCAGCGCTCCAGGGCGGCCTGGTCGTCGACCAGGGCGGGTGCCTTCTGATCCAGCATCGTCAGCTCCTCTCGGTCACAGTTGAGAGCTCGGCCGCACCGGTTCCGAGGCCATGATTGTGGAACCTTCCGAGCACCAGGTCGGCGGCGCGCTCGGGATCGGCCCGGCGGGCATCCTCGGGCAGCAGCTCAGGGGCCCCTCCCGCCAGCAGGTCGGTGGCGAAGGCGCGGGCGCGCGCGCTGACCAGCTCCACCACCTCCTCCCGTAACCTGCGCCGAAGCCGCTCGGAGAGCTCACCGCTGACTTCCAGGTGCGACCGGTGAGCGGCGATCGCGGCGGCCAGGTCGCGAACCCCTCCGTCCCCCTGGGCGGCCACGGTAGCGACCACCGGAACCTTCCAGCCGGCCTTGGGGGTGGAGAGCCGGAGCATGTCCCGAAGGTCGCGGGTGACCCGATCTGCCCCTGGCAGGTCGGCCTTGTTGACGGCGAAGATGTCGGCGATCTCAGTGATGCCGGCCTTGATCACCTGAACCCCGTCCCCGGCCCCAGGTGTGGTCACCACCACCACCGAGTCGGCCACCTCGCAGATCTCCAGCTCGGACTGGCCGACCCCGACCGTCTCCACCAGCACCATCTCCCACCCCAGGGCGTCCAGCAGCCGGACCGCTCCCCTGGTTGCCAGAGAGACGCCGCCCAGGTGGCCCCGGGCGCCCATGCTGCGGATGAAGACCCCCCGATCCAGGGCGTGGCGCTGCATCCGGACCCGATCTCCGAGGATGGCCCCGCCGGTGAAGGGACTGTTGGGATCGACCGCCAGCACCGCGACCCGCAGCCCCTGCTCGCGCCAGAGTTGAGTTAGGGAGTCGGCCATGGTGCTCTTGCCCGAGCCCGGCGGCCCGGTGAGGCCCACCACCTGCGAGCTGAGCTCGACGCTCTCCGGGCGCGCGTCCCAGATCCGCTCCAGCATCTCCCCGACGCCTGGATCCCTGGCTTCGATCTGGGAGATCGCCCGCGCCAACTCCCGGGTATCGCCCCTGAGCAGGGACTCAATCTCCACTCGCAACATGGTAGACAGGTTCAAGCAGACGGGCTCCCCACCGCGCGCCGGCCTGGGCGCTGGCTCAGTCGAGCAGGTGCTTGGCGATCACCAGCCGCTGGATCTGGTTGGTGCCCTCGTAGATCTGGGTGATCTTGGCGTCCCGCATCATCCGCTCCACCGGGAACTCGTTGACGTAGCCGTAGCCCCCCAGGATCTGGACAGCGTCGGTGGTGACCTTCATGGCGGCGTCCGAGGCCATCAGCTTGGCCATCGCCGCCAGCTCGGTCGTGCGGGGGTCCGCGGAATCGATCGCCCGGCAGGCCTCGTGGGTGAGGCAGCGCGCCGCCTCCAGCTGAGACGCCATGTCCGCCAGCATGAACTGGATGCCCTGGAACTCGGCGATGGCGTGGCCGAACTGGTGGCGCTGCTTGGCGTAGGCCAGGGCGTACTCCAGGGCCCCGGCGCCGATGCCCAGCGCCTGGGAGCCAATCTGGGGGCGCGAGCGGTCGAGCACCCCCATCGCGATCTTGAAGCCAGCCCCCTCCGCCCCCAGCCTCCGGTCCGCCGACACCCGGCAGTTGCTGAAGACGAGCTCGGCCGTGTTGCTGCCCCTGATGCCGAGCTTGCCGTGGATCTCGCGGCGCTCCAGGCCGGGGCTGTCGCCGTCCACCAGAAAGGCGGATACGCCCCTGGTCCGGGCCTCGGGGTCGGTGGAGGCGAACACCACGATGAGGTCGGCCACCCCGCCGTTGGTGATCCACATCTTGGTCCCGTCCAGGAGGTAGTCATCACCGTCACGACGGGCCCTGGTCCGCATCGCCCCGGCATCGCTCCCGGCATCGGGCTCGCTGAGGGCGTAGGCGGCGATCTGCCTGCCCGCGGCCAGCTCGGGCAGGTAGGTCCGCTTCTGCTCCTCGCTGCCGCCGATCAGGATGGGGTATCCGCCCAGCGCCTGGACCGCCAGCAGCAGCGCCGAGGTGGCGCACACCTTGGCGACCTCCTCGACCACCAAAGAGAGCGTCAGCGCCGAGCCGGAGAGGCCGCCGTACTCCGGCGGGAACGCGATCGCGAACACGTCCTGGTCCCGGAACAGCTGGACTATGTCCCAGGGATACTCCCCGCTGCGATCGATCTCCGCAGCTCGGGCCGCGATCCGGCCCTGGGCCAGCTCCCGGACACTAGCCTGGATTGCCTGCCGGTCGATGTCGACCTCAACCGCCATCTGCTGGTCCTCCACAGGCGCGGCACAAGTTGTGACCAGGTCAGATTCTAAGCGCCGCCTCAGCGTTCGGTCCCCACCGGCCGCCGGCGCCGTGGGCGCCGGTGAAGTTAGCCACCCGGCGTGGCGCAAACTCCCCGGGCTGGCGGGCTCCAACCGGGGACCCTGGGCGAGAGCAGGGGCCCCTGTCCCCGATGGGGACTGGTGCTAGCGCCCGCGGACCAAGCGCTCTGGGCTGGGGCACCACGGCGACCGCGGGTGGAGATCAGGACCTCGGGGCTGGCTGGCACCAGATGGCGACCGCGATCAGGTCACAGCCACCCAATCCCACCGGCCTGGCGCCCAATCGAGTCCGGTGGCCGCCGCCGCCGCGCAGCTGACCCAGTTCATCCAGCCGGCTGGGCCAAGCATGCGGTCATGTTCTAGACGGCCCCGACAGGTCGCACTCCGGCGACCCGGGAAGCAGCCTTCACCGCTTGGGAGAGGTGTCCTGATAGCGGGGATGGCCCGGTGCCACGGAAGTGGGGTGCCCCAGTTTCTCAGGCCACCTCGACCAGGGTCGCCTCCCCCTGGGCCAACCCCGAGCAGATGGTGGCCGCCCCGACCCCGCCGCCCCGGCGCCGCAGCTCCAGCACGCAGGAGGCGAGGATGCGCGCCCCGGAGGCGCCGATGGGATGGCCGATCGCGATCGCCCCCCCGTTGGGGTTGACCCGGTCCAGTTCCACCTCCAGCATCCTGGCGCTGGTCAGAACCACCGAGGCGAAAGCCTCGTTGATCTCGATCACATCCAGGTCCCGAGCGGTGAGCGCGCCCTTGGTCTTGTCCAGGGCGTGCTCCAGGGCCAGGGCGGGGACGGTCGCCAGGTAGGGATGGTCGGCGGCAGACTCCCCATAGCCCAGCCAGCTGGCCAGCGGCTCGACGCCCAGGCTCCTGGCCCGCCCTCGGCTCATCAGGACCAGGACCGCGGCCCCGTCGTTGATCCCAGGGGCGTTGCCGGCGGTCACGCTCCCGTCCGGACCTCCGAAGACGGGCCTGAGCGCGGCCAGCCTCTCCATGGTCGTGTCGGGCCGGGGCTGCTCGTCGCGATCGGCCAGGACTGGTTGGGGCCGTCCGGGCACCTCGACCGGGACGATCTCCTCGGCGATCAGGCCGGCGGCCCGGGCCCGCTCGTAACGCTGCTGGGAGAGCAGGGCGTACTCGTCCTGGGCGGCCCGGGTGATCCCCAGCTCCAGGGCGACGGAGCTGCCGTGCTCGCCCATGTGGACATCGTCCACCGGGCAGGTGAGGCCGTCCAGGATCATCGAGTCGTACATGGTGAGGTTGCCCATCGCTGTGCCCTGCCGGGTTCCCCGGAGGAGCATGGGCGCCTGGGACATGGACTCCATGCCCCCCGCGACCACCACCTCGGCCTCCCCGGCACGGATCAGGACCGCGCCCAGGTTGACCGCCTTCAGGGAGGAGGCGCAGACCTTGTTGACCGAGAGGGCGGGCACCGACGACGGCAGCCCCGCACGCAGGGCGGCCTGGCGGGCGGGCACCTGGCCCTGGCCGGCCGTGATCACGGTCCCGAGGATGACCTGGTCCACCTGCTCGCCGGGGATGCCGGCACGCCCCAGGGCGGCCCTGATGACATGGGCCCCAAGGTCCACCGCCGCCATCGAGCTGAGCCCTCCCCGGAGCCGTCCGAAGGGGGTGCGCGCCAGGGAGACAATCACCGGATCGAGATCATTCATGGGAATATCGTACGCCCGGCACGAGTCCTTAGAGAAGCCGGGATCAGGCCGTTCCCGGCCCCTCGATCAGGCTCGAGACCGAGCCTTTGAGCCCGAGCAGATGGGAGGCGATCACCAGCCGCTGAATCTCGGAGGTGCCCTCCCCAATCTCATTGATCTTGACGTCGCGGTAGTAGCGGGCCACCGGCAGGTCCTCGATGAAACCGGCGCCTCCGTGAATCTGGACCGCCTGGTTGGCACACCAGGTCGCGGTCTCCGAGGCCTGCAGCTTGGCCATGGCCGCGAACCTACCGGCGGGCTTGCCCTGATCCACGAGAAGGCCCGCCCGCCAAACCATGAGCCGCGACAGCTCGATCTGGGTCGCCATGTCCGCCAACTTCATCTGGGTCGCCTGAAACCGGCTCAGCGGCCGGCCGAACTGGCGGCGCTGCTGAGAGTACCCGAGGCTGGCGTCGAGGCACGCCTGCGCCACTCCGACCGAGAGGGCCGCGATCGCGATCCGGCCCGACTCCAGGACCTTGAGGAACTGCCCGAAGCCACCCCCCTCCCGACCGACCAGGTTGGCGACGGGCACCCGGCAGGAATCGAAGCTGAGCTCTCTGGTATCGCTGGCGTGCCAGCCCAGCTTGCGGTAGGGAGGTGCCTGCCGATAGCCGGGGGTGCCCTTCTCGACCATGATGGCGCTGATCTGGGGCCGTCCGCCCACCTCCCCGGTGACCGCGGTGATCGTCACCCCGCGACTGATCTCGGTGCCGGCGTTGGTGATGAAGCACTTGGTGCCGTCAATCACGTACTCTTCGCCATCTCGAACCGCCTTGGTGGCGGTGCCGGCGGCGTCGGACCCGGCCTCGGGCTCGGTGAGGCCAAACGCCCACAGGCCCCGCCCGGAGCAGAGCTCGGGCAGGTACCGTTCCCGCTGCTGCTCGGTGCCGAAGTGGAAGATGGGCGCGATCCCCAAGGAGACCCCGGCCTCCAGGGTGATCCCCAGCGCGGCGTCCGCCCGCGAGATCTCCTCCAGAGCCACCAGGTAGCTGACGAAGTCAGCCCCCGCCCCCCCCACCGCGGTCGGATACGGCAGGCCGAACAGCCCCAGCTCGCCCATCTGGGCGACCACGGAATAGGGGAACTCCTGGTTGCGGTCGAACTCGGCCGCGCGCGGCGCCACCACCTGGTCAGCGAACTCCCGGGAGGTCTGGCGGATCGCCTCCTGCTCGTCGGTGAGGTCGAAGCTGAGGCCCACTCCGAGCTAGGCCCGGGTGGGCGCCACGCCGATCCGGTCGCGGACCAGGTCGACGATCTGCTCGATGGTGTCGGCCACCCGCACCCCCGCCGCCTCCAGCGCCTCGACCTTGGAGGTGGCGCTGCCGGTGTTGCCGCTGATGATGGCACCGGCATGCCCCATCCGCTTGCCCGGCGGCGCGGTCCGGCCGCTGATGAAGCCCACCACCGGCTTGGGATAGCCCCGACCGATCAGCTCGGCCGCCCGCTCCTCGTCCGCCCCGCCGATCTCCCCGGCCATCACCACCAGCTCGGTCTCGGGGTCCCTCGCGAACAGCTCCAGCACGTCCGAGAAGCTGAGCCCGAGCACGGGGTCGCCCCCGATCCCGACGGCGGTCGACTGTCCATAGCCGGACTGGGACAGCGCCTGCATCATCTCGTAGGTCAGAGTGCCCGAGCGGGACACCAGGCCCACGTGCCCGGGATAGCCGTTCTGGTTGGGAATGATGCCCACCTTGGCGTGATCCCCGGGCGACATCAGCCCGGGGCAGTTGGGCCCCACCAGCCGGGTGCCCCGGCGGCCGATCATGGCCCTGGCCCTGATCATGTCGTTGACCGGGATCAGCTCGGTGATGCACACCACCAGGTCGACCCCGGCGGCCGAGCCCTCCATGATGGCGTCGGCCGCGAACGGCGGAGGCACGAAGACCGCCGCCACATTGGCCCCGGTCGCCCCCACCGCCTCCGCCACCGAGTCGAAGACGGGCAGGCCCAGGTGGCGACCCCCACCCTTGCCCGGGGAGACCCCCGCCACCACCTGGGTGCCGAACTCCAGCATCTGCTGAGTGTGGAAGGTGCCCTCACTGCCGGTCATGCCCTGAACGACGACCTTGGAATCGCGATTTAGCAGGATGCTCATCGGCTCCCTCCCGAAGTCAGCTCGACTATCTTCGAAGCCGCCTCAGGGGCGGACACCGCCGGGGTGATCCCGGCCGCCTCCAGGATCTGGCGGCCCTCCGCCTCCCTGGTCCCGGTCATCCTCACCACCAGGGGAACGGTGATGTGGAGCTCGTCCCGGGCCGCCACCAGACCGGTGGCGACCTCGTCGCCCCGGGTGATGCCGCCGAAGATGTTGACGAAGATACCCTTCACCTGGGGGTCGAGGAGCACCATCTCCAGCGCCTTGCGGACCACCTCGGCTTTGGCCCCGCCGCCGATGTCAAGGAAGTTGGCGGGCTCGCCGCCGTGCTGCTTGACAAGGTCCAAGGTGTTCATGACCAGGCCGGCGCCGTTGCCGACCACGCCGATGGTGCCCCCGAGGTGGACGTAGGTCAGGCCCCGCCGCTTGGCCTCCACCTCCAAGGGGTCCTCGCCGCTGGAGCCGGCTCCTTGGTCGTCGCCCAGCTCCCGGACCAGGTCGTGGTGACGGAACTCGGCACTCTGGTCGATCTCGATCTTGCCGTCGCCGGCGATCAGGCGCCCGGCGCCGGTGATCACCAGGGGATTGACCTCGCAGAGAGTGGCGTCCAGGCGCTGGGAGAGCGAGTAGAGCCGCTGCACCAAGGGCACCAGCTGCGCCAGCAGGGACGACTTCGGAATCGTCTGGTCGCCGCCCACCGCCGCCAGCGCGTCCAGGGCCAGCTGGCGGATCTCAAACGCCTGCGGCCCCGCGAAGGGATCCGGCCAGAGCTTGGCGATCTTCTCGGGGGCGGTCTCCGCCACCTCCTCGATCTCCATCCCCCCGGCGAAGGAGAGCATCACCACCAGGCAGCGGCGGTCGCGGTCGAGGGCCACGCCGCAGTAGAGCTCCCGGGCGATGTCCAAGGCCTGCTCACAAAGCACCGTGGGCACCGTGAAGCCTCGGATGTCCATGCCCAGGATCTGGGCTGCCGCCGCATGAGCCTCCTCCGGGGTGCGGGCCAGCTTGACGCCGCCGGCCTTGCCCCTGCCTCCGATGGGCACCTGCGCCTTGATCACCACCGCGCCCAGCTCGGTCGCCGCCTCTGCGGCCTCCTGGGGGGTGTGGGCCAGCCGGCCCATCGGGCACTCCACGCCCACACTGCGGAATTGACTCTTGGCCTGATGTTCGAGGAGCTTCACGGGCACCTCCCATAGGCCGGCCCGGCCGGCAGCCTGCGTTACAGGAAGAGTTTAGGAGCCAGGGTCGACGAGCCCGCGGTCCGAGGCCCTCAGAGGGGGATGTTGCCGTGGCGGCGGCGGGGGCGCTCGACGGTCTTGCCGGCCGCCATGTGGAGCGCCCGCACCAGCATCTGCCGGGTCTGGCGGGGCTCGATGATGTCGTCAATGTAGCCTCGCTCGGCGGCCAGGTAGGGGTTGGCGAACTGGGCTCGGTAGGCGGCGGTCAGGTCGGCTTCGGAGCCCGCTCCGGGAGGCTGATGGGAGAGGAAGCGCACCGCCCCCTCCGCTCCCATCACCGCGATCTCCGCGGTCGGCCAGGCGGCGTTGTAGTCCGCGCCCAGGTGCTTGCTGCACATCACGTCGTAGGCGCCGCCATAGGCCTTGCGGGTGATCACGGTCAGCTTGGGCACCGTGGCCTCGGCGAAGGCGTAGAGCAGCTTGGCCCCATGGCGGATGATGCCGCCGTACTCCTGCTCGGTGCCGGGCAGGAAGCCGGGCACGTCGACCAGGGTCACCAGCGGGATGTTGAAGGCGTCGCAGAAGCGCACGAAGCGCGCCCCCTTGACCGAGGCGCCGATGTCGAGGGCGCCAGCCAGATGCTTGGGCTGGTTGGCCACCACCCCGACGCTGTAGCCATCCAGGCGGGCGAAACCCACCAGAAGGTTGGGCGCGAACAGAGGCTGCACCTCCAGGAAGTTGCCGTCGTCAACGACACGCCGGATCACCTCCCGCATCTCGTAGGGCTCGCGGTGACTGAGCGGGATCACCTCCTGGAGCTCAGGGTCCGCGCGGTCGGCAGGGTCGTCGGTGGGTACCCTGGGGGCTGGCTCGTTGGAGTTCTGGGGCAGGAAGGAGAGCAGCTGACGCACCTGTTGGAAGGCCTCGTCCTCGCTGCGGGACTCGAAGTGGGCCACCCCGCTGCGCTGGGAGTGGATGTCGGCCCCGCCCAGCTGTTCGAAGTCCACCTCCTCCCCGGTCGTCACCCGGACCACCTCCGGCCCGGTGATGAACATGTAGCCCACCTTGCGCACCATGAACGTGAAGTCGGTGATGGCGGGCGAATAGACCGCGCCCCCGGTGCAGGGCCCCGCGATCAGGGAGAGCTGGGGCACCACCCCGCTGCAGCGCACGTTGCGGTAGAAGATGTCGGCGTAACCGGCCAGCGCGACCACGCCTTCCTGGATCCGTGCCCCGGCGCTGTCGTTGATCCCGATCAAGGGACAGCCACTGCGCTCGGCCAGCTCCATCACCTTGACCACCTTCTCCGCGAACGCCTCCCCCAGCGAGCCCCCCATGAAGGACGCGTCGTGGGAGAAGACGAACACCCGGCGGCCGGCGATCTCCCCGAACCCGGTCACGACACCGTCGCCGGGGACTCGGCGCTCGGCCATGTCGAACTGGTCGGAGCGGTTGACCACGAAGGTGTCCAGCTCGAAGAAGGTGTCCGGGTCCAGCAAGCGCCGGATCCGCTCCCGGGCCGAGAGCTTGCCCTTGCGACGCTGCTGGCGCTCGGGCTCGCCGCCATGATGGACGGCGTCGTGGCGGCGCTTGCGCAGCTGGTTGATCAGGTGCTCGTTGGTGGTGGGCTCGGGCGGCCCGTGGGGGGTGGGGCCGACCCCGGAAGGGGCGCTCGGTCCGGTCCCTGCCTTCACCATCCCCCCATCTTCTCCGATCAGGCGAGGTTCGTGGCCGAGAGATCCCTCCGAGCGGGCGGCGCGTGAGCGCCCTACCCGCCGCCGGCCGCTGGGCCGGGCCTCCGTCTCTGGCCCATCCGCCCCAGCGGGGCTGGCACGGCAAGGAATGGTCGGCGGAGTTCTTGGGCACGTTCGTGCTGGTCCTGGGCGGGCTGAGCGCGGTGTGCCTCGACTTCGGGCAGGGGTCGCCGGTACCGCACCTCATCCCCTCGCCCAGCCTCCGCCTGCTGCTCACCGGGCTGCTGTTCGCCGGCACCGGCAGCCTGGTCGCCATCTCACCACCGGGCCGCCTCAGCGGCGCCCACATCAACCCCTGCGTCACGATCGCCTTCTGGGCCGGTGGGCACGTATCGAGAGACGACCTATTCGGCTACCTGGGCTGTCAGTTCGCGGGCGCTGTGGCTGGCGACCTGGCCGTTCACTGGCTCTGGGGCCCGATCGGGCTCTCGGTCAAGGACGGGCTCACCGTCCCTCAGTCCGGAGTGACACCCCTTCAGGCGATCGGGATCGAGGCGCTCATGACCGGGATCCTGGTGCTGGCGATCTTCAGCTGCATCTCCTTCACCAGGACCGCCCATCTCACTCCCCTGGTCCTGTGGGTGGTCATCGCGCTGCTGGTCTGGAAGGGTGCCCCCTACACCGACTGCAGCCTGAACCCGGCCCGCAGCCTGGGGCCGGCGGTGGTGACGGGCGACTACCACCTCCTCTGGATCTACTTCGTGGGCCCACCAGCGGGAGCTCTGCTGGCGGCGTGGCTCTACCTCGCCTTGGCCAGGGGGCACCGCCCCCTCACCGCCAAGCTCTACCACGACGCGCGCTTCCGCAGCGTGCTGGGCAGCCGGCTGCCCAGCCGCCTACCGTGACGCTCACGGTCGAAGCCGAGGCATCGTGGCCATCAAGGCTGGAGGCGAGCGGGTCCATCCCGATGGAATCACCTCCCCGGCGGCCGCGGGACGGCAGCCGGCGAGCGAACTGGCGTCCATGACCAATAGACTGCCCACTCGTGGCAGTTCCCGATTTTGAGACTGGCCCAGGCAACGGACCCATCGCTGGCTGGCAGGCACCGGCCCGGTCGTGGTGGTGCTTCACGGCGGTCCCGGGCTCTCCGAATACACGGAGAGTCTCCTGCCCGAGCTGGTGAACCGATACACGGTGGTCCGATTCCAGCAGCGAGGGCTGGCGCCCTCGACCGTAGATGGACCGTTCGATGTTGAGACCCAGATGGCCGACACCTTGGCGGTGCTGGACCGGCTGGGTCTCACCCGGGCCATCCTCCTGGGTCATTCCTGGGGTGGCCATCTCGCGATGCATTTGGTGGCCGCCCACCCGGACCGGGTTGCAGCCGCCCTCCTGGTGGATCCATTGGGCGCGGTCGGGGATGGGGGCGAAGCGGACCTTGGCCGATTGCTGGGAGACCGCGTGAGTCCGGAGGCCGCCGCGCGCGCGGCAGAGTTGGGGCAGAAAGGCATGCGGGGCGAAGGCTCTGAAGCCGACCAGCTCCAGTCGCTGTCCCTGATCTGGCCCGGTTACTTCTCAGATCCCGCCTCGGCGCCCCCGATGCCCAAGCTGGAGATGTCGATCGCCGCCTATTCCGGCACCTTCACGTCGATCCACGAGCACTTCGAGCGCCAGACCCTGGCCTCACTCCTCCCTAAATCCACCGTCCCGACCCTCTTTCTCCTCGGCGCCGACAGCCCGATCCCACCCGCCCACGGAATCGCCAGCGCTGAGCTGATGCCAAGCTCAGAGGTGAAGGTCCTTGCCGCCTGCGGCCACTTCCCGTGGTTGGAGCAGCCGGGTTCAGTGCGAGCGGCCCTGGATTCCCTGACCTCACGGATCCCGCAACCCAACTTCTGATCCCGGCCCGGCAACCGGCCACACAGCCCCGGACGGGTTCTGCCTGGCCGGTTGCGGTCATGATCGTGGCAACCGGCTCCAGGGCTCGAACCGGCCCGGCCTTGGCGAACGACAGCGCAGCCAGGTTCTGGCCGAGGATGGGCGCGGCGGGGCATCTGTCAATGCCCGGATGCAGCCGCCGTCGCGAGGGCGAGATGGTGGCCAACGGCCTGTCCCATGAGTCCCCGGCTGGGCCGAGCGCCCACAAGTTCTCGGCGGCAGCGACCGTGACGGCCCAGCCCGAAGCCGGGATGGCCCGCGCCCGCCCGGAATGACGTGCGCTGGGGCAGCGGGCGCGGCCGCCGCCCGGCACCTCCCCGACGCTGACCGTTGGAGTCGGCCGGTCGCGGAGGCACCCGGCCAGCGTCGCCATTTGGCCCGCCCGAGCGCTCAGATCGCCGCCCGCGGCTGCCAGACCCCGAACACGTGGCGCAGTCGGTCGCAGACCTCTCCCAGGGTGGCCCCGGCGGCCAGCGCGTCTCGCATCGGGTAGAGCAGGTTGTCGCTGCCCTCGGCGGCCCGCTCCACCAGGTCCAGCCCACGCTCCACCGCGATCTTGGAGCGGCCCCGGCGATAGCCAGCCAGCCGCTCCACCTGAGCCCGCTCCAGATCCGGGTCCACACGGAGCAGCGGCACCGCGACCGGCACCTGGTCCTGGAACCGGTTCACGCCCACGATGACCCGCTCCCCCGACTCCACCAGCTGCTGGTGTCGGTAGGCGGACTCCTGGATCCGCTCCTGGTAGAAGCCTTGCTCAATCGCGGCCACCGCGCCTCCCCGCTGGTCCACCTCCAGGATCAGCGCACGAGCCTCCTCCTGGAGCCGCCGGGTGAGGTCCTCCACCAGATAGGAGCCGCCCAGAGGGTCGGTCACCCGGGCCACCCCGGACTCGTAGGCCAGCAGCTGCTGGGTGCGCAGCGCCAGCGCCGCCGCCGGCTCTGAGGGCAGCGCCAGCGCCTCGTCGTAGGAGTTGGTGTGCAGCGACTGGGCCCCGCCCAGAACCGCCGCCAGCGCCTGCAACGAGACCCGGACCACGTTGTTGAGCGGCTGCTGGGCGGTCAGGGTGGCGCCCGCGGTCTGGGCGTGAAAGCGCAGCTGCAGGCAGCGCGGCTCACTGGCCCCGAAACGCTCTCGCATCAGCTCCGCCCAGAGCGCTCGGGCCGCCCGGAACTTGGCCACCTCCTCGAAGAAGTCGTTGTCGACGTTGAAGAAGAAGCTCAGCCGGGGCGCGAACTCCAGCAACTGAAGTCCCGCCGCCAGGGCTGCCTCCACGTACGCCAGCCCGTTGCTGAGCGCGAAGGCGAGCTCCTGGGGAGCGGTCGCCCCGGCCTCGCGGATGTGGTAGCCGGAGATCGAGATCGGGTTCCAGCGGGGAAGGTGGTCATGGCAGTAGGCGAAGGTGTCGGTGACCAGGCGCATGCTGGGACGCGGCGGGAATATGTAGGTCCCCCGGGCCGCGTACTCCTTGAGGATGTCGTTCTGGATGGTCCCACCCAGCTCGGAGGCGGCCACGCCGGCGCTCTGGGCGGCCAACTGGTAGAGCAGCAGCAGGATGCTGGCCGGGGCGTTGATGGTCATGGAGGTGGTGACCCGGCCCAGCGGCAGGTCTCGGAGCAGAAGGCGCATGTCGTCCAGGTGGTCGACCGCCACCCCCACCCGGCCGACCTCGCCGCGGGCGATCTCGGCATCGGAGTCGTAGCCCATCTGGGTGGGCAGGTCGAAGGCGACCGAGAGCCCGGTCTGACCGCGCTCCAGGAGGTAGCGGAAGCGCCCGTTGGTGGACTCGGCGGACCCGAACCCGGCGTACTGGCGCATGGTCCAGAGCCGACCCCGGTAGCCTTCAGGTCTCAGCCCGCGGGTGTAGGGCGGCTCCCCGGGCGCGGCGAGCGGGGCCACCTCGGGCCGATCGCCGTAGAACCGGTCGAGGGCCAGACCGGACTCGGTCTGATCGGCCCCTGGCAGTCCCGCATCAAGCGTCACCTGAGAGGCGCCGCGACCTGGCAGAGCTCGGTCAGGACCCCGCCCTCGGTCCGGGGGTGCAGGAAGGCCACCAGCCGGCCCCTGGAGCCCAGTCGGGGTCTCTCGTCGATCAGCTCGGCCCCCAGGTGACGCCAGCGCGCCAGCTCGGCCTCGATGTCCAGGACCTGGTAGGCGAGGTGGTGCAGGCCCTCCCCCCGGCGCTCCAGGAACCGGGCCACCGTGGAGTCGGACCGGACGCTGCCCAGAAGTTCCACAGAGCTCGAGCCGAGCTCGAAGAAGACCGCCTCGACCCCGTCGGCAGGCACCCGCTCGGGAGGCTCCGGAGAAACCCCTAACCGCTCTTGGTAGTGGGCGACTGCCGCCCTCAGGTCGGCCACGGCGATCCCCACATGGTCGATCCGCAAAGACCTCTCGGCAGTGACCACGAACGGATTATGACGTGCCCGCGCGGCGCCGCCCATCGGTCTAAACAGACGCCGCCGCGGGGAGTTCGAAGTCGAGTCCCATCGACCGCGCCACCAGGACCGCGATGTCGGCGCTGCCGAGGGCGCCCTGGAGCTCCTGGGAGCTGATCCCCTCCTGGAACATGGTGGCGCAGAAGGGACAGGCGACGGCAGCCTGGGCGGCCCCGGTCGCCTCGGCCTGGCGGACACGAACTCGGTTGATCCGCTGGCCCCCGGTCTCCTCCATGAAGAGACGGCCACCCCCCGCCCCGCAGCACATGGCCTCGGAGCGGCTGCGCTCCATCTCCACCAGCTGGACCCCGGGGATTGCCTGGAGCAGTCGCCGGGGAGCCTCGTACTCC
>Ga0307373_10007177_pt1 | contig 17464 bp, 15 predicted proteins | sample OX2MG_FD_202534 | JGI IMG/M metagenome (GOLD analysis project Ga0307373, IMG submission 202534) | Soil microbial communities from Risofladan, Vaasa, Finland - OX-2 | ecosystem: Environmental > Terrestrial > Soil > Coastal area > Acid sulfate soil | place: Finland: Risofladan, Vaasa | collected... | reverse complement strand
GACGGTGGGGCCAGACGCTGCATGAGCACGGACGCTAACGCACCTGGGGCACGCCCGACCATGGGTCACATCCGGGGCCTCGACGGCATCCGGGCCCTGTCGGTGCTGGCCATCATCGCGTTCCACACCGGGCTCAATTCGGTGCCGGGCGGCTTCTACGGGGTCGACTCCTTCTTCGTCCTCTCGGGCTTCCTCATCACGTCGCTCCTGGTGCGCGAGTGGAACGGCACCGGGACCATCCGGCTACGCCGCTTCTGGGCCGGCCGCGCCCGGCGCCTGCTGCCGGCGCTCTTCCTCCTCATTGCCGTGATCGGGATCGTGCTGGCGGTCGTGCCGGCGGTGCTGGCCACGCCGAACATCCTCGGCGACGCGCTCTCGACGATGTTCTACGTCTCGAACTGGTACTCCATCCACAACGGCGTGACGTACTTCTCGTTGTCGACGCAGCCGTCGCCGCTGCTGCACACCTGGTCGCTGGCGATCGAGGAGCAGTTCTATCTGGTGTGGCCCCTCGTCGTGCTGGGCGTGCTCAAGGTCGGCACCTCGCGCCGGTCGAGCCGGTCGCGCCGCGCCGGTCGCGCCCAGGCGCGCCACGCCGTCGACGTGCTCGGGGGTGGCCGGCTGCTCCTCGTCGGCCCGCCCCCGGTCGGCGACGATCCCGCGTGGGCGCGCCGCCGTCGCCTGCACGTCCTGTTCGCCGTGACCATCCTCGGCTCGCTCGGCTCGGCCATCCTCATGGCCGTCCTGGCGCCCGACGGCTACACCACCCGGGCCTACTACGGCACGGACACGCGGGCGCAGGCGCTGCTCGTCGGCGCCGCCATCGCCATCGGGCTCACGCTCTGGAGGGACGGCGGCGCCCCGCGCTGGTTCACGCGGCTCGCCGGTGCCCTGGCCCTGGCCGGCATGGCCGGCACGGCCGCGCTGTGGGCCACGACGTCGGAGACCTCGACGTTCGCCTTCAGCGGCGGCTTCATGGTGGCCAGCCTGGCGGCCGGGGCCGTCGTCCTCGGCTGCGCCACCGCACCGCGCTCGCTCGTCGTGCGGCTCCTGGAGCTGCCGCCCCTGCCCCAATGGGGTCGCATCTCCTACGGCGTGTACCTCTGGTACTGGCCGGTGCTCCTGGTCATGACCGGGCAGCGGCTGCACTGGGGCGTCTACCCGCTCTTCCTGGCCCGGGTCGGCGTCACGGTGGCCATCGCCGCCCTCAGTTACGACCTGGTCGAAATGCCCGTCCGCCGCGGCGCCCTCAAGCGGTGGCGCTCCTGGGTGGCGGGGCCGATCAGTGCCGCCCTCGCCATCTGCGCCGTGCTGGTCAGCACGCTGGTGCCGGTGGGGGCGGCCGAGCTGCAGGGTTCCCAGCTGGCCGTCACGGGACCGTCCACGACGACGTCGACCGTCGCCCCGGCCGCGGCCGCGGCCGCGGCACCGGCTCGGGGCGCGCCGACCTCGGCCTCCGCTCCGACCACCACCACGACCACGACCACAGTGCCGTCCCTGCTGTCGCCGGCGCTGCCCGCCACGACCTCGTCCCCACCCGCCGCCAGACCCGTCAAAGTCCTCCTGGTCGGCGACTCCATCGCCGGGACGCTCGGGGTGGGGCTGGCGCACCAGGCACACCAGTTCGACGTGCAGATCGCCAACGAGGGAACGCCCGGTTGCTCGCTCTCGATGCAGGGGCAGATCAAGGTGCTCTTCTATTCGGTGGCACCGGACGCGCCGTGCGACGTCGGCATGAACCCCGCCTCGCTCTTCGACACCTGGCGCAAGTGGGTGGACGCCTACAACCCCGACGTCGTGCTGTACCTCGCCCGCGGCGAGACGTTCGACCAGCAGGTCGGGGGCGGTTGGCAGAACATCGGCCAGGCGGCCTTCGACAGCGTGCTGGTGGATCGCTACCGCCAGGCGGTGTCGGTCCTCGGCTCCAAGGGGGCCAGCGTCGTCCTCCTCACCACCCCGTACTACGACAGCGGGACGTCGCCCGCCGGCACGCCGTGGCCCGAGGACGCGCCGGCGCGGGTGACGGCCGACAACGCCACCATGCGCCAGGTGGCCGCCACCACACCGGCGGGAGCCGACGGGAGCCGGGTCTACGTGTACGACCTCAACGCCCAGGTCTCGCCCGACCATGCGTTCTCGCCGACGGTGGACCAGATCAATGTGCGCTGCACGGACGGCGTCCACTTCACGCGCTCGGGCGGGATCTACGTCGGGCAACGACTGGCGCCGGAGCTGGCGGCGCTGGGGCAGGCCCATGCCGGCGCGTCGCCGGGTGGCGGGTGGCCCGGTCCTCTGCCACCATCGACCCCGTCATGGATCACCAATTTGCCCTGCCAGTAGTCCGGCGGGCCACGGCGGACGACGTCACCGCCGTGGCCGCCCAGATGGCCAGGACCTTCCTCGATGATCCGGTCACGTCCCACATCTTCCGCAACGAGGCCCGTCGCGAAGCGGGCCTGCGGGCCTACTTCGGCACCCAGATGAAGGCGGACTACCTCCCCTTCGGGGGCTGTTACGTCGCCGAGGGCTACGCCGGCGCAGCCATCTGGGCCCCGGCCGGGAAGCCGTTGCCGACGGTCGTGCGCGGCATGCTCACCATGCTGCCCGTCATGCCCTACGTCATCACCAACATGCGCACGACGTTCCAGCTGCTGACGCTGATCGAGTCCAAGCATCCGCGCGAGCCGCACTGGTACCTGGCCAGCCTCGGCACCGCGGTGGAGCAGCAGGGCAAGGGGGTGGGCGGTGCCCTCATGCGCCCGGTGCTCGAGCACTGCGACGCCGAGGGCATCCCCTGCTACCTCGAATCGTCCAAGGAGCGGAACCTGCCCTTCTACCGGCGCCACGGTTTCGAGGTGGTCGAGGAAGTGCCGCTGCCCGGCGATGGGCCGTCGCTCTGGACCATGTGGCGGGAGCCGCAACCCTCGGCCTGAGGGACGAAGCATCGGCCTCGGGGCAGCCGACCACGCCGTTCTGCGCCGGCCGGTTCAGGTGGGGTGGATGCCCTCGGGCATGGAGAGCACGTCGTTGACGACCACCCCGAGCACGTCAATGACGGCGCGGGCCGGTGCCGACGGAAGGCCCCGCCGCCGCTGGGCCACGCCGACGCGGCGGCGGGGGAGCCCGGTGACCGGGAGCACCGAGAAGCGCCCCCGCAGGTGGCCGGGGACCGCGGTCGCCGGGAGGATGGCCGGCCCGTAGCCGTCGAAGGCCAGTGACGCGATCAGCCGGACGCCGTCGAGCTCCATGGCGGGCCGCAGCACAATGCGGGCGGGGCCGGTGGCGCCGTCGATCTCGGCCCGCAACGCCGTGCCCGGTGCCGGCAGGAGCAGCTCCACCTCCGCCAGACGCTCAATGGGGATGGACGACTCCTGGCCCAGGAAGTGCCCCGCCGGCAGCACGGCCACCAGGTCCTCGTCGAAGAGCTGCGCCGCCATGATCTCGTCCCCGCTCAAGGGGAAGGTGACGACGGCCAGGTCGAGCTGGCCGGTGGCCAGTTGCTGTTCGAGCTGGACGCTCGAGCCCTCGGCGACGTTCAGGTGGATGTGGGGGTGGCGGACCCGGAGCAGGTCGAAGAGCTGGGGCACCAGCCAGCGCCCGGTCGTCCCGATCATGCCGAGGCGCACCGTCCCGACGACCTCTTCTCGCAGCGCGGTGACGTCGGAGACCATCGCGTCGAGCTCGTTCATCACCTGGCGGGCCCGGGTCACCACGACCTCGCCCTCTTCGGTCAGACGGCCCGAGGCCCGGTCGACCAGCTGGACGTCGAGCTCGCGCTCCAGCCGGGCCACGTGGGCCGAGACGTTGGACTGCACCGTGCCGATGGACGTGGCGGCCGCAGAGAAGCTGCCCGTGTCCGCGATGCCCAAGAGTGCTTGCAAGTGTTTCAATTCCATGGGCCAACCTGTCCTGGGAATGCTTGCCGGAGTTTCGTTCTTCATCACTATAACTGATACAAAGTATCTGCTAAAGCTGCTTGACTGATCGCCGAGGTCCCGGCAGAATAGGTCCCAGACCGCAGGTAATCGGAAGCCCCCCCTCTGAGCCTGATGAGTCTTGAGAAGGGATCGCCCTCCCCCCCGGCGATCCCTTCTCCTAATTCCGGGGGCTTTCCGGGCCTGGCCCCCGGGCCTTTCCGCAGGTGCCCGTCACCCCTTCGACCAGCCAACGAACTGCTTTAGGCTCCCTGTCCGTGGCGAAGAGCGCCGTCTTCATCGACCTCGACCGCACCTTGCTGTGCCGGGCCTCCGGCCAGATCATGAACCGCGCCCTCGTGGAGGAGGGGGTCCTCCCCGAGGGCCGCACGCTCCCCGGCGACAAGCTCCTCTATGCCGTCAACGACCGCCTAGGCGAAAACCTCGTCTCCATGGGCCTGGTCCGGGCGGCGGCCCGGGTGGCCAAGGGCTGGCACCAGGAGCAGGTCCAGGCGGCCGGCCGCCGGGCGGTGTCCTCGTTGAGCGAGATCGTCGCCCCGTTCGCCCCGCAGCGTCTGGCCGCCTTCCGGGCGCAGGGCCACCGGTTGGTCCTGTCGACCACGACGCCGGCTGACATGATCGGCGCCTTCGCCGAGGCGCTCGGCTTCGACGATCTGATCGCCACCACCTACGAGGTCAAGGACGGTCGCTACACGGGGCGCCTCTTCGAAGGCTTCGTCTGGGGGACCGGCAAGCTGCGCGCCGTGCGGGCCTGGGCGGAGAAGAACAGGATCGACCTGGCCGACTGCCATGCCTGCAGCGACAGCATCTTCGACGTGCCGCTGCTGGCCAGTGTCGGCTCGCCGCACGCGGTGAACCCAGATCCGTCGCTGACGGTCGTCGCCACCGCCCGCTGCTGGCCGGTGGAGCACTGGGACCGTCCGCCCGGCGTGCCGAGCGTGGTCGGGCTCGAGCCGTACCATATGCTGCGCCCGTTCGTCCGCAAGCTCTCGTTCCCGTACGCGCACTTCGACATCGCCGGCGTGGAGCACGTGCCCACACGCGGACCGGTGCTGTTGGCCTCGAACCACCGCAGCTACTTCGACGTGGCGGCCCTCGCGCTCGTGGCGCGTGACATCGGACGTCCGGTGCGCTTCCTCGGCAAGAAGGAGATCTTCGACGCCCCGGTCGTCGGGTCGATCGCCCGGGCCATCGGCGGTATCGCCGTGGACCGTGGCAGCGGGTCCGGCGAGCCGCTCCGCGCCGCCGAGTCGGCCCTGAAGGCGGGAGAGGTGGTCGTCGTCCTGCCCCAGGGCACCATCCCGCGCGGCTACGACTTCTTCGACCCGGAGCTGCACGGCAAGACCGGCACGGCGAGGTTGGCCGCCTCGACGGGTGCCACCGTCGTCCCCGTCGGGCTCTGGGGTACCGAGAAGGTCTGGCCGCGCTCGGCGCGCCTGCCCGACTTCACGCTCGTGCGGCAGCCCCCGACCGTCACGGTCCGGGTCGGAAGGCCGATCCCGCTCTCGCTCACCGACGCCAAGGCGGACACGACCGCGATCATGGAGGCCATCAGTGCCTTGCTGCCGCCTGAGGGCAGGGTGCGCCACGAGCCGACCGCCGAGGAGCTGGCCCGCAGCAAGCCTCCTCGGTGAGGGCCCAGCTCGCCAGCGCGACGACGCGCGTCGTCAACGCCACGTCGCGTCGTCTCGGACGTGGACAGGGCACCGTGGCCGGAGGCCGGGCGGGGCTCCGCCTCGATCCGCGTCTGCTCGAGCACCTGAGTGCCGGACGCCAGATTGCGCTCGTCACGGGCACCAACGGCAAGACCACGACCACCAGATTGCTCACGGTGGCGCTCGGCGCCACGGGTGACGCCGTCGTGAGCAACGAGACCGGTTCCAACATGCCGCCGGGGCATGTCGCCGCGCTGGCCGGGACGGAAGCACGCCGGGCCGTGCTCGAGACCGACGAGATCTACCTGCCGCGCGTCCTGACCGCCACGACGGCCGCCACGGTGGTGCTGTTGAACCTCTCACGCGACCAGCTCGACCGGACGAACGAGGTGCGCATGATCGCCGGGAGCTGGCGCGCCGCGCTGGCGGCGGCGCCGCACACGCACGTGGTGGCGAATGCCGACGATCCACTCGTGGTGTGGGGTGCCGGCGTGGCGCGTGACGTGCACTGGGTCGCTGCCGGCCTGCGCTGGCGGCACGACGCCGTGGGCTGTCCCTCCTGCGGCGGCCGCATCGCCTTCTCCGAGTCGGGCTGGTCCTGCGCCGCTTGCGACTTCGCCCGTCCCGAACCCGAAGCGACGCTGGTCGTGGCGCCCGACGGCACGGCCCGGGCCGAGTGGGCCGACGGCAGGACGGCGCCCATCCGGCTTGCGCTGCCGGGACGTTTCAACGAGTCCAACGCCCTGATGGCGGCCGTCGCCGCCGACGCATCGGGTATCGATGCACTCGAAGCGCTGGCCGCCATGGAGTCGGTCCAGGAGGTGGCGGGTCGCTTCACGGTGCGTGCCTTCGGCGACGTGCGGGCGCGGCTCATGCTGGCCAAGAACCCGGCGGGTTGGGACGAGCTGTTGGACCTGGTGGCAGGGTCGGACGCGCCGCTCGTCGTCAGCATCAACGCGCGGATCGCCGACGGCGCGGACCCCAGCTGGTTGTGGGACGTGCCCTTCGAGCGCCTGGGGGGCCGTGCCGTCGTGGCGACCGGCGACCGCTACCGCGACCTGTCGGTGCGCCTGCACTACGGCGGGGTCGAGCACAGCACCGAGCCTGATCCGGTCCGGGCCGTCAGGCGCGCCGCCACGGCCGCCTCGTCCGGCGCGGCAGCGGTGGTCGACGTCATCGGCAACTACACGGCCTTCCACGACCTGTTGGGCGCGCCGGCATGACGACGCCGCTGCGCATCGCGGTCGTCTATCCCGACCTCCTCGGTACCTACGGCGACGGCGGGAACGGCCTGGTGCTGGCGCGCCGGGCCGAGTGGCGCGGCTATGAGGTCACGCTGCTCCAGGCCCCCTCGGACCACCCCCTCCCGGAGGCCGATCTGTACTGCCTCGGGGGAGGGGAGGACGGCCCCCAGGTGCGCGCGGCCCGAACGCTCATCGACGACGGCACGCTGGCGCGGCGGGTGGCGGAGGGCGCCGTCGTGCTGGCCGTCTGTGCCGGTTTCCAGATCGTCGGGCGGACCTTCCCCGGCGCCGACGGCGGGACGCACGAGGGACTCGGGCTCCTCGCCGTGGACACGGTGAAGCCGGCGACGCCACGCGCGGTGGGGGAGGTGCTGGTCGAGGTGGACCCAGACGTGCTGGGACCGTTGCCCACACTGAGCGGCTTCGAGAACCACGGAGGCGCCACGTCCCGGGTGGAGGGCACGGCGGCACTGGGCCAGGTGGTGGCCGGCGTGGGCAACGGCGTCGATGACGGGAGTGAGGGAGCCGTCCAGGGTCGGATTGTGGGGACCTATCTCCACGGTCCGGTGCTGGCGCGCAATCCGGTGCTCGCCGACCGGCTGCTCACCTGGGCGCTCGACGATGTCGCCCTGGCTCCGCTCGACGACAGCGAAGTGGAGGGGCTGCGCGAGGAGCGACTGCTCAGCGTCGGGGGGAATCGGCGCCGGCGCCGGCGCTGACGCGCACACACCGGGGAGACAAACCGATGCGGACACTGCTCAATTTGATCTTCAAGCCGGCAGCGGTGGCCATCGCCCCGCTCGGCGAGGAGATCGTGCCCGCGAGCGATCCTCGGGCCCGGGCCGGAGCCATCGTCTTCTGAGTTGCCCGGGGCCGACGGGTGCCGTCGATCCCCGTCGGATTGCTCTCAGCCGGCCGCTCCCACCTCGAGTGTCAACAGGTCCCGGGCCAGGACCACGGTGCCGTCGAAGTGCGCCCCCGCCAGTGCCAGCCATTCGGGCTCGGTCCCAGGCTGCGGTGCGGGCACCGGGTGCGTGAGGACCAGGGTGCCGACACCGTTGCGGGCCGCCGTCTGCGCCGCGGCCTCTACCGACGAGTGGTAGTCGAGGACGTCGGTCAGGCGGGGCAGACCGATCGGGGCGATGAGGTCGGGCCGGACCACGGTGTGCACGAGCATGTCGGCCGCAGTGCAGAGCTCGTCCAGTTCCTGACACGGGACGGTGTCGCCCGCGATGACGACCGACCGGCCTCCTTCGTCGATCCGAAAGCCCACGGTGGGGCGCACGGGCGAATGGTCGGTCGGGGCCACCGTGATCCGGATGTCCCCAACGTGGAGCACCACGCCGCGCTCGCACTCGACGACGTCGGCCGACGGCCGCCACTGCAGATCGTCGTGATGGGAGAGGCGGTAGCCGATGTCGAGCTCCAACATGGCCTCTGTCGCCTGCACGAGTGCCGCCGTCCCGACGGGGCCGTAGACGGGGAGCGGATGCGGCTGGAACGACGTGATCCAGCGCGACGTGACGATGTCGTTGAGGTCGGTCGTGTGGTCGCTGTGCAGATGGGTGAGGAAGAGGGCGCGCAGCGCGCCGGCCGCCGATCCTGCGGCCGCCGCCCGCATGAGGACGCCGCGCCCACAGTCGAAGAGCAGATCGCCCATTCCTGTCCGCACGAGGGTCGAGGGCCCGGCGCGCTCGGGGTCGGGCAGGGGACTGCCACTGCCGAGGATGATCATCTGCATGGCATCGCCTCCTGGACTTGCGCGCTCACAGCACCGTAGGCCGGGCCGGCGCCGTGTGCGGGGCACCGTTGCTACCATCCGACTGACGCCATCGGGGAGGAGCGCACATGCCGCAGCGGAGCGAGCAGGACGTGGCCGCGCTGCTGCGTGAGCTGGGATCGCACGGCTTCGGGGGCATCAACCCCGACGAGCAACAGCTTCGGGCGCTGTTGGCTTCCGGCGAGGTGGGACCGCTGCAGTTCGTGAACCTCTTGTCCTACTTCGTCGAGGCGCGCTATCCCGAGGGCCACGAGCTGGCCGGCGCCGGACTGACCGGCGCAGAGGCGTACGGGCGCTACGGGGCGGTGGCACTCGACCAGGTGGTGCGGCGGGGCGGCACGCTGACCCTCTACAACGACGTGCTGCAGGTCCTGATCGGGCAGAGCGGACCGTGGGACCAGATCGCGATCATGCAGTATCCCGAGATCGAGACCTTCGTCGACATGATCCGGGACCCGGACTACCAAGCCGGGCTCGTCCACCGCGACGCCGGCCTCGCCGCCACGGCCATCCTCGTGTCGCGCCCGCTGCTCTGACGTCGGGGCCGCGGGCAGAGCAGCTCAGTTCGGCCACTCCGAAACCCGGTCCCTCGACGGAGGCTCGTCGAGAGCCCAGGCGCGGCGCCACGGCGAGGCGGTGGGACCGCGATGTGCGGTGGTCGCGCCTTCGACCGGTGCCACTGCGCTGACCGAGCGCCGGGCCTGCCACCAGTCGGAGTGCACTTCGCGCGACAAGGTGGCGACGGCGGCCTCGATGCGGTCGGAGAAGCGATGGGTGTTCTCGCCTTCGTCGGGCGAGAGCGGGGAACCGAAGAGCACGGCGATGGGGGCCCGTCGGAGGCGGCTGCTCCGGCGGGACTCGGTGCCCGAGCCCCCCGGTGCCCGCCCCTCCGCTGCAGCGCTCTTGGGTTGGACGTGTCGCGTGCCGTGGAGATAGACGGGGACCACCGGCCGGCCTGTGCGCCGGGCCAGGTAGGCGGCGCCGGCCGTGAAGGGCTGGGTCCAGCCGTCGGGCGAGCGTCCGCCCTCGGGAAAGATGACCAGGTTCCACCCGTCCTCGATGAGCTCGGCTGCGGTGTCGCCCGACTTGCGGTTGACCCTGCTGCGTTCGATCGGGATCGTGGCCAGGGTGAACGACGACAGCACCGCCTTCCAGGTGCGGTCGAAGAAGTAGTCCGAGGCCGCCGCCACGACGGTGCGGTGGCGGAACTCGACGGGCAGCGTGGTCAGCAGCAACGGCGTGTCCAAGTGGCTGAGGTGGTTGGACGCGAAGATCACCGGCCCCTCGACGTGTTGGAGGTGCTCCAGTCCCCGCACGGTGGCCGGGGCCAGCAGGCGCGCCGCCGGCCGGGCCAGGTTGTCCATCACCACGGCCCGGGCCAGGCGGACCGGGTAACGACGCGACCACTCGTGGTCGTAGTCCAAGCCGACCTTGCGCTCGGGATCTGGCCGCTCGACGGTGGCGGGCCACGAGGGGGCGGCGAAGGGGAAGCGGGCCGATCGGACGCGGCCGCGCAGCCCTGCCCCCGCCATCAGCGGACGTCCGACATGAAGATGGGTGGGTTGTGCATGTGCGTCAGGGTCGGCGACGGCCCGACGACGTCGGACGCGATCTCCAGCGCATCGTTGAGCGAGCTGGCCGGCGAGAAGCCGAGCCGTCGTACCGCCTTGGGGTCCCCGCCGACGACGATGACACGCCCGAGGTGTGTCAGCGCGTGCGCGCACCAGTACCACATGTAGAAGGGGTGGACGCCGTGATAGGCGTGCCCGGTCCGGTAGAGATGCACGTACCACGGGTCGGTGGCGAAGGACTCCTCGAACTCCTTGTGCATCCGCACGGGATCGACCGTCTGCGTCAGGACCTGCTCGTAGAAGTCGATGTAGCTCGGGTGGTGCCCGGGGTGGAATTCGGGCCGGGTCGGGTGTTTCATGATCACGACGCCGCCCTCGCGCACGAGCGGCTTGCCCCGGTACATGTTGAAGAAGTAGCCGAGCCCGAGGCAGGCCACCAGAATCGGGTTCATGATCGAGTTGACGTTGTAGGGGCAGATGTACGGCAGCCCCATGGTCAGGATGTCGGTCTGTCCGTCGACCTCAATGCCTTGCTGGGCCCAGACATTGGCCGTGGTGAGCGCATGGACCGCCTCCACCTCGCCGGCCTGCACCGAGGTCATCGCGTGGGGCGAGCGGATGGAGTGGAAGATCTGGCGCGCCATGCGCGGCGGCACCTTGGACAACGCCTTGGAGGCGGCCGCGTAGGAGGCCCGGTCGCGCAGGGACCATTCCCATTCCCGCTTCTGGAGGAAGGCGAAGTTCGACGGGAACGTGTCGTTGTTGAGCGTCGTCTCGATCTGGAAGATCTTCACACCGGATTCGGCGATGAGACGGCCCATGCGCCAGTTGGCCGTGTGCAGCTCCGAAGCCGGCTGGTCCATGAACGACTTCGAATGCTGCATGGTGTGCGGATTGTGGTGGTGGCGCAGGCTGCGGTAGCTGGCCAGCCCCGTGGCGACGCTCTTGTGGCCGCCGTCCATGGAGACGAGATTGATGTTCACGTACACCAGCAGGTCCGAGGTGGCAGCCCGCTTGTTGATCTCCACCTCCTCGCCCTGGTCGGTCTCGCCGATGAAGAGCAGGTTGTCGGGATCTTCGGCATCGTGCTGGGTCAGGAGGCCGTGGGGGGCGAAGGCGTCGTAGACCCGGTCCCCGAGGGCGTGCCGCAACTCGTCCTCGGTCATGCGGCGGTGCAGCGCAAGCGCGGCAATGAGCTGGACGTCGTCCACGCCGGCCTCCGCCGCCATGTCGAGCACGGTCTCGATCACCATTTGGCGGATGTCGGGGGACTCCATGGGCGGGAGCGGCAGCGAGATGTCGTCGAAGCAGATGGTCAACTTCATGCCCGGACGGAGCAGCGCCGGCAGGGGGTCGCGGTCGCCCTGGGGTTGCAGGAGCGCCTGTCGGATCGCCCGGTAGGGGTCCTCGATCGCCTTCATGGGCTCAGGGGCGTACACGACGCGACTGCCCTCGGGCAGCGTCTCGAGCCCGAATGACTCGCCGCTCCAGAACAGGGTGGGTGGGGTCGACTTGTCCACCTCGAGGACGAAGCCTGGACGGCGACTCATCGGATCGGTCCTTTCCGTACGTCGAATGCGATCTTGACTGCCCCCCGGCGTCCGGCCGACCCGGCGTGGGTCACGGCGTCCTCGAAGCGGGTCAGCGGGTAGGTGGCCGACACCAGGCGCCCGGTCTGCTGGGCGGCGGCGACGTCGAAGGCCAGCGCGAAGGTCGAAATGGCGTCGTCCGCACCGGGTCCCCGCTCGGTCCCGTAGGCGTACGCGCCCGCCAAGCGGACCTCGCGGTGCCAGAGGGGCGCCAGGTCGACGGTCACCTTGCCGGGCATGCCCACCAGGGCCACGGTGCCCCGGGGTCGGACCATGGCGAGCGACTGGGCGATCGATTCAGGGCTGCCGACGCAGTCGAAGACGACGTCGGCGCCCCCGGAGAGCGTCGCGGTGACTCCGGCAGCGCCCCCGTAGGACAGCGAGCGCGAGTGGCGGCGCACGGCGCGGCCGAGCTGGTCGGAGGGCAACGCCTCCGTGCCGCCGAGCTCGCGAGCGAGACGTTGCTGGTGTGGATAGCGCGCCCCCACGAGCACCGCGCCGGGCGTGGCGCAGCGGCCGGCGGTGGCGAGGTGGCCGAGGGCCGCGGTCACGAGCAGTCCGAGCGTGCCGGCACCGATGACGGCGACGACATCGCCCGCCGCGATCGGAGCTCCGAGCACCGCGTGCACGGCGCAGGCCACGGGCTCGACGGTGACCGCGTCCTCGTCGCTGAGCTGGTCGGGAACGGCATAGAGCTGCGTCGAGTGCGCCACGAGGCCCGCGCTCGACCAGCCACCACCGGTATCGGCGCAGAAGCCCGTCTGGAGCCCCGGCCGGATGTGCCCGAAGGCGATGTAGCCACAGTTGCCGACGTGGCCGGCCTGACAGGCCGGGCATTGGGGCTCGATGCCGCGGGCCGCACAGCCCAGCACCGGCTGCAGGACCACCCTGCTCCCGGCCGGCAAAGGCCCGCCGAGGGCTCCGGTGGTGTCCTGGGCCAGGGTGCCGACCACCTCGTGACCCGGCACGAAGGGAAACGAGACGATGTCTTCGAAGTAGCGCGAGCTGCGCCCGTCCAGAGTGGCCAGGTCCGACCCGCAGATGCCCGAAAGGATGGGGTCGACGTGGACCCAGCCGGCCGAAGGCACTTCGGGTGCGTCACGTTCGACCAGGCGCAACGGGCCCACGCCCGCACCCCGACCCGATCCGAAAGCCGACGCCACACGCGCCGCGGCGAAACGGGGGAGCGACCGTTCGAAAAGAAGTGTGCTCATCGGCCCATCACGGCCTTGGGCTGGCGGACGTCGAAAGGCCCGAGCGGGAGCGGGCGGTGTGACCCACCCTCGGCCTTGGCCCAGTGCTCAACGTGCCAGCCGCGTCGGCGGGCGATAGCCGACAGGCGCGATTCGGGGTTCACGGCCACCGGGAAGCCGACGGCTTCGAGCATGGCCAGGTCGCTGGCCGAGTCCGCGTAGGCCACCGACTCCTCGAGGGAGAGGTCGTGCTGCCCCGCGTAGTCGGCCAACACCAGGGCCCGGGCCTCACCGATGGGCGGAAGCGTCGTGAGGTGGCCGGTGAGTCGTCCGTCGTGCGACTCCATTTCCGCGCAGATGATGTCGTCGAAGAGTGGCCTGATGGGGTCGATGATGAAGTCCAGGGCGCCCGTGATGAGCAGCGTCCTGTGGCCGGCGGCGCGGTGGGCGCGCACCCGCGCGAAGCCGTCGGGGAACGATCGCGTGAGGAGCTGACGATGGAAGAGCTCCCACGAGTCCTCGCGCAGTCGCTCGAGGGGCGCATCCTCGAAGCGCCGGTAGAAGGAGCGAAGGAAGTCGCCGCGGTCACGCCGGTCCAACGCGAGGAGGGATGGCGCCTGCCGGACGAGGTCCGCCACGAAGCGCGCCCTTTGGGCCGGGGAGAGGTGGCGGCTGGCCAGCCAGGCGTAGGTGTCGACCACGTTGGAGGACATGAGCGTGTGCTCGAGATCGAAGACGGCGAGATGCCGGTCCGGGGACAAGATGGCCCGCCGTTGCCGCTCCGGGCGTTTGTCCACCACCGACTTCCCGGGTTTGGTGCGCACGCGGGTGTGCTCGAGCACCGAGGGCAGGTGGATCTCGTGGACGTAGTGGTCCCAGTCGATGACACCGGGATCGAACTCGAAGTGGGCGTGGTCCTCGTCGTCACCGGTGTTCCACATCTCGATCAGGTTGTCGACCCGATAGCGGGCATCGGTCTCCGTATAGGCGCCGTAGAGCTCGACGTAGCCGAGGGCACGCTTCGCCAGGGCGTGACGGTCCTCCATCCGGGCGGCCAGCTGCGCCTGCTTGCCGCGGATCGGCAAGGCGGTGATCACCTTCTCCACGAACGTCATGGCGGCATCGGCGCGCTTGAGCTGACGCTGCACGCGTCCCCGGCCCGGGAAGGACCACTCGGGCACGTTGATGGGCTGGCCGCGCTCGTCATAGAGGGGGTTGCTGCTGAAGAAGTCCTCCGAGAGCTCCACCAGGTGTCCGTAGCGCAGCGGGTTCCGGACGCCCGATGCGACGTGATACACCTTCGGCCGCCCCGGCTCGGGACCCCGCGCCGCGACGGCGAGAATGGCCGCCACGACGAGATCGACCGGGATGACGTCGACGATGCCTTCGGGCACCCCGGGGAACTCACGCAGGAGGCCCCGGGCGTAGGAGACGATGATGGGCTCCGCCATGCGGAAGCCGCGGATCCATCCCGGTCGCGGCTCCGAGAGAGCGGACTCAATGATGGAGGGCCGTACGAAGGTGATCGGGACCAGACCCTCCCACTGCTCGACCAGTGCGCGCTCACCGAGGGCTTTCGTGAAGGGGTAGGCATCGGGCCATCCGAGCGAGAGCGCCCGGGCCGTGCCGGCCGTGACCAGCTCGTTGCTCACCCACTCGTCGCGCAGCTTCTCGGCCTTCGACGCGATCAGGTGATCGCCGGCAGCGCCGATCTCCGCCCGAGCCTGCTTGGTGAAGCCGCGCAGCTTCTCGGGCCGCCGCGATTGGGCCTCGAGGTCGTCGCGCAGGCGCCGGGCCGAGGTGACCTCCGCCTCCCACGGGACGTCGAGGGTGAAGCGGTTCTCGCTGAGGAGCTCTTCCTTGGCCTCACCCTGATGGGTGCTGGCGACGTATGCCGTCGAGACGGCGACCAGGTGGGCGGCCGATCCGGTCTCGGCGATGGTCGCAGCCACCCGAGACGGGCCGAGGAGGTTGATCTCGACGGCCTGGGTCAGCGGCGCATCGAAGGAGACGGTGGCGGCGGAGTGGATGACGACATCCGCTTCCGCTATGGCGCTACGGCCGGTGTCGTCCATGCCCAATCCGTCCCGGCTGACATCGCCCGGAACGGCGCGGACCCGGCGGGCGACCTCAGCGCCGAAGCCGTCGCCGAGCTCGGAGCGCAAGCGGTCGAAGCAGTCGTTCTTGATGACCTCGCGGGCCAGCCGGGCGGCCGCGTCGGCGCGGCGACCGGGCCGTACCAGCACGGTGATCTCGGCTTCGGGGACGCACCGGAGGATGCGCTCGACCAGTGCGGTGCCCAGGAAGCCCGTGGCGCCGGTGATGAAGAAGCGTTTCCCACGGAGATCCCGCTCAATGGGCATCAGGAATGTCTACCACCGCCCGCCGATTCTGTCTACCATTTGGTAAGTGCCCAGCCCGTCGACCAAGGACCGCATCCTCGATGCCGCTCTCGCCTCCTTCGCCAGTAGGGGATACGAGGCCACGTCCCTCGACGCGGTCGGCAAGGGGCTCGAGCTCACGAAGCAGTCCATCCTCTACTGGTTCCCGTCCAAGGACGCGCTCCTCGAGGCCGTCATCGCCCGCAGTGCGGACGATTTGTCGCTCGCTCTCGAGACCGCGCTGGAGGGAGCGGGGGAGGGCTGGGGACGGGTCGAGGCGGTCGTGCGCTCCGTCTTCAGGGTGGCGGCCCGGCAACCGGATCTCCTCGGTTTCCTGCGGGAGGTCGGCCGGCTCGGGCCACCGGCGGCGACGCAGATGACACTCGCTCTCGACCCTCTGGTGCAACGAGCTTCGTCCTTCCTGGAGGCCCAGATGGATGCCGGCGCAATGCGCCGGCACGACCCGCGGCTCCTGCTGCTGGCGATCTACTCGACGGTGATCGGGATGGTGACGGAGGTCGAGGTGCTCAGGGCCCTGGGGGAGGAACCGACCGCCCGTTCACTGGTGCGTCGCCGGACGGACGCGCTCGCGTTGCTTCGTTCGGCGCTGTTGATCGAACCCACGGGCTGACCCGATCGCGCGCCAGGCGGTCTTGGCCGACGACTATTCAGTCGGCTTCGGGATCTTCTTCCGGGGTGCCGACTTGGGTGTGTAGCGCTTGCTGGCCGTCGGTGGCTTCTTCACTCCTGGAGTGGAGGCCGTCTTCGAGCTCGACCGTGCCGTGGCTTCCTTGCGCTGGCGTCCCCGGGGCTGGGCCGCGGCCTCCCTCCGGATCACCTTGGAGTCGGTCGTCCCGTACTTGTTGATGCGCCAGGCCCTGAGCAGGAGAAAACCACCCAGGAAGATGTACGCGAATCCGAAGAGCTGGATGAATTGCGTCAACGCGAAGCCGGTGAGGAAGAGGACGAAGGCGAGTAGTGTCCGCTTGCGTTTCCAGAGGGCGAAGAACCCGATGACACACAGCACCAGCAGGACGCCACCGATCAACGCGGCGTCCGGGGAGACAGCGACATACTTGCCGTCGACCTTCGTCTTCGGGTTCGCCACGATGTAATAGGCCGGGAATCCGATGCCCGTGAGCGTCGCCACGATCAGAGCGGCCAAGCTCCACTTCGCCTCCATCGGGTCCAGGGTCGACATGGCGGCCTTGCGCTCCTCGGGAGGGAGGATCTCGGGCTTGTCGGATTCGCCCGCTGCACTCGCTGCCGGCGTGGGCCCTGTGAAGGCGGCCATGATGCGCCCGGTCAGGGTCTGCGGCTTGCCGCGGCCGTCTCCTGGGGTGGGCGTCATGTCGAGTTCAGGGTAGCGGGGCCGCTCGGGCACCCCAAATCACCCCAGGGCCGCAATCGGCCGTGTTCTCGCGGGCTACGGTTGTGCTCCGGCAAAACCGCCAGGGCGCTTAGCTCAGCTGGTTAGAGCGCAGCCTTCACACGGCTGAGGTCGTGGGTTCGAGTCCCGCAGCGCCCACTGTTTTCTCCCTGGTCAGTGAGTTGCGCGTCGCTGACACTCTCGTCAGTGTCGTCCGGCGTGCGCGCTACGTGCGCGAACGAAATCGTTTTTTCGCGCGTTTTGGACGAGTCGTCGCCGTCTTCCGCGACCTCAGCCGTTGCTCGAGTGCCCTCCGCCAATGCGTCGAGTGCGTCGTTCAACCGTTGCTCAGTACCCGGCAGCAGATGGCCGTAGCGGTCGAGCGTGAAGCTCACCGACGTGTGTCCTGCTCGCGCCGCCACCTCCTTCGGGTTCGCCCCGGCGGCCATCCACAACGCCACCGCCGTGTGCCGCAGGTCGTGCGGACGGAGGTGTGCGAGCCCCGCCTTGCCTACGGCGGGAGCCCAGAAGCGCTGGCGCCAGATGTTGAGCTGCACGGGCCCACCCTCGGGTGCGGTGAAGACGAGGTCGTCGGGCTGACGGCCGTAGGTGCGCAGGTGTTCGGCCAGCGGGTCGGCCGCCACCCGGGGGAGTGGGACGCTGCGATGGCCGGCCCGGGTCTTGGGTGGCCCGAAGTAGGGATGGCCGCCGACATCGACCACCGTCTCGGCGATGGTGACCGTGCGG
>Ga0307373_10007174_pt1 | contig 17470 bp, 11 predicted proteins | sample OX2MG_FD_202534 | JGI IMG/M metagenome (GOLD analysis project Ga0307373, IMG submission 202534) | Soil microbial communities from Risofladan, Vaasa, Finland - OX-2 | ecosystem: Environmental > Terrestrial > Soil > Coastal area > Acid sulfate soil | place: Finland: Risofladan, Vaasa | collected... | reverse complement strand
GTAAGTCCGACAGCAAGTGGAGCAGCGCCCTTCGGCGGTGGGGCTTGCCGGTCCCGTCGACGCGCAAGATTGGCGGCATTTCATATGATCTTTATTGGCCAAACTTTCAGGTGCTGGCGGTCGCGGGACCGGCGCCAAACGGATTGGCTGCGGCCTGCGCTGATTTCGGAGTGGATCTTGTCGAGCTGCCTGGTGAACCAGGTGAGGCGGCGCCAGCTGAACTGATAGAGCTTTTGGGGGCGGCATAGTGGACGCGGTACGATTTTCTCCAGGTGATCTTGTGGAGGCACGCGGACGCGAGTGGGTCGTTCTGCCGTCACCCGACGATGACATCCTCAACGTCCGACCGCTGTCGGGATCGGAGGCCGACGCGCAGCGGATTGCCCTCACACTTGAAGCGACCCCAGTGAAACCGGCGCGGTTTGCGGCACCCGCGCCAGGGAGACGGGATACCCATGACGGCGCGCGTCTGCTGGCGGATGCGCTGCGTCTGTCGCTTCGTCGCGGGGCGGGCCCCTTCCGTAGCGCCGCCCACTTGGGCGTAGAGCCCCGAGCTTATCAGCTAGTGCCGCTGATGATGGCATTGAAGTTGTCGGTAGTGCGGCTGCTGATCGCTGATGACGTTGGTATCGGGAAGACAATTGAAGCCGGGCTGATTGTCCGTGAAATGCTCGATCGTGGTTTGATCGACCGATTTTCAGTGCTTTGTCCACCACATCTCGTCGAGCAGTGGGTCGGTGAGCTGGCCGAGAAATTCGATATCGACGCCGTTGCTGTTACGTCGGCGCGGGCTCGTTCCCTTGAGCGCGGGCTCCCTGCCGCTCAAAGCCTGTTTGAGGCCTATCCCCATACTGTCGTCAGTCTCGACTACATCAAGGCCGACAGTCGCCGCGATGAGTTCGCACGGGCGTGCCCGTCACTGGTGATCGTCGACGAGGCGCATGCTTGCATAGGTGGCGAGCGCGGCCGACATCAACGGTTCGAGCTCCTTGAGCGCCTGGTCGCCGATGAACAGCGCCACATGCTGTTGCTGACCGCGACGCCTCATAGCGGGGACGATGCCGCGTTTGATCGTCTGCTAGGTTTGATCAGCCCGGATTTCGCCGGTGGTCCGCAGGGCGATGAAAATGCCCGCGCCCGATACGCACGCCGTCTTGCACAGCATTATGTCCAGCGTCGCCGACCCGACATCATGGAATCCGGCTGGAACGAGAAGCGAACTTTTCCAGCTCATCACGTGCAGGACGCGTCATTCAAACTCATCGGCGATTTTGCTGCCTTCCAGGATCGCGTCCTGGACTATTGCTTTGCTGTCACAGAGCGGGCTGGCGCCGACCAACGGAGCCGGCGGCTGGCTTTCTGGGGAACGCTCGCGCTCATGCGATGTGTGGGGTCGTCGCCTGCGGCTGCCGCAAGTGCGCTCCGCAACCGTTTGAGCGGGATCGCGGACGAAGAGGCAATGCAGCCGGTCATCTTCGATGAGGACGAAGGTCTTCTCGACCAGGGCGATCTCGAACCTGGAACTGCTACTGCCGATGCGGAAGAACGGGCCGAGCTTGCCCAGTTAGTCGCGATGGCGGAAGCCCTAGACGCACGTCGCGGAGAAGACTCCAAGGTCGCCCGACTGTTCAAGGTTCTGAAGGATCTGTTTCAAGACGGGGCCAAGCCGGTTATTTTCTGCCGGTTCATCGCGACGGCTGAGGCGCTTGGTGAGGAGCTTCGTAAGGCTTGGCCAAAGGCTGACGTCGTCGTCGTCACGGGTCGTCTGACACCCGAAGAGCGTCGCGTCCGTGTCGACCAGCTCGAGGGTTCGGAGAGCCGAATCCTGGTCGCGACGGACTGCCTTTCCGAGGGCATCAATCTGCAATCGCTGTTCGACGCGGTTGTTCACTACGACCTCAGTTGGAATCCAACACGTCATCAGCAACGTGAAGGGCGCGTCGATCGGTTTGGCCAGCAGTCTCCCATCGTTCGATCCGTCACGATCTTCGGAGAGAACAGCGCCATCGACGGCGCGGTACTGCAAGTTATCTTGCGCAAGGCGGAGGCCATTCGGAAGGCGACGGGCATCTCCGTGCCCATGCCCGAGGACAGCGAGGGCGTGACGTCAGCGCTCATGCAGGCTCTCATCCTTCGTGCTGGAGGGCATCGCGAGCAGCTTGCCTTCGATTTCGGTCTGTCCAGCGAACGTCTTGAAGGCAAATGGCGCGACGCCGAGGAAAACGCAAAGGCGAGCCGTGCGCGATACGCCCAAGGTGCGTTGCAACCCGATGAGGTCCTGCCGGAATGGCGACAGATGCGGGCACTGAACGGCGGACCAACCGAAGTCGCACGTTTCACCGATCGAGCTTTGAAACGCGTAGGGGCTCCGCTGGAGAAAGCAGGGCAGCATCATCTTGTCCATCTCGATGCGATGCCAGATGCCATCAAGGAGCGTCTGCAATCACGCGGTCTGCACGGTACGCGAAGGGTTGGATTTGAAGACGATCCTGTTCCTGGGGTGACGCATCTTGGTCGTGTCCATCCGCTTGTTGCCAGCTTGGCGGAGAGTTTGGCGGAAGGGGCGCTGGACCCTGAAGGTGCGGCGTTCCCGCCGCTCGGCCGTTGCGGCGCCTGGCGAACTCTCGCGGTGACTCAGATGACGACGCTCTTGTTGCTGCGCCTTCGGTTTAAGCTGATCACCAGCGGCCGGACAAATCGGCTGCTGCTGGCAGAAGAGGCGACCGGGCTCGCCTTCGGAGGCATGGCCTCCGAGGCGGTGCTGACAGGCCTCTCGGCGTTGGCGCTTCTGGAGCCCGGGGCGGCGGGCAATCTAGACGAGCAAGCGATCGCTCGTCAGATTGAGCGGGCGCATGACCGGCTGGCGACTTGCGAACCCGCTATAGCCGCGTTTGCGGCTGAACGAGGGCGCGTGCTTTCGGCAGACCATTTGCGGCTGACGGAGGCCGCGCGTGGCGGCGCGACTGTTGAGGTCGTCCCTGTTCTGCCGGCGGACGTGATCGGGCTCTACGTCCTCCTTCCGGAGGGCGAATAGTGGCCCGGCATCTCAAACGTGTGGCGGACATTGGGCTGACTGCTGTCTCGATCGAGGGCGCGCTCATTTCACCGGACCAGGTGGTGGCGGTCGCCGCTACTACGCCGGATCAGAAAGTGGCCGCCGACTACGGGTGCCCGAAGGGGACGAATCTTCGGGACGAGATCACGCGCTATTTTAGGATCGGCCAAGCCCATTGGCAGGGATATGCCAAGTTGTTGGCGCCCGACGTGGTTCAAACTACTGCGTTCGTGAAAAACCTCCTTGAGGAAGCCTTTGGATTCGAGGCGCTGCTTGGTCCCAAAGTTCACCATAGGAATGGGCATACATACCGCATCGCCCTTGAGGCTAAAGGTGGCCGCGTGCCCATCGTGGTTGCTGCGCCTCTGCCGGAAGGCGATGCGTTCACGAAACCGCTTCCGCAACTCGGTGACGATCACGAGGGGACGATCCCGCGCCGTTCGCCGAGCGTGCTCCTTCAGGACTGGCTCAACGCCAATCCCGACGTTGCTTGGGGTTTAGTCTTCGTCGGCGACCGCGTCCGTCTTCTGCGGGACAATGCCAGCTTCACACGACCCGCCTTTATCGAGGCTGATCTTGGGGCGATATTCCGGGATGAGATGTTCGCGGATTTCACCGCGATGTGGCTGCTCATCCACGCGACCCGGTTTGGCGGTGAGAAGGCGCCGCCCGGTGACTGCGCTCTCGAGCGGTGGCGTGAGGCTGGCCAGAGGGCCGGTACGGCCGCGCGTGAAAGGCTCGGAGAGAATGTTGAGGAAGCATTGCTTGCACTGGGGCAGGGTTTTCTCGACGCAAATCCTGATCTTCGAGCGAAGCTCGACAGTAACAGCCTTAGCGTCCACGCTTGGTTTGAGCAGCTCCTGCGCGTCGTTTACAGGCTGATCTTTTTAGCTGTTTCAGAAGACCGTGATCTCCTGCACGGCCCAGACGCGTCGGCGGCATCCCGCGAGCTCTATATTTCCGCGTACGGCTTCAGCCACCTGCGGGAACGCTCGGCCCGACGATCCGCGCATGACCATCACCATGATGCATGGGAGGGCGCGAAGATCGTCTTCCGAGGCTTGCAGCGTGGCGAGAAGGTTCTGGGTCTGCCACCGCTCGGAGGGCTTTTTGCTCAAGGTCGGACGCCGGATCTGGACGACACGAGGCTGCCCAACAAAGCATTCCTGCGCGCCCTATTCCATATGAGCTGGCTGATCGAAGATGGTCGCCGCGTCCGCATCAACTGGCGTGACATGGCGACAGAAGAATTGGGGTCGGTTTACGAAGGCCTTCTTGAACTTGTCCCCGCGCGCGAAGATCACGGCCGGCGCTTCTGCTTCGCCGGCGGCGCAGAAGCCCGCGGAAACGCGCGCAAGACGAGTGGCAGCTACTATACGCCCGACAGCCTAGTTCAGACTTTGCTCGACAGCACGCTCGATCCCGTGCTTGCCCGGGCCGAGGCCGAAGGCGGAGCCGAGGCGATACTCACGCTTTCAGTGATCGATCCGGCTTGCGGTTCCGGTCACTTCCTTCTCGGCGCCGCGCGGAGAATGGCGAGCCGCATTGCGCTCCTGCGCGACAGCGAGGCACCGGACTACCCCGCGGCCATGCGCGATGTCGCAAGCCACTGCATTCACGGCGTTGACCGCAATCCGATGGCGGTGGAACTGGCCAAAGTGGCTCTGTGGATCGAAACTGTCGAACCAGGCAAACCACTTACCTTTCTCGACAGCAATATCCGCTGCGGCGACAGTCTGATTGGCGTTTTCGATATCGAGATGCTGAGAAAGGGCATTCCCGATGAAGCGTACAAGCCGCTCACGGGCGACGACAAGGAAATCGCCAGAGCCTATGGCCGGTACAATAGGCAACAGCGCGATGGGAAAACCGCCACGGGTCTTTTGACCGAATTGCGGCCCCCAGAGAGTCTCTCGCGCGCGGATCGCCGACTTCACGAACTTCCCGAAGACGATTTGAGACAGGTAGAAGCCAAGAGTCGCGGTTATGACGAGTTGCGGGGGTCACATGATTGGCAACGCCTGAAGTCGGCCAGCGATCTCTATGTATCTGCCTATCTCTATACAGCAGCCTTTTTTGTACCCAAGCCGTCGGTGGCGTCCAGCTTTGACGATCTGCCGCTGACCGAACATGTATGGCGGGCTGCCGGCGGGCGTGAAGTCGCTACGCACCTAGTCGAAGGCGCAAGAAAGACCTCGGAAGCTGTCAGCGCTTTCCATTGGCACATCGAGTTTCCACGCATCTTCAACGTGGCGAGCGAAGCGGACCGCGGCTTTGACGTCGTGATCGGCAATCCGCCGTGGGAACGCATCAAGCTACAGGAACAGGAGTTCTTCGCGTCGCGCTCACCGGAGATTGCAGGCGCCCGAAACAAGGCCGAACGCGAAAAGCTGATCAAGAAATTGGAGAAGGCGGAGCAAGGTAGCCCCGATGGTCAGCTCTGGGCGGATTTTCAGTTTGCAAAACGGACGGCGGAAGCAGCCAGCGAGTTCGTTCGTTCGTCGGGCCGATATCCGCTGACAGGGAGGGGCGATGTCAACACTTACGCACTGTTCGCCGAACTGTTTTCCAGATTGGCTAAGCAGCAGGGACGCGCGGGCGTCATAGTTCCTACCGGGATCGCTACAGATAGTTCGACCTCATTGTTTTTCGGTTCCTTAGTATCGGAAAAGCGCCTTTTCAGTTTGCATGATTTCCAGACGGGGCTTGGCTTTTTTGATCGGATTGGTCATGCGCGTTTCAAGTTCTGTCTCTTGACCGTTGGACAGGCCGGTTCCGGCCCTCCGGCTATTGCCTTCAGTTTCTTTTCAAGGACACTGGAGGAGTTTGGTGATGAACGCCGCCATTTCACGCTTACACCAGCCCAGATACTTGCGATAAACCCCAATACAGCTACAGCGCCTGTCTTCAGAACGAAGTTCGATGCCGATTTGACGGCCAAGCTGCATACCCGCGCGCCGGTGCTCATAGCCGAGAGCGCAGCCTCCGATGGCGGCGATGTGAATCCTTGGGGTATCTCGTTTCAAGCAATGTTCCATATGTCCGGCGACTCCCATCTGTTCGCGACGCCGCAGGTGCTACTCCCGGATGGTTGGTCGCGCGATGGCGTGGACGTCGTGCGTGAGACGCCGACAGGGCTTGAGCGACGTGTGCCGCTCTATGAAGCAAAGATGATCCACCACTTCGATCATCGTTGGGCGACTTACGCTGGCGACAGCACGGACGATGAGGAGGGGGCTCGAGACTGCACCCTAGCAGAAAAGCAAGATCAAGATTTCGAACCTTCACCGAGATACTTCGTGCCTGAGAGGGAAGTGAAGTTGCGCGCCGCGCGGGTGCCGGCGAGCCTCAAGCGCAGTCTGCGCGATGCGAGCCCCGACCGCGCGCTGAAAAGCCTCACCGAGTGGCTGGCTGGTTGGCGTTCAGAGCGCGGCGAAATGCTGCGCGAAGCAGAGCTGACAGGCATTTTGGGAGGCACTCATCCGTGGCGCTCTATTCTCGGCACGTCTCCCGAGCGCTTCCTGATGGATCCAAAAACTCTCGCCACTGGCCGCGAGATGCAACGAGAAACGCCGCTTTCAGATGACGATGTAGCCTTTCTGACCCAAGCTCCACGCGACCCGATCGACGTCGGCGAGGCGCTGATTCAGCGCAAACAGCCACGTTGGTTGATGGGTTGGCGCGATATCTGCCGCTCGACCGACGAACGCACGGTGATATCCAGCGTGTTTCCAAAGGTGGGGACCGGCGACAAAATACTGTTGATGCATCCGCAATGTCCAGATGCTGCAAAGGCAGTTCTGCTGGGCATGCTGACCTCATTGGTATCGGATTTTGTGGCGCGACAGAAATTTGGCGGGACCTCCTTCAAGTATTACTACATGAAGCAAATTGCTGCGCTCCCGCCGCCTGCCTTTTCGCCAGAGGACCTCAGCTTCGTAACGCCGCGCGTGCTGGAGCTTACCTACACCAGTCATTCCTTGCGCGCCTGGGCGGAGGATCTTGGTCATTCGGGGCCACCTTTCGCCTGGGATGACACTCGCCGTGCATTGCTTCGCGCCGAGCTTGATGCGTTTTACGCTCTCAAATTCAATCTTTCCCGTGACGAGTTGCGCTACGTTCTCGATCCGGCGGATGTGAAGGGGCGTGACTATCCCTCCGAAACATATCGTGGGCTCAAGAGGAATGAGGAACGGCGCTTTGGTGAATATCGCACCCGCCGTCTCGTGCTTGAGGCTTTCGATCAGCTGTCTAGCACGCGTATCGCGACCGCCCCTATCGCAATTCGTCCTCCAGCGCCGGCAGCACTGCGCGATGGCTCATGGGCCCGTTCGGCTCAGCCACAAGCGGGTGACGTTGGCGTCGTGTTGTCCGCCATCCTCAAAGCAATGGCAGGACCACGGCCGGCCAGTGATGTTCGCCTCGTAGCAGCTCTTGTATTAGAGCCGCGCCTGTTGGTTCCTCTTTTGCACGACCAACAAGCAGTGGAATGGCGTCGGCTCATCGGCTTAGAAGCTGACCCTCTTGCAGGCAACGTCGCGGCATTCGCGACGCGGAACAATGCCACGTGGGGAGCCGCGGTCAGAAATCATCGCGGCAATGGCCGCCTTATAGAGGACCCTCAGAGCGGCACCTGGGCGTCTGGCTCAGGACTAGATGCCATCGACACCACTGGTTGGCCGGACGGTCGCGCAGGTTTTGTTTGGGGCGCATTGGGGAGCATCGATTTCGGCATAGCCGTGAACACACTGCCTCACGAGATACAACAGTGGGTCACCAATGCCGCAGCAGCCTGACCTACTTGGACCGCAGCCCCTCACTGTAACGCCCGACAAAGGGCTGGCGGGGCCGCGGCTTTGGGTCCGGCGGCTGGTCATCTGGAAGGAGCCTGGAGGAGAGAAGGTACGGGACATTCGCCTCCGACCCGGGCTCAACGTCATCTGGTCGCCAGACGGAGCTGATGACGCTGCCTCGGCGGAACAAGCAAACGCAATTGGACATGGCAGCGGCAAAACTCTGTTCTGCCGGCTTATCCGCTACTGCTTCGGCGAGGATCGCTTCTCCACCGAGCCACAGCGCGACCGTATCGGCACGGCGTTTCTGAACGGCGTCGTCGGCGCCGAGGTCATACTCGATGGGGTTTGCTGGGCGATCGTTCGCCCACTCGGCGCCCGCCGCAGGCACATGGCTGTGGCCAATGGTAACCTCGATGAGATCGCCGCGGGGGAGGGCACCTCGACCGGGATAGAGCCCTTCATCGCAGCCGTCGATCAGAGCATCATCACAACAGCACTGGCCGGACTGGTTCGCCCCCGCTCCGATGGACCTGTTTGGCCGATCGCCTTGGCGTGGTTGACGCGCGACCAGGAATGTCGGTTTGACGACGTTCTGGATTGGCGATCGCCGACTTCGGAATCGGACTCTCCCATACCGGCGAGTGGCCAGGAGAAGGGGCCGAGGCTTGAGGCGCTCCGTGCATTCCTGATGGCGATCACGCCGGAGGAGCAAACTACACGGAGTGAAGTAAGTGGTCTGAGCGAACAACGCCGAATGCTTGATCAGGAGATCGGTCATCGACGGTGGGAAATCGAGCGTACACAGGGACGCCTCCTATCCGTGTTAGGCCTTGAAGGTCAATCGCTGCCTGAAATGCCACTGTTGATCGATGTCATGCGTCGGTCGGCGGGCGAGCAGCTCACGGCCGCGAGCCAGCTTCCCGTCGGAGGCGGCGCCGAACTCGTTGCCGCACGCGACGGGCATGAGGTTGTACAACGAGAATGGATGCGCCTCGATGGAGAGCGAATCCGCGTCGAAGCACTCATTCCTGCCGAAGAACGCGCGCTGGCGATGATCCAAGGGGAACTGCCTAGCCTTTCCTATTCACAAGCCGAAGCGGAAAGCCCGATCTGTACAATTTGTGAAGTTCCAATCGATCGAGCTCTCGCTGAAGGGTGCAAGCTCTCGCACAAAATCCCCGATGCAGAAGCATGCCGGCAGCGTTTGGCGAAGCGAAAGCAAGAGCTTGAGGAACAGAACCAAACGCTTACCGCTCTGCGTCAGGAGAAGACCCGCGTCCTTCAGGAGCTTGCGCTCGCCAAGCAGCAGCTAGACCAATCGGCCAGTCGCGTTGCGGCCATAGAGAAGACCCGGGACGGTAGAGAATCTACTTGGTATACCGCCCGCAGAGTGCAGGATGATGTTGAGCGACTTGCTGAATTCATTGGCGCCCAAGATGATGCGGCAAAGAACTTCCGTGAGATTGGCTTAAGACTCGACGCCGAACGAGAGCGGCTTGGCGCATTTCGCGATAAGCAAGCCCGCGTGTTCGGCCGAATGAGCGAGAAGTTCGACCCCATTATCCGGCGTTTGGTTGGCCACGATGCGAGAGGCCGCATCACTCTCACGGGAAACGGTCTTGACCTGTCGGTCGACATGGGAGGGGACCGTAGGACTGCAGCAATCGAATCGCTCAAGGTCATTGCCTTCGATCTCGCTGCAATGTGTCTCAGCATTGAGGGCGCGACGCGCATTCCATCTTTTCTACTGCATGACAGCCCTCGCGAGGCAGACCTTGGCCTGTCGATTTATGGGAGGCTATTCGACATAGTCGAAGAGCTTGAGCGCGTCGGCGGAACGCCGCTGTTTCAGTATATCGTAACGACGACAACGGCTCCGCCGGCAGAGTTCCGCGAGCCTCCGTATCTTCAGCTCAAAGTGTACGGCGATCCGCCCGCTCAGCGCCTGCTTGGAGTCGATCTGTGATCGGTACGGATGCTCGCATGCCGACCTATCCGTTCGCGCTTCTCTCCGAGCTACGCGATGCGGCGAACGAACATGGCTATCGCATCGGTCCTGAGGAGGCGGCCGGATGGCTCTTTTTTCGATCGGCGAGCGCTCCGGCTGAAATCGGGCTCGCCGCCGCCGGCCCCGCAGGCCCGTTCTTCCTGTCTGTAGCGCATCAAGGGGTGGGTCAGACATGCGGGCGCCTTCGTGTTCATCACCCGTGAGAATCTGCACGCGGGCGTTGGCGCAGCGTATCGCTTATCGGTTAGCCTTCCCAATTTTCCGCTCGAAAAGTATCAGAAGGCAGTTACGAGCCTCGGTGACACGGAAGGGGAGCGCGCTCAGAAATTCAGAATCGGGCAGGACATATTCAGAGATGCCCTGATGGAATATTGGCAAGGAAGCTGTCCTCTGACCGGGATATCGGCCCCGGAACTACTAAGAGCGTCGCATATGATGCCCTGGTCCCGATGTGAGACGGATGGACAACGGCTCGACGTCCACAACGGTCTGCTTTTGTCTGCGCTATGGGATGCCGCGTTCGACACCGGCTTGGTGACGTTCGACAATGATGGAAGGGTTCTACCTTCTCCTCATTTGGATGAGGCAGCGCGCGGCGAGTTGAGGATTGCCGCAGCTCGACAGTTGATTTTGCGCCAAGAACACCTCCCTTATCTTACCTATCATCGAAATCAGATTTGGAAGCGATGATGTCGGGCGCAATCTTCGGTCACGGCATGTGGTCGCAGCAACGGTAGGATCATTGGCGATGGGGTTGGAGCATTGGGATTCGAGTAGACGGAAATATGTGCTGTATCAAAACACTGAGCAGCACAGCGCTGACTGCTATCGTTTTCCGTTTGAATCTATCCCCCGACGCGTATTCCTGGACACGAATGTGATCAACGTGCTGGTCAAGCACAGCACGCATGTTTTCGAGCAGGAGCCGATCCTGTCCGGCGCGGATCTAACGCTTGCGACCGATATAGAAGCATTGATGCATGTGTTCTACGTTGGAGCGCGGGCCAATTGGGACCTCTTAGGCTCTCAAAAGACCATTGACGAACTCTCGCGTACGAGAGACGGGTCGCTCCGCGAGGATCTCTTGGAGTACGCGCTGGGGTTTATTAACCGGGATCTCGGCGACGAAGATCGCAGGTTCGCCGCTGATTTTGGATGTCGGCTAATTAGTGCACCGTTCGTTGCCGCTTTACCGGACCTGGCTGACCGTGAGTTGATCGGAAACGCGATAGGCTTTGGCTGTGATGTATTTTGTACCTGTGACAGGGCTACGATCGTGAACAAGCGTGCTCAGCTGCGACAAGTGCCTCTACGCATTATGACGCCGGCAGAGTGGTGGGCACATGTAAAGCCGTGGGCTGGCCTTTGGGGTTAGTGCTTGCGGCGTCAACAGCACGATCACGACAAAGCATACGTACTGGTCTATAAGCAGTGACGGTCTTTTCTTCGGCGGGCTACCGTATGGCGGTTGGCTGAGATTTGAAAAAACGACCGATCGATAGCGATAGTTGTCGACACCGCGCAAAACTGATGCCTAGCGGAGCAGAGCGGCTCCGTCACGACAAGCCCGGCCGAACTCTCATTTTGAGAGATGTTGCGGGGGACGCCGCGACGCTTTACTCGAGGCCGTGCTTCGGATGCCAGATGCGGTGGCCAGCGATGTGGCGCGGCGATGGGCCGCCCAACAGCGCCAGTCCATCCCGGAACAGGGCATAGTCGTAGGGTATACCGTCTCGCCGTGTGATCGAGGCGGCTCCGTCGGCGGACGATCCTACGAAGTCGCCGCTCGGAAGGTCCAGAGTTTCGGGGAGGATGCGATCCTCAAGGCGGATCAAGGCGCTTAGGGTATTTAAGAACCGCTCGCCAGCATTCTCTTCGATGACGAACCACCTTAAAAATGGGAGCCTGTCAGCGAAATGCCGCCGCCACCGATGTCGCCATAGCGGATGGTCAATGAGATCATCCATCCAGACGAACGGCGGACCGAATGGCGAGAGCGAGTCCGCGCAGGCGAGAAAAGCTCTGCCCGCATATTCCAACCTGAAGAACGCTACCGGTTCAGTGTCAGACGGCAGATCGCGTAGACCTCGTGTCCAATCGATCCAATCGGCGACCGGAAGCGCGTCCATGAGGATGAAGTTGGATCGGTGCGAGGAGAGCGCAATCTGAGTGGGGGGCACGTCACCAGCGCCCGCAGGCCGTTGGGATGGTGTCGGCAGTGACCGCCGCGATTTCCTGCGCTGCGTTTCTGAAAGCCGGAGGAAGGCGCCCGTCGCTCCTGGCTTCGATCCAAACGCGACCGAATACCCGTGGATTACCTCGCCATAGGGTGACAGCGTTGCGATGAAGGGCCGAACCTGCCGGAGATATTTGTTTCGCGCCTGGGCAGCGACCTTCGCGTCCGTGACGCTGGTCGCGAAGGATCCGTGAGCCTCAGCCAGCACCACGCCGTGGCCGGACACGCTACCGCCGGCATAGAGGAAATCGGCATGGGGGTTGAGCGTTGATGCGAGACAGACCGCGTTGTCGCGCCAAACATAACCCAAACCGTTCATATAGAGATCAGTAATGCCTGCTCCCATGCGCGCTGCGAAGTGGGTTCGCTCGGTATCGGCGAGCGACGCGAACTAAGGAGCGAGAGCGAATACGGGACCGTCAGCAATCAAGATTTCGGCGTCGTTCAGCGCGCTGTTTTTCAGGCGCGAGAGAAGCGCCGGCGGTGCGTTCAGAAGTGTTGCGGTGCGCGCCATGGCCGCGGCAAGGGCCGTCGGGCCAAATGAGATGGAAGCGGCGGGCGCTGGCGCCTGGAAGTCCGGCGCGACTGGACTGGGCGCATGTCTATGGTGACGGTGACCGGTGAGCGGAACAATTTTCTGGGCGCTCCAGACCGCGAGGGTGGTGGCGGTCATTCGTGCCACTCGAAGCAGCCGGTCACGGCGAGGAACGACCGCAAGATGCGATCGGATTTGAGGATGAGCTGGCGGTCGCGTGGGTTCTGCGGTGACTTTTCGCCGTGAAACAGATTGCACCGCACCTGGTAGATCGTGCGCAACAACTGTTCCCATGATGGCGTATCACCGGCAGTCCATGCCGCGGGCTGGCGCTTAACGTTGGCCGTCTCACAAGCCGCAGTGAACTCATCACGCTGAAGACGCCAGAAGGCGTCGCGACCAAGTTTCTTGCGCACGTCGCGGACGTTCAGGACCGGCCACATCGCCGCGAAATCCGAAACAAGACGATGGAACGGCTGAGAGTCCTGCATGAGCGCGGCATAGGCATCGATCAGGCGACTGTTTGCAGAGAAGTCGCGGATCATGTCGGCATCGGTCTCCCGCTCGGTGACCGCCGCCATCCACCCGTTGAAGGCCATCCAGATATTGACGAACGACATGAAGGCTGACCGCTGGCGGTCGGCATGCTCCATGAGATCGAGGACAAGGTCCTTCGTCTCTGGTTCCACGAGTCGGAAGTTGGCGAATTTTGTCACCATCTGCTCCGGCTCAGCTTTCGCCTGGTTCGGGTGCGTCTGGCGCTGCTGGCCGATCTTGCGGGTCCTCGGAGGGGGAGTCCCGAAATGCGCTGCCCTTATGCGCGCGCTGGCGAGCAACCTCGACGATTCGATCTATAATGCGGTCCGGGGTTCGCCACTTGATCACGAGCTTGCCGGTGTCCATCCCGTAGTCGGCGACGACATCGCGCAGTTGCTCAATGTCGAGCTTGCCCAGTGCGGCGCGCAGCACATCCTCTCCTTGACGCGCAAGTTGGACAGGATCCAGAGCCGCCGGCGCGCGCCGGTTGCTGGGGCGTTTGGGCTCTTCGGCTTTGAGAGCGGTCTTGCGCGCAGATGGAGCGTGGGTGCTCGCGTTGGTCATACCCAGTGCCTGCTCAATTTTTTCCCGGAATCCTGGATTGCGATCGGCTTCATCGGCAACTTCGCGGACGAGGGCCGCCAATATTTTACGGAGTGTCATCGTCACGCCTCCAGTGCTGACCAGAGCTCTTTGGCGAGGTCATCGTACTGATTGGCCAGTTCGGAGCCATACTTCTGCTTCAGCGTCCGCGAATACGTCTGAAACTCGGCCGCGGCGGCGACCGCATTTGCTTGGCGAATGATGGTGTCCATGACGTCGGGAAGATCGGCATCTTCGCGGAGCTGCTTCAGCACATTATTGTGCACGGTTGAATTGGCTTGGTACTTGGTGGCCACGATTCCCACGGGTTCGATCGTCTCCGAAATAGCTTCGGAAAAGTCGCGAATGCGCGTGATGATCTGCGGAATGCCGTAGGTCGAAAGATGGTCGGGGATTGTTGGGATGATGTAGCCATCCGAAATTCGAAGACCGTTCAAGGTTATGATCCCGAGGTTGGGCGGACAGTCGACGATGACGATGTCGTAATCCTCAAGCTTGCCCTTTACAGCGCGCCAAAGAAGATCGATCGGATTGGCGGCGTAGAATTTGCCTGCCGGCGCCGAGGCGAGTTTGTCCTGAACATCGATGAGGTCGAGGCTCGATGGCAGTAGGTCGACGGTGCGCGCTGCTCCGACATCGGAGACCCGTTTCTGAAGCGTGGCCTCAAGATTGAACTTACGATTGTCGGGATCCATCGCATCCTTGAAGAGACGCGCGAGGGTCTGTTCTTTTTTGTTCAGTTCGAACCATTTGTCCTCGCCGATCAACATCAGCGTGGCGTTGGTCTGAGGGTCGAGGTCGATCACGAGCACCTTCTTGCCCATGTTCGCAGAAAAGGTCTCGGCGAGGGCGACGGTAGTCGTTGTCTTCGCGACGCCGCCTTTCAGATTGATCGTGGAAACTACGTGAGTCATCGGCTTTCCTCTTCTCTTGTGGCGCTTCAACCAGGCGCGAATTTGGGAGCGCCGAAAAATTGGACCCGAAGCCAGTTCGCTGACTGGCAGCGGAAAATCGGTGGAGCGGACTCTCCAGTTCGCCACGGCCTGCCGCGAGACATCGGCCATGGCTGCGATCTCGTTGATTCCGACGAGGTCTTCCGAGAATTCCGCCACAATCCCTCCCTGTGACCATCGTTCACAAGAACTGTTTACATCGTTCACAGAGGTGGGGTCAAGGGTGTCGACTTGATGCTCTTATGATGACGGCTCACACGGGCCGCTTCTCGCCCGGGACCGGGAGCTCGCCCGGGGTATATCGGCTCCCGAGCTCCTGGTCGGAGCGCAGGGCGTCATTTTCGATAAGGATCATCTCGTATGTGGGGAGATGATAGAACTGGATGGCGCCGACGATGTGCCCATTCAGATTTTCGATGCGAACATTGATACTGTCGTCGCGAAAGCGAAGCTGATCCGATTCCTGGCCTGTCCAGAACGGTCGATTCGACAACCTTGCTTTGATCTCGCCCTCGCCATTGCGGACGTAGTGACGAAGAAAGTCGCAGCGCGGTCTCAGCGCGTCATCATGGCCGAGATGGAAAGCGATGAAATTCATGAGGATCTTGGCGATCGCACGCTTATGCGGCTTGTCGATCTCCGAAGTGATTTCGACCAGGAATGACGGCGGCTCCACGGTCTCGGAGGCCCAAGGGTTCTGAAAGGGCGTTCCGGGCCTGAAGTCGATGCCGGCGCGCTGGAGTTCCTCTACCATCGCATCGTGCTCGTCCCGCGATGGCGCAAAAATCTTGCACCGCCAGGTCCCCTTTTCGCCGTCCGTGCCTGGCTTGCCGTAATCCGCCTCCGGCAGAGTCAGGCCTGCGATCTGGCGAGGGAAGTAGACCTCGTCCTTGCCTGTCGTGAAGTTGTGGATGTGGAACTGAGTCGCAAGCGGCATGAGCTGCCCCGTCGTTCCATCCACCGAGACTCGGAGGCCCTGGAAAGCGCCGGCCTCTGCCAGATCGGCAAGCGCGAGGCTCACGCGCTTTTGCGGACGTGCTTGGTTGGAGAATTGGCCGCGGCTGTATCGAGAAATCCCTTCATAGGTGTCGCGGGTCAGGAGCTGATCGAGTTCGCGGCCGAAATAGGCGTTGCAGTCGTCGCACACGCAATCCAGCGTCGGCGTCTCGCTACCGAACCGGCCAAATGCCTGCGGGATAACGTGTTCGACCCCGCGGAACCGGCCCGGGTCAGTCTGATGGCAATATATGCAGGTCTTGTCGTTCGACACGCCGTCCACACCTCATTGGGCCGCCTCTGCGCTCACCTCGTGGGCAGGCCGCTGCCATTGGGAGCGGCAAAAACCAGGATATCGCGTCCTTCGGCTCGGATTCACGTCTTGCATCCCTATTCGGCGGGGACGGCCGCGCGACCTGCAGTTCGTCAGGTTCGAGTCGCGTCGTGCAAGCAAACTGTGCCAACATAGCATATGCGACTCGACACAGCCCTCAGACGATGCGTGAGCGACCGGCTAGGTTGGCCGTCTCTACACCTGACTGTCTGAAACGCGCCGCGGATCGCAATCCAGGCGCAAGGGGAACTCCCAAATGCCTGGCGTAACGAAGCACCACACGAAACGCGATTACGGTCGCGCCTTTCCGGCCAGTCACTACGATGACCCTCGTGGGGGCCGGGCGTCGGCGCTCGAGCGCAATATCCTGCGCTACAGGTCCACCGAAGCCACCGTCTATCTCTTCTATGCCGAGGAGGTCCGCGACTTCATGCTGACGGACGTCCATCGCGCCGCCGTTCGCCAGCCGGGCGACGCAATTTGGGAGCAGCCAGAAGAGCGCCGTTTGCAGCGTGTGTTCGCCGATCTGTTAAGCGACGCCGAGATTGAGAAGAAACTACCGGCCGAAGATGTAGAGACGCTTCGGCGCGCGTTCGGGAGCGAACGGCAGCAAGGCAAGAAGCTAAAGGTCGCTTTCGCGTACGCCGTCACGATCGGCATCTTCACCGAATCGGAGGCCGCCGAGCTGAAGGCGCTGCTGGATTATCGGAACGATATCGCGCACCGGATTCACCTAGTGATGTCGGACATCAGCCGGAATTATTGGTCGATCGACCAAGTCGCGTACGCCGCGCCAACCTACAAAGGCGAAGCACTGGACCGGCTGCGTGCCTTCCGACGCTCATTGTGGGAGCGTGCCCGTGGTCAGCTGCTCCTGACTCTGTCGATGGACGGCGTGTTGTTTGAGTTCGCCGAGCACGTCTTCGAGCAAGATCTGAAGCGCCTAGATCGTCTCATCACGAAACAAATTGGTCGCGAGCGTGAGCGTTATGAGGCGATCAACGCGGAGCTCGACTTGCGGGGCACGGAGCTCGTGGACGACCTGTCGCCACGTTTTCCCGCCAACCATCGACCCGGACGTCAGGGCTATGGCGATGACTACATCCCCGCCACGGGTCACCTCACGAAGCGCGGCGTCGAGATCTGCTACCGACTATTCGATCTGGGCAAGAGCCCGACGGCGGTCGCTTATCTGATGGGGATGACGCTGCGCTCCGCGGAGCGCCGCCGGTGGAGCTGGATCAAGGTCGGCGGTCTTCAGCGCGATAGGCCTGACGTCGAGCGCTTCGATATTCGCTCGATGCGGCGGCTGCCGCTTGGCTGATGCCGTCGAGCCGGAGCCCGCTGGCGAACGACATGCGCTGCAAACAGCCAGCGTCTCGTATCATGCTGACGTGGGCGCCTCGGCATGATAGTG
>Ga0307373_10007172_pt1 | contig 17475 bp, 16 predicted proteins | sample OX2MG_FD_202534 | JGI IMG/M metagenome (GOLD analysis project Ga0307373, IMG submission 202534) | Soil microbial communities from Risofladan, Vaasa, Finland - OX-2 | ecosystem: Environmental > Terrestrial > Soil > Coastal area > Acid sulfate soil | place: Finland: Risofladan, Vaasa | collected... | reverse complement strand
GGAGTCGAAGGTGAGCTTCGCCTGCTTGCGTGTCTGGTCCATGGTCGACAGCGGCGTGGCGGTGAAGCCGGGCGCTCCCTTGTCGACGGCGAACACCGAAACGCCGGCGGGTGTCCGGGCGGCGACAAGCACCAGGTCCGCGGTGTAGCCGTCGAGCACGTACAGCTTCTCGCCGGACAGTGTCCAGGTGTCCCCGGACCCACTCGCCTCGACGGTCACGCCTTCTTCGTCCCAGCGCCCGGAGGCCTCTGCGAGTGCGACGGTGGCGATCGTCGAGCCGCTTGCGATGCCTGGCAAGTAGTCCTTCTTCGCCGCGTCGTCTCCCGATACCAGGAGAAGGTTCGCTGCGAGAGCAACGCTGGAGAAGTACGGCGCGCACAGCAGAGCCCGCCCCATTTCCTCCAGGACCACGATCAGCTCGACGTACGAGTAGCCCGAACCACCGAATTCTTCAGGGATGATCAGCCCTTGCAGGCCCAGCTGGTCGCCCATCTGCGACCAGACCGCGGGGTCGTAACCTTCGGTGGTGTCCATGAGGCGGCGGACCTCCGCCTCCGGGGACTTGTCTTCCAGGAAGCGGCGGACCGCCTTCCGCAGTTCCTCTTGCTCCTCGCTGAAGGCGAAATTCACGCTTGGTCCCCCTCGGGCACTCGGTCGTCTGCAGGTAGTTTCTAGCCCATAGGCTGGTAAGGATGCACCCCGGAACCCTTCACTACGAGGACGGCCAGGCGGAGATCCACCGGCTCGTCGTCGGCCCCGTGGACAACAACGTCTTCATCCTCCGCTGCAGGCAGACCGGCGACGCGGTCCTGCTCGACGCCGCGAACGAGCACGAGAAGCTGATCGACCTCTGCTCCCGTCTCGGCGTACGCAAGGTCCTGGAGACCCACGGACACTGGGACCACATACAGGCGGTGCCGGCGGTGCGCGACGCCGGCTACGACGTGGGGGTGACGGCGGCCGACTCGGAGATGCTCCCAAGTTACGACTTCGTGCTCGAGGACGAGGCCGTCATAGGGGTCGGCCGGCTCCGGCTCCACACCATCGCGACGCCCGGCCACACTCCCGGCTCCATGTGCTTCAGGCTCGAAGGGTCCCCCGTCCTGTTCAGCGGTGACACCCTCTTCCCGGGCGGTCCCGGAGCGACCAAGTACCCGGGCGGGGACTTCCCGGCGATCATCCGGTCGATCGAGCACCGGCTGTTCGTCCCGCTTCCCGAGGACACGATCGTCATGCCTGGCCACGGGGCCGACACGACGATCGGCACCGAGCGGCCGCACCTTCAGGAGTGGATCGACAGAGGCTGGTAGACCACCCAGGGATCAGGACCCGGTGAGCGGGTGACGGGGCGCGTCCACGAGTTCCAGGTCTGCCGGCAATCCCTCGACCGAGACCTCGTCGCCCTCCACTGAGACCGTCACCCTGGCACCCGCAAGCGGGATGCGACCGACACGCAGCCGCCCGATCTGCTCGGGAAGTGCCGGGTGAAGCCAGACCTTGCCCCGGGGAACCCACGGGTCGAGCCGAAGCAATGTGCGCAGCATCAGCAACGGCGATGCCGCCGCCCAGGCTTGCGGAGAGCACGACGTCGGGTACGACACCACTAGCGGCAACTCCATCCGCTCGAGTCCGCTGAAGAGCTCGGGCAGGCGACCCCCCTGCGCCACTGCGGCGTCGAGGACGCCCATGATCACGCGCTGAGCCTCCCGCACGTAGCCGTATCGCATCAGGCCCGCCGCGACGATCGCGTTGTCGTGTGGCCATACCGAGCCGCAGTGGTAGCTGATCGGGTTGTAGCCCACCATCGAAGCCGCCAGGGTTCTGACACCCCAGCCGCTGAACATGTCGGGCCCGATCAACTTGCGCGCCACCTGGTCCGCCTTCTCCGCATCGAGAATCCCGGTCCACAGGCAGTGGCCCATGTTCGATGTCAGCGCGTCCACGGGTCGTTTGTCGCGGTCGAGCCCCATCGCCAGCCAACCCTTGTCCTCCAGCCAGAAGTCCCGGTTGAACGCCGCCTTCAGTTCGGCAGCACGCGACCGGAGGTCCGTCGCCAGGGCGACATCGCCCTGCTCGGCAGCGAAGAACGCCCGCGCAAGGTAGGCGCCGTACGTGTAGCCCTGCACCTCCGCCAGCGCCACCGGCGGATCGGCAATGCGCCCGTCGGCGAAGCGGACGGCGTCGAACGAATCCTTCCAGCCCTGATTGCGCAGCCCCCGGTCAGACGTGCGCTGGTACTCGACGTACCCGTCGCCGTCCTTGTCACCGAACTTCTGGATCCAGTCGATCGCCCTGTCCGCGTGCGGCAGCAGCTCGTCGACGGCCTCACGAGCGAGTCCCCAGCGGCGGAGCTCCCCCAGCAGCATCACGAACAACGGTGTGGCGTCGGCCGTCCCGTAGTAGATCGCCCCACCGCCGAGAGAAAGAGAGGATGCCTCTCCGAAACGCATCTCATGGAGAATTCGCCCGGGTTCCTCCTCGTTGCCCGGGCGTACGTCGGTGCCCTGGAACCGGGCGAGCGTCTGGAGCGTCCCCAACGCGAGCTCGGGATCGACCAGCAACGCCATCCACGCGGTGATCAGGGAGTCGCGCCCGAAGAGTGTCATGAACCAAGGGGCGCCGGCAGCGACAACGGTGCGTTCGGGGTAATCCGGGTCGAAGATCCGCAAGGCCCCGAGGTCCTCGGCACTCCGGTTGACGACCGTCCGCAGGCCTTCATGGTCGGTGTCCAGCACCGGGATGCTGCGCCTCCATGCGGCCATCCGCTCTGCCGGCTTCGCGCGCGACACCGGTTGACCGCAGAGCCACCTCGGTTCGATCTCGTCGTCGTCGATGCCGCACGAGAACTGCTCGCAAAGCGTCCAAGCGCCCTTCGACGGGATGATCACCTCCCAACGGGCCGCCGGGCCGTCGAGTTGTGGCGGGTGAGAAAAAGCGACGCGCAGCGATCGGCGGTGTGCTCCGTTCTTGTGACGGAAGCGGATGTCGCTCTCTCCCTTGTCGGCAACTATGTCCGCCGACCCAGTAACGCGACCCTCCTTTACCGCGAACAGGTCGGCGAAGTCTGCTCCGTAGCCGATCTCGACCTTGCAATAGGCGGGTTCCTCCCCGAAGTTCCTGACGATCAGGTCCTCGCGCATCCCGCGGCCCACGTAGCGGCGCCGCTCGATCATGAGGTTGGAGTCCGCCCGGCCCGGCCCCGGGTGGGTTCTCGCCACGAACGTGGCCGAATAGGGGTCGGGCACGGACCTGGCGAGCGGCTCGGGCACCTGGCCGTTGACGAGCAGAATCCATCTGGCCAGAAACCTGGTGTCACGGAAGAAGAATCCCTCGGCTGACTCCGGCGACACTTGGCCGCCAGGAGCACAGATGAGGAATGCCGAGCCCTCGACGAGCGTCACACGGTCGCCCGGACCGCCAAGCGACGTGCTGACCTGCGAGTTCCACGGGTCGGCCATCCCGCGGCAGGTTACCCGCTGTCGTTACCCACTCCTTCCCACCCCCAGTCCGGTACGCAATATTTTTCCCTATCTCGGTAGTGGTAATAGAATCGTTGCGTGCCCCCCCCGCTTTTCGAGGTGCAGGACCTGCACGTATCGGTCGACGGTACGCTGATCCTCCGCGGTGTCGATCTCGTAGTGGACATCGGCCAGACCCACGCGTTGATGGGCCCAAACGGTTCGGGCAAATCCACCCTTGCCAACACCTTGCTCGGCAACCCGGCCTACCAGGTCGACTCGGGGCGGGTGCTGTTCAAGGGCGAGGACGTCACGGACTGGCCGGCGGATGTCCGAGGGAAGGCAGGGATGTTTCTCGCCTTCCAGTACCCGGAGGAGATCCCCGGCGTGCCGATCGCGCAGTTCCTCAGACAGGCTCTCTCCGCCCGACGCGGGACCGAGCTGTCCGTGCTCGAGTTGCGCGTATCGATCATGGAGTGGATGAAGAAGCTCGGGATGGACCCCTCCTTCGGGGATCGATACCTCAACGAAGGGTTCTCCGGCGGAGAGAAGAAGCGCAACGAGGTGCTCCAGATGGCAATCCTGGAGCCCGATCTGGCCATTCTCGACGAGACGGACTCAGGATTGGACATCGACGCGCTCGGGGTCGTCGGCAGAGGGGTCACTGCCGTTCGCCAAGCCCGGCCGGAGCTCGGAGTGATAGTCGTGACGCACTACCAGCGAATCCTCGAGCAGCTGCTCCCAGACTTCGTTCACCTTCTGATCGACGGCAGGATCGTCCAGAGCGGGGGCCCGGATCTCGCCCTTCGCCTCGAGCAGGAAGGGTATGAAGCATGGCGTTGAAGAGGTTCGCAGAATCGACCGAGCAGAAGAACGCTGCCGAGCAGCGTTCTTCTGGACCACCCATCGCGCCAAGGTCTTTAGATGTCGCCACGATAAAGAAGGACTTTCCGATCCTCGACCGTCAGATCCACGGTCGCCGTCTCGTGTACCTCGACTCGGCGTCGTCCTCACAGAAGCCGGCAGCCGTGATCGACGCCATGAGCCACTATTACGAGACGACTCACGCCAACGTCCACAGGGGCGTGTACGCGATCGCCGAGGAGTCGACTCGCCTGTTCGAGGCTTCGCGTGCCGCGCTCGCCAGGTTCATGGGAGCGGGTTCGGCACAGGAGATCGTCTTCACCAAGAACGTGACCGAGGCGATCAACCTGGTGGCGTACTCGTGGGGGCGCCAGAACCTCGGCGAGGGTGACGTCGTCGTCCTGACGGAGATGGAGCACCACGCCAATCTTGTGCCGTGGCTCGCGCTCAAGGCAGAGCGCGGTATCGAACTTCGGTACCTGCCCCTGACCGATGACGGCGAGCTGGACCTGACCGATCTCGATCGGACTCTCGAAGGGGCGAAGCTGCTGGGCGTTTCGGCCATGTCCAACGTCCTGGGCACCATCAACCCGGTCCGGAAGCTTGCCGACGCGGCTCACGCCGCCGGCGCCCTCATCCTCGTCGACGGCGCCCAACACGCACCCCAGCTGCCGACCAACGTGAGGGCGCTCGGAGTCGACTTCTTCGGTGTCACCGCCCACAAGATGCTCGGCCCGACTGGCATCGGAGCATTGTGGGCCCGGGCCGAGCTGCTCGATTCCATGCCTGCCTTCCTGGGAGGCGGGGAGATGATCCGCGACGTCCGCCTCGACGGCTTCACCACCAATGACATTCCGTGGAAGTTCGAGGCTGGTACTCCCCCCATCGCCGAGGCGATCGGGCTCGCCGCCGCCATCGACTACCTGTCGGCTCTCGGCATGCCCGCCGTCCGCGAACACGAGAAGTCCCTGACCGCGTACGCGCTCGAACAGTTGCACGAACGCCATCCCGGGCTGGTCCTGCACGGGCCGCTTGATGCCGAGCGTCGCGGCGGGGTGATCTCGTTCAACTACAACAACGTCCATCCTCACGATCTCTCACAAGTGCTCGACGAGGCCGGCATCTGCGTCAGGGCCGGCCATCATTGCGCCAAGCCTCTGATGCGCAGACTCGGAGTGGGGGCCACGGCCCGGGCGTCGTTCTCGGTGTACAACGACGAGGCTGACGTGGACGCCCTCGTGGAAGGTCTCACAACCGCAGACAGATTGTTCGCATAGGAAGGGCAGGAGCACACGATGCCCGGTCTTGAAGACCTGTATCGCGAGATCATCCTCGATCACTACCGCAATCCCCGCAACAGGGGGGAGCTGCCGACTCCTCCCGCTCACGCCGAGACGGGATTCAATCCGCTGTGCGGCGACGAGATCACCCTCTACGTGCAGATCGACGACGACAGGCTCGCTGACATAAAGCTGACCGGCCAGGGCTGTTCGATCAGCCAGTCGTCCGCGTCGATGATGTCGACCGCCGTCAAGGGCAAGAGCCTTGCCGAGGCCCGAGCGACCATCCGGACCTTCAAGGCGATGATGTCCATCCACGAGCATCGACTGGATGGTGACGATGGTGACGGTGACGCCGCCGATGGTTCGGAGCTCCCGGAGCCCGAAGTCGCTCTGGGTGACCTCGAAGCCCTCCAGGGGGTGGTCAAGTTCCCGGTGCGCATCAAGTGCGCCACGCTGTCGTGGAACACCCTTGCCCTGGCCCTCGATCACCTCGCGCCGGCGGCCGGCTGAAGCCGGCCGCCGTTTCCGCTCGACGTTGAACGCCTACTGGTAGAGCTGCGCCCTACTGGTAGAAGTTGGCACAGCCCTGCGAGGACCCGAGGTGCCACAGACCGTTGATGTCCCCTGCCTGGTAGCTGGCGTAGCCCTGATCGACCGGGTTCATGACCTCGGCAGCGTTCACGTGGGCGAGGCCCATCGCGTGTCCGAGCTCATGCAGCAGTACCGGCTGCTCGCCTGACGGACCGCTACCACCACTCAGGGAGCCGAGCAGCTGGATCTGTGCCGACACCATCTGGGCGGCGTACCCACTGGTGTTGTAGTACCAGTAGGTCGTTAGCCCGACATCGTCACCGCCGGTGATCGACGATGTCCAGCTGATCACGATCTTCGACGTGGAGGGGACCGCCGCCGAACTCGAGAACGCGCCGTCGTAGACGAGCGAGATCCCGGTCGCCGCGCTGACCTGGTTGATGTCGTTAGCCACGTCGGTCTGCCAACCGCTCGGCGCCCCGGGGTATACGACCGCGTAATGCAGCGCTTCGCAGGGATTCCAACGTGCCGGAGCTCCAGAGCCGTTGGTGACCTCGAAGGCGTAGTTGTTGTCGGCGGACGGCGCAGGACTGCTGGCTGCGACAGGCGCAGCGAACGTCGTCGCGTCCCCTTCGGACAGCACGCGGCCGTTGGACAGGATGATCCAGTAACCGCCACCGTCACCGTCAGCCACCATGCCGATGGCCGGGAAACCTGCGGTCTGGCCTACTCCCGAACCGTAGAAGGGAGCGTTGCCGAAGTTGAACACACCACCGTCGCGTGCCACGAGGTAGTAGCCGTCCCCAGCCAGGGTACGAGCCATCCCGACAACGGGCTGGTTGAGGACCATGGCACCTGTGGACCCGTAGAAGCCGGTGTTGCCGAAGTTGAAGACCCCGCCGTCCTGGGCGACCAACCAGTAGCCGTCACCATGCGGCGCGAGGGCGATTCCGACCACGGACCGGTTGAGCCGGATGTTGCCGGTGGATCCGTAGAAGCCGGCGTCACCGAAGTTGAAGACTCCACCGTCTCCCGCGACGAACTCGTATCCGTGCGAGTCCGGCGTCGACACCATCTGCAACGCAGGGGCGTTCAAGCGGATGTTGCCCGTGGAACCATAGAACGCGGCGTCACCGAACGTGAACACGCCTCCGTCGCTTCCGAGCAACCAGTACCCCAGACCGGTGGGAGTGGAAGCGATGTCCACGATTGGGCCGTTGAGCGCGTGGCCCGCCATGTCGCCGAACCATGTCGCATCGCCCTCAGTAGTGACCTGACCGTTGCTCCAGGCCATCCAGAAGCCGCGGCCGTCCGGGGTAGGTGTCGCCGCCACGACCGTCGCAACGGTGGAGGCAGCTGATCCGGAACCGGTCGGAGGCTGCTCCGAGGTCCTCTCACGGGGTTGCACCCGCGTGACCTTGGTGACGCCTGCAGCGGTCTTCGACACGCTGTGCCCTGCCGGTTGGGCATGAGCGGCGACAGTCGATGGCGCACCAGCGGCGACGCTGAACAGTGACGTGCCGGGAATCACGGCTGTTGCCGCTGCAGCTGCCACAAGGGCGCGCGTCTTCAGGGACAGGGGACGACCGTTCCGCATTCCTCGCCTACTTGCTCGACGTGACCCCTGGATGGTCGGAGATTCCGGTTCCTCGCTTGAGAAGTTCGCGCCAACAACCGCAGAAACAGGAAAGCGAACCGGTATCGTCACCGTCCGTGACAGCCCGGGCTGTAGTGGTAGGTGCGTCTCTCGCAGGCTTGCGTGCCGCCGAGGGATTGCGGCGAAGCGGTTACGAAGGAGAAATCACGGTCATCGGGGCAGAGCCACATCTGCCTTATGACCGCCCTCCTCTGTCAAAACAGGTTCTCACTGGAAAAGCTGACGCGGACTCGATCGTCCTCGATCGGACGGCCGCTGACGACGTCAAATGGATGCTGTCCACACGAGCGACATCCCTTGACATCGAAAGAAGGCGCATCACAGTGGAGCCGGCGACGCCCGCGTCGCCTAGCAGTGCGGGCGAAGAAGTGCCCTACGACCTGCTTGTGATCGCCACCGGGGCCGAGCCCCGTGTGCTGCGTGCGTTCGAACCGTCATCCGGCGTGTACTACCTACGGACCATCGAGGACGCGCTGCAAGTTCGCGACGCCCTGCTGAAGGCACAGGAACTGGTCGTGATAGGCGCGGGATTCATCGGCCTGGAGGTCGCATCCAGCGCGTCGACCCTGGGCGTGGACGTCACGGTCCTCGAGGCACTCCCTGTTCCTCTGTCGCGGGCCATCGGCGATGACATGGGCAACGCCGTGGCCGACTTTCACCGCCGCCACGGGGTGAAGGTACGAACCGGCGTTGCAGTCGAAGGCGTCGTCGCGGAGTCCGGCTGCGTCGAAGGCGTGAAGCTGGCAGAAGGCGAGGTAGTGCCCGGCCAGGTCGTGGTCGTCGGGGTAGGGGTGAGTCCCGTCACGGCATGGCTGGAAGGATCCGGACTGGACATCGACAACGGGGTGGTCTGCGACGACAAGCTGCGCGCCACTGCGGGGGGCCGTCCTGTCCCGGGGGTGGTCGCGGCGGGAGACGTGGCGCGGTGGTTCCATCCGGCGTACGGCACGCACGTCCGCGTAGAGCATTGGACCAATGCCGTTGAGCAGGGCGAGGCGGCTGCGCGGACTCTCCTGCTCGCCGAGGCGGCACCGGTTTTCGAACCCGTGCCGTACTTCTGGTCGGACCAGCACGGAGCCAAGATCCAGTTCGTCGGCGATGCACGCCCTTGGGACGACGTGGTCGTCGTGGATGGCTCCGTCGAGGAGGAAAGGTTCGTCGCGGCTTACGGCCGCGGCGGCAAGCTCACCGCGGCGCTGGGGATGCGGCGTCCGGCGAAGGTCATGGCGCTTCAGAGGTTGATCGGAGAAGGAGCGGCGTTCCCCCCACCCGAGCACGGCTGAAGGTCAGCTGGCCGGGACCTGCCATCCCATCGACTTGGCGATCTCCTGGCAGGTCGGGCACACCGGGTAGCGCTTGGGATCGCGCGAGGGCACCCACACCTTGCCGCACAGGGCCTTGACCGCTGTGCCGTTGACGATGCCCTCGACCACGGACGGGCCGGCTGACACGAAGTCGCCTTCTTCGGGCTTCCACCCCTCGAGGACGATGTGAGCCATGCGCTCGTGGTCGCCGTCGAGCGCCGGATCGCTTCGCACCGGCGTGACCGTAAGATCAGTCATCGTCACCCACGATACCGGTGCCGAAGGACAGGAGGGTCCCATGCCAGAAGCAGTCATCGTCGCAACCGCTCGCAGCCCCATCGGGCGTGCGTTCAAAGGATCACTCGTCAGCCTTCGCCCCGACGACATGGCCGCGCAGATGGTCAAGGCGGTTCTCGCCAAGGTGCCGCAGCTCGACCCTTCCCACGTCGAAGACCTCCTTCTCGGCAACGCGCAGCTTGCCGGCGAAGCGGGCTACAACATGGCGCGTGTCGTGGCGATCCTCGCCGGAATGCCATCGGTGCCAGGCACCACCGTCAATCGATACTGCTCTTCTTCCCTCCAGACGATACGCATGGCGGCGCACGCAATCCGCTCCGGTGAGGGTGATGTGTTCGTCGCGGCCGGAGTGGAGGCGGTGAGCCGCTTCGGCCAGGGCATGGCAGACGGCATGGCCGACACCCACAACCCGCTGTTCCGTGATGCGGAGGAGCGCAGCGCCGCGAGGTCGCTTGGCGGCAACGACAGTTGGACTCCCGCTCGGGGTTTGCCGGACATCTACATAGCGATGGGCCAGACAGCCGAGAACGTGCGCGAGAAGGAAGGCGTGAGCCGCAAGGAGATGGACGAGTTCGCTGCGCTCTCGCAGCAGAGGGCCGTGGCTTCGCAGGAGAACGGCTTCTTCGATCGCGAGATCAGCCCGCTGACACTCACGGACGGAACGGAAGTGACCAAGGACGACGGACCACGACCTGGCACCACCGTCGAGAAGCTCGCCGAACTCAAGCCGGCATTCAGGCCGGACGGTGAAGTTACAGCCGGCAACAGCTGCCCACTCAACGATGGCGCGGCAGCGACCATCGTCATGAGCGACACCAGGGCGAGTGAACTCGGGATCACGCCTCTTGCTCGTGTCGTCTCGTCGGGTGTCACCGCATTGGATCCGGAGATCATGGGACTCGGCCCAATCGAGGCGTGCCGCCAGGCGTTGAAGCGCGCCGGCATGACGATTGACGACGTCGACCTCGTTGAGATCAACGAAGCCTTCGCAGCACAAGTGGTGCCGAGCGCGAAGCATCTCGGCATCAGTTGGGACAAGCTCAACGTGCACGGTGGCGCGATCGCGCTCGGCCATCCGTTCGGCATGACGGGCGCGCGCATCATGACCACTCTGATCAACGGCCTGCAGACCGAGAACAAGACGATCGGGCTGGAATCGATGTGCGTCGGCGGCGGTCAGGGCATGGCGATGGTGGTTGAGCGCCTCAGCTGAGCTCGCGCGAAACACCTGATCGCGCCCAATGACGGGCATGTCGCAGGGGTGTCGCCCCCTCCCCGTGGGATCGCTGAACGGGAAAGCCTTGCTTGCCCCGGCCGGGATCGCCTAAGGTGAAATCCCGTTGTGACTACGTGCACGTGGATTTTCCGCCGGCACGCGGGTCGGGTCTTGGTTGCGACCTCAATGGTTGCTGTCATGACTTCAGGTCTCGTGGCTCCTCGAGCATCTGCAGATCAGATCTCGAGCCTCAAGGCCAAGGCCGCCGCGATTGCTACTCGTATCAACGCGCTCGGACAGCAGGAGGAAGCGTTGTCCGAGCAATACGACGCAGCGCAGATGCGCATGCAGTCGTTGCAGGAGCAGGTCAACCTGGCTGCTCAACAGGTCGCAACGGCAGAGGCCAGCGCCAACAAGGCTCGCCAGGCGTTGAAGGCCGATGCCCTACAGGCGTACGTCCACGGCGGCAGCGACCCGATGTCCGGCGCCGGCGGCATGAGCTCCGCGAACGACAGTCTCCTGCGTGCCGAGTACGTCAACAGCCTCGCCGCGAACCAGAACGATGCAATCGACAAGTTCCGGCTCGCGGCCCTGCAGGAGCAGGCGGCCAAGAACACACTTCAACAGCAACAGGCTTCAGTGCAATCGCAGCTCGACCAGGTGAGCAGGGACCGCCAGGCCGCCACGCAGACCGCAGCGCAGCTGACCGCTCTCAAGAACCAGGTGACCGGTCAGATCGCAACGCTCGTCGCTGCAGCGCAGAAGGCCGCAGCAGAGAAAGCGCGCCAAGAGGCGTTGGCCCGAGAGGCCGCAGCAGCACGGCTGGTGAGCATGCCCTCCACCAACGTGCCACCGGTCGGTCATGGTGCGTCGGGTGCTGTCGCCGCGGCGGAGAGCCGCGTCGGGGACTGGTACCAGTGGGGAGCTGCCGGGCCCAACACGTTCGACTGCTCCGGCCTCGTCATGTGGGCATATGCGCAGGTAGGTATCTCCCTGCCGCATTACAGCGGAGCACAGTACTCCGACACGACTCACATCCCGATGTCGGCGTTGCAGCCGGGCGATCTCGTGTTCCCTTCCAATCCCGGTGAGCACGTGGCGATGTACGTCGGGAACGGCGAGATAGTCGAAGCTCCCTACACGGGCGCTCAGGTGCACATCGTGCCCATGAGCTCGTGGTTCGTGCTCGCCAGCCGCGTCGCCTGATCTTCCCCCGCAGGTACTCCCCTCCTCGGTCGAGGCCGGCCTGCAGATCCCTGCGGAGGGGAGCCCCATCCGTCCAGCCGGTAGCCTTGGCGCGGCATGAGAGTCGAGCGCTGCTTCGCCTTCGTGGACCTGAGCGGGTTCACCGCGTTCACAGAGCACTACGGTGACGAGCAGACCGTAGTGGTGCTCGCGAGCTTCCGGACAAGGGTGAGGGAGGTCGCTGCACGGCGCGGTGTCCGGGTGACCAAATGGCTGGGCGACGGCGCGATGTTGAGTTCAGGTGACACCTCCGCCGTGGTGGCGATGGTCCTCGAGTTGGCCGCGCTGGTTCCGGGAGAGGTGCCTCTGGAGATCCGCGCCGGGGTGGCCCAGGGGGCGGTGATCATGTTCGAGGGTGACGACTACATCGGCAGGGCCACGAACGTCGCCTCGCGGCTCTGCGACGCGGCCGCCCCGGGCCAGGTCCTGGCCACGCGGGAGGTGTCCAGCCGGGCCCCGCGATGGGTCTCGGCGAGCGAGGCGCACCAGTACCCGGCCAACGGGTTCGACCGACCCTTGGAAGCCAACCTGCTGAGCATCGGCAGAGACGCCCAGATGGTCAAGGATCCCTGCTGCGGGCTCGAGCTCCCGGCGATAGCGGGGCTCGATACCCGGTTCGGTCCCGACAACAGCGTCCTGAGGTTCTGCTCCACCGCATGCGCGCTCTCCTGGGAGCAGAGCCAGAAGAGCCCCCCGGCCCTCGCACCGCTGGTCTGAGCCAGCGCCGCAAATGCAAGCAGCTGACGACGCCCTCGGCCTGCGGCCCCTGACCGCCCGGTCGGTCATCCTCTCGGTTCTGCTCGGGACGCACCCGCCGGACCTGCCGGTCCGGACCCTCGTGCGTACGGCCGAGCTGTTCGGGATCACCGAGGGGACGACCAGGGTCGCGTTGTCTCGTCTGTGCGCGGACGGGGACGTCGTTGCCGAGGACCGGGGATACCGCCTGACGGCCCGCCTGCTCGCCCGTCAGCGGCGCCAGGACGAAGGCCATCATCCCGAGACCCACGAATGGGATGGGCTCTGGGAGATCGCTATCGCGGCACCCAGTTTGCGGTCGGCCGCAGAGAGGATGGCCCTCGGCAACGAACTCGGTGCGCTGCGCCTCGCCGAGCTGCGCCAAGGGGTCTGGATGCGGCCGGCGAACCTCGAGCGGGAGTGGCCACAGGAACTCGACGGTCGTGCCATGAGGTTCACCGGCTCCGCGATGTTCGCGGAGCCCTCCGCGGCCGAGCTCGCGGTCTCGTTGTGGGATCTGGAGGGTTGGTCCCGGCGTGCCAACGAGCTCTTGAGCGCCTTACGCGGAAGCAGCGACCGAGCCCACCGGTTCATGGTCGCGACCGCAATGGTCAGGCATTTCGCGGACGATCCCGTGCTGCCCGAGGAACTTCTGCCCAACGACTGGCCGGGAGAGGATCTTCGCCGGGCGTACGCGGACTACGAAGTCGAGCTGAGCGAGATGCTGCGGCGCGAACGTTCCCGCCACTCCTGACAGGCATCGCCGCCTTCGAACCTCTTCAGTCGGGATCGAACCGCAGCGTCGCCTTGAATTCCGCTTCGCCCGGCTCCACCACCACTTGCGCGCCACCCTCTGCAGCACGCGCCTTCATCGCATCGAGGTGGGGAGAAACGCCGGCCGCGCCCGGTGTTGGAGACGAGCCCCAGACGACCACGCAGCCGTGGATCAGGACCTTCATCTCGTCGGCGTCACGCGCGGCGGCGCGGAGGAACTCCGCGGCCATCGCCACGCGGAACCCTGTCAATCCCTCCTGGACGGCACCGAGCTCCAGCGTGCTCGGAGTGCCCACGATCTCTCGTATGAGCTCCAGCTCCACGGCGAGGGCGGAACCCAGGGTTCCGTCCCACTCGGCCGGAAGCGGCACGGTTGGGCCCGCCAGCTCGCTCCATTCACGTTCCAGCCGGATCCGCTCCGCCACCTCGATACCACTGCGGTTGCATGCCAGCTGCCGCTCCAACGCTGCCGTTGCAGCGCCGGCGTCTTCGAGTCGACCCGCGAGCGCCGAGTGAGAACGTTCGAGATCCGCAATCCGTGCCCGAGAGCTCCGCCGCTGCCGCGCCTGTACGGACACCATGCCGGCGAGCCCGATGACAAGCACCGCCGACAGTGCAGCAAGGGCGACAGTCATGGCGGGTGCTCGGGCCTCAACCCGCGGGTTCGGCGGCGGCCGTGACCTCGGACAAGCCGATCACTCCGTTCATCCCGATTGTCGAAGGGCTCGATCTGAGCGGGCGTATGAGCATCGTCGCGGCCACCGCCAGCAACGTCACCACCGCCCCCGCGACGTAGGCCTCCTGGAAGGATCCGACCACCCCGGACACGTGCTCTCGCGAGGTCTGGACGGTCTCCATCAGCTGGATGCCGGCGACCACCCCGACCTGGTTGGCCACCTGCAGGCCCGCGCTCGCGGAGCCCATGCGGCGTACGTCGGCCGCGTTGGCGACCATGGCCGAGATCGGCGGCATGGATATCCCGCTGGCAAGGCCCGAGGCGCCAAGGGCGACGATGATGACGAGCACCGACGACCCCGGGCGCAACAGAGCGAACACGACCATCGAGGCGATCATGAGCGCTGTCCCGGTGAGCACCGCGGGGCGCTCGCCGGTCCTGACCGCAAGGTAGCCGGCGGCCGGGGCGCTCAGTGCGAACAGGAGAGGCCTGGCGATCTGCAGCAAGCCGGCGGACCCGATGCTGTAGTGCAGCCCTCGCTCCAGGAACAACGGGGTCAGGAAGAACCCACCCATGTATGCGAAGTTCATGGCGAACCCGGCGACGCACGGCAGCGTGAAGTTCCGCCGGGACAACCATTCGAGCGGGAAGATCGGCGACGTTCGGCGACGCTCGACCAGCCCGAACACGGCCAGTGCGATGACCGAGGCGCCGGCGGACCCGAGCACCTGGGGTCGGGTCCATCCGCGGCCTCCCTCGTTGAGCGCGAGCAGCAGCGAGCCGACGCCGACCGCCAGGAGCAAGGCTCCAGCGACGTCGAGGTCCTCCCCTTCCGCGCGATCCGTATCGGGCAGTCCCCTCAGGTTCGCCACGAGCGCGACGACGATGAGGGGGACCTGGGCGATGAAGATCCACCTCCAACCGAAGTACTGCACCACCGGGCCACCGATCGCGACGCCTATGACCGGGCCACCGGCTCCGACGAGCGACCACCAGCCGAGAACCTTGGTCCGTTCAGCAGGACCGAACACCCGGAACAGCAACGACCACGACGACGCTGTCAAGCACGCACCTCCGATGCCCGAGAACAGGCGCGCTGCTATGAGGGAGGTGCCGTTCCACGCGACGGCTGTGAGGGCTGCGCAGATAAGGGACCCCACCAGGCCGAAGAGATAAAGGCGCCTGTGGCCGCGGAGGTCGCCCAGCTTCCCGAGCAACGGTGCAGACACGCCGACGACGAGCAGAGGGCCGGTGATCGACCACGTGAGCGTGCTCTGCGTCGTGTGGAGGTTCCGCGCGATGTCTACCAGCGCGACGTTGAAGATCGTGAAGGTGATGTTCGTCGAGAGCAGGCCGAACAGCACGGTGGTCAGCAGCCACCAGCGCGAACGCTCCTGCATCGTGTCAGGCGAGAGGATCGGCGAAGGGGTCGGGATGGACAGCGGCAGGCTGCTTCACCGAGTCGGACTCTTCCTCCGCCCAATACGCGTAGCCAGTCCTCTCGAGCTCGTCTGCGAGCTCCGGCCCTCCACTGGCGACGATCCGCCCCCGTGACAGAACGTGGGTATGGTCCGTTCGCAGTTCCTGCAGCAGCCTGGTGTAGTGGGTGATCGCCAGCACCCCGAGCCCGATTTCCGTGGTCGCCGCCTCGACCCTGCGCGCGACAGCTCGCAGCGCGTCGACGTCGAGTCCGGAGTCGATCTCGTCCAGCACGGCGATCCTGGGACGTAGGACGGCCAGCTGGACGGTCTCGTTGCGCTTCCGCTCGCCGCCGGAGAGGTCGACGTTGAGGGGCCTGTCCAGGAACCTCTCGTCGAAACCCAGGCGCCGGGCTTCGGAGCGGAGCAGGTCTGTCACGTCGGCGGTATCTCTTTTTCCGGCGGAGAAAGATTCCGCCATGACGTCGTGCAGGCTCACGCCGGGAACTTCGATCGGGTACTGCATGGCCAAGAACAGACCTGCCTGCGCCCGCTCCCAAACCGGGAGCCCGAGCAGGTCGACGCCGTCGAGGGTGACGCTTCCGCCTGTCACCGAGTAGCCCGGACGCCCCATGAGGACGTGCGACAGGGTGCTCTTGCCCGACCCGTTCGGGCCCATGACTGCGTGGACCTCGCCTGAACGGACCGTCAGGTTGATTCCCTTGAGTATCTCCCTGCCTGCTACCCCGGCGCGCAGGTCCCGGATGACGAGCTCGCTGCTGCCCCTCATCTCTCGTACACCACCACATCCGTCCCTTCGACACGGGCTTCGTAGACACGAACGGGCTGCGTAGCGGGGAGGCATAGCGGATGGCCGTCCAGCAACGAGAACGTGCTCCCGTGCTTCCAGCACTCCACCGTGCACTCGTCGGCGTCGACGTCGCCCTCGGACAGCGGCACGTTCGCATGGCTGCACCGGTCGCTCAGCGCGTAGAAGCTGCCACCGATCCTCACCACGCAGATGCCGTCGGGGCCGCCTTCCAGACGAATAGCTGTTCCGTCCTCGATCTTCTCCGCCTCGGCGCGCGCTACCTCAGCCATTTCCCACCGCCTCCGCTCTTGATTGCTCGACGTTGCCGAGCTTCGCGGCGAGCATTCCCCGCAGCGGCTTCGCCAGTTGCCTGACCGGCAATTGCTCGAGCAGCTCGTCCATGAACCCGAGTGCGATCAGCCGGTCCGCGACCCGCGGCGGCACACCTCGGCTCTCGAGGTAGAACCGCTGATCGTCGGCGATCGGACCGACGGCGGATGCGTGGCTGCAGCGGACGTCGTTGTCCTCGATCTCGAGGTTCGGGACCGAGTCCGCGTGCGCACCTTCGTGCAGGACGAGGTTGCGGTTGGTCTGCATCGCATTTGTCCCGGCGGCGCCCTTGTCCACTCGGATCAGGCCGCTGTACACCGAGTGCGAGTTGTCGGAGACGACCCCCTTGTAGAGCAGCTCCGACTGGGTCTTCGCTGCGGCGTGGTGCTGCACCGTGCGGAAGTCGTGCATCTGAGACCCGGAACCGAAGTACAAGGCGAGCAACCGCCCGTTCGCCCCTGGCGCGACGAGCGAAGACTCCGTCCGCAGCCTTGCGTATTCGCCTCCGAGGGTCACGGCTGCCGACACGAACGTCGCGTCTCGGCCGACCGTGCTCGACTGCGAGGCGATCTCCCACGCCGTGCCGTCGAGAAGCTGGACCTGCGTGTACGTCAGGCGCCCTGCGTCCGAGACATCCAGACGCGCCACCGGTGCAACGAAAGCGCCGTGGCCGCCCTCGAGGATCTCGATCACGTTGAGCTCGGCCAGGCGGGCCACCTCTACGCTGATGCGAGGGAACACCGCCCTGGGGCCGTCACCGACGTGGTGCACGACCACGACGGTGCCCGCCGCCGAACTCGCCGGCGCCTTCAGCTGCAGCCAGCTTGATGCGAAAGCGCGGTTCAGGGTGGCGTAGGGGTCCGGATCCTGCCCGGC
>Ga0307373_10007170_pt1 | contig 17477 bp, 16 predicted proteins | sample OX2MG_FD_202534 | JGI IMG/M metagenome (GOLD analysis project Ga0307373, IMG submission 202534) | Soil microbial communities from Risofladan, Vaasa, Finland - OX-2 | ecosystem: Environmental > Terrestrial > Soil > Coastal area > Acid sulfate soil | place: Finland: Risofladan, Vaasa | collected... | reverse complement strand
AGCCGCCACTGGTAGCTGACCTGCCGTTTCGCCGTCATGGCGTCCTCCTGTCCTCGCGCAGTGCCGCATCTACCGTCTGATCGAGTGCCCGCCGCAGGGTGCGGGTCCGGAAATCACTGGACACGCATAACGGCACAGTCAGATATTGGAACTGTCCGAATGCGTCAGCCTGGCCGTCCTATCCCCAGAAGATCGCGGTCGGGTCGCGGTCGATCTCACGCAGGAGATCGTCGACGCACGGTGATGGTTCGATCTGGTCGTAGCGGTGGAAGCGGAGGTTGCGGTCGCGCCAGTACAACGTCCACGTATTGGTGGCCTGTGTGTAGCGGAGCCGGGCTATTGGGAGCCGTGTCCATTCCGGGCCGATGCCCTGCCGCCACGGTGGCCTGCACTCGATGATCGTGAGGTGCCGGGGCGCAACGTCGCACTCGACGCGGACCTGGTCGAGGGCGTGCGCGGGGATGCGCTGCTCGCACCAGCGGCGCACGCGGGCTATGTCCAGTTCGGGCAGTCCGGCCATTGGATCAGTTTTCCAGGCGGTGGCTGACGTCGGCGGCGTAGGCCATCCAGTCGCCGGCGGAGGCGTGCTGCCAGGCGACGGCGACTTTGATGTGAATGCCGAGCAGGCGGGCGAGGATCGCGGCCGGGGGTTCGGTGGCGAGCTGGAACAGTGCGGTGGAGCGGGCTGGCCCGGGGTGGATGCCGATCTGGTGGAGACGTTCGGCGAGCCGGCAGGGGCTGATCGGCTGGCCGGGCCGCCCGCCGGGCAGCAGCCACGCTGAGCTGCCCTGATCGCCGATGACGGCGTGGCCGCGACGGGTAGCGGCGAGGTGGAGGATGAGGCTGGCGAGCGGTTCGGGGAGCATGACAGGCTCACGCCCGAGCATCAGGCGTACCTGGTCGCCGCTGGCCTGGACGTGGTCGAGGGTGAGGCGGCTGATCGCCGCGGGCTGCTGGGCGTAGAGCAGGACGAGCAGCCCGGCGGCCCGGTCCTCGGGCCTGACACTGTCGTCGTGCAGCAGCCATCGCGCTTGCTGCCAGCGGGCCTCGGTGTCGATGACCCGGGCCGGGCCGCCCCACCGGGTGGCCGGGAAGTCAACGGTGGTAAGTCTTTGGTTCCTGGCCCATCGGACGAAGTTCCCGGTCGGGCCGCGCTGGCTGAGATTGGCGGCGGCCATCCACTCGCCGAGGCTGGCCTGGGTGCAGCTGGCCAGGATGAGATCGCGTGCGGCCAGCCAGTCCAGGAACGCCACGGCGGCTTGGATGTTGCGGCGGGCAACGGCTGCCTGGCCGTGGGTGGCGTGCGTGCCGCGGAGGCGGTGGCGGAGCCGGCGCAGCACGTGCCAGACCGAATCGTGGTCGGGGCACTGGCAGCAACGTGGCTGGCCGCGCCGGTCCCGTGAGGCGACCTGCCGCTGGTTGCCGCACGACGCGCAGATCTGCGGGCAGTCGAAACACGGCGAGCAGTACCAGTGGTTCCCGCGGCGCTGCATCGAGGTGACCTCACGCCCGCAGCCCGCGCACCGCGGCGGCGAGATCCCGCCAGCGCCAGCGGCCCGCAACGCCAGCAGCAGGTCGCCCACGGCCCGAGGGGCCGGCGAGCGGCCGGTGGTGAGCACCGACGGGTCGCTGGCCAAGGCAGCCGCCAGGCGCCTGCTCTTGGCCCGCCCGCCAGCGGCCCGCTCAGCGACCTGGCGCACCGCGTCCTCGCCCAAGCCAGGGTCGGCACCGGTGACCAAGGCCACAAGGATGCCGACCGGATCAGCCAGAAGGTCAGCTGGAAGGGTCATTGCCCGAATGGGCGATCCGGGCACGCCTGGGCCTCAACGCGCCAACCCCGGCCCCGCCAGCGACACTGACCTTCCCTGCCGAACCCGCCGCCCTTGCCGCGCCCGCAGCGGCGACGGGCTCGATCAGGTCGCTCATCGTGCAGTCCAGGATGTCCAGCAGCGCCATCAGGATCTTCAGGCTCAGCCGTTCGGGTCTTTCCGCCGCTAGGCGATAAACCTGGCTGGGCGACAGCCGGATCCCGCGCTCAGCCAGCGGGACCATCAGATCCGTTGTCTGGAACATGCCCCGGCCAGCCATGACATGCCGCAGATGCCAGTGATAGTCCAGCTTGGCTGCCATCAGCGTCCCCTTCCCGCGGGCTCGTCCGCCCCCAGCGCCGGGGCGAGCGCCCGGCGCAGCGCGGTGTTCATGAAATCGCTGCTCACGTGCGTATACACCGCTGTCGAGCTATCCGCCTCGTGACCCACCTGGCACTGGATGAACCGGCGATCTGCACCATCTTCGGTCAGATGGCTGACATAGGAATGCCGGATCGAATGCGGCACCAGCGCGGCCGGCAAGCCCAGCGCCTCCCGGTAGGCGACGAACCGGGCGTTGATCTCCGCTGGCTTCACCCGGCCACCCCGCTCGGTCACCCACAATGCCGGGTGATCCTCGCAGCCGAACTTCGGCCTGATGTTGCTGACATAATCCGCGACCGCCTCAACCGCCCAGCCCATCACCGAGGCCACGTTGCGCCGCCGCGGCGGCTGGCCCCGCTTCGCTTTGCCGTAACGGACGTTCACCGTGCCGTAGCGGCCGAACTCCGGCGCCGCCGGGTTGCGGCCCCAGTCCGCCACATCCAGCTTCGAGGTCTCGGTGCGCCGCAGGCCCCACCCGTACATGACCTTGAACAAGGTCGCGTCCCGGTAAGCCGCCAAAGCGCCCTTCCGCTTGCCCGTCACCGCGCGTTCCACCTGCTCGTCGGCGTAGTCCAGGAACCGCTGCATCTCCTCGCGGGTGAACGGCCGTGCCTCAGGATCACCCTCGTAGTCATTTAGGTGAGCGATCGTGTTCCACTCATGCGCGATCGCCACCGGATACCTGCCGGCGCCGAACGCCTGCTCACACGCCTGCGCCCAGCCGTACCTGCCGTCCACCAGGAACTCGCTGAACTGGCGCAGCGTGCCCTGGTAGCTGCGAATCGTGGACGCCGCCAGATGCTGCTCGGCCATCAGGTGCAGCGACCACTCGTCCATGTGCCCCGGCGACCAAGCCCACGGATACTCACTGGTGAAATCGCCGAACCGGCGCACCAGCCGCTCCCGCGGCGCGATCGTGTCCTCCCTCAGCCCGCGGGCGGCCTGCTGCGCACGCCAGCCCGACAGCATCGCCTCGAACATCGCGTCCTCCGGGCGCAGCTGCACCACCCCGGAAACCAGCTCCAAGTGCGCCGTGCCCGCCAGCTCCGCCCGTCCCATCCCAGCCCCCGAACACCCCGAAACGGCAACCGCCTGAAGCCAGGATCATGCATCTAACGGCAGGCCAGCTCAATCACTCAGGCCACGCGGCGTGTCGCGCGGCCCGCCACGACGGTCTCAGGCAGCCCGCGCATCCGGCAAAACACTCGAACTTCGCGCATCCGATGCAATTCCCGAGGGTTGGCGTAGACCTCGGTGGAGCGCGCCGACCGGTGGCCGATGAAGTCGCCGATGGTCTTCAGATCGAAGTCCGCATCGACCAGCCGCTGGACGGCCGAATGGCGCAGGGTGTGCGAGCCTGGCCGCGGGACGTCTGCGCCTGCCCGCAGCAGGTACCTGCGCGCGATCGCCGACACGGCGGCGGCGCCGATCGGCCGCTTTGGGGCTGCGGCCCGGAAGAACACGTGGCGGTCTTCGGTGGCCGGGCGGCCGCAGCGGAGGTAGTCGACCAGGGCCTCACCGACCACGGCTGACAGCGGGAATGCCGTGGAGTGCCCGGCCTTGCGCTCGGGGATCGCCAGCCGGCCGCGTTTCCAGTCGATGTCGTCCAGGGTGAGCGCGGCGATCTCCCGGCCGCGCAGCCCGTAGGTCACCAGCAGCAGCAAGATGGCGTAGTCGCGTCGGCCCGCCCCGGCCCTGCGATCGACGCTTGCCAGCACCCGGTTGACGTCATCCCAGGAGATGGATCGTGGGATGCTCGACAGCCGGTAAACCTGGGGCCAGCCGACGCAGCCGCTGAGGTCGTCGGCCAGGATGCCTTCGCGGTGCGCGTAGCGCAGGAACACCCGCAGCACGCCGGCGCTGTCGCGGACCGTGCTCTTGGCCAAGCCCGCACCGGCCCGCTCGACGATGAAGGCACTCAGGATCGGCGGCGAGACCTCGCGGATCGACTGCACGCCGATCCGCTCCAGGTAGGCCTCGAAACGGTCGAGGTGATGACGGTAGCTGACCACCGAGGCAGGGCGAAGGCCACGCTCCCCGGCGAGGTAATCGAAGAAGCCGGGAGCGGCACCGGCGAACGGCTGGGCGTGATGAGGCCGGCCAGCCGGCACGAAGCCGGCAAGCACGACCCCGAGGAACTGCTCGACCGGGCCGCGGACCTCCTTGGCCATCAGCCTGTTCGACTCGGTGCGCGCACGGCTGTCCGCGACCCGGCCGGCCACGAACGCCTCGACGTGCGCTGGCAGATCGGCGGGCGCATGCACTCCACGCGGGTGGGCGAACTCGCCGAACGCGAACACGATTGGCACCCGGCGCCAGATGCTCTTGGTGCTGTAGCCCTGGCCGGCCAGCCAGGCCACATACGCCTCGATCTCTCCGGCAATCCATGAACCGCGGATCCGGTCGATCGTCGCGGGCTTGACAAAATACGGCTCCAGCATGGACAACCTCCGTTCTCTCGTTGAACCGGAGGCAGCACCATGCCGCGACAAGCCAGCGTTATGTGGCCCGAATCACCACCTTCAGCCCGCTCACCACCACAACGATCGCCGCTGACCACATAACGCGGCCGGGCACAGAACCCCGAATATGTTCCGCGGAACATATTCGGGGACCAGGCGGGCGGGCACGCCCCCGAAGAACGCGAACGCGGCCACGTGGGACTCGGTCCAGGCCCGCTGGTCCATGGTGATGACCGGGCGGACGAACAAGTACCGCGAGCAGCACAGCACCATCGCGAACGCCCAGACCGCCCGGACCCGGCCGGTGACCGGGTCAGCCCACCGGCCCAGCAGCCCGTAGTCGATCTGCGCCTGCTCACCGGCCACCGCCGGATGCAGGCTCAGCACCCGCACCTGCGCCCGGCGCACCTCCTCGGGCAGGTTCGCCGCCACATACCGGCGCAGCGACGCCACCGACACCGCCAGCCCCCGCTCATCGCGCAGCCGCTGATGAATCGTGGCGACGGTAACCCGGGCCTCCAGCTGCGCCACGATGTAATCGCGGTGCTCGCCGATCGCCGGCCAGGTCACCTGCCGCAACCGGGTATCCGCCAGCTCCGGGAACCACCCCCGCGCCAGCCGCCCCCACTCCTCCTGGCTCACCGCCGGGCCGCCCGGCACCATGCCCGCGGCCTCCGCCGCGGCCACGTACTTGCGCACCGTGTTCCGCGACAAGCCCAGGCTCCCGGCGATCTCGTTCTTCGACCGCCCCGCATGCCAATGCGTGAAAATCTCGCAGATATCGATCACGTCGAACGTCCTCCTCGCCACCGGGCCCCCGTCCCTCGACGGAGGCATGATCCTGACTTCCCGATGACCAGGTCCACCCCGACACGCACGCACTGACCATGGTCAATAACGTGATCGGGGTGGTCAATTACGTGATCGCAGCACGCCCCTCACTGCTCAATTTCATGATCGCTGACATCCAAGCCGTCCCCAGCCACCGGTCACGCTCAGTCACAGAGCTACTCATAGCGAGCGACCTCATACCGCCGAGGCTCGCGGCTGCGCCGCGAATGGGTGGGTGGTAGCTAGACGTGCAGCGAGGAGGTGCCCGTGAGGGGTGGCCTCCTCGCTGTGCCGGTTCTAGCCTCCAGGTTGACGAGACCAGGGAGGCTGGCATGGCCGACTATTCGACTTTACTGCGGGATCGGGTGACGCTGGCGGTCCGTTCGGTGGACCGGATCTTCCTGCAGGGGTATGTGCCGCATCTGCAGACGGCGGGCTGGTGCGCGCGGTTCCTGCGCGAGCAGCGCGGCTTCGGCTATCCCTCCTCGAAGGCGTTCGGCGAAGTGGGGAAGGCGTACGAGACAGCGATCAGGAACTTCGCCAGGAAGAACGCCATCCCGGTGATCCGCTTCGCCAGGGGCGATAACCGGGAGGAGATCGCGCGCCCTTACCTGGAGGCTGCCGCTGCGGGCGGCAAGGGCAAGGTCGTCATGATCGGCGTCGGCCAGGAAAAGGCCTCAGCGTGGCGGTCCTGGGCGGGCAAGAGACGTGACGGCCGGGGGCGGGTTCTGCAGGAGTGGGGCCGGCAGATGACCTTCGTCAACCACTTCTACTTCTACTTGTGGGATGCGGAGTGGGGCCCGGCGTTCTGGAAGGTCAACTGCTACGCGCCGTTCCCGGTCTGGATCTGGCTGAACGGGCACGAATGGGCCAAGCGGCAGCTTGCCAAGGCCGGCATAGAGTATGCCGCGCTGGATAACGGGTTCCGCTCGTGCGCAGATCCCGCACTGCTGCAGCGGCTGTGCGACCGGCTCGGCCCGGGCGCGGTCACCGCGTTCTTCTGGCGCTGGTTTGCCCAGCTGCCGCAAACGTTCACCACCGCGGACCTGCGCGCCGGGTACGTCTATGAGCTCGCGTTCCGCCAGTTCGAGGTGGCCGACACGCTGGTATTCGACCGCCCCGCCGCCGGGCGGGCGTTCTTCGAGGGACTCATCCGCGACCACCTGGATATCGGCCGCCCGGACTGCGTGTCGCTGACGTTCGGCCGGCGGGTGACCTCCAGGACCCCCGGCGTGTTCCGCACCAAGGTCGTCACTCAGGGAGTCGACCCGCAGATCAGCTGCTACTACAAGGCCAGCCGGATCAAGCAGTACTTCAAAGGACACCGGGCGCTGCGGACCGAGACGGTCATCTGCGACACCCGGGACTTCGGGATCGGCAGGCGCGTCTGCCTGAAGAACTGGAATGCCCTGCGGGCAGCTGGCGAACACGCCAACCAGCGTCTGTGTGACGCTGAAGCCGCAGACGCCCAGCCCGCCCCCGACACCGTCACCTTCGCCGAGGTGACCAGGCCCACCAGCACCGCCGAGGGCCTGCACGCTCCAGCACTGCGCTTCGGTGACCCCCGCGTCATGGCGGTCCTGGCCGCCACGCTGCGGTTCACCCACCTGATCGCCGGGTTCGACAACCGCTCCCTGACCCAGCTCACCTCCGCCTTGCTGGGTGCCCCCTACACCAGCCGGCACGCCACCTACGACCTAAGGCGGCTGCGGCGAAAACAGATCATCGAACGGCTCCCCGGCACCCACCGGTACCGGCTCACCCCCCACGGCCGCGCCATCGCCGTCCTGTTCACCAAGGCATACGGCCGCATCCTCACCCCTGCCCTAACGGCGCTCAGCCCTGCCCTCCCTGACGATCTTGCGCGCCGCTCGGCCCTCGCCACCGCCTGGCGGCAACTCGACCGCGCTCTCGGCCAGCACATCACAGCCGGGCTGGCCGCCGCGTAACAGGCGAAACTTGATCTGACTGGAAACATGGTCAAGGCCTACTGGAGGTAGGGCGCTCGGAGCCACCGGGACCACACACGCGCGTCAACGTACGCTTAACCAGTTGCATCACGGCGGGGTGAGCGGATTCGCTGGCAGCGTTACCGTCGCCGCTGCTGGTCCCGCTACTGGCTTCTTCTCTTGCTGTGCCATCCGGGCGCAAGAGCCCGCTCTCCGCCGGCCTGCAGGCCGGGCCGGAACCTGACCCGCCCTGCCATCGGCCCACGGGCCTTCACAGCGGGCCCGGGTCTTTGAAACAGGCCCGCCCTATCAGCGCAATACCCGCGTGCCCGACGGCGAGCTGGCCATGCGTGTCTGCCCCGGCCAGCGGGCACGCCATGGGCCGGACGCCGGCCAGCCGCCGCACCCGGCACCAGTTTTATCCAGAGTACTATAGTAAAAACTAGCTTCTCTGTCGCAATGCTGGCAGGGACCGAGTCAGGGAGATAACGTGCTGGGCACGGGTACTGAGGCGTACGAGGCGATGCTGGCCCACCACCAGATCCTGGGTGAGCAGCTAAACGAGCGGGTAAGTGCGATAGCTGTGGCGGCGGCGGCAGGCCAGCCGCATGAGACGGCGGTGGCCGGGCTCGTCGCCTACCTCGCCGGGGAGATCCTCCCGCACGCGGCCGCCGAGGAAGCGACCATCTACCCGGCGGCCGCCGGGCTGGACGGCCTGGCCGGCACGGTCAGCGAGATGATCGCCGAGCACCGGACCTTGGCCGAAGCGGCCGGGCAGCTCGCCAGGGCGGCAGGCGCCGCCGAGGCCGCCGGCCGCGGCGAGGGGATCGCCAGGCTCTTCACCGGGCACGTGGCGAGGGAGAACGACGTCCTCCTCCCGGCGCTGCTCGCCAGCGAAAGCGCGGACCTGCCCGCGCTGCTGGCCGGCATGCACACCCACACCGGGCAGGCGGCGCAGGCCGATGCCGCGGAGGCGGAGCCCGCTGGCGATCCGCAGGCCACGGTGCTGTCCCTGCTGCTGCGGGCCGCCATGGCACTGGCCAGGGCCGGGCAGGCCGACCAGGCCTGCCGGCTCACCGCTGCCGCCTGGGCAGCGCTGCGCGAGCCCAGGCCCGATCTCGCCATCAGGCTGACGGCGGCGCTGCACGGGCTCGCCCGCCGCACCGGCGGCGGCCCGGTCACGGCCGGCACCAATTCCGGTCCGGGGGAAGGGACGAAACCCGGTGCAGCCGCAGGCGAACCGGAGCTCGACGTCCGCAGCCTGCCGCCCGCGCAGCGGCACGAGTCGATCTTCACTGCCTACCAGGCCCTCGCGCCCGGGTCGGGCTTCCTGCTGATCAACGACCATGACCCCAAGCCGCTGCGCTACCAGTTCGAGGCCGAGCACGCCGGCGAGTTCACCTGGGACTACCTGGAGGCCGGGCCGAAGCTGTGGCGGGTGCGTATCGGCCGGGCCACTGACTGACCAGCCCCGCCGGTGGTCCCACCGGCCATATCCAGCCGGCAGCGCTGCCACTTAGCAAGGAGTAGCCAGGTAACGAAGGCGGCGCAGGCCAGCCGGAGCGGCCGCCGCGCGCAGGCGCCCGCGGAGGTGAGCGGCCATGGATCCGGGCCAGGCGCTGGTGCTGGTGCTCAGCTTCCCCGTGATAGGCATCATGCTGGCCATACTCACCGCCCTGGAGAAGCGGCTGCCCCGCGATCCCCCTGCCGGGCCGGACCACCAGGCGAGCGCCGAAGAAACCCTGCTCCCGCATTCCGGCGCCCAGCCCGCAGCCAGCAGCGCCAGCTCGCCCGCGCCCGAAGCCGGGGGTGCGCACAAGCAGCATGCAGCCTTACGCCAACATGACGCAGCGACGCCGGACGACCTCCCGGCATTAGTGAACCGCCACCCATACGGGTTGTGCCTATCCGGCACAGCGGCCTGCACCCGCTCCGCCCGCGGACAGGCCAGCAACTCGCATACGCGCGCTGATGTACCAGCGATCCAGCGGCGCCAGCAATAGCGGATACGGCGGCCGAAGGCGACCTTCACCAGCCAGCTGGCGTGCTGCGCGGCCCGCCGCGCCCTGGTCCCTGCCTTCAAACGTCCGCCCGCCTCGCTCTCCTCGCCGTGAGTTTCCGCCCCGGTCAAGCCCGGCGAACTAGTGTGACATTCACCTCATATCACCTGGAGGCATACCTTAGGTAAGGCTTGCCTAATGTCACTGGTGCGGCGGGGCCTGCCCTGGGAACCAGTTCCGCCCGCCGCGTCCAGCCAGAGCCGATTCCCGGGAGTGCCGTATGGTCGCCACCTTCGTGATCTTCCTCCGGGAGGGAATCGAGGCCAGCGTGATCGTCGCGATTTTGCTGGCTGGGGTCGATGCCCAGGTAGCGGCACCCAGCGCGCCAGGGTCCGGTCGGCGCCTGGTCGCCACCAGCGGCCGCTCGGCCTCCAGATGGGTGCCGTCCGAGAACTCCACCATGATGCCGCGCTCAGAGTTGGCGGCTGCGGTAGCGGTTGTCCCGGTGATCAGGGCTATCCCGTCGCGCCGCAGGGCCTCATCGATAGCTGCGGCGTTCTCGGGCTCTTCCATGGGGAGTGCGTGGCCGGCGGCCTCCGCAACCGTTACCGCCGTGCCGAAGTGTCCGAGGCCACACTGTTTAGTTGTGTTTCCACAAATAACATGAGCGTGTGACAGAGGCGAGCTGGCGCCGGCGGCAGCTGATTCTGGTCATCTGCTGCATGAGCCTGGTGATCGTCGGGCTGGACAACACAATCGTCAACGTGGCACTACCGGCCATTCAGCGGGAGTTGCATGCGCCGGTGTCCGGCCTGCAATGGGTGATTGATGCCTTCATCCTGGTGCTGGCCACCTTCCTGGTGCTGGCCGGATCGGTCGGGGACCGGATGGGACGGCGGAGGACATTCCAGACAGGACTTGCCATCTTCACCGTAGGCTCGCTGCTGTGCAGCCTCGCGCCCAGCCTGGGCTGGCTGGTGGCCTTCCGGGTAGTGCAGGGGATCGGTGGCTCCATGCTCAACCCGGTGGCCATGTCGATCATCGTCAACACATTCACCGATCGCACGGAGCGTGCCCGGGCCATCGGCATCTGGGGAGCGGCCATCGGGGTCAGCCTGGCGCTGGGGCCGGTGGTGGGCGGGCTGCTCATCGCGTCCGTGGGCTGGCGGGGGATCTTCTGGGTGAACATCCCGGTGGGGGTGGCCGCGATCGTGCTGACAGCGGTCTTTGTGCCCGAGTCGATCGCGCCGCATCCGCGGCGGCCGGACCCGGCCGGCCAGCTGCTGGTGATCATCATGCTGGCCTCCGTGGTCTACGGGATCATCGAGGGCCCGCGCCTCGGCTGGAGCTCCGCGGAGATCATCGGATGCTTTGCCTTGTCCGCTGCAGCGCTGGCGGGCCTGATCTGGTGCGAGCCCAGGCGTGAGGAGCCGCTGCTGGACCTGCGGTTCTTCCGCAGCGCCCCATTTTCCGGGGCGACCCTCATCGCGATCGGCTCGTTCGCCGCCCTGGGCGGGTTCCTCTTCCTCAACACGCTGTACCTGCAAGATGTGCGCGGGTACACCGCACTGCACGCCGGGCTGTTCACGCTGCCCCTCGCCGCGGTCACCGTCTTCTTCTCGCCGCTGTCCGGCCGGATCATCGGCCGCCGGGGGCCACGGCTGCCCCTGCTGGTCGCTGGCGTCTGCCTGACCGCTGCCGGGGCGATGCTGACCGGGCTGACGGCCGGCACCCCTGTGGGCTTGCTGGTGGCCTCCTATGTCATTTTCGGTGCCGGTTTCGGCCTGGTGAACCCGTCCATCACCAACACCGCAGTCTCCGGAATGCCGCGCGCCCAGGCCGGGGTCGCGGCGGCCATAGCATCGACCAGCAAGCAGGCGGGCCAGTCCCTGGGGGTCGCAGTCGTGGGCTCCGCGCTGACCTCGACGCTGACCGGCCCGTTGCGCAGCAGCTTCGTCAGCGCGAGCCACGCCGGCTGGTGGATCATCAGCGGCTGCGGGCTGCTCGTGCTGGCCGCCGGAATCCTCACCAGCGGCCGGTGGGCACGGCAGACGGCGGCCCGGACCGCAGGCAGGCTCATGTCCGAAGAAGCGCCACTCCCGGTCGGCTGACCCCGGCGCGGTTGCCGCCCCCCGCTGTGAAATGTCCCAGGCGAGGGCGGCCGTTCGCGAATCGGCAACTGGCCGTTACCGGGATGCCCGGGCAGCGCCTCTGGCGGGCGGGGCGCCCGGCCCGGTCGGACGGCCGTCCGGTAAAGGCGGGACGCCCGCAGTCCTGACCCTGGTCTGGGTGACAAGCTCGCGTGCGACGAGATCCTAAAGTCCGGCGGTGGCAACCCGGGAATCCACACCGGTGTTCGGCGACGTTCTTCTTGAGCGCGTAGGAGCGGGCTGGCGTCATTCAAGGTGAGCATGCCTGTCCCGGGCGGGCGGCTGGGACCGGCGTGCGTGCGCGACGACACCGTGAGCACAGCAAGCTCGGTGCTGGTCACGGGCTGATGGAGAGCCTTGTGGTGCTCATGGTGTCGTTTCCGCTGGAGGTGACCGGTCTGGGTTGCGGGTTGGCGCGGGGCCTGGCAGCGTGCAACACGAACTGCCCCTGGCGGGCTGGCTCGCCCGCCGGGATCGTGGCACTCGTGACCTGGGAGACCTGCTGCCGTGCTGCTGTGCGCCGATGCGGACGCCGCGTCCGCGGGCCTGGCGTCCGGCGTGCTCGCCTGCCCGTCGTGCCGGGCAGGCCGGCTGCGGCCGTGGGGCTTCGGCCGCGAACGGGTGATCCGGCGGCGCGGCGGGGCCAGAACACGGCTGCGGCCCCGGCGGGCCCGGTGCCGCTCATGCAAGGCGACGCACATGATGCTGCCGTCCTGGACGGCACCCCGGCGAGCCGGCGCCGTCGCCGTCATCACATCGGCGGCCCTCGTATCGGCACAGCGCGGCGCCGGGACCATGCGGATCGGCGCGGAGCTGGGCGTCCCGGCCGCCACCGTGCGCGGCTGGCTGCGCCGGCTCCGGGCCAGGGCCGGCGCGATGCACCAGGACGCAATGACCGCGCACGGCACCATCACCGCAGGCCGTGACGCGCCGTACCCGGAACCGTCCGCCTCGGCGCGCGGCGACGCCCTGCCGGCCGTCGCCGTCTGCGCCCACGCCGCCATCACCTGCCATGGGCGCATCGCCGCGGACTGGGAGGCCCTGCTGGGCCTGTTCGGCCTGGCCCGCTTCCTCACACCCGCGCCCAGCAGCTGATCATCTTCCGCCAGCCCAGGCACCGGCATGCCCGCGGCCGGGCAGTGACGCACACGCCTGGCCGACTCATAGGAGTCCTGCCCGTCCGGCCTGAGTCCCAGCTCGCCGGCGAGCTGGGCAAATCCCGCGAGCAATTGCGCGCGATCTTCGGCATCGATCCAGGCCACAACCCGCCAGCGTTGTTCCAGCCGACGCTGGGCGCAGGCCGCAGCCAGTTGGCTCTTACCTACACCGCGCAGACCTGTTACCGCGAAGACCACGGCGGGTCGGCCAGATCCGGAATTGATCACCGCGTCGAGAGGTTCAGGACGCTTCTGGAAAGCCTGAGGTTCTCGGGGGATATCCCCGATTACCACGGGGCCGTGCTCACCGCCCGCTGGGCCAGGCCCCGGCCCGCGCATAGCGGCGTATCCGGTGCCGATGCCGTCTTGGTCAACCACGCTGGCGTAACCGCTGTCAGCCTGGGGTGCGGAACCAAGCACTGCCCCGGCCGCCCGCATCGCTGAGAGGAGCGAAGCCCGGGGACCGGTTGCGATCAGCCGGTCGACCGCCGCCGGGTGTGATCCAATCAATATTGTTCATCTCATGAGCCTAAACGCCCAAACCTTCACCGTGGCTCGCGCCACAGTGTCACAGGCCGAGCAAGCTGATCCTTATGAACAACAGCCATGGGGAATAAAAGCACCCAATTACCTGAGAGCATCCAATGCCCTACTCCTGCGAATAGGAGGATCAAGAAGGAAACACCCCTTGGACGCATCGACACCGGAACCAGTAAACGTACGCCTCTAACGGAGGCTACGGACCGACATGCAGGTATCCAGCCCACAAGCTCGGCGCACCGGAAAACCGTTCTCGCACGGCGCGAATGGCATGATGCAGAGAATACGGCGCTTCCCGGATATCTAGCATGTCATCGGCGCCAAGCAGGCCGACATAGAAATTTTCGGCAACCATAACGGCCAGGGCATCATCGATGTCCCATAGAGTCCCAATTACGTGAGCGTATCCGGCCAGTTGGAAGGCATGAGCACTGGCAAACGCGGTATGTGCGGGCAGGCGGCCGCCGCAGCCATCAGTGCGGCGCTGGCGCTGGCCTGGCTCGGGCTGTCATGGTGGCACCCAGCGGTGACCTATCATTTCGGCCCGCCGCTGGCGGCTGCTGCATGGCCGGTGGCCCTGCGTGCACGGCTGCACCGGCCGGCCGGACCGAAAGCCACGGCGACCGCGGTCATCGGAGGGCTCCTGGTGGCCGTGGCAGCGCTCACCGGCGCGGTCGTGGCTCACCTGTTGCAGGGGCCCACGTTTGCCGGGTGGGGAAACGTGCCCGCTGAGGAGATCATCCTGACCGCGTGTGCTGCGGCGTGGGGCTGGCGGGTGGCAGCTCGGCGCAGGCGGGCATGGTTCCTGCCGGCTGAAGGCGGCCCGCAGCCACGTGCGGTCCCTCCTATCAACGGAAGTGACTAACCGTGGCTCTCCCCCAAACGGCTCGCGGGTTCCCGCCACCAGGCGGCGATCCGGTGCCCGGCTGGCCCGCGGGCCAAGCATCCCCGGCCCGCCGGGCCCGGTGATTGGAGATGAAGCGACATGCCTACTGTGAGCGGCCAGCCTGCCGCTCAAGCAGCTGCCGGACAAGATGCGGCAGCTGGACCGGTCCCGTCCGGTCATCGTCTACTGCCACGACTCTCTTTGAGACATGAGCCCACGGGCCGCGTGGCGGCTCGAAGCGGCCGGACACGGCCCGGTCTATGACTATGTGGCTGGCAAGAGCGACTGGCTGGCGGCCGACCTGCCGTTTGAGGGAACGGCGCAGATGGCCGGGCCGTTCACCCGCCGCCACGTGGCCACCGTCAGCGAGGACACGCCGGCACGTGAGGCGCTGCGCCTGCTGCAGGAGCAGGGCTTCGGCCCCGTCGTGGTGCTCAATCACGCCGGCGTGGTGATGGGCACGGTGCACCGGGACAAGCTGGGGTCCGCCGCGCCCGCTGCCCCGGCCGGGGCGCTGATGCGTTTTGGTGTGAGCACGGTGCGGCCCAGCGAGCAGGTCGCCGACCTGGTGCACCGGATGGGCCACGCAGAGGTCAGCCGTGTTGTCGTGACGCGCGCCGATGGCACGCTGGTCGGGTTGTTCTTCGCCGCCGACGCGGAGCAGGCACAACACCCCCGCCCCTAGTCAGCAGCCAGCTGACTCTCGGGCCCAATGCCTGGGCGGGAACTGCCTGGCGGCTGGATGGAGCATGGGAGCATTGCCCCTGATGCCGCGGTCAGGGAATGTCGCGGGGAACCCGGGGTCATCGCCGGCGGGTCTCCTGCCAGTGCCGACGGAACAGGGTTCGTGGAGGGTCAGAGTCGCGGCACCGCGGGCGGTATGGCCGGCGGGTCGGGCGTTGCCGGACGGTGAGCATGATGGGCCGATGACCATCGCTAAGCGGCCCGGGCTGCGGCTGGTGCTGGCCAATGCCGGTTACCGGCGGCTGTTCGCGGCGCAGACCATTTCGCGGTGGGGCGACACCGTGAACGTCGTCGCGCTGGTGGTGCTGGTGTTCCGGCTGACCGGGTCGGGTCTGGGGGTCAGCGGCGTGGTCATCGCGGAGATCCTGCCGGTTCTGCTGCTGGCCCCGGTCGCCGGCGCGGTAGTGGACCGGCTGCCCCGGGTGCGGGTGATGGTCGCCGCAGACTTGTGGCGCACCGCCCTGGCCGCAGTACTGCCGCTCGCTGATCACCACATTGCGGCGGTGTATGCGGTCGCGTTCGGCCTGTCGGCGGGTGCGGTGTTCTTCAACCCAGCCTCCGCGTCGGTGCTGCCCGCCATCGTGGGCGAGCGGGAACTGGTGGCTGCCAACAGCGGTTTGTGGTCGGCCGCTGTGGTCTCCCAGATCGCGCTCGCCCCGCTCGGTGGCGTGCTGGTCGCCGCGTGGGGCGTGGCACCGGCGTTCTGGCTGAACGCCGCCAGCTTCGCCATCTCCGCCGCCACCCTTGCAGGACTGCGCCCGCCCGGTGCCCAGCCGCTGGCCGCGGCGGGCTCGTGGGTCCGCCGCATCGGTGACGGTGCCCGGCTGCTGGCCGACGACCGGCTGCTGCGGCTCCTAGCAGCCGTGCAGTTGCTGGCTGCGCTGTCCGCGGGGGCCACCAGCGCCCTGCTGGTCATCCTGGCCGAACGCCGTCTAAGCACCGGGCCGGGCGGGTTCGGGCTGCTGCTGGGCGCGATCGGCCTCGGCGCCGCACTCGGCCCGCTGCTGCTGGCCCGGCTGACCAGCAACCCGCGCCGCCCGGCGCTGGTGTTCGGCCCCTACCTGCTGCGCGGCGCGGTGGACCTGATGCTGGCCACCACCCGCAACCTGCCCGTCGCCATGGCCGCCCTGGGCGCCTACGGGGTGGGCACCTCGACCGGCATGGTCACCTACCACTCGCTGCTGCAAGCCGAAGTCCCCGCCCCCAGCCGCGGCCGGATCTTCGCCGGGTTCGACATGATCTGGCAGACCGGGCGGCTGATCTCCCTCGGACTGGGCGGGCTGGCCGCCGACGCCCTGGGCATCCAGGCCGTCTACCTCCTCGGCGGCACCCTGCTCCTGCTCGCGGGCAGCATCGGCATGGCCGGGCTGCGGGCACTCAGGACCGCCCGGCCCAGCTCGCGAGCTCAAGGACACAAGCCCACCCCTTAGGCACCCGCATGCACACGTGGGCGCAAGGACCTCAGTCCCCGAGCCTCCGGGGTTCTGGCGGTCCGCCAAGGCGCGGCGGTCGCCCGCCGCTGCCCGCGGGAAATGGCAGGAATTGCCTGGTTATGCCGACTGGCGGGTAGTCAGGGGGCGCCAGCGCTGGCTGCGGAGTGTCAGCAAGGTGACGGACCCCGTGCCTTGAAGTCAGCTTCAAGGTTCAGTCGGATGCATGCGAGGCGGGCTGCGGGTGGGTGAACTGGCGCGGCGGGCCGGAGTGAGCGCGCCGACGCTGCGGTTCTACGAGCGGGCAGGCCTGCTGGCGCCGCCGGAGCGTACCGCGACCGGTTACCCGCCGGAGGCGGTGGCGGACCTGCGGTTCATCGTCCGGGCGAAGATGCTGGGCCTGTCGCTGGAGCAGATCCGGGTGCTGCGGGCCCAGCCCAGCGCGCCGGTGCAGCACCGCCAGTTGCGTCATCTGCTGGCCCACCACCTAGCGGAACCTTCCGGGCTATCCCGTGGTGACACTCCATTTGCCCAGGTGGACGGCGGTTCTTGTCGTGTCGGTTTGTAGTACCTAACTCCCGGTCCGGCTCAGCGCTTGGGGGCGTAGGCGTCGAGCCCGAAGAGGTCGTAGAGACGGTTCTGGGTGGCGTCTTTCTCGGTGAGCATCCGCCGGGCACGAGGGCGTCCCCGCTCGCCCTGGTAGAGAAGGACGGTCTCCTGGATCCCGGCGAGGCTTGAGAGCAGCGCTCGGACGCTCAGGTGCAAGCCGGCCCGGCCGGCCTCCCGGACCATGAGGCGGGCGGCCATGAGGGCAAGCACGCAGTAAAAGACGTGGACGCGGATCTTGCTCTCGGTGAAGTGGAACATCGGCGAGAAGGAGACGACCTTGGGATCCTTCATCTGGCGAAAGTCGCCCTCGACGCTCTCCTGGGATCGGTACTCGGCGACGATCGTGCTCGTCGGGGCCTGCTCAATGGTCTTGTCGCTGAACAGGATCCGCTTGCCGAACAGCTCCTCCTCCAAGGCAGCCCGGGCCTCCTCGTCGGTGCCGAAGCTGAGGCGCAGCTCTGCTGGGTTGTTGCCGGCGAGGGTGGTCCTGATCACCCGGGCCGCCCAGCGCGGGGCGAGGATGGCGG
>Ga0307373_10007169_pt1 | contig 17481 bp, 17 predicted proteins | sample OX2MG_FD_202534 | JGI IMG/M metagenome (GOLD analysis project Ga0307373, IMG submission 202534) | Soil microbial communities from Risofladan, Vaasa, Finland - OX-2 | ecosystem: Environmental > Terrestrial > Soil > Coastal area > Acid sulfate soil | place: Finland: Risofladan, Vaasa | collected... | reverse complement strand
GCGGCTCAGGGCTGCGGCGGCTCAAGACGGCGGCTCAGCCGGGAGTGACGAACACCTTCCCGACCGGGCCGGATTCGGCCAGCTCGTGTGCCCGCACGATCTCGGCCAGCCCGAACCGCTGGCCGGGCAGCTCGGTCAGCGCCCCCTCCGCGAGCGCGGCGGAGATGTCGGCGACCGCGTGATCGAGCGCCTCCGCCGGAGCGCCATACAGCAGGATGAAGCGCAGCAGCACGTTCGCGGTCATGCACGCCCGCACCGGCAGGACCGGGTCGGCCGGCTCCGCGGCGTAGGTGACCACCACCGTGCCCGGGCCTGCCAGCGCGAGATCCAGGCCCAGGTTCGCGCCGAGCGCCACCTCGACCACCCGGTCGACCCGCTCCGCCACGGCCCGGATCTGATCGGCGGCGTCCGCGTCCCGGTAGCTCACCACGTGGGCGGCGCCCGCCTGCCGGGCCAGTTCGGCCTTGTCCGGGGTGCTGACGGTGGCCACCACCCGGGCACCGGCCCGCGCCGCCAGCTGGATCGCGAAGTGCCCGACCGCGCCAGCCCCGCCGGCGACCAGCACGGTCTTGCCGGCGACCGGCCCGTCGGCGAACAGGCACCGGTGGGCGGTCATCGCCGGGACGCCGAGGCTGGCGCCGAGCTCGGCCGACGCGCCGTCCGGCAGCGGCACCGCCTGCCGCTGCGGCACCACCGTCCACTGCGCGGCGGTGCCCCAGCGGCTGCCGAACGCCGCGAACCAGAGCCAGACCCGCTGGCCGAGCCGGCCGGGGTCCACGCCGTCGCCGACCGCGTCGATCACCCCGGCGCCGTCGTGATGGGGGATCTGGAACCCGTCGATCGGGCGCGGGGTGGCACCGCCGCGGCTCTTGTAGTCGGTCGGGTTGATGGCCGACAGCTCCACCTTGACCCGGACCTGGCCGGGCCCCGGCTCGGGCCGGTCCACTTCCTGCACCCGCAGCACCTCGGCAGCCGGTCCGTACCGGTCGTACAGGGCGGCTTTCACGATCGGGCCTCCTCGATTCGCGCGGCAGCCATAGCCGAATCCTTTCACCCTCTGCCCCCGGCCGGCTCCAGACATGCCCGCGGCCGGGAGAGGGTCGCTCTCCCGGCCGTGCAGGGATGGTGCGGCGGTGGTGCGGTGTGTGCCAGGTCAGGCCTGGAGCACAGCCTCGATCTCCAGCTGGATGGTCACCTTGTCGCTGACGACGACACCGCCGCCCTCGATGGCCGCGTTCCAGTTGACGCCGAAGTCGCTCCGGCTGATCTCGCCGGTGGCCGTGAAGCCGGCCCGGGTGCCGCCGTAGGCGTCCGGCCCGAACCCGTTCAGCTCCAGGGTCAGCGGCACGTCCTTGGTGACGCCCTTGAGGGTGAGCTTGCCGTCCACGACATAGCCGTCGCCGGCGTGCCGCAGGCCGGTGGAGCGGTAGGTCATCGTGGGGTAGGTGTCGGTCTCGAAGAAGTCGGCCGACCGGATGTGCGCGTCACGCTGGTCGTTGCCGGTGGTGATCGAGGTCAGGTCGATATCGGCGGTCACCGAGGAGCCCAGCGGGTCCGGGGCGGTGACGATCTCACCGGAGAAGGCCGTGAACTTGCCGCGGACCTTGCTCACCATCATGTGCCGGACGGTGAAGCCGACCTCCGAGTGCACCGGGTCGATGCTCCAGCTGCCTGCGGTGTAGGCGGGGACCGTGGTCAGGGTGTGGGTGGCAGTCATGCTCCCGTTCCTTCCTTCATTTGATTGAGTAATCAACGACTATCACTGAGCGACAACGATGTCAAACGCTCAACTATTTCCGGGCTATACTGAGCGGGTGGATACATCGGGCACCCGGTGGCTGTCAGCCGACGAGCAGGTGACCTGGCGCGCCTTCGTCGGCTCCTGCCACGCGTTCTTCGCGGCCATCGACACTCAGCTGCAGCGCGACGCCGGGATGCCGCTCGCCTACTACGAGATCCTGGTGCGGCTGTCCGAGGCACCGGACCGCCAGCTGCGGATGACGCAGCTGGCCGAGGCCACGGCAGCGAGCAAGAGCCGGGCCTCCCACGCGGTCGCCCGGCTGGAGGAGCGCGGCTGGGTCCGGCGCCGTGACTGCCCGACCGACCGGCGGGGGCAGCTCGCCGAGCTCACCGACGAGGGGTACGCGGTCCTGGCGGCGGCGGCACCCGGCCACGTCGAGCAGGTCCGGCGGACCCTGTTCGATCCCCTCACCCCCGAGCAGGTCCAGCAGGTGACGGTCATCAGCACCGCCATCATGGCAGCCGTGGGCAGCCCGCAGCCCTGCGAGCCGCCCTGCGAGGAGGACGGTGCGAGCTGCCCGGTGCCGGCACCCTAGGATCGGCATCATGGAGCAGCGGATACTTGGCAGGACCGGGCGGGCGGTGTCCGTGGTGGGCCTGGGCACCTGGCAGCTGGGCGCCGACTGGGGCCACGTGGACGAGCGCGAGGCGCTGGCCATCCTGGAGGCAGCGTCCTCGTCCGGGGTGACCTTCCTCGATACCGCCGACGTCTACGGCGACGGCCGCAGCGAGCAGCTCATCGGGCGGTTCCTGGCCAGCGGCAGCGCCCCGCCGGTCACGGTCGCCACCAAGATGGGCCGCCGGGTGGCGCAGGATCCGGCCCTGTTCACGCTGGCCAACTTCCGCGCCTGGACCGACCGGTCACGGGCCAACCTGGGCGTGGACGTGCTCGACCTGGTGCAGCTGCACTGCCCACCGGGGCCCGTGTACGCCAGCGACGCGGTGTACGACGCACTCGACACGCTGGTGGCCGAGCAGCGGATCGCCGCCTACGGCGTCAGCGTGGAGACCTGCGACGAGGCGCTGGCCGCGATCCGCCGGCCGGGAACGGCGAGCGTGCAGATCATCCTGAACGCGTTCCGGCGCAAGCCCCTGGAGCGGGTGCTGCCAGCCGCCGCGGCAGCCGGTGTCGGCATCATCGCCCGGGTGCCGCTCGCGTCCGGGCTGCTGTCCGGCAAGTTCGGCCACGACGCCACGTTCGCCGCTGACGACCACCGTGCCTACAACCGCCACGGCGAGGCGTTCGACGTCGGCGAGACCTTCGCGGGCGTCGACTTCGACACCGGGGTGGACGCGGCGCGCGCGTTCGCCACGATCATCCCCGCCGGGGTGCCGCCAGCGCAGGCGGCCCTGCGCTGGGTCATCGACCAGCCCGGCGTCACCACGGTCATCCCCGGGGCCAGCAGCCCCGGCCAGGCCAGCCAGAACGCCGCCGCCGCCAGCCTGCCCGCGCTGGCCGGGGCCGAGCTCGCCGCCATCGAGGACCTGTACGACCAGCGCATCCGGGCCCAGGTCCACCACCGGTGGTGACGGCCGGGACTCCCCGCCCATCGCCTATCGTCGGTAGACCATGAAGCTGCACGGGCGCCGCCGCCGCACCGCGGATCCCGGGCCGCAGCCCGAGCCTCTGGCCCGCCGGGAGGCACGGCAGTACGCGGCCTGGTTCCGCGCGCTGGCCGACCCGACCCGGATCCAGATCGTGTCGGTGCTCGCCCGGGCCGACGGCCCGGTCAATGTCGGCGAGATCGTGGCGGCCACCGCCGTCAGCCAGTCCACCGTGTCGCAGCACCTGAAGGTGCTGGCCGAGGTCAGGTTCGTGCTCGCCGAACGCCGTGGCACGGCCCGCTACTACCGTCTCAACGACGCCTGCGTGGAGAGCTTCCCGACCGCGGCAGATCTTGTCGCCGGGAAGACGCCACCCGCCCCGGCCGGGCAGTCCCCGGTCCCGCCCGGGCCGCACGACGCGCCCGCCGGGGTCACCATCCGGCCCATGACGGCCGCGGACGGGCCTCAGGTGCTCGCCATCTACCAGGCGGGCCTGGACTCCGGTGCGGCCAGCTTCGAGACGCAGGCGCCCAGCTGGGAAGCCTTCGACGCCAGCAGGCTGCCGGCCCACCGGCACGTCGCGGTGGCCGGCAGCGGCGAGGTGCTCGGCTGGGCCGCGGTGTCCCACGTCTCTGACCGGTGCGTGTACCAGGGCGTCGTCGAGCACTCGGTCTATGTCGCCCCGCCCGCCCGCCAGCGCGGGGTCGGGGCGGCCCTGCTCGCCGCCCTGATCAGCTCCACCGAGGCGGCGGGCATCTGGACCATCCAGTCCGGCATCTTCCCCGCGAACACCGCCAGCCTGCGCCTGCACGAGCAGGCCGGGTTCCGGGTCGTCGGCACCCGCCAGCGGGTCGGCAGCCACCACGGCCGCTGGCGCGACGTGATCCTCATGGAGCGCCGCAGCACGACCGCCGGCCAGGACTAACCGGCCAGGACTAACCAGCCCCGGTCCCGGCGAGCGCCTGCTCGAAGTCCGCCCACAGGTCGTCGGGGTGCTCCAGCCCGACTGAGACCCGGATGGTGCCCTCACCGATGCCAGCCGCCGCCAGCCCGGCCGCGTCCATCTGCCGGTGCGAGGTGGAGGCCGGGTGCAGCACCAGCGTCTCGGCGCCGCCCAGAGTGGTGGCCATCGCCGCCAGCCGCAGGCCGCTGATGAACCGCATGCCCGCCGCCCGGCCGCCGGCCAGGTCGAAGGCCACCATGCCGCCATATCCGGCCAGCAGCCGCCGTGCGACCGCGTGATCGGGGTGGCTGGGCAGGCCAGGCCAGTACACGGCCGCGGCAGCCGGGTGGGCCGCCAGCCGCCCGGCCAGGTGGGCGGCGTTCTGGCAGTGCCGGTCCATCCGCAGCGGCAGGGTCTTCAGGCCGCGGATGGTGAGCCAGGCCGCGAACGGGTCGGCGGACACGCCGAGATCGACCGAGGTCTTCCACAGCGCCCGGTGCGTCTGCGGGCGGGCCGTGACGATCATCCCGAGCGTGACGTCGTCGTGACCGCCCAGGTACTTGGTAGCGGAATGGACCACGACATCGGCGCCGTGCCCGATCGGCCGGAACAGCACCGGCGTCGCGAACGTGTTGTCCACCACGCTGGTCAGCCCGGCCGACCGGCCGGCCGCCAGCAGCGCGGGCTGGTCGCACACCGCGACCGTGGGGTTGGCGATCGTCTCCAGGTAGAGCACCCGGGTCCGCGGCCGCAGTGCCGCGGTCAGCTCGGCCGGGTCCTGCCCGGAGATGTAGCTCACCTCGATGCCGTAGCGGCTGGCCAGGCGGGAAAAGACCGCGATCGTCCCGCCGTACAGGCAGCGCTGGGCGATGACGTGGTCGCCGGGGCTCAGCATCGTGAGCAGCACGGCGCTGACCGCGCCCATGCCCGAGCTCGTCGCGATCGCGGCGGCACCGCCTTCCAGGTCGGCGACCGCGTCCTCCAGCACCTGCGTGGTGGGGTTGCGGTACCTGCTGTAGGCGAACCCGGCGTCCGGATCGTTCAGCGCCTCGGCACAGGCCAGCGGGTCGGTGAAGGCGAACGCCGATGTCTGGTAGATCGGCACGCTCACCGGGCGGGACCCGTTCAGGTCGGGCACGGCGGCGTGGATGGCGCGGGTTTCCAGGTGCAAGGTCATGCCCATGACTCTGCCTGGTCGCCACCACGGGCGGAAGCCGGCCCCCGGGCAGCCAGGACGCCCCGCGCAGCGGCTGCCGGGCGGCGCGCGGCCCGGCGCGCCTGGCCCGCAATCCTGTGCATTTCCCGCCAAGGCCGGTGCCCGGCTTGCTACGTTGACCCTGGCCGGTCACGGTCAGCTGAGGGGGGGACCATGGCTACGGGGTTCGGGAGCCGTCACGGCAGGAACCAGCCGGGCCCAGACAGCGAGCCCGCCGGGATCGGCCAGTGGCTCGCGCCGCTGGCCAGGCACCGCTGGTACTCGGCGATCGGTGCCACCACCGCGCTCGCGCTGATCGGCGGCGGAACCGCGCTCTGGCTGTCCTCCTCGCCCGGCCAGCCCGTCCACCAGCTCGCCGCCGACTGCGGCCTGGTCAACTGCGGCGCCCCGCTGCCGGTCCCGGTGGCCACCACCTCCCCGCAGATCCACATCAGCAGGTCCCGGCCGCACCACCGCCGCAAGTCCGCCTCGCCCTCCCCCTCGGCCAGCAAGAAGTCGCAGCCGAAGCCCACGCATTCGGCCGGCCCGACGGTCAGGCCGTCACCCACGCCGCCGACCCCGCCGCCACCGCCGCCCCCACCCCACGTGACCGTGACCTACTCGCCGAGCGACCACCATCACTGGGGTGGTTTCCAGGGCCAGCTGACGATCGTCAACCACAGCAGCCAGACGGTCTCCGGCTGGAACGTCCAGCTCGCGTTCCCCGGCGACGCCGTGCAGTGGGTCGGCTACCCGGGCGGCTGGAACGGGACCCCGTTCAGCAACTGGCAGTTCAGCGGGGGCACGCTGACCATGACCGCGAACAGGGGCGGCGAGGCGCTCGGCCCTGGCGGGTCCCAGACGATCACCATCGAGGGCCAGGGCAGCACGAGCTCGCCGAGTGGCTGCACCTTCAACGGTGCCGCCTGCAGGTCCCAGGGACAGCCGGCGCCTAGGGACAGCCGGCCGGGTCACGCCAGAGGGATGGCGGCTGGGTCACGCCTCGGCTGGCGGCTCGGGCGGGCTCACTGACGGGCGCCGGCCACCCCCGGCCCAGCCGAGCCGGGACGGGTTCCGGGAGAGCATCTTCTCCAGCGCCGCACCCATGCTGCCGTCCTGCTCGATCATGCGGCGGATCACCCAGATCAGGGCCGGGATGGCCCACAGGTCCCCGCACACCCACAAGATCGCGGCGCCGATCTGCTGATCGCTGAACGGCGGCAGGGTCACTCCCCGGATGTGGCCGTACACCGGGTACCAGGAGACCTGGGTGAGGATGCTCATCGACATCGCCAGCACCCACATCACCGTGTTCGTCGCGATCAGCGCGACCGCCTGGGACGACAGCGGCATCCGCTGCCGGAACGGCGGCGAGGGGATGAGCTGGAGCCAGAACAGCACCCCGGCGGCGAAGAAACTGCCGTGCATCAGCCAGATATGCACCGCCTGGTTGTTCGCGCCCAGGTCGAACAGCACCGGCACGTGCCAGGCGATCATCACGGCGCTGAACAGCACCACCGCCACCACCGGGCGGAGCAGGAACGTGCCGACCGCCCGCAGCGGCCGGGACCAGCCGCCGCGCATCACGCCCCGGGTGACCGCCCGGCCGGAGCGCCCGGGCAGCCCGTCGAGCAGCGGCTGCCACGGCGCACCGGCCACCACCAGCGTCGGTGCCGCGAACATCAGCAGCAGGTGCTGGAACATGTGCACGAAGAAGTAGTCGTCGGCCCAGTAGTCCACCGGTGACATCACCGACAGCAGCAGCACGGCCAGCCCGCCGTAGAACCACCACGACCGGCGGCGCCGCTGGCGGGTGCGTTCTGGCCGCGACCGCCGTGCCAGCCGCGCCAGCCCGATCTCGTGCCAGACCACCACGGCCGCGACCACGATCAGGAACGGGTCGAACGACCAGTGATCAACGAGATAGTTCATACGACATCACTTTATAGACGAAACGAATAACCGGGGTGACCCACCGGCCTGGACGCTGCTCCCTGGCCCGGCCAGGCTAACCGCGCCTGCCAGGCCCCCCGGCTGGGCCGTCCGGGTGGGGTCGCCGGGCGGGGTGGCCCCGGCGATTGCGATCATACGCGCTGGTCCGGCAGGCCCGCGGGTCCTGCCGCGAAGCGGCTCCGTGCCCGGCCGGCCCTACCCACCTGCCGGGCGCCGAACCCGGCAGTACCCCCCTATAGCCCAATACGGCATTGACCTGCACAATCGAGAGAACACAGATCTTTCGATCACGGCGCCTGTGCGCCGGGGCTGGAGGCCTGATGCGGCCGGGCTGGGCGGGCAGGCGCGGCGGCAGGCACGCGCTCCGGAAGCGGCGCCGGCCCGGGCCCGCCACCTGGGCGATCAGCACGGCGACGGCCGCCGCCTGCGGCATCTTGCTGATGACCCCGACCGCCAGCGGCGCCGTCCACCTGGCCTCACGGCTGGCCGACGCGGCGACCACGCTGTCGGTGCGGGCCACCGACGCCCCGGCCACCCTGACCGACGGCAAGGCGTTCGCCGGGACACCGGCCGTCGGCGCGCTGTTCACGATCTCCGGCAGCCAGCTGGGCAGGCATTTCTGCTCCGCGAGCGTGGTGGACAGCACGGCCGGGGACCTGGTCATCACCGCCGCTCACTGTGTCGCCACGATGGACCCCAGCGAGATCGCGTTCGTGCCCGGCTACCACGACGGGCAGACCCCGTACGGGATCTGGGTCACCTCCAAGGTGCTGGCGGACCATGCCTGGCGGACGTCGCAGAACCCCGACCACGACGTGGCCTTCCTGGTCGTGCACAAGACCGGCGCCAGCACCCGGATCCAGGACGTGACCGGCGGCGAGAAGCTGGGCACCGGCTGGCCCGCCCGCGTCTGGGTGCACGTCCTTGGCTACCCGAACGCGACCGAGCGGCCGATCACCTGCCGCAGCGAGACCAAGCCGTTCGGGGCACACGAGATGGAGTTCGACTGCGGCGGCTACACCGACGGCACCAGCGGCGGCCCGTTCCTGGCCCGGGTGGGCTCCAGCACCGGGCAGGGCACCGTCATCGGGGTGATCGGCGGCTTCGAGGAGGGCGGGGACATCGCCTCGGTCTCCTACTCCCCCCGGTTCGGCAGCGCCGTCCAGTCGCTCTACCAGACAGCGGTCGCCGCCGGCTGACCCGGCTGCGTCTCCCGTTCGGTTTCCTGCCCCCTGGGGGGCACACATCCGAACGGGAGACGGATCCGGCTATCCGGCAGTGGATGGAGGCGGGACGATGCGGTCGAGGTCGGCCAGCTGGCCGGCGGACGGGATCCACTCCGAGGCGGCGGCATTCGCCTTCACCTGCTCGGGCGTGGTCGCCCCGGCGATCACGCAGGCGCAGCCCTCCTGGGCGGCCAGGGCGCCGATGGCCACCTCCAGGATGGTGCGCCCGTGCTCGGCCGCCCACCCGATGAGCGCCTCCACCCGGTCCAGCTTGCCGTCGGTCACATAGCCCTCACGGGTGGCCAGCCGGCTCCCGGCCGGCGGCGCCTGCCCCCGCCGGACCTTCCCGGTGAGCAGGCCGTTCGCGAGCGGGAAGTAGGGCAGCACGCCGAGCCCGAAGTGCCGGGCTGCGGGCAGCACCTCCGCCTCGGCCTCCCGTTCCAGCAGCGACCAGTGGTTCTGTGCGGAGACGAACGGCACGCTGCCCGTGGCGCGGGCGATGTGCACGGCGTCCGCGATCTGCCAGCCGGTGAGGTTCGAGTGGCCAAGGTAGCGGACCTTGCCCTCGGCGACGAGCTCGGTCAGTGCGGCCAGGGTCTCCGCGACCGGGGTGACCGGGTCCGGGGTGTGCAGCTGGTACAGGTCGAGGTAGTCGGTCCGGAGCCGGCGCAGCGACCGCTCCACCGCACGCCGGATGTAGGACCGGCCGCCCTTGGCGCCCGCTGCCGCGCCGTAGCCCATGTCGTATCCCTGGTGGCCGAACTTGGTGGCCAGCACCACCTGGTCCCGGCGCCCGGCGAGCGCCTCGCCGAGCAGCTCTTCCGAGGCGCCGCCGTCACCGTAGATGTCGGCGGTGTCGAACAAGGTGATGCCAGCGTCGATCGCCGCGTCCACGACCGCCCTGGTGCCCGCCAGGTCGACCCGGCGCCCGAAGTTGTTGCAGCCCAGCCCGGTGACCGACACCATCAGCCCGGAGTCACCCAGCGACCTGTAGCGCATTGACCCGTCCTCCACCGCTGTCCGTCATGATCGGGAACGATGCTACGGGACGGGCCGCGGCGTCAGCCGGCCTGTACCGCCGCCAGCACGCCCGCGCAGATGAGGGCCACGTCGGCGGCGCTGGCCGGGTACGGCGGCATCGTGTAGATCAGGTCACGGAACGGGCGCAGCCACACGCCGGCGGCGACCGCCGCCCGGGTCGCCGCCGCCACGTCGACCTCGTGGCCGAGCTGGACGACCCCGATCGCCCCGAGCACCCGCACGTCGGCCACCCCCGGCAGCTCGCGCGCGGGCGCCAGCCCGGCCGCCAGGCCCGCCTCGATCCGGTTCACCTCCGCCTGCCAGCCGTCCGGGTAGCCGGCCCCGGGCCCGGCCCCCGGCCCCTCGCCCAGCAGCACGTCCAGCGAGGCGTTCGCGACCGCGCAGGCCAGCGGGTTGGCCATGAACGTGGGCCCGTGCGCCAGCACCGGCAGCTCGCCGCGGGAGATCCCCGCGGCCACCTCCGGCGTGCACAGCGCCGCCGCGAGCGACAGGTATCCCCCGGTCAGCGCCTTGCCCAGGCACATCACGTCCGGGCTCACCCCGGCGTGGCCGGCCGCGAACAGGCAGCCGCTGCGCCCGAACCCGGTGGCGATCTCGTCGAAGACCAGCAGCACGTCGTGCTCGGTGCACGCCGAGCGCAGCACCCGCAGGTAGCCGGGATCGTGGAAGCGCATCCCGCCCGCCCCCTGCACGACGGGTTCCACGATCACCGCCGCGAGCTCGTGGGCGTGGCTGGCGATCAGGGCACGGAGCCGTTCCGCATACGGGGGGTCGACACCGGCCGCGAAACCGGCCGGCGGGACATCGGCGAACACCTGCCGGGGCAGCACCCCGTCCCAGATCCGGTGCATGCCGCCGTCGGGATCGCACACCGACATCGCCCAGAACGTGTCCCCGTGGTAACCGCCGCGCCAGGTCAGCAGCTTGTGCTTGGCGGGGCGGCCGGCCGACCGCCAGTACTGCAGGCACATCTTGACCGCGACCTCGACGCTGACCGAGCCCGAGTCGCACAGGAACACGTGCTCCAGGCCCGGCGGGGTGATCGCGGCCAGCCGGTCGCACAGGGCGACCGCGGGCTCGTGGGTGAGCCCGCCGAACATGACATGGCTCATCCGGCCCAGCTGGTCGCGGACGGCGGCGTCGAGCACCGGGTGGCGGTAGCCGTGGATCGCCGCCCACCACGACGACATGCCGTCCACGAGCTCGCTGGCCGTGCCGTCCGGGCCGCAGACGCGCAGCCGGACCCCGGACGCGGACTGCACCACCAGCGGCGGGACGGTGCCCGGCATCGGCGCGTAGGGGTGCCAGACCCGGGCCCGGTCCAGCGCTGCCAGGTCCTCCGGGCGCATCGGTCAGCGGGACCTGGGCGCGGCGCCGCGCGCCCGGCGCTGCTGCGGGCGCCCGGCCCGCTTGTCCCGCAGCCGCATCGACACGTGCACCGGGCTGCCGTCGAAACCGAAGTCCTCCCGCAGCCGCCGCTCGATGAAGCGCCGGTAGCTGGCCTCCAGGAAGCCGGAGGTGAACAGCACGAAGTGCGGCGGGCGGATGCCGGCCTGGGTCGCGAAAAGGATCTTCGGCTGGCGGCCGCCCCGCACCGGCGGCGGCGTCGCGGCCACCAGGTCGGTGAACCAGGCGTTGAGCCTGCCGGTGGGTATCCGGGTCTCCCAGCCGGCCAGTGCCAGCTCGAGCGCGGGCACCAGCCGGTCCAGGTGCCGCCCGGTGGCCGCGGAGATGTTGACCCGGGGCGCCCAGCGGGCGGTGTAGAGCTGGCGGTCGATCTCCCGGTCCAGCTGCTCCCGCCGGTCCTCGTCGACCAGGTCCCACTTGTTGTAGGCGATGACCAGCGCCCGGCCGGCCTCGATCACCATCGACACGATCCGCAGGTCCTGCTCGGTGAGCGGCTCGCTGGCGTCCACCAGCACCACGGCCACCTCGGCCCGCTCCAGCGCGCCCTCCGTCCGCCGGGACGCGTAGAAGTCGGCGCCCTGGCCCTGCTTGGCCCGCCGCCGGATGCCGGCGGTGTCCACGAACCGCCAGCTGATGCCGCCCAGCTCGATCAGCTCGTCCACCGGGTCGCGGGTGGTGCCGGCCACCGCGTCCACCAGCACCCGCTCGGTCCCGGCCAGCTTGTTGAGCAGGCTGGACTTGCCTACGTTGGGGCGCCCGATGAGAGCGACCCGGCGCGGGCCGCCGGCCGTGTCCAGCTGCTCGCGCGGCGCCTCGGGCAGCGCGGCCAGCACCGCGTCCAGCAGGTCACCGCTCCCCCGGCCGTGCAGGGCGCTCACCGGCTGCGGCTCACCGAGCCCCAGCGCCCACAACGATGCCGCCGCCGGCTCGCCCGGTGTGTCATCGACCTTGTTCGCGGCCACCACGACTGGCTTGCCCGACCGGCGCAGCACCGCCGCCACGGCGTCGTCGGAATCGGTGATGCCGACGGTGGTGTCCACCACGAACAGCACCGCGTCGGCCGCCTCCACCGCCACCCGGGCCTGCGCGGTGACCTGCTCGGCGAGCGCGCGGCTGGCCTGCCCGGCCTCGGAGCCCGGCGACGGTTCCCAGCCGCCGGTGTCGACCAGGGTGAAGGACCGGCCCCGCCAGTTCGCGTCGTAGGCCACCCGGTCCCGGGTCACGCCGGGGGTGTCCTGGACCACCGCCTGGCGGCTGCCGAGGATCCGGTTGACGAGGGTTGACTTGCCGACGTTGGGCCTGCCCACCACGGCCACCACCGGGACCGGCACATACGGCTCATCGTCGGCCAGTCCCTCGCCCGCTCCCGCTGCCAGCATGGTCATCCCATCCGCGCCGTGTCGGGATGCTGGGCGCGCCCCGGCAGGCGGTCCCTGGCCAGCCCGGTGATCACGCCGATCACCTCGGCCAGGCGCAGGCCGGTGGAGTCGATCTGGACCGCGTCGGCCGCCACCCCGGTCTGCGGCGCGTCGGCCTGGTCCCTGCGCTGCTGCTCGTCCCGGGTGAGCTCGGCGGTCACGCCGGGATCGGCGGCCAGGTCGGCGTTGCGGCGGTGGGCACGGGCGTCCGCGCTGGCGGTGAGGAACACCTTCAGTGCCGCCTGCGGCGCCACCACCGTGCCGATGTCCCGGCCCTCGGCGACGATGCCGCCGCCCGGGCCGGCGTCGCGGGCGATGATCTCCCGCTGCATGGCGATCAGGTGCTCTCTGACCTGCGGGACCGAGGCGACGGCGCTGACGGCGTTGGAGACCTCGCGGGTACGGATCGGGCCGGACACGTCCACGCCGTCCACCGCGATCGCCGGGGCGGCCGGGTCGGTGCCGACCGTGATGACCGGCTCCCTGGCGTGTTCGGCAACCGTCCCTGGGTCGCTGGTGTCCAGGCCCTGGCTCTGCAGCCACCAGGTGAGCGCCCGGTACATCGCGCCGGTATCCAGGTAGCGCAGGCCCAGCGCGCGGGCCACCCCCTGGGCGGCGGTCGACTTGCCCGACCCGGCGGGCCCGTCCACGGCGATTACACGGCGCTCGGTCACGCAGGCGATGCTACCGGCGCCGCGGGCCGCCGGCGCCCGCGCTACCGGCGCACAGGTCATCGGCGCACGGGCTACCAGCGCACGGGCTACCGGCGCACGGGCCATCCGGCCGCCGCCAGCGCCTCGGTCAGGGTGGCCGAGGCCTGCGGGCGGACGGTGAGCTCGGCCACCCCGACCGGCAGGCCCGGGGAATGCTCGATCCCGATGTCCTCGATGTTGACCCCGGCCGCCCCGGCCACCTGGAACAGCCGGGCCAGCTCACCGGGCTGGTCACGGATGACGACCTGCACGACCGCGTTGTCCCGGACCGGCGCGCCGCGCTTGCCAGGGATCCTCCCCACCCCCGCCGACCCCTGCTCCAGCAGGCCTGCCAGGATCTTCAGCGCGGTGTCGCTGGCCGGGGGTGGCCCGGCGGCGGCTCCGGCCTCGGCCAGCGCCTCCGCCGCGGCCGCCAGGTCGGCCGCGACCGCCCCGAGGACGGCGGCCACCGGGGCCGCGTTCGCCGCCAGGATCTGCGTCCACAGCACGGCGTCGCCGCCGGCGATCCGGGTCACATCGCGCAGCCCCTGGCCCGCCAGGCTGAGCGCGCCGCCGGCGGCGTCCGCCAGCTGGGCGGCCATGGCCGCGGCGACCACGTGCGGCGCGTGCGAGACCAGCGCCACCCAGCGGTCGTGTTCGTCCGCACTGGCCGGTACCGGCTCGCCCCGGCAGGCGTGGATGAGGGCCGTGACGGCCGCGACGGCCGCCGGGGAGGTCTGCGGCCCTGGGCAGATCACCCAGGGACGGCCGAGGAACAGGTCGGCCCGGGCGGCGGCCGGGCCGGAGCGCTCCCGCCCCGACAGCGGGTGGCCGGGCACGAAGGAGGTCAGGTCGCACCCGAGCTCGTGAGCCTGCCGCACCGGCAGGGCCTTCACGCTGGCCACATCGGTGTACCAGCGGGCCAGGTTCCGCGCCTGGGCGGCCGCCAGCCCGGGCGCCACCGCGGCGGGCGGGACGGCCAGCACGGCCAGATCCGCCCACGGCCCGCCCTGCTCAGAGCCGGGCGACCGCTGGCCCGGCCCGGCCGGGCCTGCCGGCTCAGCAGGAACCGGGCCGGCTGGTTCGGGCAGGACCGTGCCGGCCCCGATGTCGGCCGCCAGGCGGGCCGAGGCGGCATCGTGATCAGCCAGCCATACGGTCACGCCGCGTTCGCGCAGGGCCAGGGCGATCGACGTCCCGATCAGCCCGGTGCCGATCACCACCGCGCTGCGCAATGCGGCCGGCGGATCCGCTTCCTGTGCCACGCCGGCCTCCCGCTCCTCTGGCCGCGGCGTCACTGGGCGATGTCCAGCCGCAGGGCCGCCGCGCCCCGCAGGTACACGTGCTGGACGGCCGCGCGCGGTTTGGCGGTCTCGACGTGCATGAGCAGCCGCACGACCCGGGGCAGGGCGCCGGGTACGCCGATCTCGGCGGCGCACAGCAGCGGCACGTCCTGGAAGCCGATCTTGCGGGCGGCCAGGGCCGGGAACTCGGCAGTGAGATCCGGGGTGGCCGTGAAGACCACGCTGATCACGTCGTCGGTGGCCAGGCCGTTGCGGGTCATCACCTCGGTGACCAGTTCGGTCGTGCCTTCCAGGATGGCCGCGCGCTCGTTGGCATCCACCTGCACCGCACCCCGGATTGCCCTGACCGCCACCGGCCCGATTCCTTCCCCTGCACCCCGGGACCTGACCCGGGCCACTGCCGTCACTCCAGGCTAGCGGCCGCCGCGCTGCGGGCCTCGTCCGTGGAGTGTTCCAGGCTAGTGGACCGGCCAGGCAGCGTGACGCATGGCGGCCCGCCCGGCCTGACCCATGCCAACGCGAAGCTGATGGCGACCCGCCCGGTCTGACCCATTTTGGCGCCAAGCTGATGTCGTTGTGGCTTGTAATGACATCTAAGTGATGTCATTATGGCGTCATGGATCTGACACCTTATGTCAGCAGCCTCCGCCACGAGCTCGCGGTGGCCGCGGATGCCGGCGGGGAGGATGCCCGTGCCCTGGCCGAGCGGCTCACGGCACCGCTGGACGCGGCGGCGCGGCTCGTCCTGCTGGAGGCACTGTCGGCGGCGGCTGCTGAGATCACGCGTGACCTCGCGCCCGGCTCAGTGGATCTGCGGCTTCGCGGGCGTGAGCCAAGTTTCGTAGTGACGCCCCCACCTGCCGAGCACTCGTTCGAGGAGACGGGCGCGTCCGCGGCCGATGCCCCGCCGCCGGTCCCACCGGACAGCGACGAGGGCGCGACCGCGCGGATCAGCTTCCGGCTGGCCGAACATCTCAAGGGGCGCATCGAGGAGGCCGCCAGCCAGGCGGGCCTGTCGGTCAACGCCTGGCTCGTCCGGGCCGCCGCGGCCGCGCTGGAGCCCGGCGGCCGCAGCCGCCCCGAGCGGCGCGCGCCGTGGAGCGGGCAGCGCTACACCGGCTGGGTGAGCTAGCGGCATGCGCACCGCCACCACTGTCCGTCACCGGCGCCACACTGCCGTGGCCGCCCGGGCTCACCCCATCCGGAGGAACCGCCATGCCCACCTTCGACACTCCCGAGCCGATTTCGGCCGTGGTCGAGCTCACCGTCGGGGACGCGAGCATCACCGCGAGCGATCGCACCGACACCGTCGTGCAGGTGCGCCCGAGCGATGGGTCCAACGACGCGGACGTGCGGGCCGCGGAGCAGACCCGGGTCGAATACGCGGCCGGCCGGCTGCTGGTCAAGGCGCCGAAACAGCGCGGCCTCGGCTTGTTCGGCAAGACCGGGTCGGTCGACCTGACCATAGAACTGCCGGCGGGCTCGCACGTGCAGGGCGACGCCGGGGCAGCGGCGTTCCGCTGCGCCGGCCGCCTCGGTGAATGCCGGGTCAAGACCGGGGTCGGCGACTTCCAGGCCGAGCGCACGGGCCCGCTCGACCTCAGCACCGGTGCCGGCGCCATCGCCGTGGACCACGTGGCGGGCCCGGCTGAGATCAGCACCGGGTCCGGCCGGGTGCGCCTGGGCGAGATCGACGGCAGCGCGGTGATCAAGAACTCCAACGGCGACAGCTGGATCGGCGGGATCACCGGCGACCTGCGGGTGAACTCGGCCAACGGCGACATCTCGGTCGGCCACGCGGACGCGGGCATCACCGCCAGCACCGCCAATGGTGACGTCCGGGTCGGCGCGGTCACCCGCGGCTCGGCCTCGCTCAAGACCGGCTTCGGCGAGATCGAGATCGGCATCCGGACCGGCACTGCCGCCCGGCTCGACGTGTCCACCCAGTTCGGCCGGGTCCACAACCAGATGGCTGCCGCCGACGGTCCCGGGCCCGCCGGCGAGACCGTCGAGGTGCGCGCCCGGACCAGCTACGGCGACATCGTGATCCGGCGTTCCTGACCTCCCCCGGACCAGTTATGAAAGAAGGCGTGATGACAGCAGCTGTGGCCACCCGGCTGGCGATTTCAGCGGCCGGGCTGCGCAAGTCGTTCGGCGGCACGGTGGTCCTCGACGGCATCGACCTCACCGTCCCTGAGGGGACGATCTTCTCGCTGCTCGGCCCCAACGGCGCCGGGAAGACCACCATGGTCAAGATCCTGTCCACCCTGATCACCCCCGACGCCGGCCAGATCTGGGTCGCAGGCCACGACCTGGCACGCGATCAGGACGCGGTGCGGGCCATGATCGGTGTCACCGGCCAGTTCTCCGCCGTGGACAACCTCCTCACCGCCGAGGAGAACCTGCAGCTGATGGCCGACCTGCACCACCTGGGCCGGGCCGAGGGCCGGCGGCGCGCCGCCGGCCTGCTCGGCCGGCTGGGCCTGGCCGACGCGGCGAAGAAGACCCCGGCGATCTACTCGGGGGGCATGCGGCGCCGGCTCGACCTGGCGATGACCCTGATCGGCGACCCGCGCCTGATCTTCCTCGACGAGCCGACCACCGGGCTCGACCCGCGCGGCCGGCGCACCATATGGGAGATCATCCGCGGTCTCGCCGCCGACGGCGTCACCATCTTCCTCACCACGCAGTACCTGGACGAGGCCGATCAGCTCGCCGACCGGATCGCTGTCCTCGACCACGGCCGGATCGTCGCCGAGGGCACCGCTGACGACCTCAAGCGCCGCATCCCCGGCGGGCACATCCGGCTCCAGTTCGCCGGCCCGGGCGAGCTGGAGGCAGCCGCCCGGGTCCTCGGCCCGGTACCCCGCGACGACGGGGCACTCACCTTGCAGGTGCCAGGCAACGGCGACGTCCGGTCGCTGCGCGCCCTGCTCGACCAGCTCGGCGGCGCGGCG
>Ga0307373_10007165_pt1 | contig 17483 bp, 17 predicted proteins | sample OX2MG_FD_202534 | JGI IMG/M metagenome (GOLD analysis project Ga0307373, IMG submission 202534) | Soil microbial communities from Risofladan, Vaasa, Finland - OX-2 | ecosystem: Environmental > Terrestrial > Soil > Coastal area > Acid sulfate soil | place: Finland: Risofladan, Vaasa | collected... | reverse complement strand
GCGCCGCCAACTTGATCTCCACAAACCCGGCGGCCGGCGCCGCCGCTTGAGCCAACCGCTTCTTCCACCAGAAAAAATGCGGGGCGCACAGACCTCGCTCCCGGCAAAAGGCCGCCGCCGTCTGCCCGCTCGCCGCCTGCGCCGCCACAATCCCCCGCCACTTCGCCTTCGTTGCTTCGCTTCCCGGCCTCGCCATGCCCCACTATCGCCGCCACCGCCGCCCGCTTCAAGATGCGTTCCGCGGATCGCTCACCTCGCAGTGCGAGCGCAACGGGAGCGACCCCAAATAAAAGTGGCCTCGCCACTCTCGTGGCGTCAGGGAGGCTGATTTCGCCTGGCAAGGCGAGCTGTAATGTTTCGCCCTCCACCGGCACATATACCCAGACGCTTCATACCGGAGGCGTCCGGAACTTCAATCGGACAGGAGAATCGAACATGAAATTCAATCGGCTTTATCCCCGCGTGCTGGCAGCTCCGTTGCTGGCGGCGCTTATGTTGGTGGCTGCGAGCGCCCAGTCCACGGCCGTGGCGGTGCAGAGCCATAAATCGTACGACCAGACGGTAAGCAGCCTGAAATCCGCCGTGAGCCAGGGCGGGATGATGGTCATGGCCACCGTGGACCAAGGCAACATGCTTTCCATGGCCGGACTGCAACTCAAGGCGACATTGTTCCTGGTGGGCAACCCGACGGTCGGCAAGGCGCTGTTCGAGCAGGATCACGCGGTTGGCCTCTATGTGCCCTTGCGGGTCTTCGTCTACCAGGGCAAGGATGGCCATACCTACGTCAGCTACGATCGCCCTTCCGCACTGCTGGCCCAGTTCCACAACCAGGCGATCGATAAGACTGCCGCCATGCTTGACCAGAAACTGCAGGGCTTGGTGGGGATGGTGACGAAATAAGAGGCGCACGTGCGCGGAGCGCGCATCAAGGGGCGCGCTCCGTCGCAGATCGCCTGCCGAGGAGGAATCCCCATGAAACGCATAATGTTGATCGCCGTCTTCCTGCTGCTGGCAGCGGTGGGCCCTAACATTTTCCCTGCAGCGGAAGCCGGCTACGGCAATCTTTCGACCTTTGCCGTACAACTGCTCCTGCCCGCCATCGCCGCATTGATCGTGCTGGCGCTGGCCGTGCGCCGTCGCCAACCTGACCTTTGGCGCGCGGTAGCGTGGGGCGCCGCCGCCGGCGCCGCCGCTACCGTGGCACTCGAAATCGTGCGGCTCCCCGGCTACCGGCTGGGCTATATGCCCGGCAATCTCCCCCGCCTGATGGGCGTGTTGCTGCTCAATCGCTTCGCGCTGGGGCCGAATCTGGCCTCGGACCTGGCGGGCTGGGCGTACCATTTCTGGAATGGCGCCAGCTTCGGAATCATCTATGCCTTGGTGGTGGGTTCGCGGCGTGTGTGGGCCGGCTTGGTTTACGGTCTGGCGATTGGCGTCGGATTCATGCTGAGCCCGGTGGTGACGGCGCTGGGGGTGGGATTCTTCGGGCTTCAGTTTTCCATTGGCTTCCCGGTGACGGTGCTGCTGGCGCACGCCGCGTTTGGCCTCGCCCTCGGCTGGCTGGCGTGGCGATGGACCGGGGTGCCGGAATCGCCAGGATTGACCACGCTGCGCGCCTGCCTGGTCCCTCACCCGATGGCGGAGCGCTAAATCGTCAGGGTTGGACGTCCGTTTAAGATACATTCGCCCGTCGTCCCAAAATTAAGGCCGACAAGGAGGAAAAATGGCCAAAGCAGCATTGGTGGTGTTCGCGGACATAGAGACCCATGAGGGTCTAGCCCGTGTGGTCAACGCCCTGGAAACGACAAAGGAATTCAAACAGGCGGGCGATGACGTGAAGCTCATCTTCGATGGGGCTGGGACTCGATGGATCGGCGTGCTGGCTCGGCCCGAGCACAAGGCCCACGCGCTCTTCGAAGCGGTTCGCGACCGCGTTGAGGGTGTCTGCGCGCACTGTGCGCGCGCGTTTGGAGTGGAAGCCGAGGTGAAATCAAGCCAAATTCCGTTGCTCAGCGAGTTCGAGGGGCATCCCAGCCTGCGCACGCTCGTGGTCGAAGGGTTCGCGATTCTCATGTTTTGAAGAACGCCGGAGCTTGGGCGGGCGGTACACCATGGTGCCCACCACCCCGGAGCAGGCATTTAATGGCGATTAACCACCGTTCCAAAGAGATTGTTGTGATGACCAAAGACGCTCTTGCCGAAGTTCCTCCTGCGGCGCCGGACCACGAGGCCGCGGTGCGCGCCCGCTACACCAACGCCGCGCGGGCGGCCGAGCCGGCGCTCTGCTGCCCGACGCGCTACGACGAACGCCTGCTGGCGGCGATTCCGGCCGAGGTGCTGGAACGCGACTACGGGTGCGGAGATCCCACGCGCCATGTCCGCCCCGGCGAAGTAGTTCTCGACCTGGGCTCGGGCGCCGGCAAGGCGTGCTTTCTCGCCGCCCAAGTCGTCGGCCCCGCCGGCCGGGTTATCGGCGTGGACATGAACGACGGGATGCTCGCCGTCGCCCGCCGCCATGCCCCTACCGTGGCCGAACGACTCGGTTATGCCAACGTGGAGTTCCGCAAGGGGAGGATTCAGGACCTGAACACCGATCTGGAATGGCTGGACGCCCACTTGGCGCTCCACCCCGTGTCCAATCTCGACGACCTCCGCGGGCTCGAATGGATGCGCGAACAGCATGCCGCCGCCGAGCCCCTGGTTGCCAGCGCGAGCGTGGATGTCGTGGTCTCGAACTGCGTTCTGAACCTGGTGCGCCCGCAGGACAAAGCGGCGCTTTTTGCAGAGGTTTTTCGCGTGCTGCGCCGCGGCGGACGCGCCGTCATCTCCGATATCGTGAGCGACGAGGAGGTTCCGGCGCGGCTGCAACGGGACCCGGATCTCTGGAGCGGGTGCATCTCGGGCGCGCTCCACCAGGAGCGCTTCCTGGAGGCCTTGGAGGAAGCGGGGTTTTACGGGATCTCGATTCTCGAACGCCAGGCGCAACCATGGCGCACCGTCGAGGGCATCGAGTTCCGCAGCCTGACCGTGGCTGCCTGGAAAGGCAAACAGGGACCCTGCCTGGAGGGCAACCAGGCGGTGATTTATCGCGGACCTTTCCGCATGGTGGAAGACGATGACGGCCACCGCCTCCGCCGGGGCGTTCCCGTGGCGGTGTGCGCCAAGACCTTCGCGCTCTATCAGGGCGAGCCCTATCGCGCGCACTTCGACCCGGTGCCGCCGCTCACGCCGGTGGAACTGGCCGCGGCGTCGCCGTTTGCGTGCGCGCGCGGCATGCGGGTGCGCGATCCGCGCGAGACCAAGGGCGCGGGCTACGACCAAACCACGGATGCCGCTGCCTGCGGCGGCGGCGAGGGCGGTGAGGAAGGAGGGTGTTGCTGATGACACCCACCGTCGCGAGCGCGCCGGAGCGTCGTTCGAGCCCGGGAACGCCTACGGCCGAGTTCAACGAAGTTCTAAAAACGAGCGGGTCCGGACGCTTGCGGCGCGGCAGCGTGACGACGCTGCAAATCAACGTGGGCAAACTCTGCAACCAGGCCTGCCATCATTGCCACGTGGGCGCCGGACCAAAGCGGCCCGAGCGCATGGGGAAGCTGGTGGCGGAGCGGGTTCTGGGGTTGTTGGAGCAGAGCCCCTCCATCGAGACCGTGGATATCACCGGGGGCGCCCCCGAACTCAATGAGCATTTCCGCCTGCTCGTGCTGGAAGCGCGCCGCCTCGGGCGCCGCGTGATCGATCGCTGCAACCTGACGGCGCTGCTGGAGCCCGGCCAGGAGGAGTTGGCCGAGTTCCTCGCCGTGAATTCCGTCGAGATCATGGCCAGCCTGCCCTGCTATACGGCGGCCAACGTGGATCGCCAGCGCGGCCGCGGCGTGTTCGACAAGAGTCTGCGCGCCCTGCGCATCCTGAACGGCCTCGGCTACGGCAACACCGCCGGCGGCCGCCACCTCAACCTGGTTTACAACCCCCTGGGCCCGTCGCTACCGCCCCCGCAAGCGGCACTGGAGCAGGAATATCGGCGGCGCCTTCACGACGACTTTGGCATCAGGTTCAATCAGCTCTACACGCTGACCAACATGCCGATCCAACGCTTCGCCACCGCCCTGGCCCAGAGCGGGCAGATGGACGAGTACATGGCGCTGCTGGTAAATCACTTCAACCCGGCAACCGTTCCCGAGCTGATGTGCCGGAGCCTGGTGAGCGTGAGTTGGGATGGCCGGCTCTACGACTGCGACTTCAACCAGATGCTGGGGCTGGAGGTCCTTGCGGGCGGCGACGACAGCACGCGCGCCAACGACATCTGGTCAATCGCGTCCTTCGAGGCTTTGGCCCTGCACCCCATCGCGACCGGTCCCCACTGCTTTGGGTGTACCGCCGGCACCGGCTCAAGTTGCGGGGGCAGCCTCCGGTGACATCCGGAACACTTTTGGAAGCGCTAGTCCTGTTTCTAGGCGTGCTGATTGCATTTGCCAACGGCTCGAACGACGTGTCGAAAGGGGTGGCGACATTGGCCGGCAGCGGCGTCTGCGATCTGCGGCGCGCCGTTCGCTGGGGAGTGATCTGGACCGGGCTGGGCAGCCTAGCCTCCGCCAGCGTTGCCCACGCCATGCTGAAAGCGTTTGGCCGCGGTCTGTTCGCCCCCGGCGTCACGCCATCGTTGATTGCCGCACTCGCCACCATCGGCGGGGCCACGTTATGGGTGGCGTTGTCGAGTTGGCGCGGCTGGCCGGTCTCCACCACGCATGCCATCATCGGCGCCCTGGCTGGCGTGGGAGTGCTCGCCTACGGCCCTCAGGGGATGCGCTGGGGCGAGATCGGCACCACCCTGCTGCTGCCTCTCCTGTTAAGTCCGATCGCCGCGTTGATGCTCACGGTCATCGGGATTCGTTTTTGGTCTGCCCTCTCGCCGGGGACGGCGGACTGCCTTTGCGTTGCCGCAGCGGCGCCGATGGCGATGGCGATGGCGGGCACCATGACGTCAACGCTGGAGATGTCCACCGCGCCGGCGCTGCGCATTGAAGCGTGCAATGCGACCCAATCGCCGATCACGCCGCCCGGCTTGCGTCTCTCGATCAACCACCTGCACTGGCTGACCAGCGCCGGGGCCAGCTTCGCCCGCGGCCTCAATGACAGTCCGAAGATGGTGGCCATTCTCCTGGCCGCCGCCGCCATCGGCGCGGTCTCGGCCCCGGTCCACACGCCATTTGTCCTGGCGATTGCAGCCGGGATCGTACTGGGAAGCTTGATCGCCGGGCGCAAAGTCACCCGCCTGCTGGCGCACGGTATTACCCAAATGAGTCACCGCGAGGGGTTCGTCGCGAATTTCGTCACCGCCGGTCTGGTCGGCCCCGGCGCGGCGCTGGGCCTGCCGATGTCCACAACGCACGTCGCCACGGGCGCGATCATGGGGTTGGCATTGGGCCAAGGCAAATCGGTGGACCGAAGGGCGGTCGCGCACATCCTCCTGGCTTGGGTGGTCACCCTGCCCTTCGCCGCAGCCTTGGGCATGATCGTCTTCGTGCTGCTGCGGGGCGCCGCGCCGCACCTGCCAGCGATCTGGATGGCGGGGGCGCGATGACAATCGCCGGTGCCTGGCCGTGGAGCGTCGCGTGGCGGCGGGAGACGCTGGATCTGTTGCTCTGGCTCCGCCACCTGGGCGCCCTCGGCGCGCTGCTCTATGGCGCTTTCTATGTTCTCGGGACCGTGGCGCTGGTCTCCGGGACCATCCTCACGCTGGGCGCCGGCGCCATCTACGGTCCGCTCTGGGGCGTCCTGCTCGTCGTGCCGGCCAGTCTCACCGGCGCCTCGCTGTCGTTTCTGGCGGCGCGCCGGCTCGGACGCCGGGGGCTGCATCGCTGGCTGGCGCGCCATCGGGAGATGAACGCTCTGGACCAGGCTGTGGCGCGCAATGGCTTCCGGGTGATCTTGCTGCTTCGCCTGGATCCCATCTTCCTGCCATTCGCTCCGCTGAACTACGCGCTCGGACTGACCGGCGTCGGGTTCCGCGATTACCTGCTCGCCTCCGGGCTGGGTATGTTCCCTGCTTCTGTCGTTTATGTCTACTTCGGCTCGCTGCTTCCCCATCTGAGCGACCTGGACGCGGCGGCGCTGAATCCACTAGCCTCCTGGAGGCCTTGGCTGCTGCTGGCGGGCGTGCTCGTGCTGGTGTCGGTCGGCCTGATTGTGCGCCGCGGCGCCCGCCGAATGCTTCATGAACAGGGCCTGAATGAGCACCCCAGAAAGGAGCCGGCCTCATGACCGCGGTTGAAATCTCGGTGGATCAGGACCAGTGGGAGCGGATTCGCCAGCGTAATCTGCACCCGCTCGACTGGGTCAACCCCGAACCCCGGGGCCGCTACAACCTGGTGGTGATCGGCGGCGGCACGGCGGGGTTGGTGGCCGCGGCGGGAGCGGCGATGTTGGGGGCGCGCGTGGCGTTGATTGAGCGCCACCTGCTGGGCGGCGATTGCACCAATTACGGCTGCGTGCCCTCCAAGGCCTTGTTGCGTTCGGCCCGCGCCGCCCACGAACTCAACACCGCCGAGCGCTACGGCGTGCGCGGCGGGGGCGTGGTGGATTTCGCCGCCGTGATGCAGCGGCTGCGGCGGCTGCGGGCGGGCATCTCCGCCAATGACGCGGCGCGCCGTTTTCAGGACTTGGGCGTGGACGTTTATTTCGGCGATGCGCACTTCACCGTCCCGCGCCGGCTGCGCGTCGGCCCCACCGATTTGGAATTCCGCCGTGCGATCATCGCCACCGGAGCACGCGCCGCGGTGCCGCCGATCGCGGGCCTGCGCGAGACCGGGTATCTGACCAACGAGACCGTGTTTTCGCTCGAAACATTGCCGGCCCGGCTCCTGGTACTGGGAGCCGGCCCGATCGGCTGCGAACTGGCGCAGGCCTTTCGCCGCCTGGGCAGCGAGGTGCACGTGTTTGATCGCGCGTCCCGCCTGCTTCCCCGCGACGAAACGGACGCCGCCGAAATTCTCCACCGGCGTTTCGAGCAGGAGGGCATTCATCTTCATCTGTCGGTCGAGGTGCGGCGGGTTCAGGCCGACGGCGGTGCAAAGACGGTGGTCTACGAGCAGGCCGGCCGGGAAGCGGCCGTTGGCGGGGACGCCCTCCTGGTGGCGCTTGGGCGCGCGCCCAACCTGGAAGGCTTGCACCTGGAGGAGGCGGGGGTCGAATCTTCCGCGCAGGGCGTCCGCGTGGACGACCATCTGCGCACCACCAACCCGGCCATCTACGCCGCCGGCGACATCTGCACGCCTCTAAAGTTCACTCACGCGGCCGAAGCGATGGCCCGCCTGGCGCTGCAAAACGCCCTGTTGGGTCGGCACCTGCGCTTCAGCTCCCTGGTCATCCCCTGGTGTACTTACACCGATCCGGAGATTGCGCACGTGGGGATGACCCAACCCGAAGCGGAACGAGCCGGGGCGGCGGCGTTTACGCAACCGCTGGCGGAGGTGGACCGCGCCGTCCTGGACGGCGATGAAGACGGCTATGCCCGCCTCTACACGCGCCCGGGCGGCGGGCGGGTGCTGGGCGCGACTTTCGTCGGCAGCCACGCCGGCGAGAGCATTGCTGAGGCCGCGCTGGCAGTCGCCCGGCGGCTGCCGGTAAGCGCGTTGAGCGCGGTGATTCATCCGTACCCAACCGAAACCGAAGCCTGGAAACGCGCCGCGGACCGGCAACTGCGGACACGGTTGCGACCGTGGATGCGGACCTGGCTGGGGCGCTATTTTGCCTGGCGGCGAGGATGCGGCGGGGATAATGACGAGGAGAGCCATCATGCAACCTGAGCGTGAGCCGGAGACCGCGGCGCCGCAGGCCAGCCTTGGTGACCACGGCGCGGATCCATTGCTGGAGGGGCTGCGGCGGCGCGATCCGGAAGCCATGAACGCGCTGGTGCGGGAGCACGCGCGGCGGCTGTATCGCTCCGCCTGTGGGCTGGGCGTGCCCGCCGCGGACGCCGAGGATTTGGTGCAGGAAGTGTTCATCGTCTGCATCGAGGGCGTGGACCGGTTTGAGGGGCGCTCGCAGGTGCGGACCTGGCTCTGGGGCATCCTGCGAAACAAGGCCCACGAGTACTTCCGCGACCGCCGCCACGAGCAGCCCGCCGATGACGCAACCCTGGACCGGCTCGATGCCAGGCTCGATGCCAGCTTCGCCGCTCGCTTCGATTCCCGCGGACGTTGGCAACACCCGCCCGTCGACATCGAGCGCCTGTTGCGGTCGTCCGAGGCCGGAGCCGCCATTCACCACTGCCTGGACGGTCTGGGCCCGCAGCAGCGCGAAGTGTTCGTCTTGCGCGAGATCGAGGCCATGAAAACCGGCGACATCGGCGCCCTGCTGGGCCTCACCATCAACCACTGCGGCGTGCTACTTCACCGCGCCCGTATGCGGCTGCAGAACTGTCTTGAACATGCCGGCTGGGGGACGGCTCAACCATGAAATCCTGTCGTGAAGTCGCCTGGCTTGTCTCGTCTGGAGAATGGGAGCGCCAGCGCGGATGGCCCCGCTGGGCCGTCCTGATGCATATGCAGTTCTGCGGCCACTGCAGCCGATTGGCTCGGCAGCTGCGACAAATCGGCCACCGCAGCCGCACTGCCGTCGAGGACGACGCGCCGCCGCAATTGGAGGAACGCATCGTGCGGCGGCTAACCGAGCTGCCGCCGAAATCATGAAACCCATGACACCGGCGACGATCTGCGTTTTTGCCCGGCCTCCGGTGCCGGGCCGGACCAAGGCCCGCTTGGCGGCCGAGATTGGTCCGGAGGCAGCCGCCGCGATTGCCGGCGCGCTGCTGGCCGACACGCTGGCTGCGATCCGCGCCGTGCCCGGCGTCCAAGTCGTCCTGTCGGTCACCGAGCCGTTCTTTGACGGGCGCGGGCCCCAGCGCGCCTACGGAGCGCGTCCCGCTTCTGCTCGCGCTGACGAGGCCACAGCCTACATTCCGCAATGGGTGCAACCCGAGGGCGGGCTGGGGGAACGTTTGGAGTGGACGCTGCACCGGGCCTTAGAGCAGTCCGCATGTGCGCTCGCCGTGGGGGCCGACACACCCGCGTTGACGCCGGCCATGGTGCGGCAGGCGTTGCTCCGGCTCGAAGATTGCGATGCCGTGCTCGGCCCGGCCGACGATGGGGGCTTCTACCTGCTCGGAGTGAAGGCCTGCCCCACCGGGCTCCTGCATGGCATCCGCTGGAGCGACCCTGCCACCCGCGACGATACCCTGGCGCGGTTGCAAGCCGCGAAGCTGTCCTGTGGCTTCGGCGTGCCCTGGTTCGACCTCGACACCGCCGCCGACCTGCGGCGCGCCGCCGCGTTGTTGGAAGCTGACACCGCGCCCGCTCCGCATCTCGCCGCCGAACTCCGGCGGCTGGGCCTTGGAGTCACATTATCGTGAACGTTTCCGTTGTCATCCCGGTCTGGAACGAGCGTCCCAACCTGCCCGCCTGCGTGGCTTCGGTGCGTGCCGCCCTGCCGGCGGCGGAGATTATCGCCGTAGATGCGGGCAGCAGTGATGGCAGCCGCGCGTGGCTTGCCGCCGCGCCCGGAGTGCGGCTAGTGGATGCACCCCGCGGCAAAGGACCGCAGCAGAACGCGGGCGCGGCCGCCGCCGGCGGAGACGTCTTGCTGTTTCTCCATGCTGATTGCGAGTTGCCGGCCGGGTCTGCGAAGGGCCTGGACGGCGCTCTGGCGGATCCCAAAGCCGCCGGCGGCTGCTTCGACGTGCGTTTCGCCGAACGCCGCCCGTGGTCGTTGCGGGCGTTGGCGCTGGGGATGAATGTCCGCGCCAGGATTTTGCGGCGCGCCTACGGTGATCAGGCCCTCTTTGTCCGCCGCGCCGTTTTCGAACGCGTTGGCGGGTTTCCGGACTGGCCCTTGTTTGAAGACTACGAGCTCGTGCGCCGCTTCAAGCGCCATGGCCGCTTCCAGGTCCTCCCGCTGCCGATCACCCTCTCCGCCCGCCGCTTCCTGAAGTACGGCGTTTGGCGGACACTCGCCCTGGTGTTCGTGTTGCAGCTCGGCTTCTATCTCGGCATCTCGCCGCGCCGCCTCAAGCGCTGGTTCGTCGACGTTCGCCCCCGCACCGCTGGGACCACATGATTTTGAATCCAGCTTCGCCGCTGGAAAGTCTCTAGTAGCACCGGATGTGGTCACCACTATGAAACACCATCACGCTATCGCAATTTCCGCACTGCTCGCCTTCGTCCTGATCGGCGGAGCGGCCGCGCATGCCATGTTGCCGGCGCGCCGCGTTCCAGGAACCGCCCCGGGGCAGAACTCCGCAGCCGCCGTTCCCAGTTCACTCAATGAACCGGTCATGGGCAGCGCCCAGGCTCCCCTAACCCTTTATTACTGGCATGACTTCCAGTGCCCCGACTGCGAACGCTTCGATACGCAAACGCTTCCCGCCCTCGTGTCCGAGTACGTGAAGACAGGCAAGCTGCGCATCGTCTTCAAGGATTTAGTGATCTTTGGCGCCGACTCTCAAACCGCGGCGGAGGTGTCGCGCGCGGTGTGGGCCGTCGCCCCGTCGAAGTACTATGACTGGCAACACACGGTCTACCAGCGCCAGGGAAGCGAGAGGTCGGGATGGGCGAGCCGTGCCAACCTTCTGGCCATCACCAAGTCCGTCCCGGGCATCGACGTCGCCAAGGTTTCGGCGCACTTGGACCGGAATGCCGCCTCCTACCGGGCGTCCGCGGACGCTGATCACGCCGAAGCGCAACGGTTTGGCATCAAGGGGACGCCGGGCTTCTGGATCGACGGACAGGCCTTCTCCGGCGCCCAACCCCTGAGCCTCTTCCGGCAGATTCTCAATGCCCACCTGGCCCGGCCATGAGCGCTTTCTTCGCCGCGATGCAAAAGGTCTTTCGCCGCCCGTGGTATGCCGTGCTCGCGCTCAGCGCGGCAGCGGGTTTTCTCACCTTTGCCATCTGGCTCCCCAACCTGTCGTTCATTGCGAGCACGATCACGGCGAGCACGTTCTCCCTGCCGCAGAAGCTTGGCATCCTCGTGTCGTCGCTGGCCGCGCTCAACACCAACTTCACGCCGCTGTCCCGAACGGTCACGGTCGCGCTGGCCCTGCTCATTGGCGTGGACGTTGCGTTGCTGACCTTCTATCTGCGAACCCGGTTTCGTCTGGAACGCTCGGCGGGCATGAGCATCGGCGGTCTCATCGCCGGGCTGTTGGGCATCGGGTGCGCGTCCTGCGGATCGCTGGTGGTGGCGACGTTCGTCGGCGCGGGAGCGACCGCCAGCTTTCTGAACATCCTCCCGCTTCAGGGGCAGGAGTTCGGCTTCCTCGGGATCGCGTTTGTGCTGGCGGGCATCGTGGTGACCGCCCGGAAGATCGAGCAGCCCCTGGCCTGCGGCCTGCGCCCACCGCGGCGCGGCCCGCGGCCGGTGAGCCGCGCGTCAGGAAACCCGGACTGAAGCCGGCGGCTGGCGGGCGGCTCCGGGAGTTGAGCCGCCGCACGGCAGGCTTAGTGACTCGGTTGAGGGGATTCCGGCTGCCAGAATGACGAAGGCTGGCGTGCCGCAGCCGCCCACGGCAGTGTTAGTGCCTTGCGGAACGTGACTGCGTCCGGGCGCTGTAGCGCGGGCACACCGATCGTAAACTCATTCTGCGGAACGCCCCACCGTCGTGTGCGGTGCAGTAGATCCCAGAGCGCTAACCCGCTCGACCAATTCGAGTTCGCCAACTCCCGCTGGCTGGCGTGATGGATGCCGTGCAGGCGGGGAGTTACGATGCCATAGCTCAGCCATCGCTCCCACCGCATCGGCAACCTGAGATTGGAATGATGAAATGCGATGCTCGCCATGGTGAGGCCCTGCCAAAGACTTAAGGTTTGCGGTGCAATGCCGAGGCCAGCCACCTGGGCCGCACGCCAGGCGGTGGACAGTGCCAGTTCGCCGGCGTGAAAGCGCACGGCGGTGGTTGCGTCCAAATCCAGGTCCGCATGGTGCACCGCGTGAAAGCGCCACAGCAAGGGCGAGCGATGGGTCAGAATGTGCCAAACGAAGAGCGTGTAATCGAGAAGGGCCAGGCCCAAGGCACGTTCTGCCCACGTGGGCAACCCCAGCCGTGGGATTGCACCCCAACGCCGGGCGGCGGTGCGGCGCGCCAAGGGCGCGACGATGGGTTTTTCGACGACCTGAATGGTGAGCGCGGCTACGGCCGCCAGCGCCAAATTACGACTGTTCCGGCGCAGTTTCGACTCGCGTTTAGGCCGTAGCGGCCGACGCGCCTCCAGGATCAACAGACCGCCCCAAAGCGCCGCCAACCAAATCGCCCTCCCCCGTGATGACATTCGCGCCTACCAGTCTGGGTTCTTCACGAAAACGCCTGAGAAGTTGCAGAGGACGCTCGACAACGGTGCGTCTACACTCGGGTTGAGCGACTCAAGACCACCTTGAGGGCATCCGCAACAGAATCCAGTTTTATTGAACCACGGCTTGCGTTCCAGTTCCAGTCCCGACCACAGACGCGGATCCCGGCGGAGATGGCCTGTTCGCTATTAGCTATTTAGCTTTCTTGCTATTAGGGACGCACCGGCACTACAAACGTGCCAGGGCGAGCTCGATGCGGTGGGCGGCGTCGGCGAGCAGGGGGATATCCCAGGATTCGCGGCGAGGAGCGCGCGGATGGGTGGCGTCGCTCTCGATGCCGCCGGTGAGTTTGAGGAAGATCGCCGCCGAATGTTTGTAGGCCGGCACGGGATCTCGGAACGCGGCCCAGCCGAGATACTGGATCGCATCTCTGAGATCGAGGTACGCGGCGGCGCCTTCGGCCCAAGCGCGGTCGCGGGCGGCGAAGGCTTCCGGGGCGAAGGTGGAGAGGCCGAGCAGGTAGTCGCTGCCGTACTCGATCATATCCATGGCGAGGTCGTTACCGGAGTAGATGGCGAAATCCGGGCGGACTTGATCGCGCAGGGCCAAGCGCTGGCGCTCGGTGGCGCGGGCGAGCGAGGAGTGTTTCAGGCCGAGGCACTGGGGCAGATCCATCAAGGCGCGCAGGACGGGCTCGGAGTACATGCGTCCGTTGGGGTTGAACATCGTGCCCAGCTCGAAGGCGAGGAAGCGATTGGCGGCGTGCGCGATGGCGGCGAAGAACTCGATCTGGCCGCGGTCGTCGAGCTGCGCGGTGTACGCCGAGGGGAAGATGATGGGCACGCCGCCGGCGCGGCAGATGGCCTCGCACTCGGCTACATACGCAGCCTGCGAGGCGGCGCCGGCGGGTGGCAGCGCGCCGGCGATAAACTCGGCCGTCACGCCGGAGTGGCTGCGAGTGGCGGCCGCGGTCCAGTCTAAAACGCGCTGTTTCTCGGCGGGCGTGAGCAGGTCGCCGTAGCCGGTATCCATGTTGACGGCTACCCGCAGGCCGGCGCGCAGGGTGCGTTCGAGGTGGCGGTGAAAGCCGGCCTCGTCCATCTGGCCGTCATCGCGGTAGGGCAGCAGCAGGGCGCTGATGCCGTGCGGGGGGCGGTGTTTCATGAGATGGCGCCCTCGGCGGCGGGCTGCGGAACCTGCTGCAAACTGACCGCTTTGACCGCTTTGACCTCTTTGACCACGGCCGCCTCGGGGCGGGCCTTGTAAAAGGCGTCGAGCGGATAGCAGCCGGAGATGAGGCCGTGGCGTGGCCCGGTGGTGCAGTCGCTAAAAGTCCGGCAAATGTGCTTGGCCTCCAAGCGGCCGTGTTCGAGCACATCGGCGGGCAAATCGGGGTAGGAGAGCATCATGCGGCCCAGGCCGACGAAGTCGGTCCATCCCTCACGAATTGCCGCTTGGGCGACATGCGGCAGATAGTTTTGCAGGTAGGTCCATCCGGTCGAGACCTGGACCGTGTCTGGGACCGCGGCTTTCAGCGCGCGGGCAGCGCCGAGCATGCGGGCCACGCCCACGAGTGGGTCCTCCGGCGGCAGATAACCGTCACTGGGCGGGAACAAGGCTGGGCGCTGGACATGAGGTGCGTAGTAGGGGCTGCTGCCGGTGATGTTGACCAGGTGGACGCCGAGCGCGGCCAGCAACTTCAGCAGCGCGGTGGCTTCGGTGAGGTCGGGGCGGAGGGGATCGTTGACGTCGGCGCCAAAGGCCCAGCGATAGGGGCCGGTAAAGGAGACGGCACGCCCGACGCCGGTCTCGGGGTCTTTCACGAACGGAATCGTATCGAAGGCGCTCAGGCGCACGCCGATTTCGATTTTGGGGGCAGCGTCGCGCACGGCGGCGATCAGTTCGCGCAGCAGGCGGGTACGGTTTTCGAAGCAGCCGCCGTAGGGTCCGGGGCGATCGACGGCGCTTAAGAACTCGTGCGCCAGGTAGCCGTGGCAGTGCTTGACGTCGACGAAGTCGAAGCCCGCTTCCTGTGCCAGGTGGGCGGCTGCGCCAAAGGCCTGAACGATGCGGGCCACCTCGGCGTCGGTGATGGGCTGATGGGAGGCGGGCAAGCGCAGTTTGGCGTCGAGAAGAGGATGGCGGTAGGCGGTGATGGGCTCGGGGCGCAGCTTGACGTTGGGCTGCGAGAAACGGCCCGAGTGGGTCAACTGCAAACCGATGACGAGGTCGTCGGCGCGGCCAAAACGCTGGCGATGGGCCTCGACGCACTCCGCGCGCAGGGCGGCGAGAGCTGAGGCGGTGTGTTCATTGATCTGCAACTGGTTGGGGTTGGCGCGGGCTTCGGGGAGCACGGCCACGGCTTCGCCGCCCCAGATGAGCTTGGCGCCGCTTAATGCAAAGCGCAGCCAGCGGCGCCGGGTCAGTTCCGATGGACAGCCGTCGCTTTCCGCGTCCCAGCCCTCCATGGGCTGCACCACAAAGCGGTTGCCGACGGTGCGCGTGGCTCCCAGCCAGGGCAGGTCTAATGATTGCGCCAGTGGCGAGCCCGCTTGGGCCAGCGGCGAGGCGGGCGCGGATTGGATGATGTCATCGCAAGGCAGGGGGCAGCCCAGGTGCTCGAGGTGCTGCCGCAGAGCGGCGGCGGTGCGGAAGGCGGCGACGCGGGGATAGGAAGCCATACGGTGCGAGGTTAGCCTAGCACTGGGCCAATCTCCCTGTATACTCTCGGCGAGCATGCCTGAATTGCCCGCCACCCCCGGCCCGAAACCCGAGAGCTTGTTTCAGCGGGCGCAGTGGCACGCCGTCTCCGCCAGCTTCCTGGGCTGGATGCTCGACGCCTTCGACTTCTTCACGGTGGTGTTTTTGGTGGGGCGGCTGGCGCTGGAGTTCCACGTCACCAAGGCCGACATCATTTGGACGCTGACCGCGACTTTGGCCATGCGTCCGGTGGGGGCGCTGCTGTTCGGGCTGTTCGCCGACCGCTGGGGGCGGCGGCGGGCGCTGATGGCCAACGTGATTTGCTTTTCGGTGATCGAGCTGCTGTGCGGGTTTTCGACCAGCTATACCCAGTTTCTGATTCTGCGCACGCTGTACGGCGTGGGCATGGGCGGGGAGTGGGGCGTGGGCGCGTCGCTGACCATGGAGACGGTGCCGCGGCGGTGGCGGGGACTGTTCTCGGGCATCCTGCAATCGGGCTACTCGGTGGGCTACATGCTGGCGGCGGTGGCGGCACGCTTTATCCTGCCCACGCTGGGGTGGCGGGCGATGTTCTGGGCGGGGGGCATCCCGGCGCTGCTGGCCATCTACATCCGGCTGCAGGTGCCGGAGCCGGAAGCCTGGCTGCAGTGGACGCGGCAGCATGCCACCAGTTTGCGTACCATCGCGGGCAGCGTGATCAGCAACTGGAAAAACTTCGCCTATCTCGTGGTGCTGATGACGTTGATGATGTTCCTCTCCCACGGCACCCAGGACCTGTATCCGGACTTCCTCACCTCGGCGCACCATCTCAGCGCCAACATGGTCTCGTCACTGGCGATTCTGTATAACGTCGGGGCGGTGTGCGGGGCGATTCTCTTTGGCCACCTCTCCGAGCGCCTGGGACGGCGGCGGGGTATGACGTACGCGCTGCTGCTCTCACTGGTCGTTATTCCACTGTGGGCGTTTGGCGGGAGCGCGGCCTGGCTGGCGGTGGGCGCGATTGTGATGCAGATGGGGGTACAGGGGGCGTGGGGGATTGTCCCGGCGCACCTGACCGAACTCGCTCCCGCCTCGGCGCGTAGCTTGCTCCCGGGCCTCGCCTACCAGCTCGGCATCCTGATCGCCGCCCCCACCAACACGCTGGAGTACGCCCTGCGCGACCACGTGGGCTACGCCTGGGCGCTGAGCGGCTTCGAGGTCGTTGTGATCGTGCTGGGGATGGTGGCCATCAACCTGGGGCAGGAACGGCGCGGGCGGGAGTTCGTGGTCCACGAAACCGCGGTGCAGGCGGATTAAGGGCGCAATGGTGAGTAGTGAATAGTGAGTAGTTCACTGCTCACTGCCGTTAGCGGTGTCGCTGGCGCTCGAGTTCGGCGAGTCTGGCGGCGAGGCGCGCTTCAAATCCGGCATCTTTGGGCCGGTAGTAGCGGCGGCCGCGCAGGTTTTCGGGCAGGCACTCCATGTCGGCCACGCCCGCCTCGAGGTTGTGCGCGTACTGGTAGCCGCGGCCATAGCCGAGGCCCTTCATGAGCGCGGTGGGGGCGTTGCGCAGGTGCAGCGGGACGGGATCGGCGCGGGTCGAGCGCACGTCCTCGAGCACGGCGCCGTAGGCGGTGTATAAGGCGTTGGATTTGGGCGCCAGCGCCAGGTAGGCGGCCGCTTGCGCCAGCGCCAGCGCGGCCTCGGGCATGCCGATGGCTTGAACGGCGGCGCGCGCCGCCAGCGCCTGTTCGAGCGCGCGCGGGTCGGCGAGGCCGACGTCCTCACTGGCGAAGCGTACAAGGCGCCGGGCGACGTAGAGCGGGTCCTCGCCCGCCTCGAGCATGCGGCCCAGCCAGTACAGTCCCGCGTCGACGTCGCTGTTGCGCAGCGATTTGTGCAGCGCCGACATAAGGTTGAAGTGCTGCTCGCCGCCGCGGTCATAGAGCAGCGCCTTGTGTTGCAGGGTGGCGTCGAGGAGTTCGGCGGTGATGGTGATGACGTCATCGGCGGCGGGCGCATCCCCAGCGCTGCCGGCGACGGTCGCTTCAAGCAGATTCAGCGCCACGCGGGCATCGCCGTTGGCGAACTGGGCCATGCGCAGCAGCAGCTCGGGACTGACTTCGATCTGGACGCCGGGCGGACGGCCGGCGAGCGCGCCCCGCTCGCGATCGTCGAGGGCGCGGCGCAACAGGCCGGCGATGTGCTCGTCGCTGAGCGCCTCCAGCACGTAGACGCGGGCGCGGCTGAGCAGGGCCGAGTTGACCTCGAAGCTGGGGTTTTCGGTGGTGGCGCCGATGAGGGTGATGGCGCCGCTCTCGACGTAGGGCAGGAAGGCGTCCTGCTGGGCGCGGTTGAAGCGGTGGATCTCGTCGATGAAAAGGATGGTGCGCTGACCTGAGCGCTGGGCGCGTTCGGCCTCGGCCATGACCTCGCGGATCTCTTTGATGCCGCTGGTTACGGCG
>Ga0307373_10007164_pt1 | contig 17484 bp, 17 predicted proteins | sample OX2MG_FD_202534 | JGI IMG/M metagenome (GOLD analysis project Ga0307373, IMG submission 202534) | Soil microbial communities from Risofladan, Vaasa, Finland - OX-2 | ecosystem: Environmental > Terrestrial > Soil > Coastal area > Acid sulfate soil | place: Finland: Risofladan, Vaasa | collected... | reverse complement strand
ACCCAGCTATCAGGTGCGCGCGGGCGAGGTGATCGCGATCAAGGCGGATACCCCGGCAACGCAGGTGGTTCGCGATGCGACCGAGCTCACCGGACAGATTCCCGCGTGGCTACAGGCCGACCACGAGTCGCTCACGGCCAAGGTGCTGCGCAAGCCGGAGCGGCGTGAGGTCGCCGCACCGGTGCAGGAGCAGCTCATCGTCGAGCTGTACTCGAAGTAGTAGGAGAGTTTTTGCCCCACGCCAGCACCGCCTGAGGGGCGGCGCAGGCGCCTTTAGAACCGGCGTCCCGCGACGCCGGTGCGACACCAAAACGACGTTAGGACTCTGATGCTCGACTTCCAAATCCCCCGGATCACAAGCGAGTCCGTGGAGCAGAACCGTGGCACGTTTACCATCGACCCGCTTGACCGCGGCTTCGGCTACACGTTTGGCAACTCGCTGCGCCGCGTGCTGCTGTCCTCCCTGGCCGGCGCGGCCGTCACGAGCGTGCGCATCGAGGGTGTGGCGCACGAGTTCTCGACGATCGGTGGCGTCAAGGAGGATGTGACGGACATCGTCCTGAACCTGAAGGGGATCGTCTGCCGGATGCATTCGGACGCGACCGAGGTCGAGGCCCCGCTGGTGGTCAGCGGACCGGGTGAGATCACCGCGAAGGACATCGACCTGCCCGCGGGTGTTGAGATCCTCAACCCCGGCGTGCATATTGCGACGCTCGAGAAGAAAACCAAGCTCGAGCTGTACATGACGATCGGCCGCGGCCGCGGGTACCGGCCGGCGGAGGAGAACAAGTCCGCAGACCAGCCGATCGGGGTGATCCCGATCGATTCGATCTTCTCGCCGGTGCGCAGGGTGGCCTACGCGGTCGAGGGCGCGCGCGTGGGTCAGAAGACCGACTTCGACAAGCTCACGCTCGACATCGAGACCGATGGCTCGATCGACCCGCAGGCTGCGCTGCGTGAGGCGGCCGAGCTCTTGATTTCACAGCTTGCGATCTTCACAGACGCCGACCGGATCCAGGAGTTGCGGGCGGTGCCGGGTGGGCAGCTCGACGGTCACGGCCTCGCGGTCGGGAGTGGGGCGGGCGGGCCTCAGGCATTGCAGGGCGAGGAGTGGGGCATCCTGATCGAGGAGCTCGAGCTCGGTGTCCGCTCATACAACTGCCTGAAGCGGGCGGGGATTCAGACGGTGGGCGATTTGATCTCCAAGTCAGAGGGCGAGCTGAACGCGATTCCGAACTTCGGCAAGAAGTCGATCGATGAGGTGATCGAGACGTTGCATTCGCGAGGCCTGGACCTTCGCCAAGACTAGTCAGGCGATCACAGGCGGCGCGATGCTGCGTTCTTGCCTGGCTTGCCCACCGGACCTCCTAGACGATTAGACTGCATCCCCGCTCATGAGACACCAGAAGACCAAAAACAAGCTCAGCCGCTCGAGCGCGCATCGCAAGTCGCTATTGATGAACCTGAGCAAGGAGATCATCGAGCACGAGCGGATCAAGACGACCGAGGCGAAGGCCAAGGCCGTGAAGCCGGAGATCGAGCAGCTGATCACGCTCGCCAAGCGAGGGAGTTTGCACGCGCGCCGGCAGGCGCTGTCGACGCTCGCTCAGGACAAGTTCGCGGTGCACAAGCTCTTTGAGGATCTCGCCCCGCGCTACGCGGAGCGTCCGGGCGGGTATACGCGCATCCTGAAGCTCGGCCCGCGTCCTAGCGACGCGACCGAGATGGTCTTCATCGAGCTGGTGTAGCCCGCCGGGCAGCCGGCCGTGGTCACCAAGCTGACGCTCGAGTACGACGGGAGGGGGTTTGCCGGCTGGGCGCGCCAGCCCGGTGAGCGGACGGTGGAGGAGGAGCTCGAGCGAGCCCTGAGAACGGTTCTCGGAGAGACCGGCAGCGACGGTCAGCCCCTGAAGCTCTCGGTGGCGGGACGGACCGACCGGGGCGTACATGCGTGGGGGCAGGTGGCGAGCTATTCACACGAGGCTGTGGACCCGCTGCGGCTGAACGGCTTGCTGGGAGACGACCTGGCGGTGCTCGCGGCGGAGCCCGCGCGGGAAGGGTTCGATGCCCGCCGCGACGCCAAGAGCAGGAGTTACTGCTACCGGGTGCTCGCCAGGCGCGCACGGGGCGCGTTCGCGCGCTCTTATGCGTTGTGGTGGCCTGGAAAGCTCGACAGAGAGGCGCTCGATAAATGTGCGCAGATGATCGTTGGCCGGCACGACTTCACAGCCTTTACGCCGGCGGAGACCGAGCACACGTGGTTTCGCTGCGTGGTCACCCGCGCAGAATGGCGCGAGCAAGGCGAGCTGCTCGAGTTCTGGATCGAGGCCAACATGTTCCTGCGTCACATGAACCGGATCCTGGTGGGCACGATGCTGGAGGTCGCGAGCGGGCGCGGCACGGTGGGAGAGTTCAGGAGCCTGCTGGAGGGCCGTCCGCGCGTGAAGGCGGGGAGGACGGCGCCGGCGCATGGGCTTGCCCTGGCCTCTGTGGATTACGACACCGGTTCGTAACACCCAGCGCGTGTGGGGGCCGAAGTGGCCCCTATGCTGAGAAGACAGATGCTGAACGTGCTGCTGACAAACGACGATGGGATCGAGGCCGAGGGGCTGCAGAGGATTCGCCGTGCGCTGAGAGACGTGGAGGGCGTGCGCCTGGCGGTGATCGCGCCGGACGGCAACCGCTCGGCGATGGCCCGCTCGATCACCACGCGAAGGCCGCTGTGGGTAGCGGAGGTGGCGTTCTCAGATGAGACGGTGGGCTATGCGACAGATGGCACGCCGGTGGACTGCGTGCGCCTGGCCAGCCTCGGGCTGGTCGAGGGGTTCAAACCCGATCTCGTGGTCTCTGGGATCAATCACGGCGCGAATCTGGGCGATGACATCACCTACTCCGGTACCGTGGCCGCAGCGCTCGAGGGCGTCGTTCTCGGTCTGCCCTCGATCGCGGTGTCCCAGCAATCGAAGGCACGGGCGCTCGACTACCGCTTTGATGGCGGCTTTTGCTTCGACGTCGCGGCCGCCTTCGTGGCGGGCTTGGTGGCGCGCATTGAGGAGGTGCCGTTGCCCGCAACGACGCTGCTGAACGTAAATGTGCCGGCCGGTGTGCCGGATGGGGTCGAGGTCACGAGCTTGGGCAAGCGCATCTATAGGGACGAGCTCAAGCTCGAGCATGAGGAGGACGGCCGCCGGCGCTACTGGATCTACGGCTCGGACCCCGGCTTTCACGACGAGCCGGGCACCGACCTTCAGGCGGTGGCCGCCGGGCGGATCGCGGTGACCCCGATCCATTTCGATTTGACCGATCGCCCGGGGCTGGAGGCTCTGAGGAGTTTCGACCTGGAGGCCCTGCTCGCTCCGGTCGCCGGGCTGCAAACGCCGTGAGCGCAGGCCGGGTCAAGGAGCTGCGAAGCACGCTCGAGGAGCACGCTTACCGCTACTACGTGCTCGATGACCCGGCGATCGGGGACGGGGAGTACGACGCGCTGCTGGACGAGCTGCGCGAGCTCGAGCGAGAGCATCCGGAGCTGGCCAGCAAGGACTCGCCCACGCAGCGCGTGGGAGCAGAGCCGGTGGGCAAGCTGGAGAAGGTTCCCCATCTGGAGCCGATGCTGTCGTTGGGAAACGCGCGCAACGAGGAGGAGCTGCGGGCGTGGGTGGAGCGAATGCGCAACCACCTGGCGCGCGAGGGGATCAAGAGCCCAAAGTTCGAGTTCGTGGTCGAGCCGAAGATCGACGGGCTGGCGATCAGCCTGATTTACAGAAACGGCGTGCTGGAGCGCGGGGTGACGCGGGGCAACGGCGAGGTGGGGGAGGACGTGACGCACAACCTGCGCACGATCGGCGCGATCCCGCTGCGCATTACCGGCGCCCCGCCGCTGCTGGAGGTGCGGGGCGAGGTGTATATGTCGCTGAAGGACTTCGCGGCGCTCAACGAGCGTCGCGCGCAGGCGGGGGAGTCGACATTCATGAACCCGCGGAACTCCGCTGCGGGGACGATCCGCCAGCTGGACCCGGCGGATGCGGCAAAGAGGCCACTGTCGATGTGGTGCTACCAGGTGGGGGTGACCGAGGAGCTGTCATTCCAGACGCACTGGCAGGGGCTGCTGTGGATGCGCGAACACCGCTTCCGGGTCAACCCGGATATCAAGCGGCTGGCAAGCGAGGACGAGGTGATCGAGCAGTGTCTGCAGTGGCAGCGCCGGCGCGCGGAGCTGGACTTCGAGATCGATGGGGTCGTGGTGAAGGTGAACGACCTCGAGCTGCAGCGCCGGCTGGGCTCGGTGGGGCGCGACCCGCGCTGGGCGGTGGCGTGGAAGTTCCCGCCGACGATCGCCGTGACGAAACTGGAGAAAGTGATGTGGAACGTCGGCAAGTTCGGCGACATGCACCCGTATGCCGTGCTGGAGCCCATCGAAGTGGCGGGCGTGAGCATCAAGATGGCGACGCTGCACAACGAGGAGGACATCCTGCGCAAGGACATCCGCGCGGGCGAGGAGGTGATCGTGATGCGCGCCGGGGATGTGATCCCGCAGGTACTCTCGCCTGCGCCACACGTGGCCGAGCGCAAGGAGCGCCCCTCCCGGCCTCTTCCACCCGGGCGCTGTCCGTTCTGTGACACGGTGACGGTGAAGCCGGCCGGCAGCGTCTTCACCAAGTGTCCGAATCGCGACTGCCCAGCGCGCGCGTGGCAGCTGCTCAAGCACTTCGTCTCCCGCGGGGCGATGGACATCGAGGGCCTCGGGGAGAAGCAGGTGGCACTGCTGCAAGAGCGCGGGCTGGTGAAGACCGCTGGCGACTTCTACCGGCTGAGAGAGGAGCAGCTGCGCGGGCTGGAGGGCTTCGGAGAGATCTCGGCGCGGAACCTGATCAGAGCGATCGAGGCCTCGAAGGAGCGCCCGTTCGCGCGCGTGCTGTTCGCGCTGGGGATCGAGGAGGTGGGAGAGGTCACCGCGCGCAACCTCGCCCAGGGCTTCGGTGATGCTGGCGATCTCCTGCAGGCACCGGCAGAGCAGATCGCCAAGATCCCGGGCATCGGCCAGAAGATGGCCGCCTCGATCCGCACCCAGCTCGATGACGAACGCATGCAGGCTCTGCTTAGTGATCTGCAAGAGATCGGACTGCGCTTCAAGGTGCAGGGACCGCCCCCCTCGGAGGGCCCGCTGGCTGGCAAGACGGTTGTGTTGACCGGGACGATGCCGAACTGGTCGCGCGAGCAGGCGACAGAGCGCATCATGGCCGCTGGAGGGCGCGTTACTGGCTCGGTGTCCAAGCAGACGGACTTCGTCGTTGCTGGGGAGAGCCCGGGGTCGAAGCTAGGAAACGCCGAGCGCCTTGGGGTGAGAGTGCTCGACGAAGGGGGCCTGCGAGAGGTACTTGGTCAGTAGTTGGCCAGCGTGATCGTCATGTGGTCCTGGATCACGTGGGCGAGCGGTGTGGAGATGCCGTCGTTGAAGAATGCGAAGGCGAGCAGGTGCCCATTGGCCGCCTGACAGTAGCCGACGAGGTTGGAGAAGCCGGTGAGCGTGCCTGTCTTGCCTTGACACTTTCCCGAGGCGCCTGTGTTGCGCATGCGCGTGGCAAGTGTCCCGGTGTGTCCGGCCACTGCCAGATTGCTGCGCAGCACGGCCCCGACCGGCGTGGGGGCGAGCTCCACGAGCAGGTCGGCAACCTGGTAGGTGGATGTTCTGTCGCCTTTGGAGAGGCCGGAGCCGTCTAGGACGTGTGGGTGGATGCCGAGCAGCGCGGCGATCGTCTGGCTTACGACAGATGCCCCGGCCGCGGTGCTACCGGCGCCGCCGAAGACGGCGCCGAGATCCTTGATGAGCGTCTCGGCGAAGAAGTTGTCCGACGGCGGCAGCATCAGGCCGAGCAGTTGGGTGAGCGTGGGGGAGCTGACCTGCGCGAGCGCCAGTGCGCCCGGCGGGGTGCTCGCCGCCGCGCTCGAACCGTGGATGCTGACGCCGTCGCTCTTTAGTGCCGCCCACAGCTGACGGGCGGCATATGCGGCTGGGGCGTGGGCGCCTTTTTCCGAGCCGCTTATACCTCGGTTGAAGGCCAGTCCGCTGAGCGCTCCGTCGAGAAACGAGTCCGGTGCGTAGCCGCTGGATGGCTCCCCGCGGAGCGAGTTGAAGTAGGACTCATCGCCATATACCGAGCCCGTGATCGCGTGGATCCCCGCCACGCGGACCAGCTGGTCAACGAGTGTCGAGACGCTCGCGCCCAGCCCGCCGTAGTGGCTGTGAATGAAGGCCGATGTGCCAAACGTCGGATCGCCGCCTCCATGGAGGTAGAGGCTCCCTTCCCAAACGCCGCCTGGGTTGAGCTGCCCGACCCCAAGCACGCTCGTCGACAGGTGCGCGGTTGGCCCCAGCCGCTGCAATGCCGTTGTGGCCGTGAAGAGCTTCTCGACGGACGCCGGCGGTCGCAGCGCTGTGGCGCGTTCGGAGAACAGCGCCTGTTTGGCGGTGATGTCGTACACGTAGGCGCTCGAACCCGTACCGGCGATCTTCAGCTGGTGGCTGAGGTCGGCCTGCACCCCGGCCAGCCCACCGGCGGCGCTCGCCGCGGAGGGTGCCAGGCTGAAGATGCATACAGCGGCGAGGAGCGCCCGGCAGAGCAGCGAGGGCGGGAGGCCGGGGCAGGGAAGGCTTTTCCGGGGCAAGGAACCGTAAAATGAATCGGGCATGGGCAAGGTTGTCAAGCTGGAACCGACCGGGAAGGGCGATCCTGCGGCCAAGAGCGCCGCCAAGAAGCGCCCGGCTCGCCGTGTGGCTCCTCGCGGCGTGGGGCAGCCGGCGTCCTTCGACCGCAGGCGCAGGCGCAGGCGCAACAAGACCGCGCTTGTGCTGGGCGGCGGCGGCTTCACCGGCGGGGTATATGAGATCGGCGCTCTGCGGGCATTGGATCTAATGGCGGTGAACAGCACCGTCAACCAGTTCGACGTGTACGTGGGAACCTCGGCGGGGTCGTTCATCGCCGCGCTGTCTGCCAACGGGGTGACGCCGGAGGAGATGATGCGCGTCGTCACCCACAAGGGGAAAGCGCCGTTCCGCGATGTCGATCTCAGCGACCTGCTGCAGATCAACCTGCTCGAGTTCGCGCGCACGGGCGCGCTTTTGCCGCTGCGGGTGGCCTCGCTGGCGCGCCAGGTCGTGGCCCAGCGGGGGCAGGTGTCAGCCATGGACGTGTTGTTGGGGCTCGCGCAGGGGTTGCCATCTGGCGCGTATACGGGGGCGGGGATCGAGAGCTATCTGCACAAGGTGCTGAGCGAGCCGGGCCGCAGCGACGAGTTCGGAGAGCTGAAGCGCGAGCTGTATCTGACGGCCACCGACCTGGATACGTGCGAGCGGATCGTGTTCGGCGCCGAGGGCAATGAGGACGTGCCGATTTCCACCGCGGTGCGTGCCTCGGGGGCGCTGCCGATGGTCTACGCACCGGTGGAGGTGAAGGGCCGTGAGCTGATCGACGGGGGGATCATGTCGACCACGAACCTGGACATAGCCGTGCAGGCGGGCGCGAAGCTGGTGGTGGTGATCAACCCGCTCGTGCCGTTCGTCAACGACTTCGCCGGGCGGGTGCGGACGCTGCGCGGGACGCGCGCGCGGAAGGTCTCGGACATGGGCTTTGCGCAGATCGGATATCAGGCGTTCAAGCTGCTCGCTCACCAGCGGCTGCACGAGCTGGCCCAGGGCTGGGAGAAACGCTATCCGGGTGTGGACATCGTGCTGATCGAGCCCGAGCCGGCGGACGAGCTGATGTTCCAGACCTCGATGATGAACTTCACCTCACGCGTGGAGATAGCGCGTCACGGGTTTGAGTCCGTGACGAAGCATTTGGCGGGCGAATACGAGCATTACCACGCGATAGCGGAGCGGCACGGGATCGAGATTTCGGGTGAGCGGCTGAGAAAGGTTGTGCGGCATTTCGACGATGAGCCTGAGCAGGGGAGCGCCTGGCGGAAGATCCTCGAGGGCACGACCGGCGCCCTGCTTCGCCAAGCGGGCTCCGCCGGCTAGGACAGGGCTTTGTCGAGCGCCGTGAGCAGGCGCTCGGAGCTGGCCGGATCGCGCACGGAGATGCGCACGTGACGCGGCTCGCCGAGTGCGTCCCCGGAGGCCACGAGCACACCGGCGCGCCCCAGGCGCGCGACCAGCTCGCCGCCGCCGGTGGAGGGGTGGGCCGCCCAGACGAAGTTGGCCTGGCTATCGGTGACGTCGAAGTGGCGCTCGCGCAGGGCAGCGGTCAGCGTGGTGCGCTCAGCAGAGATCAGCCGGGCGCGCTCGGCAACCAGCTCCGTGCAGCTGCGCAGCGCCTCGAGTGCCCCCGCCTGGGATACCTCGGAGACGCCGAGGTCGGGCGCGAGCTCGGCGAGCAGGTCCTCTGAGCCGGGAGCTCCGAGCGCGTAACCGACGCGCAGTCCCGCAAGGCCCCATGCCTTGGAGAAGCTGCGGAAGACGAGCAGGCGCGGGTGGTGCTCGAGTAGCTCGAGCGAGCTATCGGTGGGCTGGGCGTCTGAGAACTCGACAAGCGACTCATCGAGCAGCACAGCCACGCTCTCGGGGAGGCCCTCGAGTAGCCGGGAGAGCTCGGCGCCCGGGAGCAGTGCGCCAGTCGGGTCATTGGGGCTGGCCAGCGCGATCACGCGGGTGTCGTGCTCGCCGGCAGCCTCTAGCAGCGCGTCCACCCCGCCGGTTACCGGCTCGGCGTAGCCGTGGGCACGGCGGGCCATGATCGGGTACAGCGGGTAGGAGGGCCAGGAGGTGATCAGCCGCTGGCCGGGGGCGATCAGCGCGCGTGTGGCGGAGCTGAGCAGCTCGGCGGCGCCGTTGCCGAGGATCAGCCGGCGGGAGTCGACACCGTGACGCGAGGCGAGCTCGTCGTGCAGTTGCGAGCCGCGCAGATGGGGGTAGCGTTGCAGGCCACGGCGTGCAATGAACGTGATCGCTGAGACGATGCGGGGGTGGGCGAGCTCTGGCCAGGTGGTCTGGGAGAGGTCGAGCGTCTCCACACGGGCGAGCGCCTTGCGCCTGCGCTCCGCGGCTTGCGCGCGCAGGCCAACGTTTACCTCCTCCTCGGACATCGCTTCGAACTGGCGATAGTAGTCGAGCAGGCCCATGGCTCAGCTGGGCATGGTGCTGATCATCCCCTGCCACCGCCGGAGAAGGTGCTCGAACCGGGGCCGTGGATGATCAAAAACCAGAACATGAAGAGCCCGCCACAGATCAAGGCGGTGATTGCAAAGACCCGCCCCAGTACCCCGGTGCGCTGGTCGTGACCGGCGGCGCGGCGCACAAGGATCCAGGCCTCGTCGAGACGGCGCAGAATCGAAAGCGCTCCAAAGAGGAACGTGAACAGACCGATGAACGAGACGAGGATGCCGAAGCTGACGCTGCCGGAGAGATAGTTGACCTGCGAGCCGATCCACAGGCACGCGAGCGGGATCGGTCCCCAGCAGAGCAGGCTGAGGAAGATCATCGCGCCGAGCAGGGTACCGGCCAGCGAGCCGTCGATGCGCTGGCGCAGCGCACTGCCGCGCTCGGGCAGGGCACGAAAGCGGACCGGGGCGGTGCCAGGGCGCCGGCCGACGAACAGGCCACCATTCTCTGAAGGGTCGCTACGCACCAGGACCCCCCGTTTTCATAAGACTCATGGTAACGCGAATAGGGAGCGGTAGCTGTCTTGAATCGCTGCGCATCTTCCCTATGTTCGCAGCTATACGGCCGAGGACCGGTCAGCCGGCGTACAGCGCGTCAAAGAGGCCGGCGTATTTCTCGTTGACGACGTTGCGCTTGACCTTCAGCGTGGGGGTCAACTCGCCTGTCGCCTGGGAGAGATCGTGGTCGAGGATGACGAACTTCTTGACCTGCTCGACCTGTGCGTATTTTTCATTGGCGCGGTCGATCTCCTGCTGGATCAGCGCATGGACCTCCGGAGAGCGTGACAGTGAGGGTATGTCCTGCGGCAGGTCGTGCTCAGAGGCATATGTGGGGATCTCTTCCTCGTCGAGTGTGATCAGCACAACGGGGTAGGGGCGCTGGTCGCCGTGCATCACGGCCTGGGAGATCCAGCGGCACTGCTTGAGGTCGTTCTCGATGTTCGCGGGCGTCAGGTTCTTGCCGCCGGCGGTGATGATGATGTCCTTCTTGCGCCCGGTGATCGACAGGTAGCCGTCCTCGTCGACCGAGCCGAGGTCGCCGGTGTGAAGCCACCCGTCCTCGACCGCGCCGAAGCTCTCTTCCGCGCGATTGTGGTAGCCGTGAAAGATGTTCGGACCCTTGATCAGGATCTCGCCATCCCCGGCGATCTTCAGCTCGACTCCGGGCAGGGCACGGCCGACGGTGCCGAAGCGGTGGTTCTCGACCGTCGAGACAGTGGCGGCTGTAGCCGTCTCGGTCATGCCGTAGCCCTCGAGCACCGGCACGCCGCAGGCCCAGAAGAATTCGAGGATCTCTTTGGCGATCGGTGCGGCGCCGCTGGTGGCATGGCGCACGTTCCCGCCGAAGATCCCGCGGACGAGCTTGAACAGCTCCGCGTCGGCTTCATCGAAGGGCTTCTGCAGCTCCTCGGGCACCGCTTCGCCGCGGTTGATCATGTCTCGCACCTTCACCCCGAGCTTGATCGCCTCTTGGGCGCGCTCGCGCTCCTCGGGCGGCTTGGCCTCGATCGCGCCGTGGGCGAGCGTGTAGATCTTCTCGAAGATGCGCGGCACCGACGGCAGGTATGTCGGTTTGACCTCCATCAGCTCCGGCACGATCTGCTTGGTGTCGCCGCCGAAGTAGGCGAGCGTGCCGCCGAGGTCGAAGACGGCGAGCTGGATCAAGAGCGCGAAGGAGTGAGCGAGCGGCAGGTAGAGATAGATGACCTCATCGTCGGTGATCTCGCCGCTCTCGGCGATCATGTCGACGATCGCGCGGTAGTTGCCGTGGGTTAGCACGCAGCCCTTCGGGGGGCCGGTGGTGCCGGAGGTGTAGATGAACGTGTAGGGGTCCTCGGGGCGCACGCCGGCGCGGCGCGCGTCGAGCTCCTCCACAGAGCGTGAGCGCCCGCGCTCACGCACCTCATCGAGGGAGACCGGCTGAAGCGATTGGCCGCCCTCCGAGCCCTCAGAGGGCTCATCGATTACGACGACCGTGCGCAGGTTTGGCAGCTGGTCGCGGATGGCGGCGATCTTTGCGAGCTGCTCGTCGTTCTCGCAGACGATCGCGCAGGCCTCAGAATCGGAGAGGACCCAGAGGCACTCTTCGGGTGAGTTGGTCTGATAGATCGGCACCACCACGAGCCCGGCTGAGGTAGCCGCCAGATCTGCATAGGACCACTCGGGGCGGGTGTTGGCGAGGATGCAGACACGCTCGCCCGGTTCGATACCCAAGTCGATCAGGCCCAGAGCGATCTCCTGCACGATCTCGCCGAGCTCGGCGTAGGTGACGTCGTGCCAGGCACCGTCGCGCTTGAAGCGCACGGCGGTCTTGGTCGCGTAATTGGCGGCCGCGTGCGGGATCAGGCCGGCGATCGTGGTTGACCCCGTGGTTGACGACCCCGTGGTTGGCACCGTGGCGGTGGCCTCCATGACGACTCTCCTCCTCGATCAGCTGACGGACCCTTGGATCTTAGTCCTAGCGGCGCTTTTTGTGTTACGAGCGCAATGAATGGGGCGAGCAGGGAGAACAGGATGAGAGCGGTGTGGGATACTGGGAGATGCGTCGGGGCGTGGCGCAGCCTGGTAGCGCGCGCCGTTCGGGTCGGCGAGGTCCCCGGTTCGAATCCGGGCGCCCCGATAAAGCTTTTGTCTGCTGCGTCTCTGTAGTCGGCGACAAGGTTCTGGATGTTCGAGGCTCTTGTCGAGCTGTGCCCAGACTCAGACTAAAAAGAGGAGCCCGCCAAGGCGGGCTCCTCAAGGAACTTCGTGTCGTCTGAGGCCAGCGGCCACAGGACGCCTGACTTTCCAAGTGGAAATATAGTCGGCGCGGGAGTCGATTTGCTTTAGCTGGGAGGCTGGGACTCGAACCCAGATGACCTAATGGAAAGTCAGGCGTCCTACCAATTGGACGACCTCCCAATGATTGGGTCGGAGGCTTGTGGTCAGCTACGACCTCCAGGGTCATGCCGGTCTGTCGCTCGTAGGTAGGTTTGCAGTATTGGTTCGGGCTGGCCGAAGTAGCGGACGCGCTCGGTGAGCCCAGGTGGTGGATGGCCGGTCGTGAGCTTTTGTGTTGGGATCGAGGAGGCGAGTTCGATCGTGGTGCCCCAGGGCACGGCAACTCGTGGCCCGAACAGAGCCAGGTTGATGCTGCCGGGTAGAGCTGCCGAAGGCGAGAGAACTCCGCGAGCTCCTTGGCTGATCAGCCATTGTGCCTCGGCTTGGCAGCGCTCGTGATCGTCGTGGACCAGAGCCTCAGCGTCAAAGCCAGCAGAATCGGCAAGCTCGAAGGTCTGGTAGTCGACGATCAGGTCGGAGTCGATCCGCAATTGCCATATGGTCGCTGAGTAGTGAGAGGCAGCCTCCTCAGTTTGGAGATCCTCATGTCTGAGGATCTCCGCGAACGGAGCCTCGGCGTCGAGCGCCATGTATTGCGTTGGCTCTCCACCAGCAATGTTCCAGCGTCCATTGCGACGGTTCGGGTTGACCCATAGAGGCACGTCGTAGGACGTTGCCCGGTAGGCCACCTCAGTGACGCGGATGAACTTTGGCTGCGCCCTACGAGGCATACTGATTTCTGCCCGATCTGGCTGCGTTGATCAGTTCGCTCTCAGCGTTCGGATCGTCGATAAGGGTTGCGGGGCGGTGGTCAGCGAGGTCGCGCCGTGGGCGGTCGAACCACGCGATGATTCCCTCCTCATCCCAGTTGTGGCGCAGGATCGCGACCAGACGTGCGAAGACACGGAGATTGCGTTGTGGTCGGCCCGTCTGTCCTCTCCACCGCGAAAGCGTCCGGCGGTCAACCCCGATGAAGTGCGCGATGGTTTGGTCGGAGATACGTGGCAACCAGCGGTCGAGATCTCCCATCACAATCCCGACATCGCCAGATATACCAGTGACGTGCTCGTCTAGGGCATCTCGCACGACGTGGCGGATGCGCTCGAGCATGATCATCAACTGGTCGCAGACATCCAGATTCCAGGAGGCGTCCTCGCGATCCAGTTGGTCGCGAATGTCGAGCAGCGTGGTTGCCAGTGTGGCTAGCTGCTCCTTGTCGTAATCCTCCGCCTCGATGCCGTAGCGCAGATCCTTCAGTCGGCTTGCGATCTCCTGCCAGCGCTGCTCATGTGAGTCATCGGCCTCGGGGGCTTGGCGCACGCGCTCCACAGCTTCGATGAAGCCTCGTTGGAGGTCTTCAAGGCTCTGGTCGAGTTTGCCAAGTCTGTCCTCGTATGTCAGCTGAGGGGGCACATGTCTCCTTAGTGTCTCGTATGCGGGACATTATAGCGACATCTTGGGAGATCAATCGGACGGCAACGCTTCGTGAGCCCACAAGCACTAAGGTGTTGCATCTATGCCACAGTCTGCTATATTGATGGTCATGCCACGGAAGACCGTCCATCAAGCCGCTGTCAACGCGCTCCTCTCCGAGACCGGGCGAGCGGAGCATGCCCGCCGGGTGCAGGCCCTGCAAGCTCGCAACGCGATGCTGACCGTGCTTGAGGCGACGCGCGAGGCACAGGGCATGACCAAGAGAGCTTTGGCTGATCGTGCCGGCCTTGAGGCGTCAAGCGTCAGGCGCCTGCTGACATCGACGACAGCTAACCCGACAACCAACAACGCGTTCAGGCTAATGGCCGCGATGGGCATCGCACTCGAGGCCAAGCTCCCCACAGGAGAGCGCGTCGAGCTGGTGAGTCCTGGAGCGCCAGCCACAACCGCCGAGTCCGCCGCCGCCGTCTAACTCAGGCCCAGGACCGCCGCATCACTCGTCTGGGGACTTGAGCAGATGTGGGAGAAGTCGGGCGAGACGATCAAGGCGTTCGTCTATGACGATCGTATCGAGATCCGCAACCCGGGGCCGATGCTGCCAGGTACCACCACGGACGACATTCGCGAGGGTCGCTCAAAGATCCGCAACCGTGGCATCGCTGGCGTGCTGCGGCGCATCCGCTACATGGAGCGCTTCGGTACCGCCTGGGAAAAGATCGGGCAAGAGGTGGACCGTGGCTATCCCGAGCCGCTGCTCGACGGGGATGGGCCGGTGTTCACAGCGACGATTTGGCCACACTCCTCGTTCGCCGGCTTGCGTCTTCCGCTATCCCGCCAAAGTGGCAGTGTAAATGGCGGGGTAAATGGCGGGGTAGCGGACCTCGGCCGCGGCAACGTCGCTCGGCGCCGGCAAGCCGTCTTGGAGGAGCTGACCAGCGCCGGCGGTCTGAGTGCCCGCGAGTTGAGCGAGAGGCTCGAGGTTGGGTCTCGGACGCTGGAAAGAGACCTGTCGGTCCTTCGCGAGGCCGGTCTGGTCCTGCGGGAAGGCCCTCCGAAGACAAGCATCTACAGGCCGGCCAATACGGAGTAGAAGGCAGGCCGCCATGCGAGAGAGGGGCTGCGCGCCGACGCTAGCATCCGCCCCGGCCATTGACCGCAACGTACGCGCGTTCGAGATGGCATACGCCCGGCATCCGGGGCGGAAAACGCGGGAAAGCCGTGGCATTGCCACCGCATTTCCACCGCAGAGGGGGCAAAAAGTCAATGTTTACGGGGTGTTGAACAGGTCGCCCCGATATTTTTGTCTGCGAACAGCAACGAGTAGGTAAGCGGGCGTGAGAAAGTAGGTTCTTTTTCCATGCCGACTCTGCTGAAAGCCCAAAACGGCCTGGAAAATGCGCCAGAAAACGAGCACGGCGCCGCTGGTGGCATCCAGTGATCGTTCCGCTAGGCACAACAGCGGCCTCGCCCGGTCAGTCGGGGTATTCGTCCTTGCGCAGGGAGTCAGGCTCCTCAGGCTGAGGCCTGGGCGTGCGCTCGAGCAGGAAGTTGAAGTAGGGCGCGACGAACGGATCGGGCGCGCTCACGGTGTAGGTGTGGTAGACGGTCCCGTTCTCGCGCGCGAAGGCGATCCAGGCAGGCGCCTCGCGCAGCCCGTCCTTCAGCTCGCCGCCGATCTGGTGCGACCACTCGACCAGCCAATCGGGCGGATCCTCGACCATCTCCATGATCTGGGGAATCTGCTGTGCCTGCTCCTTCCTCAGCGCGAGGCCGAAGTCGAATGGGAAGTCCGTACGGTTGGTCGACACATAGGGAAACTCCCAGCCCATTCGCTGCTTGTAGGCGACCAGCCGGTCGATCGGCGCCCGCGAGAAGCAGATCAGGGTTACGTCGCGGTGGTTGAGGTGGACGAGCGACCCGTCGAGGCCGTCGCCGAGGGATGTGCACCCGGGACACGCGCCCTTGCTGTAGCCGGGGCCGAACATGATGTTGTACGCCAGCAGCTGCGAGCGCCCGTCGAAGAGCTCGAGCAGTGTCTTGGAGCCGTCCTCGGTGTCGAAGACGTATTCCTTCTCCACAGGCACCCAGGGCAGCGCGCGGCGCTTCTCCTTGATCTTCGCGTTTCGCTCTGCCTGCTCGGCCTCGAGCTTTGAAAGCTCATCACGAGCAGTTTGCCATTGCTCGCGGGTTCCGATCTTGTGCTCGGGCATCGTGACCTCCTTTGGCGTTCGTGACGCGGGCGCCCTCCTACACTCCCACAGATTAAGGGAACCCGAGCAGACAGGAGCAGCGAGTGAGCCAAGACGAGCAGGTGCAGAAGCTTCCCAGCCTGACGCGCGAGGGCGAGGTCTTCGTGCTCGACCTCGGCGACGGTGAGAACCGCTTCAACGCCGGTTCGCTGCAGGCGATCGAGCAGTGCCTGGACGAGGTCCAGGCGGCGCCGGTGCCGCGCGCGCTGGTTACGACCGCGAGCGGCAAGATTTGGTCGAATGGCTTGGACCTCGAATGGATGGCGGCCAATCAGGAGCTGATCGGCGAGTTCGTGCCGCGCCTGCACGAGCTGCTGGCGCGCGTACTCGAGCTCGACGTGCCGTGCGTCGCGGCGCTTCAGGGACACACGTTTGCGGCGGGCGCGATGCTTGCGCTCGCGCACGACCAGCGCGTGATGCGCGCCGACCGTGGCTATTTTTGCCTGCCCGAGGTCGACATCCGCATCCCGTTTACGCACGGCATGAGCGCATTGATCGCAGCGCGCCTGAGCACGCGTGCGGCGCACGAGGCGATGACTACAGGCCGGCGCTACGGAGGGCTCGACGCGATGCAGGCAGGAATCGTGGATCACGCCGCAGCGGAGGACCGCGTTTTGGCGCAGTCGATCGAGCTCGCGGCGGCACTCGCCGCGAAGGACCCGGCAACGCTCGGTGCGATCAAGCGCCGGTTGTATGAGGCGCCGCTGGCAGCCTTGCGCGACCGCGCCGGCAACGCGCTGGTTGGCGCCGGCTAGTGCCCGGCGAGCTCGTTGGCTGCAAAGCGCTGCGGCTTCAGCGCGCCTGTCGCCGGCGCGCGTGGCGCTGCTCGCCGCCGGCGCTCTGGCCGTCCTGGGACTTGATCTCCAGATAGATCTCGCTGCGGTGCACTGGGACATCCGAGGGGGCGCTGATACCGAGGCGCACTTTGGCGCCATCGCTCGACAGGACCGTCACCTCGACGTCGTCGCCGATCATGATGCTCTGCCTGCGCTTCCGTGTGAGGACAAGCATTTGCCTCAGCTCCCCGGCCCGCGCTGGTGCTTGGAAACTTGCATTCGAACGAGCTTAGCGCTGAAGTGAGGACTGAGGATGCAGAAAGTCGTATGTTTTAGGTGAGGCCAAGCATGATCAAGCCGATCGAAAGCCCTGCGGCGCCGACCTTCACCAAAGGCTGCGCTGCTGTGTGGCTGATCATCGCGCTCGCGTTCGCGGCGCTCCTGCTCGTTCCCGGCGCGCAGGCGCGCGCAGCGCCGGCAGTGGCGAGCCTCGTGGTGGCCGAAGGCGGCTCCTCCACAGAAGGAGCGGTTGATGGCACCGAACAGGCCCCGCCCGTGGAGGAAGGAGCGGCTGCGCCGCCTGCGGAATCTTCGCCCGTGGATGAAGGAGCGGCTGCGCCGCCTGCGGAATCTTCGCCCGTGGAGGAAGGAGCGGCTGCTCCGCCTGCGGAATCTTCGCCTGCGCTTGAACAAGCTCCTGCGCCGCCTTCAGAATCTTCGCCGCCCGTGGAGGAAGGAGCGGCTGCGCCGCCTTCAGAATCTTCGCCCGCGCCCGAACAGGCCCCTGCTCCGCCTGCAGAATCTCCGCCGCCCCCGCCCGCGCCTGAACAGGCCCCTGCGCCGCCTCCGCCTGCGCCTGAACAAGCTCCTGCGCCGCCTGTGCAATCCCCGCCCGCGCCCGAAGAAGCGGCCACGACGGTCAAACCCGAACCGGTTGCCTCCCCGCCGGCCACAGAAGCGGGTTCCGAAGGGCACTCGCGAGAAGGGACAGGCACGGGCTCACAGCCAGCGTCGCCTGCGCCCGAACAAGGCCCGGCGGCCGAAACCGG
>Ga0307373_10007163_pt1 | contig 17485 bp, 20 predicted proteins | sample OX2MG_FD_202534 | JGI IMG/M metagenome (GOLD analysis project Ga0307373, IMG submission 202534) | Soil microbial communities from Risofladan, Vaasa, Finland - OX-2 | ecosystem: Environmental > Terrestrial > Soil > Coastal area > Acid sulfate soil | place: Finland: Risofladan, Vaasa | collected... | reverse complement strand
TTCCTGTGTAGGGTTTCTCGCTCAAATTACCCATACAGGAATTGGGATGGGATGCGCTATCTTTTTCTCCGCGAAGGGTCAAAAACTATCCCCGCTCCACCCACAAATTCTGCGGAGGAACCGAAATACTTTTACGGAAAGCTCTCGCCAACGCGCCATGGACATCCCGTTCCACGTCGCCGCGAACGAAGTCGAAGCGGTCGTGACCAGCAAGCCCAATTTGTGGGTAATTGAAAGGTTCACCGGACGGATACCAATATCTTGCCTTCTTCGCGTCACCCTTGCCGATGCTCACTCCACACCTCCGCGTTGCCGCTGACGGTATCCGTCCGGTGAACCCATCTTTCCGTGTCACTCAGCAGGCCCGATAATTTCCGGTTGGCTGGACATCGCGTGCGAAGCGAGCACGTGAGAGCCAACGCGGAGGTGTGGAGTGAGCATCGGCAAGGGCGACGCGAGAAAGGCGAGATATTGGCAGCAGACGTTGGCCGAGGCGGCGCGGAGCGGGTTGTCGATCCGCGAGTTCTGCCGGCGACGGCGGCTGAAGGAGAGTCAGTTTTACTGGTGGCAGCATCGGCTTCGAATGGCCCGACCGGAAGGAGCGATATCGAAGCCGGGCGCGCGGGGAGGACCGGAGAGCTTCGCCCTGGTGAGCGAGGAAGGGGGGGCGATGGATGCCGGGATCGAGTTGGTACTGGGCGGCGGGCGGCGATTGCGCCTTCGTAAGGGGGTGGATGAAGAGACGCTGCGGGCAGTGCTGGCGGCTCTGGAGCCAGCCGGATGCTGAGTTTTCCGGCGGCGATCAAAGTGTACCTGTGTACCGTGCCGTGCGATATGCGGCGCTCCTTCGACGGGTTGTCAATGATGGCCGAGCACGTGATCGGGTGCAACCCGTACGCCGGCCACCTGCTGGTGTTTTTGAACCGGCGGACGGACCGGGTGAAGATTTTGTATTGGGATCGGGATGGGTGGGCGATCTGGTACAAGCGGCTGGAGGCGGGGACCTTCCAGTTTCCCTTTGTGGAGACGGGAAGGAAGGAGATTGCGGCTTGGGAGTTGGCGGTGCTGCTGGAGGGGATTGATCTTAGCAAAGGGAGACGGCGGAAGCGGTACAGTCTGCCGGGAGCCGCCCCGCCGGAGGCCGTGCGGGACGCCGAGAAAAAATAATCGCGGGGTGCGATATTTTTTGTTGACATCCTCCGATAGCTATAACATGTCTATCGGCATGATGGATTTAGGGCCAGTCCGGCGGCGCTTGGCGCGACTCCAGCGGCAACTGCGGGAACTGGGGCCTCTGCATCCGGGCACCATCAGCGAGCAGTACAACGTGTGTGGACAGCCCGGCTGCCGCTGTAAGGACCCCAACAACCCCCAGCGGCACGGTCCGTATTACCAGTTGAGCTTCACCTGGCGAGGCAAAGGTAGCACGCGATTCCTGCGGCCCGAGCAGGTCGAGCCGATGCGGAGGAAGGTGGCCAACTACAAGCGGCTGCGGGACCTAATGAGCGAGTGGGTGCAGTTAGAGATCGAGCGGGAACGGGCGGAGCGGGAGAAGGAGAAGCGCGCCGGTGGAGATTGATCCCAACTACTTGCCGAATGATGCGGCGGCTTTGCGGCAGATGGTGGTGGGGCTGCGGGCGGAAGTTGCGGAGCGGGACCGCAAGCTGCGGCAACTGCAACATTGGCTGGAGCAGTTGCTACGAGCGCGCTACGGGCCGAGGCGCGAGCACGTAGATGAGAACCAGTTGTTCCTGTTTGCGGCTGAAATCCTGGCCCAAGGCGGGAAGACGCCTCCCGCCTCGGAGGAAAGCCAAGCGCCCGCGTCGAACGCGAAGCCAGGGCACCCACGTCTCGGGCATGGCCGGGGAGCGTTACCGAAATCCTTAAAGCGGGAGGCACGGTTTATGACCTTGCGGAAGACCGGCGGCAATGCCCGCAATGCAAGCGGGAGCTGAAACGCATCGGGGAAGAAGTCAGCGAGCGGTTGGAATACGTGCCGGCCTCGTGGGTGGTGATTGAGGAGGCGTGTCAGAAATACGCCTGCCCGAAGGGGTGTACGGTGGTCACGGCGGAGAAGCCGGAGGCGCCGATTGAGAAAGGGCTGCCGGGGACGGGACGGTTGGCGCACGTAGGGGTGAGCAAATACGGAGATCACTTGCCGCTGAACCGTCAGGAGGAGATTTTCCGCCGCCAGGGCGTGGAGTTGCCGCGGCAGACGATGGGCGACTGGATGCGGTGCTGCGCGGAATTGCTCTACCCTCTCTACGAGCGGATGAAGAAGCAGGCGGTGGGCTCGAAGGCGGCACAGACCGATGACACGCCGGTGCCGGTGCTGGACGTATGTGGGGGACGACGCACATCCGTACACGGTGTACGACTACACACCCAACCGCAGCCGCGACGGACCGGAGGAGTTCCTGAAGGAGTTTCGGGGATTTCTCCAGGCCGACGCGTACTCCGGGTACGATCATTTCTATAAAAAGCCCGGGCGCGGGATGGTCGAGGTCGCGTGTTGGGCGCACGCGAGGCGGCGGTTTTTTGAAGCGCAGTCCTCGGACTTGATGCGCTCGACGGTGATGCTCGCCTATATCCGCTTGCTTTACGACGTGGAGCGCGAAGCCCGCGACGGGAAGCTCGACGGAGAGGGGCGCCGGGCGCTGCGACAAGAGAAGTCAAAACGGATCCTGGACGACATCCGCGCCTATCTGGAGCGCGAGCCGCCGCAGGTGCTGCCCAAGAGTCCCGAGGGAGAGGCCATCGCCTACACGTTGTCGAATTGGAAAGCCCTGACCCGCTACTCGGACGACGGCGACCTGGAGATCGACAACAATGGTGCGGAACGCAGTTTGCGCGGGGTCGCGGTGGGAAGGAAGAACTGGTTGTTTTTTGGCAGCGACAACGGCGGCCGGACCGCCGCGGTGCTGACCAGCCTCATCGCAACCTGCAAGAGACATGGCATTAATCCGTTCGCCTACCTCCGCGACATCTTCGATCGGATCAGCAGCCATCCCAAGAGCCGACTTGCCGAGCTGCTTCCCGACCAATGGAAAGTCGCGCACCCGCCCGCCACTCCCTGACCCGGGATTCCCGCCCTTTACCCGGCTCAACTGCAATCCATACTCGCCCCTAACCGCCAACATGGGTTCGCCGGACGCTTACGGTTCACCGGACGGATGCGATCAACCTCATCCTGACCGCCTGGAGAATTGATTCCGTGGGCTTTCCCTCGAATGAGGAAACGATAAGGGCGGGAGCCGGACCAACCAAACGCGGCCTGAAGAGTGCGATGAAGCTCGGCGAGGGTAGTGTTGTTGTTGACCCGAAGGCGGCACCAGAGATGCGGGCTGGTGTCGCGGACCTGATAAATTTCGCTAGCGGTGGCTGCATCGCTCATCGGTGCGACTTGCGTAACGCCTACTCCGCCTCATTTCACGAACTTCTTGAACTGCCCCTGATCATTTTCGGACTCCCAATACCAAGCATCTTCTCAAAAGAGATTCTGAAAGCTGACCGCCTGAAACGTGGTGGGATTAGACCAGGCACGACAAACTAAATCAAAATCCTCTCCACCTCGTCCAGGGCGATTTCGTCGTTCGTGCGGTCGTAGAGCTTGGTGGTCCCGTGGCGATTCGTGCGCGGCAATGGCCTGGGCGTGCTCCAGGCTACCGCCGTTCAGAAAGTACGCTGTGATGCCGGTGGCGCGGAAGGTATGGCAACACGTGGACGGCGGCAACGCGGCCACCCGTGCCCGGCGCTTGATCATCAAAAACACCTCGATCCGGCTGAGCAGCCGGTCGGTGATCTCGCGCTTGCGGTTGACACTGCGAAACAACGGTTCTTTTGTCTCTCGCCTTTCCAATTCGGCGGCTGCAGCATAGGTGTCCACGTAGGCCTGGGCATTGTGATGGGCCGGCACTTCGTGCCGCTCCCCGCCCTTCTCGTGAAAACGGAACCAGGACCGCCGTCCGTCATCATAGTAATCCCCGATTTTCATCTTCACCACGGCACTCACCCGCGCAAAAGTGCAGACCATCACCCCGATGATTGCCCGGTCCCTCAATCCCACCACCGTCTTCGTGTCCGGAAGAACGGTACAATAGCCATAAATGAAAATATCCAGCCAGGCGCAACAGTGAGCGCATTTCCGCCGCTCATGAAGGCTTACCTCCACGCCAAGCGCCTCCCTTCCATTGCTTTGTGATGTAGTCTGCTGTCCGGCCGGCTAGGGCTTGGATTGTGAGAGAAGGATTGAATCCGCCGTCGGTCACCATCACACTTCCATCCGTAATAAACAGGTTATCCACATCGTGACTCTGGCTAAAGGCATTGACGACGGAGGCTTTCGGATCGTTCCCCATGCGGCATGAACCGTTCTGGTGGTCACCCACACCACCTCGTCCATTGCGGCCTCTCCAAGTGCGAATCGCACCGGCTTCCTTGAGCAGCATCTCCTCCTTGTCCATCACAAAGTTGGCGATCACTAGATCCAGCGGCAGCCAGGAGTGTGTAATGCGCGCAACCGGAGTGCCCCACGCGTCACGGATCCTTGGGTCAAGGTCCACACGGTTGCGTTCCTGAGGCATGGCCTGGCAGTTACTGCCCAAATGGATGAAATGGCGAAACCAGCATCGCTGGAATTCCTTGTGCTGCTTGCCCCACCGCGGCTCTTCCGGCGGACGGTTTCCAGCGAATTCTATGGGCAGGGTGCAGTAGTAGTTGTAAATATAGCCTCCCCCGATCACCTCACCGCCGCGAGGGTGGTTCCAGTCGTTGAAGGCGATCGACGGACCGGGGCCCTTTTCATGAGGAATCTCCTGCTCAAAGATGCCGAAGGCATCGGCCCCGGTGTGGTCGTTCAGATTCCGTCCCACTTGGTCTGAAGAGTTGCCAAGGCCGCGAGGATGCAGGCGGCTTGCCGAGTTCAAGAGCAGCCGAGGCGTTTCCGTGGCCGAGCAAGCCACAACCACCAAGTCGGCGTATAGTTCGTGTCCGCGCTTCTCCCGATCAAAATACTGCACCCCGGTCGCTCGCCCTTTTTCATCGGTGAGGATACGAGTCACAAAGCATTGATCGTGCAGCTGGCAGTGGCCTGTCTTGATAGCGGCGGGAATCACCGTCATCTCGGTGCCGGATTTTGCGCCCACCTCGCAGATGTACGCTAGGCACCAACTGCACTGCACGCATGCGATCCGGCCATGATAAGGTGCCGTCAGAATCGCGAAGGGTGGCGGGAAGGGGTGCCAGCCAAGCCGTCGGCCAGCGTCCCGAACGATTTCACCCGTCGGGTTGATGGGAAGCGGCGGGACGGGATAAGGCTTCTTGCGAGGCTCGGCGAAGGGGTCGGCACCTGCCAAGCCCGACACTCCAAGCACGTACTCAATCTTTTCGTAATAGGGCTCGAGGTCGTCATAGCTGATGGGCCAGTCTTCGAGGCTGCTGCCGACGATCGTCCCGTACGTCGATTTCATGCGAAAATCTTCGCACTTATAGCGCCAACACGCCGCGCCGTACGCCAGGGTGCCACCCCCAACGGCGGCGTCCGTTTTGCCGTAGATGTCGTCCACGCCGGGATAAACGATGCGCGCCTTCTCTCGGTCGGTGTAACGGAACGTCCGGGGGTTGGCGAAAACTGACGGCCCGTAGGCGGGAGGAACTGAGTATTGGGACTTGAGCTCATCATGATTGAAATCGGCCATCGTATAGTGTTTCCCGCGCTCCAACAGAACCACAGACATCCCGGCCTCAGCCAGCTCTTTTGCGACAACCCCGCCTCCGGCACCCGATCCCACGATCACCGCGTTCACTTTCCGATTCGCCATCCTCATCCTCCAAAGTTAATCATCTTCCAGCTGAGGCCCTTCCGGTTTCCACCGTGACTCGGATCGCCGTAATAGCCTTCCATGGTATGCCTTACGATCAGCAAGAAGAACTTTTTGCCGACGGGACCGGCACCAACACCAGACTCGAAATCCCGGAGGATCGACGTCTGGTCCTCCCACCTGAGTAACGCAAAATTCTTGCCGTGCCGCCTGCTGCTTACATTGTTGATCATTGACAGCCCTTGTTGGTAGTGCATCCTATAAAAGCGGCCAATGGGCCGCGCCAGGACTCCGTCGATAAACTGAACGACCCCTGCCTGCTTCGCACCCGGATAGTCGTCGGGCGGAACAATCTGTTCACAAACCGCGCCAGCTGTTACGACCTGCTCCAGAGTAAAAAATCTGTAGCCGAGAGTCGGCCTTGAGACCGCTGTCGTCTGCGACGCACCTAGCTTTAAAGGTGACCATACTACGGTTCCGCTCACGGCGATGTCCTTGAGAAAGTGTCTTCGGTCCATAGTGGCTCCTTTCGGGCAGCTTAGAAGAATAAGAATTCCGCGGGTCGAAGTGCTTGGCGCATTTGTAGGCGCTCCGAGACGAACCTGGAAACTTTCGGAGTCCGTGACTTGGCCCTGGCCGTTTCCTAATTACGTTGTTCCTTATGTTCCAGGAATATCGGCCTCCTTGGGTACGCAGCTCATCTGCTGCACTTGCTGTGGCTCCATGCTCCCTCTCATTCGATGTGTGAACCCGCATGATTCACGGACAACCAATTGGGGAGGAAGCTTCTTGATAACGAAACGGCCCGACTTGCCCTTTATCCGCTCGATCAAAATCCTGGTCGCCTCAGCTCCAACATCATATTTAGGCAGGTCAACCGTAGTCAGCCGCGGATGGAAGCACCCAAGCCAAGGATAATCATCAAAGCTAACCAAACCGAAATCTTCCGGACACCGCACGCCCATCTCTTCAGCGGCCTTCATGAGTCCTACAGTCATCAAATAGTTGGCAACATACACAGCGTCAGGTCGTCGGGGGAGAAGCGCAAGCCCAGCCCGATACCCGGACTCGATACGATAATCGCCTTCAACTATGAGGTCCTGGCACTGGGGTAATCCTCCGACCCTGAGAGCCTTGCGAAACCCCTGCCAACGGGCGCGGCCGTTGCTCACATTCAGTGGACCACCTACGAGGCCAATCCTGCGGTATCCCTGCCGGACGAGGTGACTCACGGCCTCGAATGCGCCCTGAAAGTCATCTGACAACACAGCATCGGCCTTCAGATCGCGACACGTGCGCATAACCAACACACAAGGCACCTTGGTGGCGCACAACACATGACACAGGGAGTGCGCGAGGGACCCAGGGGCCTTCGTTAGCAGGATGCCATCTACTCGTTTCGACAGCAGCAACTCCAAATACTGTTCCTCCTTCTCTAGTTGGTTGTCGCTGTTGCAAAGCAAAATACTGTAGCCCGCCTTCTGCGCTTCATCTTCGACGCCGCGAACTATAAGCGGGAAGAAGGGATTGGCGATGTCAGGGACAACAACCCCGATGGTGTGTGTTTGCCGTTTGGCGAGGCTCCGAGCCAGCAAGTTAGGCCGATAGTTCAACTCCCGAATGGCCTCCTCGACCTTCCGCCGCAATGGCGTACTGACGTGCGCTTTTTTGTTTATGACAGATGACACTGTGAAGACTGAGACCCCCGCACGCTGCGCCACGGCGTGGATATTCGGTTCCTTTAGCGACTTGTGCTGGCGAACCCGCTTTGAATTCATACGCTTTGCGTTTTTAACTCAATCCTTTGGACCACACGGCCAGAGAATGCTCGTACTTAGAAATTCGGCCAACTCGTCACCGGCGGCAGCCTGGCGTCCGAGCGACTAACGCGGCTGGCGACCACTGCAGTCTCCAAATCCCCACCACGCACACACTCCTCCGAAGGAGATGATCCGATCCGGAACGACAAACTGTGGGGCCACCGAGCAATCACATTCACTACAGGCGACCCAGCAGCTGTGCGCATCCCGACGGGGACTCCGAGAAGCTCTAATTAGCTCCGTTCTCAAAAGTGCCCCTGGTGGCTTCCCCTCTTTCGTAGCATGCCGTCCTGGCACCCACGTATTTATATAGCACAGATCCGGCGACCGGTCACACCCCAAGATAGTTCTTTCCCGTCAGGCTGCGTACTATTCGTTTGGTTGACAAACCTCCTACGAAGCCCTGGACTACACCGTGTTCCCGATAGAAGTGTCCAAAGCCAAGTTTTCGCAACTTTGCCATGTATAAGCGTTTAGCATGCCCACTGCGGTGCAGTCTGTACTCCCCGGTGGGCTTGCGCTCCACCTCGATTCGGCGCGCTGCTACACACTTGCCTTTCGAATTCAGGAAAGTCAAAAAAAGGCTTGACACGTTCTCGCGGTGGGTGTACAAAGTTCGAGTTTATCTAAGCGCTTAGAAATCTCAACTTTCTGCCAATGCCGGGTGTGACGAGGAGGCGGTCATGCGATTTAAGTGTACGATGGCGATGCTTGGAGGTCTGATTTTTTGTGCGTCAGCGTTGGCCCAAGTTAGTACAGGAAGCATTGTCGGGACCGTGAGGGACCCCGGCGGGGCGGTGATCCCGGGGGCCAAGGTGGTCGCGACCAGTTTGGGCACGAATGAGACGTGGAATACCGTGACCGGAGCCCAAGGCGGGTACGTGTTCACTCGGCTGCCAATCGGAAGGTATTCGATCTCAGTGCAGGCCTCTGGATTCAAGATGTTCATCCAAAGCGGGGTCACGCTGAACGTTCAGAGTCGGGTTGAAGTCGATGCCCGGCTGGAATTGGGAGCAATCAATCAAACGGTGAGCGTCACCGGGAATGTACCTCAGCTTCAGACACAGAGCGCCGATGTCGGACAGGTAGTCAACTCTCGGCTGGTAGTGGATTTGCCTCTAAATGGAAGGCGTTACGACCAGTTGGCCTTGTTGACGGCGGGGGCGAACGAGACTACGCCCGCTTTTCTGCCGAGAGCGGAAGGCGTGTTCAGTATGAACGGCAACAGCTCAACTCAGAACAATTTCGTGCTGGATGGTGCTGATAACAACTCCTATACCACCAATCTTCAAGATCAAAGTGCCCAGTCGGTGCAGCCGGCGGTTGACTCGCTCGCTGAATTCAAGGTGCAAACGCGGGACTACTCAGTGGAATACGGGCGCAATGCCGGAGCCGTCATCAACGCGTCTCTCAAATCAGGAACCAATCAGCTTCATGGTGATGTCTACGAATTCTTGCGAAATGCTTCACTAGATTCCAATGACTTTTTCCTGAATCGGGCCGGCCAAAACATTCCTCCCTACCAGCAGAATCAGTTCGGGTTCACCTTGGGTGGACCCATCAGGAAGGGTAAGACGTTTTTCTTTGTCAACTGGGAAGGAACGCGGATCAATCAAGGAACCACCCTGCTCAGTACTGTGCCAACCCCGCTGATGCATCAAGGTGATTTCACTGAGCTTAGCCCCTCCCCGACTTCACCATCCATTCAGCCGCTCGCCCAATTCTCAAATTGCATCCAGGGTGGCATCGTTCAGGCAAGCTGCATAGACCCCGTTGCCTCGAAAATTTTCGCACTCTATCCGATGCCCAATACCAACTTGGCGCAGAATGGAATTCCTGGGGGATTCGTTGGAAATAACTACATTGCCAGCCCGACGGCGACCCACAACAGCGATGAAGTGGGCACCCGCCTTGACTATCGTTTCCGGGAATCCGATACCCTTTTCGGCCACTTTGTGATGTTTGACCTGCGTCAGAACCGCCCTGGGATTTTCACGCAGACCAACCTTATCGCTGATGGCACCTTGGATTCAACTCAAGGCATTAACGATGACCGCGGCACGAACGTGACCCTGGGCTGGACCCATATTTTCAACCCACGGACGTTAAATGATCTCCATGCCACTTTCGACCGCTCGGCATCTCACTCCAAACCGGCAACCCTAGGCAAAATTGTCGATCCCAGTTTTGGTTTGAACGGTATCCCAAATTTCGGACCCTCCATTTCGGGCGGCCTGCCGGAGCTCGATATCAGCGGATTTAATCAGCTCGGCAGTCCGCAATGGTTGCCTCAAAGCCAGTTTGCCCAGATCTGGCAGTTCAAGGACGCCCTCACTTTGATTAAGAACACCCATACGATCTTACTGGGCGTGGAGATAAGACGCGATTCGGATAATTTCCTCGACTTATGCTGTAACCGCGGCCAGATGAGTTTTAGTGGCCAGTATACTGGGCAAGGGATTACCGATTTTTTGCTAGGCTTGCCGAATGCGGATCAGCTCGAGAATCTCGACGTGGCGCACATTTACCGGAACGGCCGGGCTGCCTTTGTACAGGATGCCTGGCGTGTAAATTCGAAGCTGACAATCAACTATGGTCTTCGCTATGAATACTCCAGTCCATTATTCGAACGTCAGAATCATGTAACCAACTTCAGCCCGAGCCTGAACAATGGGCAAGGAGGGCTATTTACCACTCCGTCCAATGCTAGCGGCACCTTCCAGCGGACATCAGTCCACCCCTATTACGGCGGATTTGCTCCGAGAGCGGGTTTCGCTTTCAAGGTTACTCCGAAGCTGGTGATGCGGGGCGGAGCCGGAGTCTATTATGAGAATTATTACCGGTACGGCAGTGAGAGCCAGTTGGCCTTGAACCCGCCTCTCCTCACCGATGCCAGCCAGACGGTTTCGCCTTCCGAAGCGCCTGGAATCTTCTTAAAAAATGGGTTCCCGTCGAACTTCCTTACTCCGATTAACATTAACAACAGTGCCCAGGTCAGTCAGCTGTTCATCCGAGCTATTGATTCGAATCTGATTCCCAGCCAAATCTACGAAGGCAGCTATGGATTCGAGTACTCGCCGACCACAAATCTGATGTTTGAGCTCAATTATGTCTTTAACCAGGCCCGCCACCTCTGGGCTTTAAGTAATGTAAACCAGAGTAACCTGATTCATCCGGGACAACCACCTGTTATACCTTTTCCCAATTTTCGACAGAACCTTTCACTACCACCGAGTCAGACGTTTCCAACCTATATCGAGTGGCTCGACAGCGGGTCAAACTCCAATTACAATGGCCTCCAGTTCACGATCGAGAAGCGCATGTCGCGAGGGTTAAGCTTTCTGACGTCCTACACCTGGAGCAAAGCGATGTCTCAGGTGAGTGACTTTGAAGCTGGACTTCGCGGGATTCAGGACCGCTACCACCGCAACTTGGAGTGGGGACTCTGGGACAACGATACGCCTCAGCGCCTAGTGAACAGCCTTACCTACATGCTGCCTTTCGGAGCAGGAGAGAAGTATGCCACCTCAGGTACAGTGGGGAGGATCTTGGGCCATTGGCAGCTTAATGGAATCGTGACCTATTCTTCGGGGCAACCATTGGCCATCGGTATTCCGTTTGATACGAGCGGTACAGGTGCCGGGAATCGCCCAAATTGTCTCGCAACCTCGGGCGGGTTCAGTCCAACCATCAACCAATGGCTTAACCCTGCAGCTTACGCAATGCCAGCGACTTATTTCTTCGGCAATTGCAGTCCGACGCCAGGCCCCCGGGCTCCTGGCATTTCCACCTGGGATACTTCGCTTTTCAGAAACATCCAGATTTCGGAGACCAAGTACTTCCAATTCCGAGCAGAGTTCTTTAACACGTTCAACACACCCCAGTTTGGTTCTCCGAACACCACCATTAATCAGCCTTCTTTCGGGCAAATTTCGAGCTTGCTGCTTCCTCCGCGGCAGATTCAGTTTGCTCTGAAGTTTTATTTCTAAGGTACGCTGTAACGAGCTCCGGTCGCGAGCAGTGCAGGGGGCGATGAGCTACGGGTGGATAGAGGAGGCGCGGGTAGATGTGGAAGAGGATGGGAATATGGGAGGGGGGAGAGGAATTACCCTGGGAATGGGCGCGGCGGGAGAGCGGGTTAGCGAAGATCCGGGAGGAGATGGCGGCCCTTGAGCACGGTGCGCCAAGCGGAGAAAGCGAAATCAAGGAGCAGCAGGGGTCGACGAGCAATCGATTGAGGATTTCGAGAAGAGGCCGAAGCAAAATCTCTATAGAATCTGGAATCGAAACAAATTTAGAGCGGCAGCCCGTGGAGTGATATACGCAGATGAATCTCTGGTGGCGTGACGAGGCGGCTCGGAGAGGCTCGAACTTCGACCGGAGGCAGTTTCTGCAAAGTAGCGGCCTAGCGGGGGCTATACTGCTGGGTGGAGGGCGGAGACAACCCACATCGCGCAACCAGCAGAAATTTCGGATCGGTATGGCGGCGACCGAGTGGCTCGCCCCCAGCCCCTCGACGGCAACTTACTGGAAAGCTTGCTACGCAATCGCCAGCATTGGAATGGGCGCTATGGAGCCTGATAACTCGGCTGCACAACTTGACTCCGCCTACGGTTCACGAATCCATGAGTTCCGAAGCCGCTCGATTGAGATAGGAGCGTGTCCTACCGGTGTCTATCAAGCACTATCTCTTCACATTCCTGCTCGGCTGCCAGAGATGCGCTCCAAGATTTCCGCGGTATCGGGCTTTCTTAAGGCTGTCGGCGCCCAGTATCTGAACCTCGGGTGGGACGTACACGGCGCATCTCACGGCCAGCCTTACCGGCGGACCCCGGAAGACGTGAAGAATGCAATACATGCTATGGATGAGCTCGGGAGGCTTTCCAGTGAGGAACATGGAATTCCGATGGCATATCATGCTGAGCGTGACACGCGTAAGGAAATCGTGCGCCAGGTTCTCGACGGTACCAACCCTGACTATGTTCACTGGTGCGCTGACGTTGGACATTTGACAGCCATGGGGTTTGACGCCGTGGCCGTCGTAAAGGCGTACTATTCCCGTCTCATAGTGAGTCATTGGAAAGATTTCGATCCAGACCTTCCCGCCCCCAAGTATCTGGGCGGCGAGGCTCGGGGTGACTTTGTGGAACTGGGAAAAGGAGTGGTCGATTTTCCAGTACTCGCCGCCTTTCTCCTTGCGAACGGCTACGATGGCTGGGCAATGATCGAACTTGATCGCACCCGAGAGCCTTCGGTACTGACTAGCGCGTGGGAAATGGAAAGGTACGTGACAGAAGACTTGCGACTCAGAGTTTATCCGACTCACCATCGTCCTCTGACGGCTTAATTGCACTGCAAGGAATTGCTCCGGTTTCCTGGGTAGCATCGTGTGGTGCTCTTCTTTGAGTAAAATGGAGCCTCTGGCTGACCTGCACTATGCTGAGTTTTGATACATCCTGCCTTAAGTGGTTCGGCCTCATCCTAATCGTCGGCTTGTCCGCCCACCCATGCCTCCCTCAGGAACCCCTTACACGCGCTCGCGGAGAGCTCGATGCCGGGCAGGTTACACCTGCGATTCGCGTGCTAATCGACTACTGCCGACTTCACCCCGCCGATCCCAGGGTCTATAATCTCCTCGGTATCGCCTATGCCCGCGAGGGAGATATCGTGCAGTCGCTTGAGATGTTTCGTAGGTTCGCTCGGCTGGCTCCAGATAAGCCGCAAGCTTATAACAACCTGGGGGCTACTTACCTTCGGCTGGGCGACGAGGACAAAGCAGAACGTGCATTTCGGCGTTCTCTCGCACTTCGTCCTGACGATGTCAACGTGCTCTATAATCTCGGTGCCCTGCTGAACGCAATGCACCAGTACACGGCAGCCCGTCCACTTCTGCAACGCGCCTTCAGCCACCAGCGATCGGCACCGATTGTCTATGAACTGGCTGTAGCCATTGCCGGCAGCGGAGATCACGAAGTGGCTTTGCGCCTGATCGGCTCTATGCCACCGCCGGCGGGCATCCATCGTTTACCCTGGCTCCGGCTTCTGGGAACGTTGAATCTGAAAGAGGGTAATCTGGAGGAAGCCAGTCGATTCCTGGGGAAAGCACTTGAGTTGGCTCCTAATGACAATGGAACACTTTACGCTCTGGCGGTAGTTCGGCTCAAATCAAGACGCACAGCTGAAGCCATCTCGCTGCTCGATAAGACCATGACCTCAGTTCCCCCCAGCCAGCGTTGCGCTCGTATAGCTGATATCTTGGTCCACTTTGGGGCAACGGACGCGGCTATTCAGGAATTCGAGCGCGCAATAGAACTGGATCCCCATTCTTACAGCGCCTTTTATAATCTGGCGATCTTGCGCCTCGGAAGGGGAAAAGACTTGCCGGGCGCTTTTCAGGCGGCTGAACAGGCCTTGGCCATCCGGCCCAGCGCCGAAATCCATGACCTCTTGGGTGACATTTGCGACGATGAGGGTCATTTCAGACAGGCCCTGGAGCACTACCAGCAAGCTGTTCAGATGGGTCCCGACAACGACAGGTTTATTTTTGACCTTGGGGTCGAACTCATTCTTCACAATAATTACGATGTCGCTCAGACGATTTTCCAAATTGCAGAGAAGCGCTTCCCCCGGTCCGCGCGTGTCGCCTTAGGGCTCGGTGCGGCAGAGTACATGGAGGGCAAGCGACACCGGGCAGTGATCGCGTTTTTAGATGCGGTGAACCTTGACTCATCCTACAGACCTGCCTACCTGTTTCTGGGTGAAGCTGCCGACTTTGCGGGAACACACCTTCCGTTGGTGATTGCGAAGCTTTCCCAGATTGCCCGTCAGGAACCCGGGAGCTTCGGAATTCAATATTATTATGGTGCTGCTCTAGTTAGCAGGATGGACCACACAGGAAACCTGGCGGATGCGGGAAAGACCCTCGCGATATTGCGCCGAGCTGCCTCACTTAACCCCAGAGATCCTCGGGTGTATTACCAGATGGGTGAGATCGCGAGGCTCCAGCATCGGGACTGTGATGCATTACCAATGTACCGAAGAGCGATTTCCCTTGATCCTGAATTTGCGGATGCCCTTTACAAGCTCGCCCAGGCTTATGTCCACCAAGGACGCAAAGAAGATGCGCAGCGTCTCTTCGCCCGCCAGCGTAAGGTGGTCGTTGAGGAAAAACAGGAACTTTATCATCGCTCTGGCGCAATCGAGAGCTTCATTCTGCAGATTCGGAACGCCAAATGAGTTTGAGGTCCGCACGATTTGGAGTCCGAAAATGATTGGGGGTAGCTCAAGATGTTTGTGAAATGACGCGGCATAAGGGTTACGCCTGTAGTTCCGGTTTTTCGGTTCGTCTCCCAAAACAGTGATTAGCATTCCTCCGGTAGCGGAAGATGGGCGCAGCAATGATAGATGGCGGCGGTGAAGTTCTTAACGGTCCGGAAACCGAACGAACGATGACTCACCAGCTTGATCTTGTTGTTCATTCCTTCGAGGGCGCCGTTGGAAATGCGCAGTCGGGTCCAGGTCAGGACGCCGTCGAGATGAGCGCGGAGCATCCGAACGAAGTCTTTGAAGGGTTGGAGCCGGGAGCGCATGGCCGAGTGCATCCAGCGTCGAAGATGCTGTTCGGCCCGGTCCGGCTGGTGATAATCCCAGAAGAGTTGAAAGGCTTCCTTCAGATAGTAGGCGCGCACGATGGGGGTGTTCCAGCGCACCAAGGGGGAGAGGCGCTCGCGCTCGTCGGTCTTCAAGTTCCAGGGGTTTTTCAGCAGCAGGAAGCGCGTTCTCTTGAAGAATATCTTCTCCCGACCGCTCCGACGGCGCATCGCACTCCGCCGCACCTCCTCGACCGCCCGGTTGAGGTGCTGCACCAGATGAAAGCGGTCAAAGAGAACCTGAGCGTTGGGGGCGTGGAGTTGAACGGCCTTCAGGTAGGCCTGCCACATGTCCAGGCAGACGACCCGGACCGTGGCCGAGCGGCGCTGGCCCAATGGGGCGAAGAAGCGGGTCAGGGTTGCCTCGGTTCGATCCTCGCCCACCCAGAGCAGCGCCCCGCGCTCCAAGTCATAAACGACGGTGAGGTAGTGATGTCCTTTGCGACGACGTTGCAACCCATAAGCCACCACGCGCCGCACGATGGAGGCCACACTCTTCCCATCCAGCCGGAAATGCCGGGCCGTCTGCTGCCAGCTCAGATGCCGGGCCAACTCCGACACGGCGCGAGCCAAGGCCGTGGTGACGCGCACCCAAATCTGCGCCCACGGCACGGCCTCCACCCGCACCCCGCAGTGGGGGCAGCGTACTCGGCGAGGTCGATAGTGCAGCACCAGTGGCAGATGGCGCAGCGACAGGTCTCGCCAACGGCGCGCCTCCTCGACTTGGTGAACTTTCCGGCACCGCCCCCGGCAAACCCCACAGCGCAGCGTTCGGGACCTGAGCCGATCAATTTCCACCACGATCTGTTCTGGGCCTGGCTTCACGGCGATTACGTAGTGGGCTTTCAATTGGAGAAGTTTCCTGATAAAGGTTTCTGTGAGCACTTCGTTTCGACCCCCTTGGCGTCGTTTTTTGCGGAACAACGTAAGGTAACCGATTCGAGGTGCTCCTTTCCACGTACCCACCGCAACTTATTGCATTTTCAATCTCTCAGCCCCTTCACACTTTTGGGAGAGGAGCCAAAAAACTCCACTCGCCGCGACCCTCGACGCCGAAGTCACCACAGAGGTTGAAAGCCTTCTCGGCGCGCAGACCGTCGGGGCGATGGACCTGGAGGCGATGGAGATGGGCCTGCGTCGCCGCACGCTGCAGGTAGCGGCCCGCATCGTCGAGCATCGGCTCAATGCGGACCACTCTGATTATCAGGGGGGCAACTGCGCTGCCGGTGTGGGCAGAACGCTCGCTACGTCGATCGTCGGCGGAAGACTTTCACCAGCGTGCTGGGAGAATTGAATCTAGAGAGGGCCTACTACTACTGTGCCGCCTGTCAGAAAAGCTTTTTCCCTCGCGATCAAGCGCTGGGGCTGGAAGAGTCGGCGCTTTCCCCCGCGGTGCTGCGCATGACGGGCACGGTGGCTTCGCTGGTCAGTTTTCAGGAGGGCAGTGAGTTGATGAAGGAATTGGTCGGCGTGGAGGTCAACGCGAAGAGGATCGAACGAGCGGCGGAGAAGTTGGGAGGCGAGATCGCGGAGCAAGAGCGGCACTCCACCTACCGTAGGCGAGGGCGTAGCTTCTTAAGAAGCTCTGTGGGCGAGGTCACTCTTGCTGATAGCTTAGTTTGCGGGAAATCTCTTGGATTCAAAGTGACCAGGAAGTCGGCACTGCCCTCTTGAGCACATTCACAAAAGCAATTGTCCCCCGGGTCGGGAGAGATCTCGATCATTCCTGCCACAGCTACTTCATCTGCCTCTTGCCTGAGCAGATTGATCAGTCGGCCTGCTACGTTTGGGCGAACGTTCAACCGCTTCGCCACCTCTTTGTACTCCTCCAGGATCTCATCCGTCACGAGCCAAGCGAATCTATCGTTCTCAATCCACTCGTAAAGCAAATCGCCACTGCTGTTCCTGCCCGCCACGAACGATGACCTGAAGGCTGCAGACCGAAATTATCATCGACGTGGCCGCCCCTGCTCTATGCCCGCGGGGTTTTGATTCCGCTTTGACACCGGCTGCTGGCCTTTACTTCTTTTCGCTCCGGTAGAGTCGGATACCTTTCGAAATATCCTCTGTCGGATTTTCCCCCTCCCTTGACCCTTGGAATCTGAGGTAAGCGATTTATTTTCATGCTGGAAGGTTCAGGCAGGGGCGCTATTATGTACCCATGTAAGTACTTGACATTGGCCTTTTCATTGTCTAT
>Ga0307373_10007161_pt1 | contig 17487 bp, 19 predicted proteins | sample OX2MG_FD_202534 | JGI IMG/M metagenome (GOLD analysis project Ga0307373, IMG submission 202534) | Soil microbial communities from Risofladan, Vaasa, Finland - OX-2 | ecosystem: Environmental > Terrestrial > Soil > Coastal area > Acid sulfate soil | place: Finland: Risofladan, Vaasa | collected... | reverse complement strand
CCCGGTGTCGAGATGAGCCAGACCGGTGCGTGCCGCCAGCCGACGGGCGACAGTGGACTTACCGGCTCCGCCGGGGCCGTCGATGGCCACCACGGTCACGGGAGCCGGACCGGGATCAGTCATGGCCAGCGGCCGCCCCGGCTCCGGTCGCGGCCCGGAGATGCCAGCTGTTCACCGGGAGAGGGCGGCCAGGTGCTCGGCAAAGGCCGGGTAGGACGTTCCCACCGCCTCCCACCCCTCGATGGTGGTCGTCCCCTCCCCGGCCAGGCCGGCCATGGCCAGGGCCATGGCGATGCGGTGGTCCCCGTGGGAGTCGACCTGTCCCCCCGAGGCCGGCTGACCGCCGTGGACGATGAGGCCATCCGACAGGGCTTCGGCCCGGGCCCCCAGGGCCGACAGCTCGGAAGTGATGGAGGCCACCCGATCGGTCTCCTTGACCCGGAGCTCGGCGGCGTCCCGGAACACGGTGGTGCCTTCGGCGGTCATGGCCGCCACGGCCAGGGCCGGGATCTCGTCCACCAGGGAGGGGATCTCCGGGCCGGATACGACCGTGGCCGACAGGGCCGAGTGCCGGGCCCGTATGTCGGCCACCTGGCCCCGGTGGTTCTCCAGCGTGACGTCGGCACCCATGCGCTCCAGCACGTCCAGGAAGCCAGCCCGGCCCGGGCCCACATAGACGTTCTCCACCACCACATCGCTGTCCGGGATGATGCAGGCCCCCACTACCCAGAAGGCGGCCTGGGACGGGTCCCCGGGCACGTCCAACTCGAAGGCCTGCAGCCGGGAGGGACGCAGCCGGGCCACCAGTCCTGGACCGACCCGGTGCAGGGTGATGTCGGCCCCCGCCGCCTTGAGCATCTCCTCGGTGTGGGACCGGGTGGCGATCTGTTCTCTGACCACGGTCTCGCCCGAGGCCGCCAGCCCGGCCAGAAGGACGGCCGACTTGACCTGGGCACTGGCCACCGGCGGCGTGTAATCGATCCCATGGACATCCCCGCCCCGGATGACCAGAGGGGTGAATCGGCCCCCCGAACGCCCGTCGATGGCCGCCCCCATCTGGCGCAGCGGGGCGGCAATACGGTCCATGGGCCGGCGGGCGATGGACTCATCCCCGGTCAGCACCGTCAGCCAGGGCAGGCCGGCACAGAGTCCGGCCAACAGCCGGATGCCGGTGCCGGAGTTACCCACATCGATCACCGAGCCGGGCTCGTGCAGCCGGCCCCCGGTGATGCGTTCGCCCTCGATGACCGCCCCCATGCCCGTCACCGCCGCCGCCGTGCGCAGGACGTCATCCCCGTCGGACAGGCCCCGAATCCGGGAGGTTCCCTCCGCTCGGGCGGCCAGCATCAGGGCCCGATGGGAGATGGACTTGTCCCCCGGTACCCGCAGGCGGCCCCGCAGGGCCGTGGGGCCCTGCACGCTGAAGCGGCTCACAGGGGCTGGGCCGAGGGCCGGAAGCCGCGGCCCAGTAGGGCGCCCCGCATCAGGTCGCTGAGCCCGGCGTCGACCACGATGAGCAGGGTCCCCTGATCGCCCTCGACGGAGTGGGCGATGCCGAAGTCATAGATGTTGACCCCGAGTTCGGCAGCCAAGGTGGTGATCTCGGCCAGGGTGCCGGGGCGGTCCGGGATCGGGACCCGCAACTCGACCAGGTCCTCGGGCCGGGTCAGACGGGCGGGCAGGTTGCGCCGGGCCACGTGGGCCCTCTGCAGCAGATCCAGCAGGCCGGAGCGGTCCCCCCGGTCGACCAGGCCCCGGACGCTGTCCAGCTTGGCAATCAGTCCGTCCAGGGATTCCAGGATGGCGTCGCGATTGGCGGCGCAGATGTCGGGCCAGATGCCTGGATGCCCGGCGGCTATGCGGGTCATGTCCCGGAACCCGCCGGCGGCCAGGCGGAGCATGGAGGCGTGCTCCTCGGCCCCGGCCGAGGCCAGTGTCATGAGGGCGGCGGCGGTCAGGTGCGGCACGTGGGAGACCACCGCCACCAGGGCGTCGTGGTCGGGGGGGGATACCGCCACCACGTGGGCCCCGAGCGACGTGGCCATCTCCCGGACCCGGGTGAAAGCGGCCGGATCGGTGTCGGCGGTCGGGGTGAGCACCCAGGTCGCCCCCTCGAAGAGGTCGGGATCGGCCCCGTCCAGGCCCAGTTGCTCGGAGCCGGCCATGGGGTGGCCACCGACAAAGCGGGCATCACCGACGCTGCCGACCACCGATGCCTTCACCCCGGCCACATCGGTGACCACCCGGCTGAAGGCCAGGGCCGCCCGGGCCACCGGCGCCACCGCATCCACCGGGGTGGCCACCACGGTCAGGTCGAAGTCCGGTCCCTCGGGTCGGGTCCCCGGTTCCAGGAGATCATCGGCGGCCCCCACCTCCAGGGCCCGGGCGCCCCGGGCCGGGTCGGTGTCCGACCCGGTGACTCGCCAGCCCCGCTTGCGCAGGGCCAGTCCCACCGATCCCCCGATGAGGCCGGTCCCGATGACAAGGGCGCGACCGGGTTCGGAGCCCGGCTCAGCTGCCGGCGGCATCGGCACCCGCCGATCGTCCCCCGGTGGCCTGAAGGCTGGCCGCCCGGTGCAGGTACACGTGCTCCATGCGCTCCCGGGGCAGCTCGGTCTCGACATGCATCATGACCCGGACGCAGAGGCTCATACCGCCATCCACGTCCAGCTCCTGGGCGCCTATGACCGGAACCCCGTCCAGGCCCATGCGGCGGGCCGCCGTGGCCGGGAAGGCACTGCGCACATCCGGGGTGGCGGTGAAGAGGATGCTGATGACGCCGTCGGCATCCAGGGAGTTCCGCTCCAGCATCGCCCCCACCAGTTCCCGTACCCGGGAGTCGATCTCCTCGGCACTGTCCGTCTCCAGGGTAGTGGCGCCCCGGATGGCGCGGACATGGGGGGTCATCGGGCCGGGAGCCTACTTTCGCCGTGGCCGGCGGCGGCCTGCTCCAGGGCCCGTAGCTCGCTCGATTCCAGAGCCCGCCACTGCCCGGGCCGGAGGCGACGGTCGCTCAGGGGCCCGATCCGGGAACGGACCAGGCGCACGACCGGGTGGCCGACCGCCTCGCACATCCGCCTCACCTGTCGGTTGCGGCCCTCATGGATGACAATGCGCAACAACTCCGGGCCGAGGAGGCTGACCCGGGCCGGGGCGGTCACCCCGTCCTCCAGGACGACCCCCTCCCGCAGGCGGCGTACGTCCCAGGGGCTGGGCCGTCCCTCCACCTCGGCCAGATATTCCTTCTCCACCCCGTGGCTGGGATGGGCCAGGCGCTGGGCCAGGTCCCCGTCATTGGTCAGGATCATCAGGCCTTCGGTGTCGGCGTCGAGCCGGCCCACCGGAAAGACCCGGGGCTCAGCGGGAACCAGCTCGACCACGGTCGGACGGCCATGGGTATCCGCAGCCGTGGACACGACCCCACGGGGCTTATTGAGCAGATAGTGGACCATCCCGGGGGCGACCCCGACCGGCACCCCGTCGACCTCCACCCGGTCGACACTGATATCGACCCGGCGGCCCAGAACGGCCACCTGGCCGTTGACCGTGACCCGTCCCCCGGCTATCAACTCCTCGCTGACCCGGCGGCTGCCGATCCCGACCCGGGCCAGGACCTTCTGCAGCCTCTCCCCCGCCGCCTCCGGCTGGTCGGTCACCCGTCGCTGATGCGCAGCCCGTGTTCCAGGGCCTCGACCACCTCGGGGCCGGGGATGAACTCCGCCACCGAGGGCAGGTCGTCCAGGCTGTCGATGCCCAGCTTCTCCAGGAACAACGGCGTGGTCCCGTACAGGGAGGCCTGACCGGGGCCGGGGTCCCGGGCCACCGCCTCGATGTACCCCCGCTGCTGGAGCGTCCGGATCACCCCGTCCACGTTCACGCCCCGGATGGCGGCCACCTGGGCCCGGGAGACGGGCTGCTTGTAACAGACGATGGCCAGCGTCTCCAGGGCGGCGGCCGACAGCCGGGCCGACTGGCCTTCCAGGACGAAGCGCTCCACGTAGGCATCGACATCCGGGTGGGTCTGGAACCGGTAGCCACCGGCCACCCGGGTCAGGACGAAGCCCCGCTCTTCGGCCTCATAGCCGGCCTGGATCTCGGCGGCCAGGGCGTCCACCGCCTCGGCGGAAATCTCCAGCAATTCGGCCAGCAGGTGCGGGGGCACCGGGCCGTCGGCCACCATCACCAGGGCCTCCAGCGCCTGACGGGTGGTGCGATCCCCGCTCAAGATCCTGCGCTCATCCCTGGTATTCCTCGATGGGCAGGTCGGACAGCTCGCTGGCCAGGCCCAGCCAGGTCACCCGGAGCTCGCCCAGGCGCTCGGACTGTTCCAGGTCGATGGCGCCCTGCTTGTAGAGCTCGAGCACGGCTAGGAAGCGGACGATCACGGCCAGCCGCTCGACCAGGCCCTGGGTCAGGCGGCGGAAGGTGATGACTCCGACCCGGGGCAGCTCGTCCAGGAGTTCCTCGACGGCGTCGGCCACGCTGACCCGGATGGGGGCCACGTGGTCCAGTTGCACGCGCGGCACCGGCTTGGGAGTGGCCGCCCGGATGAAGGCGTCCCGCAGCGCCTCCGGCGTGATCCCGGCCAGGAGGTCGGGGGCCAGGGACAAGAAGCGCTCATCCGGCCCGGCCAGGCGGGGGTAGGAACGCGACGCCTGTTCGGACAGGCGGTGGAGAGCGGCGGCGGCGTCCTTGAAGGTCTTGCACTCGAGCAGCCGGGACAGGAGCAGGTCGCGCTCCTCCCAGAGGGCCAGCTCCTCGTCCAGATCCCCGTCATCCAGGCCGGGCAGGAGGCGGCGGCTCTTGAGCTCGACCAGGGTGGCGGCTATGAGCAGGAACTCGGTGGCCATGTCGAGATCGAGGGTCTCCATCCGCTCCAGCTCGGTCAGGTACCCGTCCACGATCCGGCAGATATTGATCTCGTACAGGTCGACCTGCTCAGCCGTGATCAGCTGAAGGAGCAGGTCGAAAGGGCCCTCGAAGACCGAGGTGCTGACCTCGTACGGCACCATCAGAGATTACCGGGGGACCCGGACCGACCGGCGCATACGATGGCGGGCCATGACCAGGGTCCTGTCCGGTGTCCAGCCCTCGGGGGATCTCCACCTGGGGAACTACTTCGGGGCCTTCCGGAACTGGGTAAGCGACCAGCACGAGCACGACTCCTACTACTGCGTGGTGGACCTCCACGCCCTCACCCTCGACCACGATCCCGCTGCCCTGCGCCAGCGGACCCTGGACGTGGCTACCTGGCTGCTGGCCATCGGGCTCGACCCCGAGTTCTGCACCCTGTTCGTGCAGAGCCACCTGCCCGAGCACACCGAGTTGTCCTGGCTGCTGGAGTGCACGGCCACCTTCGGGGAGCTTCGACGCATGACCCAGTTCAAGGACAAGAGCGACGGGCAGGAGACGGTCCGGGCCGGCCTGCTCACCTACCCGGTGCTGATGGCCGCGGACATCCTCCTCTACGACGCCGACCGGGTCCCGGTCGGTGATGACCAGCGCCAGCACCTGGAACTGGCCCGCAACCTGGCCCAGCGTTGGAACACCCGTTACGGGGAGACCTTCGTGGTGCCCGAGGCGGCCATCCCCACGGTCGGGGCCCGGGTCATGGACCTGCAGGAGCCGACCAGAAAGATGTCCAAATCCACCGGGACCGACGCCGGTCTGGTCTACCTGAACGATGAGCCCGCCGTCATCGAGCGCAAGATCAAGCGGGCCGTGACCGACACGGCCAGCGATGTGACCTTCGATCCCGCCGGCCGCCCCGGGGTGGCCAACCTGTTGACCCTGCTGGCCGCCTCCACCGGCGGGGACCCCAGGCGCCTGGCCGAGGGCTACAGCCGGTACGGGCCCCTCAAGGCCGACGCGGCCGCCGCCGTCGTTGCCGCCATCACCCCCGTCCAGGACCGCTACCGGGCCCTGGCCGCCGATCCCGGCTCGGTGGAGAAGACCCTGGCCCAGGGGGCGTCCCGGGCCCGGGAGGTGGCTGCCTCCACCATGCTGCGGGCCCGGCGGGCCATCGGCCTGCTCGATCCGGCCTGAGCCGCCCCGGCCTTGGCGCCGGCGGGGCTGGGGTCCCCGTCGGCACCTCCGGCCGGAGGCCGGACAGTGGACTCAGTCGTCGTCGGCGGCCTTGAGCACCCGTCCGGTGGCCACGGGGACGGCCGGGTCCCAGCGCTCCTCGGGGCGATGATGCGACTCGGCCCAGGCCCGGGTGAGGGTGTCGCTGCCGGCCTCCCCCAGGAGAGCCCCGCCTATTTCGGGGTGGCGCAGATAGCGGCCCAGTTTCCCCAGCGGGCCGCCGCGCTCGGCCAGTTCCGCCGAGCGGCGCCGCACGGCGGGGCGGCCCACCATGGTGGCCACGACCCGGGCCATGGTGCCCAGCCCGGAGTCCACCTTGCCGACGTCGTGAAGGAGGGCGGCGGCCAGCACGGCCTGGGTGGCCCCTGGGCCCAACTCCGTTTCCACGGCCCGAGCCACCCCCACGGCGTGGCGGCGGTCGGGGGCCGACATCCGGGCCCACAGCCCGGCCTCCCCGGGCCGAAGAACGCCTTGCACCCAGGCCGCGTCTACCGGCTCGGGCTCAGCCCCCGACAGGGAGCCGAAGAAGCGCCGGGCCAGGTGAAGACCCTGGCCCACCGGCCCTTTCAACCCAGCAGGTCGCCCCAGGCCCGCAACGCCCAGGTGCCGACGGCATTGCGGATGGGGCTGAAGAGCAGTACCACCACGATGAGAACAGGCATGGCGTACATCCGCACCCGCAGGTACCCAGGCCACCAGGAGCGGGGCATGGCCCGCTCCAACAGGGCCGAGCCGTCCAACGGAGGAAGCGGCAAGAGGTTGAACACGGCCAGGATCATGTTGCCCAGACCGAAGGTGAAGAAGGCCTCCCACAGCAACGAAGCCGGGATGTAGCCCTGGGCTATGTAGCTGGAGGGAGGAATGGTGCCGGCCGGGGCGGCCACCCGCAGGGCCAGGAGCGCCACCAGCATGAGCACGATGTTGACGGCCGGGCCGGCCAGGCTCACCAGCAGGGACTGGTTGCGGGGGCTGCGCAGGCGCCGGACGTTTACCGGGACCGGCTTGGCGTAGCCGAAGGCGCCCACCCCCGAGAGGATGAGGATGACCGGCAGCACGACGGTTCCGATGGGATCGATGTGGCGCAGAGGATTGAGGGTGAGGCGGCCGGCCTGCTTGGCCGTGTCGTCCCCGAAGGCGAGGGCCACCCAGCCGTGGGAGACCTCGTGGAGGATGATGGAGGGCACCAGCAGTACGAAGAAGAGGATCTGGAAGCTGCTGACGCTGTGGGCCCGGCTGATGGCGTAGAGGATGAGCAGAGCCACCACGCCCACCACGATGAGCTGGTTGCGGTTGCGCCCCGCCCCGGTCCCCGGGCGGCTCCAACCCGGCGTCGGGCCCCTCAACTCCGCCCCCCGGGGGAGGGTGTGATCAGCGCTTGGAGGCGCAGTCGATGCACAGGCGGGCCTCCGGCTTGGCCTCGAGGCGCGCCGGAGCGATCTCCTTACCGCACTCCTCGCATACGCCGTAGGTCCCCGCATCCAGCTTCTCCAGGGCGTTGTCCACCTCGGCCAGGGCCTCCTCCAACTTGGCGGCCAGCGCCTCAGCCTCGCCCCGCTCCGCCGTCACCTGGCTGGAATCAGCGAAATTGTTGTCGTATCCCTCCGTCCCCGGCCTCAACTCGGACAGCTGATGGCGCAGATCCGCCTGCTCGCGCTCGAGATACGAACGCGCCTGGTCGGTCAGGGGTTGGGTTGACACGGCGGCAGCCTACCCTCGGGCCTCCGACCGGGCGCGCGGATGAGCCGAGTCGTACACCAGCCTCAGCCGTTCGGCCGAGACCTTGGTATAGACCTGGGTGGTGGAAATGGAGGCATGGCCGAGCAATTCCTGGACCACCCGGATGTCGGCGCCATGGTCGAGCATGTGCGTGGCGCAGGAATGGCGCAGCACATGGGGGGTCAGCCGCTCGTCCAGGCCGCATTTACGTCCGTAGTGACGCACAATCCCCCAGGCCCCCTGCCGGCTGAGGCGGCCGCCCCGGGCATTGAGAAAGACGGCCTCGGCGTCACCGCGCCGGGCCCACCGCACCGGCTCCAGGGCTCGGCGCCCGGCCGGGCCCAGCCAGTCCGATACGGCCTGGCGGCCCCAGCTGCCCAGAGGGACCAGGCGCTCCTTGGATCCCTTGCCCAAGACCCGGACCAGGCCCTCCTCCAGCACCAGATCACCCAGGGACAGCCCCACCAGCTCCGAGATGCGCATCCCCGTCCCGTAAAGCACCTCCAGGATGGCCCGGTCCCGCCGGGCCAGGGCGCTGTCGCCCGTCACCGCCCCGAGCAGGGAGCCGACCTCGTCCTCCCCGAGGGCCTTGGGCAGCCCCTGGGGCACCCGGGGGGCCGCCACCTCTCCAGTCGGGTCGGAGGCGGCTCCACCCTCCTCCAGGCAGAAGCGGTAAAGGCTGCGCACCGAAACCAGGGCCCGGGCCACTGACGCCGGCTTCAACCCGGCCCGGCGCAGGGCGGCCACGTAGTCGAGGATGACGGCCTCATCGACTTCCCCCACGTCGAGGTGACGCTGATCCAGCCAGGCCTGGTAGGCGATCAGGTCCCGCCGGTAGGCGACCACCGTGTTGCGGGCCCGGCCCCGCTCCACCGCCAGCCATGAAAGGAACTCCTCGGCCTCCGGGACTAGGAGAGGCCGCTCATCAAGAGACGGTTTCGGAGACGACGTCAATGGCGGCCGTGATCACCGGCTCGGAGCGCAGGCGGGCCCGCTCGATGGCGGCGGCCAGCAGCCCCTTGAACAGCGGGTGGGGCTTGTCCGGGCGGCTCTTGAACTCCGGATGGGCCTGGGTTCCGACCCAGTAGGGATGTCCGGGCAGCTCGATGAACTCGACCAGGCGGCCGTCCGGGGACGTCCCCGACAGGGCCAGGCCGGAGTCCTCCAGGCGGTGGCGGTAGCGGGGGTTGACCTCGAAGCGGTGGCGGTGACGCTCGGACACCACCGTGGTGCCGTAGGCCTCGGCCACCTGGCTGCCGGGGTTGAGAACGGCGATGTAGGCCCCCAGCCGCATGGTGCCGCCCTTGTCCACCACTTCCTGCTGGTCATCCATGATGTCGATGACCGGATGGGGGCTGTCGCTGTCGACCTCCCCGGAGTGGGCGCCCTTGAGACCGGCCACATTGCGGGCGTATTCGATCACCATCATCTGCAGGCCCAGGCACAGTCCCAGGCATGGGATGCCGTTCTCCCGGGCGTAGCCGGCCGCGGCCACCTTGCCCTCGGTGCCCCGCTCCCCGAACCCACCCGGGATGACAATGCCGTCCAGGTCCCGCAGCTGTTCGGGGGCCAGCAGCTCGGACACCTCCTCGGCGGGAATCTGCACCACGTCCACATCGGTGGAGTAGGCGAAGCCGGCGTGGCGGAGGGCCTCGAACACCGACAGGTAGGCGTCCTTGACCGTGTACTTGCCGATGAGACCGATGCGAACCCGGTTGCTGGACGCGTCGATCTGCTCGACCAGGGCCTCCCAGTCGGACAGATCGATGTCGTACTGGGGACCGTCGAAGCGCAACAGCTGGCAGACGTAGGCGTCGAGGCCTTCTTCGTGCAACACCAGGGGGATCTCATAGATGCTGCGGGCGTCGATGGCCGAAACCACCGCCTCCATGGGCACGTCGCAGAGGTTGGAGATCTTGCGCTTCAGCCCATCGGAGATGGGCTTGTCACTGCGGCACACGATCACATCCGGCTGGATGCCCCGGCTGCGCAACTCGGTGACCGAATGCTGGGTGGGCTTGGTCTTCTGCTCCCCCGACGGCCCGAGGAACGGCACCAGGGTGAGGTGGATGTAGCAGACGTTGTCCCTACCCACGTCCTTGCGGAACTGCCGGATGGCTTCCAGGAAGGGCAGGATCTCGATGTCGCCCACCGTGCCGCCCACTTCGGTGATGACCACATCTACGTCATCGGTGGCCAATCGCTGGATCCGGCCGCGGATCTCATCGGTGATGTGCGGGATGACCTGCACGGTGCGCCCCAGGAAATCCCCCCGGCGCTCCTTGGCGATGACCGAGCGGTAGATGGATCCGGTGGTGGCGTTGGAGTCCTTGGTCAGGACCTCATCGATGAAGCGCTCGTAGTGGCCGAGATCGAGGTCCATCTCCCCGCCGTCATCGGTTACGAAGACCTCACCGTGCTCATCGGGGTTCATCGTCCCCGGATCCACGTTGAGGTAGGGGTCGAGCTTCTGCATGGTCACCCGTAGGCCCCGGGAGCGCAGCAACCGGCCCAGTGACGAGGCGGTCAGGCCCTTACCGAGAGAGCTGGCCACGCCTCCGGTCACGAAGATGTGCTTGGCCACTGATCCTCCTGGTCTGGAAACCCCAAAGCTACCGCGGGGCGACCACCGTCCTGGTGAATGCCTATCCCTTCACCGGCGCCCAACCACGTTCACGTAGCCTGCGGCGGACATGAACCACGACGGGACCAGGGACGGCGGTCGGGCGGGGGGCCAAGCGTGACCGTAGCCGTGGTCACCGACTCCGCCTCCGCCCTGCCGGCTGAAGTGGCCGAGGCCAACGACATCGGCATCGTGCCCATGGGCCTGGCCATCGGCGGGCTGCCCGTGGTCGAATCCGCCCTCGACACCGAGGAGTTGATCGCCCGGTTCGGTGAGGGGATCACCACCTCCGGGCCCCCGCCGGGAGACTTCGCCAAGGCGGTGGAACGGGCCCAGACCGGGGACGGGGTGGTGGTGATCACCCTGGCCGGGGAGCTGTCCGGGACCTACCGCTCAGCGCTCCTGGGCGCCCAGGAGGCCGGAGGCGCCGTCGAAGTGGTCGATTCCCAGACGGCGGCGGGGGCCGAGGCGCTGGTGGCCCTGGCGGCGGTGCGGGCCGCCCGGGCCGGTGGCTCGCTGGAGGAGGTGGCGGCGGTGGCCCGCCAGGCCACCTCTGAAGTCAGCCTGGTCGGCTCGCTCAGCACCCTCGAATACCTGGTCAAAGGGGGCCACATCCCGGCCGCGGCCGGCTGGGCGGCGGACCGGCTCCACGTGCGACCGGTCATCGAGCTGCGCCAGGGCAAGGTCCGGCCCCTGCGCCCAGCCCTGGGGGACGAGGCCGCTCGAGAACGGCTCCTCACCCATTGGCGACGCAGTCGGGTGGAGGGGGCCCAACTCCACATCATCGCCATGCACTCGCTGGACGCCTCCGAGGCCGCCGATCTCCTGGCCGTCATCAAGGCCGAGGTCCAGCCGGTGGAGAGTTTCCTCTCCGGGTTCGGAACCGCCCTGGTGGCCCACACCGGGCCGAGCCTGGTCGGCCTGGCCTGGCACTGGGTCGTCCCCTCGGGAGTGGCTTAGACCCGCTTGCGGGCCAGTTCCAGCAGCTCCTCGGCATGGAGGCGGGCCGAGCTGCTGTCGGGCTGACCGGCCAGCATCCTGGACAGTTCGACCACTCTGGCGTCAGAGCCGAGGACCTCGACCTCGGTCCGGGTGGTCCCGTCCTCCACCGTCTTCCTCACCGCCACCTGATGATCAGCGAAGGCCGCCACCTGGGCCAGGTGGGTGACCACCAGCACCTGGTGGTCCTGGGCCAGACCCGCCAGCGCCCGCCCCACGGCCAGGGCCGCCTCGCCACCGACCCCGGCGTCGACCTCGTCGAATACCAGCACGGGCGGACCGGCGCTGATGACCAGGCGGGTGGCCAGCATGGCCCGGGCCAGCTCGCCCCCAGAGGCCACCTTGGCCAGGGGCAGCGGCGGTGATCCGGGGTTGGCCGAGAAGAGAAAGCTGACGGTGTCCCCGGCCCCTTCCGGGCCGACCTCCACCTCCAGGACGGCTGAGGCCAGGGCCAGGGACCGCAGATGCTCTCCCACCCGCGCCCCCAGCACCGGGGCCGCCGCCGCCCGCTCCCGGCGAATCCTGCCCTCCTCCGCCTCCACCTCTCCCCTGGCCCGATCCAGCTCTGCCTCCAGCTGGGCGGCGGTGGCGTCATGTCCGGCCAGTTCGGTGTGGCGGTCCCGGGCCCGGGCCGCGTACTCGATCACCTCACCGAGATCGGCGCCGTACTTCCGAACCAGGTCCCGGAGCAGCTGACGGCGCAGCCGTAGCTCCTCGAGGCGTTCCGGGTCCTCGTTGATGGACTCGGCGGTGGTCCGGATCTCGCTGGCCACGTCCCCCAACTCAGCGGCCAGGGCGCCGAGGCGCTGGTGCAATTCGCTAAACGGGGGGCGCCCGGCGGTGGCCGCTACCGCTGCTCCCACCCGGTCCGCGGCCCCGCCCTCCCCGACCAACAGGTCGTAGGCGTTCTCGGCCTGGGTCCGGTGCTCAACGGCCCGGGCCAGTAGCTCCTCCTCGGCCGCCAGCGCCGCCTCCTCGGCGGGATCGGACAGGCCGGCCCGGTCGATCTCGGTCAGCTGGTGCTCCAGCAGATCCATCTCCCGGGCCCGGGCCCGGGCATCACCGCCCAGGCCGGCCAGGGCCGCCTCCGCCGCCCTGACCCGGTCCCGGGCCTGGCGCCGCAGGGCCAGATCGATCCCGGCAAACGCGTCCAGGGCCTGGCGCTGCCCGGCCGGACGCAGCAGGCTCTGGTGTCCGTGCTGGCCGTGGAGATCCACCAACTCCTCGGCCCGTTCCGAAAGGGTGCCGGACTGCGCCATGCGCCCGTCCACATAGGCCCGGGACCGGCCGTTGGCCGGGACGGCCCGGGACAGGATCAACTCATCGTCCCCGGTCAGGAACCGGCCTTCCACCACCGCCTCGGCGGCGCCGGGCCGCACCAGCAGCGGGTCGGCCCGGCCCCCGGTGAGAAGCTCGATGGCCTCCACCAGGAGGGTCTTGCCCGCCCCGGTCTCCCCGGTGAAGGCGGTCATGCCCTCCCCAAGAGTCAGGCGGAGGTCATGGATGACCCCCAGGTCCCTGACCGACAGCTCGACCAGCATCAGCGATCGCTGAGGTTGAACTTCGCCTTGACGATGGAGTGGAAGGCGGGCTGGTCCTCGAAGGTCACGAAGCGCGCCGGCTGCGGTGCCGAGCCGCACTCCACGGCGTCACCCGGCTCCAGCACGCTGACTTCGACCCCGTCGACTACCAGCACGGCCGGGCGCTCCCTCAGCACCTCGAGACGGACGACGGCCTGGGGATCGAGGACGAGGCTGCGGTCGAAGAGCATGTGCGGTGACACCGGGGTTACCAGCACAGCCCTCAGGCTCGGGGACAAGATCGGGCCTCGGGCGGAAAGGTTGTAGGCGGTCGAGCCGGTCGGGGTCGACACGATCACGCCGTCGGCGGCCAGGGTGATGAAGTGCTCACCCGACAGGGACAGGGACAGGCGCACGGTATGGCCGGGCACCGTCTTTTCCAGCACGGCCTCATTGAGGGCCGCCAATACCCGTTCGGTCCGGGTCTGGCGCACGGTGAGGACCAGGCGCTCCTCGATCGAATACCGCCCGGCCAGATACTCCTCCAGGGCCTCACAGAGCCGGGCCGGTTCGACCGAACTCAGGTAGCCCAGCTGTCCGAGGTTGGCCCCCATGACCGGCACCCCGGCCTCCAGGGCCAGCTGCACGGTGCGCAGCATCGTGCCGTCCCCGCCGAGGCTCACGGCCAGATCGGCGCCGGCGACGGCGTCGGCCTCGGGGGCCACCTTGACCCCGGGCAGGCGGCTGAGCCGCGGATCCTCCTCGGTCACCACCGCCTGGTGGGAGCGGGCGGACAACCACTCCGCCGCCCGGGTGGCCAGGTTGACGGCCTCGGCCCGACCGGGGTGGACGATCAGGGCAACGTCGGTCAGATGCCCGGAGCCTTCTTGGCCGGAGCCTTCCTGGCCGGAGCCTTCCTGGCCGGAGCCTTCTTTACTGGGGCCTTCCTGGCCGGAGCTTTGGTGGCCGAAGCCTTCTTAACCGGAGCAGCCTTCTTAACCGGAGCAGCCTTCTTAACCGGAGCAGCCTTCTTAACCGGAGCAGCCTTCTTAACCGGAGCCTTCTTTACTGGGGCCTTCTTGGCCGGGGCCTTGGCCGCCGGAGACTTCTTGGCTGCCGCCGGGCGGGGCGAGGATGCACTCCGACCGCGCCGGCCGGTCAGGGGGCTGGCTTCCAGCTGCTTGCGGACCTCGGCGGCCACGAGGGCCACCAGGAACTCGGTGTTCTTCCGGCTCCGGTCGACCAACTCATCGATCCATTGCTGAGTCTGTTCGCGCTGGACCTCTCCCGCCTTGACCAGATCCTTGACGACCTCCTCCGCCCGGGCCCGGGTCATCTGCCCGATAGCCAGGCCGGTATCGAGGTAACGCCGGAAGGTTTCGCTCTGCGCCATGTGTCGAAGTTAGTGCCCACCTAGGCGCGCGGCAACGATCTCCTCCAGGCTGGCCGACACGGTGATCATCGGGTCCGGCGCGGGCGCTTCCCTCGTCACCCCGGTGAGGACCAGGCCGAAGGTCACGCCCAGTCTCTTGGCCAACAGGCCGTCGGTGTCGAGACGGTCGCCGACCACGAGGGCGATTTCGCCGGCGCGGGCCTTGAGGAGATCGACCACCGGTGGGTAGGGCTTGCCCGCCACGGAGGCCTTTTTGCCGGTGGCGAACTCCACCGAAGCGAGGATGGAACCGGCCCCCGGGAGCAGCCCGTCGGGCGTCGGGTAGGTGGCGTCGGCGTTGGTGGCCACCAGCCGGGCACCGCTCCACACCGCCTGGCAGGCCCGGTTGAGCCCGGCAAAGTCGAAGGTCCGGTGCCAGCCCACCACCACCGTGTCCACCGGCCCTTCCTCCCGCAGCTCGACGCCCCGCTCGGCCAGCGCCTCGGTCACTCCGGCGCCGGCACAGGAAAGTGCGGTGCTGCCCCGATCGAGGAGGGAGGCCGCGGCCTGAGCGGAGGTCACCAGATCCTCCGTTTCGGTGGGTACCCCCATCCGGTCCAGCTTGGCCAGGTAGTCGACCACGGTCATGGAGGAGTTGTTGGTGACAAAGAGGATGCGGACGCCGGCCCGGCGGGCCCGCTCCACCGCCCCGGGACTCCCGTGAATCGGACGGTCGGCCAACCAGACGACACCGTCGAGATCGAGGACCCAACATTCGCCGCTGACGCTCACGACTCCCATCCTTCCAGTCCCCTCCGGGGTGGTAGATAGGGGGATGCCGCGCTTCGAGCCCTTCAAAGGTGTCCGCTACGCCTCCGAAGTCGACCTGGACTCCGTTCTGGCCCCTCCCTACGACGTGATCGGTCCGGAGGAACGGGCTGCGCTGGTCGCCCGCAGCGCCCACAACTGCGTGAGAATCGAGTTGCCCGCCGATGAAGACGGCCGGGATCGCTTCGAGGTGGCCGCCGGTCTCTGGGGGACCTGGAGGTCCGAGGGAGTGCTGCGGAGCGACCCTGACGACACCTTCTATGTCAGCCGCATGTCCTTCACCGACGAGTCCGGTGAGACCCGCTCCACCACCGGGGTCATCGGGGCCCTGGAGCTCACCCCCCCTGGCGACGGTGACGTGCTGCCCCACGAGCGGACCACTCCCAAGCCCAAAGGCGAGCGCCTCAACCTCCAGCGGGCCTGCCGGGCCAACCTCTCCCCCGTCTGGGGTCTTTCCATGGCGGCGGGGCTCTCCGATCTCATCGCCCCCGGAGGCAATCCGGACGGAAGTCCCCTGGGCCGCTCCGTCGATGATGAGGGGGTGGTCCATGAACTGTGGGCGTTGCCCGCCGACCGGGTGGAGAAGGTCAAGGCGGTGGTGTCCGCCTCACCGGTGGTTCTGGCCGACGGCCACCACCGCTTCGAGACCGGGCTCAACTACCGCCAGGAGCTGATCGACTCAGGCGTCTCCGCGCCGGGACCGGCCGATTTGATCATGGCCCTGGTGGTCGAGCTGTCCGAGCGGGAGCTGACCGTCCAGGCCATCCACCGACTCATCTCCGGTCTCCCGGCCGGGACCGACCTGATGCCCGCCCTCGAGCCCTGGTTCAAGCTGACCGAGGCAGGCCCGGTCGACGGGACGTTCCCGACCCGCATGATCGAGACGGGCTCTCTGGGCGTGGTCACACCGGCGGGAGCCTGGCTGGCCCAGCCGCGCCCCGCCACCGAGGAGGCGGCCGAGTTCCCGCTCGATTCCGCCCGGCTGGACGTCGCCCTGGCCCGGCTGCCCGAGCACGAGCTGGCCTACCAGCACGGGGTCTCGAACATCACCGCCGCGGTGGACTCCGGTCAGGCCCAGGCCGGAGTGCTGCTCCGCCCCGCCTCGGTCGACATCATCGAGTCGATGGCCCGCCAACGGCTTCGCATGCCCCCCAAGACCACCTTCTTCTACCCCAAGCCCCGTACCGGCCTGGTGTTCCGCAGCCTGGCCTGACCTCAGGCGTGACCGTTGACGCCGGCGCCCACCGTCCAGGTGGCCCCCGACGTCAGCAGCTTGCTCAACTCTCCGGGGCCCCGGCGCTCCTGGGCCTCGGCCAGCTGGCGCTCCATGCCCGAGCCATAGTCGGCGGTGTCCACGGCCCGGAACACACCGATCGGCGTGGGCTCGTAGGGACCGTGGGCCAACCGGGAGAGCATGAAGGCCACGGCCGGATCCTCCCGGGCCTCATCGTGGACCAGCAGCTTGTCCTCGCCGACATCGGATACGTCCACAATGTGGGCGCCTTTGCCGTCGAGAACGACTCCCCGCTCACCGTCGGGACCGAACCGGATGGGCCGGCCGTGCTCCAGGGGGATGAGGTTGTTCGGCCGGGCCTCCTTGGAGAGGATCTGCTCGAAGGCGCCGTCGTTGAACACGTTGCAGTTCTGGTACACCTCGATGAAGGAGGCGCCCTTGTGCTCGTAGGCGCGCTTGAAGGTGGACTGCATGTGCTTGCGGTCCATGTCGTGGGTTCGGGCCACGAAGGTGGCCTCGGCGCCGAGAGCGAGGCTGATGGGGTTGAAGGGCCGGTCGAGGGAACCGAATGGAGTGGACTTGGTGACCTTGCCGACCTCACTGGTCGGGCTGTACTGGCCCTTGGTGAGGCCGTAGATCTGGTTGTTGAACAGAATGATGTTCAGGTTCACGTTGCGGCGCAGGGCGTGCATCAGGTGGTTGCCACCGATGGAGAGCCCGTCACCGTCCCCGGTGATGACCCAGACATCCAGATCGGGACGGGCCAGGGCCAGGCCGGTGGCCAGGGCCGGCGCCCGTCCGTGGATGGAGTGCAGGCCGTAGGTGTTCATGTAATAGGGGAAGCGGCTGGAGCAGCCGATCCCGGAGATGAACACGGTCGACTCCCGGCGCACGCCCAGTTCGGGCATGAGCATCTGCATGGCCGTGAGGATCGAATAGTCCCCGCAACCCGGGCACCAGCGCACCTCCTGGTCGCTGGTCCAATCCTTCTTGGTGGTGACGGGCACGGTGTCGGTCATGAAAGGGCCTCCAGGATGGCGCTCTCCAGCTCGGCGGCGCGGAACGGCTGACCCTGGACCTTGGTCACGGAACGGGCGTCGACCAGGAACTC
>Ga0307373_10007159_pt1 | contig 17488 bp, 16 predicted proteins | sample OX2MG_FD_202534 | JGI IMG/M metagenome (GOLD analysis project Ga0307373, IMG submission 202534) | Soil microbial communities from Risofladan, Vaasa, Finland - OX-2 | ecosystem: Environmental > Terrestrial > Soil > Coastal area > Acid sulfate soil | place: Finland: Risofladan, Vaasa | collected... | reverse complement strand
CGCTGCGCCAACCTTCATCGCTCTTCAGATCGGCCGCGACCACCTCGAGTGAATCGAGCCCCGGACGGGCCGTGTCGCTGAGATGGGGGAACAGAACCGCGACGACGTCGGCGCGACGGCCAGTGTCGCGCGCCGTTCCACGAACCAAGTAGCCGGCTTCCAAAAGTTGCACCATGCAGTGCTGCGCGATGAAGCCGGTGGCGCCCGTGACGAGAACCCGATCTGCCATGCGACCTCCCGCGTTGGGCATTCAAGCGTCAAGTCGGACTCTAGCGAGGTGGGTTCAGCGTGCGGGCTCGCCGACACCGAGGAGTTCACGAATGCGAGTTCTCCAGTCGATGCCTTCGGTACTGAGTCCCTTGTCGTGAAAGTCGGCTCGTTCTTGCCGCAGTTGCGCGGCGACGTCGCCAACATTGTCCGGAAGTCGCTGCGCGATCATGGACCGAAGCTCTTGAGCCAGCGCGGGCGACGAGCCTTCGGTCGAGACCGACACGGTGACGTCACCGTCGCGGTGCACGGCGGTGAAATAGAAGTCCGAGCGCACGGGATCGTCGACCACGTTCAACCACACGTTCGTGCGGCGCGCCTCTTCGACGATGCGGTCATTGACGGCCGCATCGCCTGTGGCCGATACGGCCAGAGCGAAGTCTCGCAGGTCGCCGTCGCGGTAGTCGCGCTCGACGAACGACGCCAATCCCGGAGGGAGTTCGGCAAGTCGCTCTCGGGCAATCATCGTCACTCGGGCGCCGGCGTCGACGAGGAGCGCCGCCTTGCCGGTGCCGATGCGACCGGCACCGATAACAAGGACATCCTTGTCGGTGAGATGAACGGCCAGGGGCAGCACGATCAGACCATCGCGGAAGTCTGGTCCATCATGTCGCGCAACGAAAGAGCGGCGCACGGGCCGATGACGATGATGGCGGGGGAGGCGACATCGAGGGAGCCCAGGTTTCGCAGTACCGAGCGTGTGATTGATTCGCGAGGCGTCCAGGCGCTCTCGATGACCGCGATGGGCGTCTCGCGTGAGAGACCTCCGTCAATCAGTTGCCTGGCGATCGACGATCTTGCTGCGACGCCCATGAGAACGACGAGCGAGAGGTCGGGGTTGGCGAGGCGTCGGAAGTAGCCCTCGTCGTCACTAGAGATATGCCCGGTGACGACGGTGACGCCTCGTGATAGTCCTCGGTGCGTAACGGGGATGCCCGCCGCTAAGGGGCCGGAGAACGCTGACGTGATGCCGGGCACTACTTCGGAGGGCACACCGGCGTCGCGTAACGCGATCATCTCCTCACCGCCACGACCGAAGACGAACGGGTCGCCCCCCTTGAGGCGCACGACCGTCTCATAGTCGCGACCGAGCGAGACGAGCAAGTCGTTGATCACCGACTGCGAAGTGAAGCGACCCGGTTCCTTACCGACGTCGATCAGTTCGGCGTCTCGTCGAGCCAAGTCGAGCATCGATCGTTCCACCAATCGGTCGTGGACGACGACGTCGGCCACCTCGAGGAGTCGCGCACCACGCACGGTAATCAAATCGGCATCACCCGGGCCAGCGCCCACGAGAAAGACGGTCATTGGAGGCCCACTCGCGTCACGAAATCTCCGAATGATTCGTCGTCATCGCCTTCGGCTTCCCACCGGTCAAAAAGTGGTCCGAGTACGACGGCGATCTCATCGAACGGGACCTTTTCTCGATAGAGGGTCGCCAGCCGGTCGCCGCGTGGCCCGCCGCCGACGTAGACGTCGTAGGTCGACTTCGTGCGACCGACGATGCCGACTTCGGCGACGGCGGGTCGGGCACATCCATTCGGACATCCGGTCATGCGAAGTTGCAGCGCTCGGCGGCCCAGCTGACGTTGAGCCAGTGCGCCTTCGACGTTGCCCACCAACTCTGGGAGACGGCGCTCGGCTTCGGTGAGGGCCTGGCCGCACGTGGGGAGGGCGGGGCAGGCGAGCGCCGTGCGTTCGACACTGCCGAGTTCGGTGTCGAGACGTACAGCGTGCGAGTGCACGATCTCTTCGACCTCGACTCGTGCACCGTCGGGGATGTCGCTGATGACGATGTCTTGTTGAGGCGTGAGGAAGAACGTGACGGGATGACGTTGCGCGATGATGCGCAGCGCCGAACGCAGCTGCAGGGCGCCTTCGTCGCGAACTCGACCGGCCGAGACGCGAACGCCGAGTTGATGCGTGCCGTCGTCGTTGGTGCGCCACCCCAGGTGGTCGTCGGCGTCGAAGTGTGGAGGCAGCGCCAGTGGTTCGCGTAGCTCGCGCCCGAGTCGAACCTCGATCTCTTTGCGGAACCGCTCGTATCCCATGTCGGCGACGATGTATTTCATTCGCGCGCGTTTGCGATCGGTGCGGTCGCCCAGTTCGCGAAACGTCTCGAGTACCGCGGCGATCACTTCATCGATCTCGTCGTAGGTCACGAAGGTCATCGGATCGGCCAGTCGGGCGAACGTGTCGGCGTTGGCGTAGGCCCGACCGAGTCCGCCGCCCACGAGCAGGTTGAAACCGAGACCGACCTCGGGGTGTTCGCCGGGGATCAGTCCGACGTCCTGGGCGAAGACGTCGACGCAGTTCTCGTCGGGGTGGGCTACGGCGATCTTGAATTTCCGTGGAAGGTACGTCTCACCGTAGAACGGGCGCTCGGCGACGTCTTCTCGTGAGGCGGCCTTGTCGCCGTTGACGAAGATCTCCCAGTGCGCCGTAGTCGTGGCGCGAAAACTTCGGGTGAGACGGTTCGAGATCTCACGGAGTTTCTCGTCAGCGCCACGACCCTGGAGTTGAGGACACGACACCACGTTTCGTACGACATCGCCACACGCTCCAAAGGAGGTCATCAGGTGGGCGTCGACCTCGCGCGCGAGCGGCCGAAGTCCGTCTTTCACCACGCCGTGGAACTGCACGGCCTGGCGGGTGGTGAGACGAATCGAACCGTCGGCGACATCGGTTGCGACCTTGTCGAGGGCCAACCACTGATCGGTCGTGAGGCGTCCGCCGGGGATCGCGACGCGCACCATGAATATGTAGTCGAGCGCTTCGCCTTTTTGGGCACGCTCGCGTCGTAGGTCGCGGTTGTCCTGGGCGTAGACGCCGTGGAACTTGAGTATCTGCTCGGATTCGTTGGACACATTGGCGACGTCGTTGTCGAGTTCGCGGCTGATTTCTCCGCGCAAGTAGTTACTGGACCTCTTGATTTCCTCGACCGCAGTTTCCTGCTTAGTTTCGGTGCTCATCTCAGTAGCCCCCGCTCTTCCCTTAATCACGACAATTCTTACCTACTTAGTCAGGTATTGCAAGAAAAGGCCGGTAACTCCTGGTGGATGAGAACTTCGCCCTACCTCTCACTGGCGCCTCGTCACCGACGGGACGTAACGTGACGTCGAACGAAGGAGCCGTATGGCGAACCGACAGATCACACTCATTCGACGTCCCATCGGCATGATCGACGGCACGACCACGTCGATCGTCGACGCGCCGATGCCTATATGCGGACCCGATGAGTCGCTCATTAAAGTCGGCACGCTCTCGATTGATCCAACGATCCGCACGTGGATGAACGACGCGCCCGGGTACCTTCCACCGATTGGTATCGGCGACGTCATTCGTTCCGGTGGCGCTGGTGTCGTGATCGAGTCCAACTCCGAGCGCTATCAGGTCGGCGACGTCGTGCTCGGCGTGACGGGTTGGCAGGAATGGGCACTCGCGAGCGAGTCGAACCGGTTCACCGTGCTGCCCAACGGACTCGGACTCGAGCTCGCGACGGTGATGAATGTCCTCGGCACGACTGGTCTCACCGCCTACTTTGGCCTACTGGACGTGGGCGAGTTCAAGGCGGGCGACGTGGTGCTCGTATCGGGAGCGGCCGGGGCAACCGGATCGGTGGTCGGACAGATCGCTCGGGCTCGAGGGGCGGCCAAAGTTGTCGGGATCGCCGGTGGGGCTGAGAAGTGTGACGAGGTCGTCGAGTACTACGGCTTCGATGAGTGTCTCGACTACCGCGAAGCCGGGCTTACGCATCGGATCCGCGAAGCGTGTCCCACGGGTGTGGACCTGTACTTCGACAACGTCGGGGGTAGCGTGCTCGACGCGGCGTTGGCCAATATTGCCATGTACGCGCGCATCGTCATGTGCGGGGCCATCTCGCAGTACAACGCGACCGAGCGCGGGCCGGGCGTCGCCAATACTTCAATGTTGATCTCGCGCCGGGGTCGGATGCGCGGTTTCATCGTGTTCGACTTCGCCAGCCGTTACGCAGAGGCCCACGCCGAATTGGCGGCCATGGTCCTCGACGGACGAATCGTGCACCGAGAACACCTCGTCGATGGGCTCGAACACGCGCCCGACGCGTTGAACCTCTTGTTCACGGGAGGCAACCACGGCAAGACCCTCGTGGTCGTCGACGCAAGCATCAGGTTGGACTGAGCGTCGCTGTCAGAGAAGACGGACGTCGGCCACGAGGGCGAGGTGATCACTCCCGCCATCGCTGGCAAAACCGCCCAGGCTCTCCCAGGGACCGCGAACCAACAGATGATCGATCTGTGAGTGCGGTGCGCGCGCCGGCCACGTCCGCGCATTCACCAGTGATCGCCATCCCGGGAGCAGCAGCCGTAGGAGCGGTCGCCACGAATTGAAGTCGCCGCCAAAAAGAATGGGTAATGCGGGATCGAGTCGGGCGACGATCTCACTGACTCGCCGGTACTGGCGATAGGAACCGTGACTGAGATGAGCGCCGTGCACCGCCAACACGTAGAACGGGCGTCCTTCGTCTTCGAGCGTGGCGACGATGAGGGATCGTTTGACCTTCTCTCGAGGCAGGCGTCCGAGGGACTCGGAGTGGATGTCGCGGATGGGCAGGCGCGTGAGTAGTCCTAGTCCCCATTCTCCGTGCTCGACATTGTCGGAGGTAGCCCGGCGAATTCGCTGGCGCCTGGTGAGGGAGCGGTGCTCGTCGAAGAACAGCCCTCGCTCGCCGCTCAGGTGAGAGAGCAGTGGTTGCCACGTGCGTCTGTCGCTCCCCGAAGTGACGCGCTGACCCGAGGCCAGCGCGACGAAGAGTCCCTCCATCCCCAATCGCGACTTCAGCTCGGCCACGAAATCATCGCCCGACTCGCTGCGCCACAGCTCGGGAAGGATAAGGATGTCGGCGTTCAAACCCACGACGTGGTTGAGAACATTGGTGGGTCGTCCCCAACCATCGACACCGGCGTGAAGGTTAAACGTCGCGACACGCACGCCAAAACCATAGGTGGTCTCGCTCGGTGTTGTGAGAGGCTCTACGAGTGGATTCTGTCAATGTGGCCTTCGGTCACCGACTTTGGTGGGTGGACGCCTTCACGGGCGAGGCCGAACGAGGAAACCCCGCGGTCGTGGTCTTGCTCGAGCGCTCCATGCCCGACGACGAACTCCAACAGATCGCCTTTGAGCTGGGCGTGTCCGAAACGGCGTTCGTACGCCACTCGGGCGATCAATGGAACCTGCGGTGGTTCACGCCGACCGTCGAGGTTGACTTGTGTGGACACGCGACACTCGCCAGCCTTCACGTCTTGTTGAACGAACTAGCCGTGCCCGGGGGAGAGATCTTCTTTCAGACGCGCGCCGGGGTCCTCTCCGGACGACGATTGAGCGACGGTTTGCTCGGCATCGACCTACCTCGTTGGACCTTGGAAAAGGCTGATCGATCCATACTCAATGACACGCTCGGTCCGGTGAGCGAGGTCTATCGAGCCGGGACACAGGGTGTGCTCGCCGTGGTGGACGATTTCGACACGCTCTGCGGACTGGCCGTTGACACCATGAACCTCTTCTTGGTCCCGAGTTCCATGGTGATCGCTGTGTGCCTCGGGGGACCCGGCGTCGACGTCTCGATCCGCGTCTTCGCGCCGCGGCTCGGTCTCGCCGAGGACAGCGTGACCGGCAGCGCCATGTGTGCGGTCGCGCCGTGGTGGGTGGAGCAAGTTGGTTCGCCGACGGTCTCGGTCCATCAGGCGTCAGCGCGCGGTGGCGTCATGTACTCGCGGCTCTTCGAACGAAGTGTCGAAGTCGCCGGAATGGCCCGCACCTTCTTCGGCGGCGATCTTCGCGCATGAGTGACGTGCTCGGGCCCGGCCCCAAGACTCGTGTTCGTCGTTTGGCGGAGAAGGCGAACTACGACGCCGACGTCATCTTCGCTGTGATCGACGAAGCACCGCTGTGCCACGTCGCGGCGATCGTCAAGGGTCACGCTCAGGTCATCCCGACCCTGCACGCGAGAGAAGGTCACACTCTCTATCTCCACGGCAGTCCTTCGAATGCGGTGATGACAGCGGTCGTCGAAAGTGGCGAGGCGTGTGTCTCAGTGACGCTCTACGACGGACTGCGACTAGCGCGAAGCGGCTTCGAGTCCTCCATTGCGTACCGCTCGGTGGTCCTCTACGGCGCGGCGACGATGGTCACCGACGATTCGGAAAAGGCGCGGATCCTGAATCTTTTCGTCGACGCGGTGTTGCCGGGGCGAGCAAGCGAAGTGCGCGCGATGAGCGACTCGGAACGTCGCCTCACGATGGTCGTGGCGGTCAGCATCGACGAGGCGTCGGCCAAACTCTCTTCGGGACCAACTGACGATTCTGAGGATGACAGGGCGCTCCCGGTGTGGTCCGGCACCGTACCGGCGCGTCTGCACTTCGGTAATCCGATCCCCGACACCAACGGGGCCATGGCCACCGGCGCCATAGAGGTGCCGGCATCGGTGAAGCGGCTCTTGAAGAATCAATGAGATCGTTGACGTCGCTGCGAGACCAAATCGAGCGGATCGATCCGGTCGATCAACGCGAGGCCGATTCCATACTCGCGACCCTCGAACGACTCAACTGGCCCGTCGATCCCTTCGCCGAAGATGCGGACCCGCACCACCTGACGGCGTCAGCGTTCGTGGTCTCGAGCCGTGGAGTCGTGTTGCATCGCCACCGTCTTCTCGGCATCTGGGTCCAACCAGGTGGTCACGTCGAAGCGGCTGAACTTCCCGAAGCGGCGGCGCTTCGTGAAACGCAAGAAGAGACGGGTCTCGTCGCTCGCCACCTCGATCCCGTCGAGCTCTTCCACGTGGACCAACACCCGGGACCCAAAGGTCACACGCACTACGACCTGCGCTACGTCGTCCTCGCACCACCGGTCGAACCGTCACCACCAGAAGGCGAGAGCCCCGAGGTGTATTGGTTCGACTTCGAGACCGCGCAGTCGCGATGCGAACCAGCCCTCGGACCCGCGCTCGTGAAGCTCGCCCGGTTCTACGACGCCTGGAACGTGCGAAACTGACGAGGTGAGTGCGACCGACGACCTTCGAGCGCTCATGGAGGCCGATCGGTGGATCGAGCGCGTCAATACCCAAAAGACGCACCTGCCCGAGATGGCCGAATTGGCCGCCCTCGAGATTGAGTTGCGCGCGCAGCTGAAAGCGCTCAACGAGGCCCAGGCCGCGCTGACCCCGACACGCAGCGCCTACGACGAGGCGCAGCGAGAGGGTGAACGCCTACGCGCGCGTGCCGCGAGCCTTGATAAGACCCTCAGTGCGTCGACGGCCAACGCTCGAGAGTTGGCCGCGCTGCAACACGAACTCCAACACGTTCGCGAATTGCTCGAGCGCAACGACGACGTGGAGTTGGAGTACCTCGTAGCCGTCGAACCATTGGACGAAGCGGTCAACTCGGTGAAGGCTGCGGCTCAACCGGCCGTAGCCCGACGTAGCGAACTCCAAAGCGTCATTGGCGAACTCCACGCCAGTCTTGACGACGAACTGGTGGCACTACGTGCGCAGCGCGTGGAGCGCGCCTCGGCTCTCTCGCCGGAACTCCTGAACCGCTACGAAGCGGCTCTCGTGCGGGTGGGCACGTCAGGTGCCGCACAAGTCGTGTCGGGTCACTGTGACGGATGTCGCATTGCGCTCTCGCCACTCGACGTCGATCGTTGGAAGGCACAGCCGGAGGGAACGTTCATGCCGTGTCCCGAATGCGGTCGACTCTTACTTCCGTGATCATCCTCATCCGTCATGGACAGACCACGTCCAACGCCGCGCGACTCCTCGTGGGTCAAAGCGATCCAGCCCTCACCGAACTCGGCGAACGTCAAGCGCGCGCGCTGCGTCCGTTCTTGGCCAACGTCGTTGAGGTGTGGACGTCACCTCTCCAGCGCGCCCGCGAGACTGCCGCTCTGGCCGTGCCTTCTATCGCGGCGACGGTGCAGCAGTCCTTCATCGAAGTTGACTACGGAGCGCTTGACGGGTCCCCGCTGAATGAAGTCACCGAAGAACAATGGCGCGCGTTCGAACACGACCACAACACCGCCTTCGGCAACGGCGAATCGCTGGCGTCAGTCGATCAACGAGTCCACCAAGAATTGGATGCGCTGTTGGCCGACCAGAAGGGTCTCATGCACCACGCGACGTCACACTTGGCGATCTTCAGTCACATGTCGCCGATCAAGTCCGCCATGACCTGGGCGCTGGGTGTCCCGGGATCAGTCGCCTGGCGGATGAATCTCAGCAATGGTTCGATGACGACGATCGGCTCAAGGCTGTGGACGCCGTCGCTGATGAACTACAACCTCATCCCACCGTTGGACTGACTAGCGCAGGGCGACGCTGACCGCTGCGAAGTGCAGTCCGACGCCGATCAACGTGAAGGCGTGGAAGAGCTCGTGGTAACCGAAGACCCGAGGCGAAAGTTTCGGACGTTTGGTGCCGTAGAAGACCGCGCCGACGGAATAGGCGACACCGCCGGCGAGGATCAGCGAGAAACACAGGGGTCCGCCGCCACGGTAGATCTGGGGCATGACCAACGCCGCAAACCAGCTCATGACGAGGAACGGGATCGTATTGGCCCATTTCGGTGCGTTCATCGAGAGTTGGCGGATGGCGATACCGACGAGCGTGCACGCGCCGATGATGATCAAGGTGACGAGACGGATAGTGCCGTGCATGGTCAACCCGGCGATCGCGAAATAGGAACCGGCGATCGCCAGGAAGATCGTCGAATGGTCAGCTCGACGCCACGCCTGACGTTGCGCGGGTGTCCAGTTGACTCGGTGCAACAATGCGCTCGTGAGGAGCATCGCGCCGACACCGAAGAGGAAGCACAGAACCCAGCCGACTTGAGCCCGGGTGCCACATCGCGTGAGGAGAATTGGGGAGCACGCGACCAGCACGAAGAAGGCGACGAGGTGAAGCCAACCTCGTAGCAGCGGCCGCACGGGCGCCGCCGCGGTGTCGCCCGTAATCGTCGATCGGCTCACTACACAACCCTAGAGGTGTTGATACTTTCTTCAAGGTCGTGTCGAGAAACAACGAAGCCCGCCTATTCCGCGTATCCAGAACAAGCGGGCCCTCGATGTTTGGCCCCCCCAGCCAATGACACAAAAATATAATCGCAGCCCCGGCCGCTACTCTGTCACGAGATGCCTGCAAACAAAGGTTTGTGAGCAATTTCACATCAGGGAGATGCGATGAAACGTCGAACGTTGGGTCAAGGACTGGAAGTCTCCGCGCAAGGTCTGGGTTGCATGGGCATGAGCGAGTTCTACGGAGTCGGTGACGACGATGAATCGATCGCCACGATCCACGAAGCACTCGACCGTGGTGTTGACTTCTTGGACACCGCCGACATGTACGGACCGTTCAAGAACGAAGAACTCGTGGGACGAGCCATCAAGGATCGTCGCGACGAAGTAGTGCTGGCGACAAAGTTCGGCAATCAACGCGCCGAAGACGGTTCGTTCATCCGCATCAATGGAACGCCAAAGTATGTGCTCGAGGCCTGTGATGCATCACTTCGTCGGCTCGGTGTCGACGTGATCGATCTCTACTATCAGCACCGGGTCGATCGCACCGTCGCCATTGAAGATACCTGGGGCGCCATGAAGAGCCTGGTGGAGGCCGGTAAAGTTCGCCACCTGGGAATCTCGGAGGCGGGATCGGCCACGATTGAGCGCGCCCACGCGGTACATCCGGTGAGCGCGCTGCAGAGCGAGTATTCGTTGTGGAGTCGCGACCCCGAAGACGGGGTGCTCGACACCTGTCGCCGACTCGGTATCGGATTCGTGGCCTACAGTCCGCTCGGGCGTGGTTTTTTAACCGATGAGGCGAGTAATCGCGAAGGCGGCGAAGGTGACTATCGCAAGAACCACCCTCGATTCTCCGGCGAGGCGTATGAAACCAACATGGCGCTGCTGGCGAACCTCGAGGCGATCGCCGAGTCCAAAGGTGTGAGCGTTGCTCAACTCGCACTGGCGTGGGTCTTGTCGCGCGGCTCGGACGTCGTGCCCATTCCCGGCACGAAACGACGCACGTGGCTACGCGAGAACATCGCTGCTGATGACATCGTCCTCAGTGACGATGACGTGGCCGCCCTAGAGGTTGCGATCCCGCGCGAGGCCGTCGCTGGTGATCGCTACGTCCCGGCTGGCATGAGGAACGTCAACGCCTGAGCGGGCGCACCACTCCGTCGAAGAGTTCGAACACCTCGTCGCACCAGGCCATGACCTGGGGGTCGTGGGTGGCGACCAAGACGGTGGCCTTCGTCGAAGCAAGAAGGGAGAGTACCGCGCTCGTCTCCTCGATTCCGAGCCCGCTCGTCGGTTCGTCGAGCAAGTAGAGCGTGGGACTCGTCACCATCGCGCGCGCAATGGCGATCCGGGCACGCTCGCCGCGCGAAAGATCGTCCCAGCGCGTAGTGGCGTCGGTGGAAAGTCCAAGTGCCGCGAGGTCGTCACGCACGTCACGCGTGCTTGAGCGACCGAGGCGCACCACGTCGACGGCGTAACCGCGGGTCAGTCCCGGTTCAGCCGCGACGTACGCGACGAGCCGGCGCAGATCACCCTCGTTAATATCGGCGACCGGAATACCGCCGATCGTGATGGCACCGCTCGCCACGTCATCGAGTGCCGCCACCGCTCGCAACAGCGTCGATTTTCCTACTCCGGACGCCCCGGCGAGAGCGACGCGGCGCCCTGACGCAATGGAGAACGTCGCGTCGGTCACGAGGGTCTCTCCGGCTTCATCGATCGACACGTGATCGAATCGAAGCGTCGAATCACCGGGCCAGGTGACGTGGCCCCGAGGCGTCGCGAGGTCGAGTTCTTCGAGTCGCTCCGCCGCGGCACTCACGGCGACGCCGGTGTCGAGTGCGTCGCGTACGACGTTGAGCAACTCGAAGGTCGAAAGAGCGAGCACCGCCGCGACGACGATCCAAAGCGCTGCGCTGGCGGGTCGCACGGCTAGCGCAGCGATCGCAAGCGCCGTCATGGCCGGAGCGACCGCATTGGAGAGATGGTGTCGGTTCGTGAGCGCCCTCTCGGCTCGCCGCAGTCGTTCGACCGACGCGGAGGCACGTTCGTTCGCGAACGCAACTCGAGCGAGCAAGACGAGTTCCGGAGTCGCGGCGCTCAGCTCGACCAGTTGAGCCCGGTACGTCGCGCGAGCACGACGAAGGACCCGGTCTCGTCGTAGGAGTGCTCCAGCGTTGCCGAGGAGAGTCGCGACACCCACAACCTGGATGGCGAGCAGATCGCCGGCGTAGGACCACCACTTTCCGTGTGGTGCCATCAGCCCGATGACGAGGTCGCTCAACGCCATCACGATTCCGGAAGTGACGAGTGGGATGACGCAGCGCAGCCAGAGATCTTGCAGATCGTCGGTGTCGCGCAACGAACGCTCCAAGAGATCGCCCGCGGCGAACGAGCGCCACCGGGTGAAAGTGAATCCGCCCACACTGAGAACGAGCCACCGGCGCCAGCGCGAGACCGCGCTGAAGCCCAGGCGGTGGGCACTGAGTCGTTCGACGAACCGGAGCGGCGATCGAAGAAAGGCGAACAGTTCGATCACGATGAGCGCTCCGAGGACCGTGCGGAGTCCCGGGCGCTGTGCGCTTTCCACCAACAGCCCGATGGCGCCGACGAGCAGCGCGACGTTCACGATCGACGCGACCACTCCGGCGCCGAGGGCTCGAAGGAGTGTTCCCCGCGGTGGTTGCGCTCGCCGGAGCCAACGAAGGAGTCGACGCAGGTCAGAGCTCACGGTAAGGCGATCCGGTAAGTGGTGTCGTCCAAGAGCGGCGTGTCGACCGTTGCTTCAACCAGGCCCAGGCGAGGATGTTCATCGAGCACGCTACGAACGAGTCGGCGACTGTCGGCGTCGAGTACCCCCGCGACGTCGTCGATGATCATCAAATCCGGGCGCGCGAGGAGAGCTCGAGCAAATGAGAGACGGACCTTTTCGCCAGTGCTGATGCCTTTGCCATCGGCGAGCAATGTCGAATCGAGGTCTTCGAATCGCGGTCCGCTCAGCCCCAAAGACGAGAGGCACGAGCGCACGTCGATGTCGGAGATCTTCTGGCCGAGTGTGAGATTGTCGCGCAAGGTGCCGGAGAGCAATGAACTCTCCACACTCACGTGTCCCGTGCGCGCACTCGAGCGCCCGACCGATCCACTACGTGGATCGCGCCAGTCGACGAGCGTGTCGAGCAGTGTGGTCTTGCCCGATCCTGACGGTCCCGTGACTAAGAGTGATTGGCCGGGCTCGAGGGCGAAACTGATCGGGCCCTCGCTGGCAGCGGTCACCAAATCGGTGGCGCTGAGCAGTGCCGAGGTCGTCATGGGGGGCCTGATGGCCGGCGCGTCCAGCGCCCTCAAGGAGCGTTCGGAGTCTTCGCGGCGATGAAACTCCACTCCGAATCGCCGGACGTGACTGAATATCTCGCTGGTAACGAGCACGGCGATGAGCGCGTGCTGGAGCGAGATCCGTCCTCCCAGTAGATCGAAGCCCACCACCATTGCAACGAGCCCGATGCTGACGCCGCTCAAGAACTCGGTCACGAGTGAGGATTCGAGGGCGACTCGGATCGCGCGCATCGCTATGGCGTGTTCCGAATCTGAGATCGCAGCAATCTCGTTGGCGCCGTATTCGACGGCGCCCAGGGCACGCAGTTCCGTCGTGTGCTGCAGTATCTCCAGTTGTCGACTTTCCAAGACCGCGCGTCGTCGCTGGTATTCGAGGGCCGTCGCCTCGCTTCGTCGACCGGCTCGACGATAGAGCGGTACGGCTCCGCCTAACAGCGCCACGGTGATGACCAGGGCTAGCCAACCACCAGCCCACCAGAGCACGGCCAAACCGGCGATCGCGGTGACGGCGCTCGTCTCCAGCAGGTCCATCATTGGTCCGTCGGACGCCTGTTCGATGGCGAGGGCGAGGTCGCCTCGGCCGCGGTCACGTTCCGGCAGCGGTCGCGAGAAATGCCGAACCAGTGTGGCGCGCCAACGCGCGCGCAACGTTGCGCCAGCGTGTTCGCTCCACTGAGCCACCAAGGTCGACAGGACCCAGCGCGCAGCCACAACGCCGAGCAACAGCCAAAGACCTATCACCGCACGTCGCTGAGCCAGATCACTCAGACCGACCGCTAAGAAGACCGCGCAGGCTAAAGACACGGCGGTATAGGCAACTCCCAAGAAACGGGCGCTCGACTTAAATGTGACCTCGCGCGAAGGTACTGGCATTGCCGAGGTCACTGACCAATGCTAACGAGCCGCCATGCATCTACAGTGGGTCGTCGCGATGCGCCAACGACTTCGCGGCGCCGTTCAACCAGTCGCGCAGGCGCTTGGTCGCCCGACAGTCGTCTTCGTTGTAATCCAAGATCCGTTGACGCGACACCATGGCGTCTGCTTCCTCGTCGTGGGCGGCGACCTCATACCAGAGCATTGACGCCTCGCCACTGGGATTGACGTCACGCCACTTGAAACCGGCCGCCACGGCGAGTTGCTTCAGACCCAAGGGTCCTTCGGTTTGAATTTGGACCTTGGCCAAATCGTGGAGGTCGATCCAGACCGGCGGCGACAGTTGACGGAACTCATCGAGGTCCTGGGGAGTCGGTCCGCCCTCGATCGCCGTAGCGACGGCTCGGTTCATAGCACCGTCCTCAGCTTGGGCCCAGAAGCAGTAGGCGGCGAAACTTCGTCCCTGCGCTCGACAGACCTCTCGAAGGTCCGTGAGCCACGTCCAGAAGGAGGCAAAGTTACGTGCTTCGGACTCGGGGGTTAGCTCGCCCCACTCCACGAACGTGGTGTAGCCCTCGGTAATGCCGTCGACCAGTTCGTTCAACGTGACGTACGCACCCCAGAGGTACGTGGCGTCGTCATAACTTTCCATATCCACGTCGACTTCGACGTCGGCGACCGGGCAACCCATGAGCGAAGGATCGAGGATGCGAAGGGCACTGTCGCGCGAGTGAGAGCGCGCACGGTAGATGAGTTCATCGAGCCGATCGAACTTTCGTGCGAGACGGTCTTCCACGGCAGCGTCAACGTCAGGGCCGAGCGACTTCGCCCGCGCTGTGCGCGCCCGAACCGGATCTAGGAGGGCCAGTTGCCTTCGGGTGCGCACACCGGCGTCGCGAAGCACGACCTGTTGCTCGAGCGAGGTGAAGCGCGTCAGCGAGACGTCGTCCACGTCTTCGAGTTCGGACTTACAGTGTTCGGAGAACTCACACGTCAGACACTCACGATGCCAATAGGGCGAGGTGGGAAATGCCCCGCCGACCTCAAACCATCCATCGAGGGCATTAAGTGCATCGACGCGTTCTCGGTAGAGAACGTCGTAGGCCTTGAGGTTGCTTCGCGAGTACGTGGGGTTGGCTAAATCGAGCCACCACAATCGGGAGTTGCGATCGACGAGGGCGCCGCGCGTAGACGAATCGGCGGCTCCGAACGCCTGGAGAATCCGAGTTGCGCCGTCGAGAAGCAGTACGTCGCGGCGTACGGTCGAGGTCGAGCGCAGACCCAATCCTTCACGTGTCACGACGTCGCCAGGGACCAGGCGGTCGAGTGATCCTTCGACGAGCTGTCGCGTCGAGGCGGCTTCGGTCACCTCGTGGTTCTTGATGACCAATGGCGCGTACGTGAAGCGGTCTTCGACACGACCGACGCGAACGAACGCCTGGGAGGTCACCGTTCGACGGGCTCGCGCGTCAGCCAACTGAGCGTTGAGAATGAGCTCCGCGCCTTTGGTCATGAGCTCTTCGGTGTGGCGCTGACTACTCGCCGTGATGGCACGGGGGTGCAGTTCGATTAGACGCTCCAAGACATTCCGACGGTGTTGGTCGGCTTCGTGGCGCCGCCGTTCGATCTCGGGTGTCAAGGGGGTGCGGTGCGCGCGCGTCGGTTCTGCTCGGGCCAGGGTGATCCGGTGGACGCAGGCGTCAATCTCGGCGCCGCGAAGTAGAGAAGTCACCATGCTCCAGAAATCCTACGACGGGTTCGGCCCCTCGTTCCGCCACGACCTCCAGAGCGACGCGTATTCGCCGTCCAGCGCTACGAGCTCATCGTGCGTTCCCAGTTCAGCGATCTTGCCGTCGACGACGACGCAGACCCGATCGGCGTCGTGAGCCGTGTGCAGTCGGTGGGCGACCGCCACGACTGTTCGTCCACGCAGAACTGCGACTAGTGAGCGTTCGAGGTGTCGGGCCGCTCGCGGATCGAGCATCGCGGTGGCTTCGTCGAGCACGAGCGTGTGCGGGTCGCTTAAGACCAATCGCGCCAGGGCCAACTGTTGGGCTTGGGCCGGTGAGACCTGGTAGCCCGTCGTACCCAGTTCCGTGAGGATCCCGTCGGGCAGCGCCTGCACCCATTCGAGCGCGTCGACCGCTTCCAAGGCCCGAAGGATCTCGTCGTCGGTGGCTTCGGGCTGGGCGAGCGCCAAGTTTTCATGCACCGTGCCGATGAAGATGTGGTGCTCTTGGGTCACGAGGGCCACGTGTCGTCGCAGCATCGGCAGCGGCATGCTCGCGAGGGCCACGTCGCCGACCATCACCGAACCGCTCCGAGGTGCGTCAATTCCGGCGAGCAGTCGTCCGATCGTCGACTTGCCGGCGCCCGAGGGTCCGACGATGGCGAGGCGTTCACCGGGTCGGATCGTCAGTGACACTCCGTTCAGCACGTCGAAACCTGGTCGGTAGGCGTAGCGCACGTCGTTCATGATGATGGTCTCGTTGCTCGGCTCTATGCCTTCGGTCGGTCGATCGTCGCGCACGACCGACACGCCGACGAGGCGCGCCAGTGAGGTCTGGCCGACTTGGAGCTCGTCGAGCCACGAGACAATTCGGTCGATCGGGTCGTTGATCTGTACGACGTAGAGGGTGACCGTCGTGGCGGCCCCGATCGTGATGTCGTGGTGCAGTGCCAGCCATCCGCTCCAGGCGAGCGTGGTGGCGACGGCGAGCGCGAAGGCGCTTTCCACGGTGGGGAACCAGACCATGCGCATCAACAGGGTGTACATCTCGGAGTAGAAGGACTCGCGGATGTTGCCCTCGATGCGCTGTCCTTGGCGATGACCTAGTCGGTGGGCGTCGACGGTGCGCGCGCCCTCGGCGGTTTCAGAGACCGATCCCGACATGGTCGCGTAGCTCATGCGCTCGCGGCGGTACCCGGGGGTGGCGTAGTGCAGGTAGTAGCGCGTCGAGAAGAAAAGGATCGGCAACGACACCAGGCTGGCGACCGTCGCCAAGGGACTGACGATCGCCATGGCGATGAGCGTCAGCACGGCTTGGACAATGGCGACCAACCATTCGGGCATGGCGAAGCGAACGGTGCGCGAGAGCGCTTCGATGTCGTTGGTCGTGCGACTGAGCAGATCGCCGGTGCCGGCGCGCTCGACCTCGACCAACGGCAGAGCCAGCACGCTCTCGAGGAACTCCTCGCGAAGCTGCGCGAAGACCGTCTCACCCAACAAGTAGCTGCGACGTCGCGCGAGGAATGACAGGCCGGCATACAGGATCGACGAGACGAAAAGTATCCCTACGTAGACGGTGATGCGATGGGACGTCAACTGATGGTCGGCGGCGAAGTTGGTGATCTCGCCGATGATGTAGGCGGGGATCAAGGCTATCAAGGCGGCCAACGCGTAGAGCGAGAGCATCCGCACCAACTGGACGCGGTGATGACGAATCAGCCGTTTCGCGTAGGTGCGCACGGTGAAGGTATCGGCGACGGGGAGTTGGCTCATCAGGCGTCTTCTCGTAATACGATCTGGCGATAGGTCGACGACGTGGCGACGAGGACCTCATGGGTCCCGTGTTCGATGGCGCGACCGTCCACGAGGACGTAGACCACGTCCATCTTCTCCAGCAACAACGGGCTCGTCGTCGCCACAAGCGTCGTGTGGTCGCCGCGGACCTCGCGTAGTCGCTGGGCGATCCGTCCCTCGGTGTGCGTGTCGACCGCCGAGGTCGGTTCGACGAGGATGAGCACTTCGGCGTTGGTGAGTATCGCGCGCGCCAGACTGAGGCGTTGGCGTTGTCCGCCGGAGAAACTCCGACCGCGCTCTTCGACGAGGGTGTCGAGACCGTCTTCCAGCGCGTCAAGGATGTCGAGCGAGCTGGTGGCTTCGAGCGCCGGCATGATGTTGCCGTCGGATATGTCGCCGTGGGGGACAAGTTCGTAGCGAAGCTCTCCAGAGAACAGACGCGGT